>Ga0315282_10010447_pt1 | contig 14559 bp, 11 predicted proteins | sample YL17G07_20_MG_FD_203693 | JGI IMG/M metagenome (GOLD analysis project Ga0315282, IMG submission 203693) | Sediment microbial communities from Yellowstone Lake, YNP, Wyoming, USA - YL17G07_20 | ecosystem: Environmental > Aquatic > Freshwater > Lake > Sediment | place: USA: Wyoming | collected...
ATTGCTGCAAGCGACTATGAAGCTTATGAAGAAATAATTCAGATGTCACATATAGATTCTGGATCTCGCTTCTGAAACAGAATTTTCAATCCAACGTATGTGCGAGAATACTGGTGCGGTCGCCGGGTTGCATACCCAAATGGGTTCAAGTCCGCTGCCTTCCTTAACAGTTTTCCTTCACAACCTCCGATCATTTGACACTAACTTGGCGATTTCTCCCGCAAACTCCTTTTTTTCTGTTGAAGCTTTTCATTGCACGAGCAGGACTCGCGCCGGGTCCAACATTGACTGCACGCCCATCAAGTTTTCAGATACTTGCATGATTCCGAAAAAAAGTGATACTTCTTCTTCATTCTAAGGCGAGTCTTGGCACGTACGGCCTGCAGATCGTGTTCGCATGAACGTTTGGAAGTCTCTGCATTTGTTTTCAGATCGTCTAATCTCTTCTTTTTTTCCTTAAGAGCAGAGTCGCCTAATGTTAGTCCAATTATCTCCTGCAGATCTTTCTGCATTTCCTCGGCTTCTGAGAGGCTAGTGGTGTAGTAGACCGCACTTTCTCCGACTCTGAGAAAGTAGCGCGACACGGTTACAGGTTTTGAAAGATCTGATTTAATGTCTATGAGTAGGTCTTTGCCCATGTTTGAAGAAAGCTCTGCTGACAACCTCTTCGTGAAAACAACGCCGGTTTTCTTGTCAAAGTCTCCTTGGTGGCGTCTACCTTTTCTGTTGAGAGCATCTACGACTAGTTTCTCTGCAGTCTCATGCATTTCTCTTTCAATCTCCCCCGCATTGCGGGCAATCGCCTTGAAGTTTTCATAGCTGGATACTAGCTCAGGATAATGGCTTCTCATGTCACTATACAGCTCTTTGTCCACTTGATCGAATATGCTTGGATCATCTAATGATTTCAAAAGCGGATCAATAACCTTGTTTTTTAAATCATCAAAATGCTCTTTCATGTTTTCCCAGTTTTTTTGCTTCTGAAAGAACAACCACGAAACAATTGCTCCCACTGCTGCGCCAATTAGAATATTCACAACTGAGAACCAATCTGCCATGCTATCTGCTCCTTTTGATAGATAATACTCTGTCACAATCACCTTATTAAGAAAAACATAATAAAGATATTTCGAATAAGAAGACATGCTTTGGTGGTGTTATGAAGGAGTTTTCGATTGGTGATAAAACCAAGCTCTGCGGTTCTATTGCATCAAGACCGAGCAAACTAGGACCGATAATACACAATGCAGCATACAGAGCTCTAGACCTAGATTTCGTCTATATGGCTTTCGGGGTCACGGATCTGAAAAAAGCTATTGAGGGAGTTAGAGGACTGGGAATACGGGGCCTAGGCGTTTCAATGCCTTTCAAGCAAGAAGTCATTCAATATCTTGATCAGATAGACGAGACAGCAAGAACAATCGGGGCGGTCAACACGATTTGCAACGAAAATGGCAAACTAACCGGCTATAACTCGGACTGGATAGGCGCTGTCAGGGCTCTCGAAGAGAAAACATCAATTGACGGTAAGAAAGTTGTTTTAGTCGGGGCTGGAGGTGTCGCAAGAGCCATCGTATATGGTGTCAAGAAAAAAGGAGGAAGAACAGTTGTCTTCAATCGAACTCTAGAAAAAGCGAAGCAGCTCGTGGCAGACTTCGGGATCGAACTGGGAGGCGGCGTCGAAGAAGTCTCGAGAGAAAAAGACTATGACATTCTTATAAATGCAACTTCTGTTGGATCACACCCAAACATTGGAGACCGTATTTTTCCTGACTCTGTTCTGAAGCCAGGAAAAGTGGTCTTGGACGTTGTGTTCAATCCCCCTGAAACTGCCCTGATCAAAGCAGCAAGGAGTGCTGGTTGTTCAACTATTCCTGGATACAGAATGCTTGTCCATCAAGCTCTATTCCAGTTTGAGCTCTACACTGGGCAGAAGGCTCCGTTTGAAGTAATGGAGAAAGCGCTACTGGCAACTATATAGGGGAAGCATGTGTCAGGTATTGAAGCAACTCTGCTTCCAACTGCAGTTACGATTCTGCTATGGGGTTCGTATCTTGCGCCTTCAAAGAAGAGCAGTTTTGAGCCGGAAGCTCAGATTTTTCTTCTTGCCGTCGGCAACGCGGCTTTTGCGACTCTAGCTTTTCTATCGTCTCCATTCACGTTGACGGCAGATGCTTTCCTTCACTCTTTCATTGCAGGACTCATATGGGCAGTAGGCGGGATAGCGGCCTTTTTCGGCATCAAACATCTTGGTCTAACCAGAGGGCCTGGCATATGGATACCAGGCAAAACGATATCGTCGTTTTTGATAGGGATTGCGATATTTGGGGAACTAATCAGTGAAGGAGTCACAAATCTGTTGCTAGCGATTGTTTCATTGATGCTACTTGTTGTAGGAATGGCGATAATAATTCTTAACCCACCCGCTGGGAGTCAGGAAACAAAAGTAGTTAATATCAAAACTGGATTGCTCGCAGCTCTCGCAGTTATAGTATTCTGGAGTGTGTACCTAATACCTCTGAAGATGCTTCCTGATCCTGCATACTCGAAAGTCCTTCCTATGAGCATCGGTATGCTCATAGGCACATCTCTTCTAGGAATTAGGAAACTAAGGGAAGTTCGAATCTTAAACACGAGCATGGCAACTTTTTCCGGAGTGATTTGGGGAATAGGAAACTATACTAGTCTCATAATGTTTGATCTGATGGGCGTAAGTAGGGGATTTGCGATTTCCCAGTTGGCTCTGGTTGTAAATACGTTGTGGGGCATAGTCATCTTTCGAGAAATCACAGATGCAAAAACCAGGATCAAAATTCTATTCGGATTGGCGATAGCACTCATAGGAGGAATAATACTATCCTTATCGAAACTTTAGTGCGGTGAGGATCTTTGAAAAAATTGATAGTAAATGCTGATGATCTTGGACAATCGCGCTCCATTAACAAAGGCATTGCAGATTGTCAGAGATTCGGCATTGTGACAAGCGCGAGCCTGATGGTGAACATGCATGATTCTGTGGATGCAGTAAGGCTTCTTAAGAACATTCCGAATATCGGTATCGGGCTTCACTTGAATCTAACATTCGGTCCACCCGTATCGAGTCCCCAAAAGATTGGAAGCCTAGTCGGTGAAAACGGGCAGTTCATAGGGGGAACTAGAGTTTTGTCACTTCCTCCGGACTTGAGAAAAAGTGAAGGAATACGGAAAGTTGTCGACTTGATGCTCGAAGACTTTCACAAGACAGTTAGTAAGCGAGACATCGAGACTGAAATGTTGGCACAGTTTCATAGATTCATGAAGCTTGTTGGTCGACTGCCGACTCATATTGACACGCACCATCACATTCATCAACTGCCTGAAGTTCTCCATCACATCATTACACTTGCCAAAGACAACGATATTCCTGTTCGCCAAATCGACCCAAATATGGTGAAAATCCTGAGGAAATCATCTATAAGGACAACAGACTACTTTTTCGACACAATGATTACCGAAGCAAATCGACGGCGTTCACACTCTCTGTATCTCAATGAGATCATTTCTTCTTTGAAAGATGGAACTACTGAGGTGCTTTGCCATCCTGGTTATTCTAGCGAAAAATTGAGAAAGCAAACACTTTATTCAAATCAAAGACAAGTCGAGCTAGAATGTTTATGCGACTCTTTACTTATGAAACGCATTAAAGACGAAGGCGTTCAACTAATCACTTACGATGAACTCTGAAGACTCGATGAGGAGAACTCTCACCCGTGACTGAAGCAGATATGCTTAAGTATTATGCAAAACGTGCCTCTCTCTACGACAAAGAAGCCAAATGGATTGCGAAAGATATTGAACTGCTCAAACTTCATAGGAGAGCAGCAGGAAACAGTCGGTTCCAGAAAGTACTTGATGTAGCAACAGGAACTGGTATAATTGGTTCATTGTTTGGTGCAAGAGCAGGTGAGGTTGTAGGGATCGATATATCCAAATCGATGCTCAAACACGCAAGAGGCCGAATTGGGAATCTGATTATTGGCACAGGCGAAAGTCTTCCCTTTCTAGATAATTCCTTTGATTTAGTTTTATGCAGACAGGGCCTGCACTACATGAATCCTAGGGTAACATTACGTGAATTCTATCGCGTTTGTAACGGTCGAATTTTGATAAGCCAAATAGTTTGCTTCAAAAAGACAGACAGCAAATGGTGGTGGCAGGTATTTCGTGCTCTCAGTCCTGGCCGAAAACACGTTTTTACTGGTGACTCGTTACGTAGATTGATAGAAAGCGCTGGTTTCTCTGAAATTTCTTGTTTGACCTTTACCACCAGAAACTCGGTTGGCGACTGGTCGAAATCGTTAGCAAATAAAACTGAGCGTACAAGACTGCTGAGAGGCTTTCATGACGCACCTCATGCGATAAAGGAATTGTATAACTTCAATTTCACGGAAGATGATTGTTTATATGACGAGCCCTGGGTAATATACACAGGGCATAAGAACTAGTGGAGCAATGGAGAAAATGCCGTCCTCAGTAAATCTCACAATTGATATTGGTGGCACCAAGGTCTTCTGGGCATTGTTGGATGAACAAGGTATCATAATCAAGAAAAAGACAGAAAAAACTCAATGCTCTAATGAAGATGCCATCGTAAAGCAAATCGTTAGGATTGCAAAGGTTTCGTCGAATATTTCCAAGACAAAGAAACTTCGCGGTGTTGCAATTGCGCTGCCTGGTCTTGTAGACTTGGAAGGATGTGCCAGATACGCCGTCAATCTGCCATGGCAAAACACACCGTTGAAAACAATCTTGGAGAAAACCTTGGATGTGCCTGCCATTATTGAGAATGACGCAAAGGCGGCGGCTCTTGGTGAATTCTACTATGGTGCAGGAAAAGGGGCGGACAACCTGCTGTATGTTACTATCGGAACTGGAATAGGAGGTGCTTTGATACTCGGAGGCAAGATTTATAGAGGGCGCTCCAACATTGCGGGAGAAATTGGGCACATCACAATAAACGCTGACGGTCCGTCTTGTCGATGCGGTAATCGCGGATGCCTTGATCTATATGCTTCAGGAAGGGCTATTGCTGATATTGCCAAGCAGTCTCTTCTAGCGGAGACCAAGAGCTTGCTTTCCTGTTGCAGAAACTCGCAAACGAATATTACTGCTAAGGACGTCATAGAAGCAGCAAGAGAGGGAGATTTGTTATCGATAGAGATTATTCAAAATGCAGGAAAGAGCCTGGGCGTTGGCCTTGTGAGCCTGATAAACACACTTGACCCAGACACGATAGTATTAGGCGGAAGTATAGTGAAGGCAAGAGAGATTTTGCTTGCACCTATGCGGCATGTTATTGAAGAAAGAGGATTTAGGTCTGTAGAAAGACCTAGAATATCCATAAGTAAGCTCGGCTACAGAGCAGGAATACTTGGCTTGTTTTCCCTGATGACCGCATCAAAATAGTTTTAACCGAAGATGCTGAATATTCATATTCTGATGCAAGGAGACAACCCCATTTGAACTCTACCGATGTTGAGAGCTTCTCTTTTATGACTTTCTCAGGAGAGGAGAGCGACAGATTTGTTAAGTTTGCCAGAATAGTCAAAGAAACTGGTCAGCTTCCTTATGTCAGAGTATTTGGGCGGGAGCCCATAACGTCGATGGATGTAGTATTCGAGGGATTCGTAAAAGAAGTCGTGTACGAAGGTTACATAAGATATCTCGTAGTGGAAACAAATGATGGCAAAATATACAATGTTGGGGGGAGCAACGCAACCAAGTCGATTGCTGCTGAAAAAGTGGTATTTCAGGAACTGCCTGAGGAATTGAGGCCTCATCAGATCTCGCAGAATGAGATTGACTTGTTGCTGCAAGAAATTCAGTGTAATCAAGAAAAAAGGGCGCAATCAATAGCGCGGCTGAAAAGGGGGCTCCCTTTTCTTGGTGATAAGGAAAAGACAAAGATAGTCAACTTCCTAAAAGACTATTTGCGATCTGGTGATGCAGAATCGCGACGTGAAATTGCAGAGTTTCTTGCTCTTGTCGCAACTCCGGATATTCTAGATCACATGCTAGTCTTACTGAAAGACAATGACCCGAGAGTCAGAGTCGAAGTGGCTCTCCGCTTTCGAGCTCTTGAAAAACTGATAAAGAATTCGGGCGAGAAAGTATACGACAAATGTGTAGGGGCTCTGATACAGGCACTTCATGATCCAGATCGAGACGTTCGTGCGTATGTTTCCGAAGATCTTGGCTATATGTTCAATGCCGATGCGATAAGTGCTCTTCTCATTTCCTTGAATGATGAGGATGACCATGTGAGATGGGCCTCTGCAATAGCATTGGGTAGAATCGGTCATCCCAGAGTAGTACCGCATTTGGTTCGCAAGATCACTACTGACCAGTTTGACAGGGTTAGGCAAAGTGCCCTATTAGGATTAGGTCGCATAGGTCGAGCTGCATACGATGAATGCCCAGAAATGCTGGAAGCTCTGGTCAAGACCCTGGAGTCAGGCAGTGACGTGGCAAAAAGCTATGCGGCTTTCGCACTCGGGCAACTGGGTGATATTGCCACGAACTATATTGGCAAACTCGCAGAAGCGCTTTCTTCCGCCAACGTTGTTGATATCAGAAGCAATGCTGCTTTAGCGCTCGGGAAATTGGTGGACGAGATCACAGATGACCAGAGAGAGAAAATCAAACAGAGACTATCTGAACCACTGGATTCTTTCTTACAAGGGGAAGCGATCTCACCATACTATTTCTGGTTTTTGGAATATGGAGGCGAACTAGCTAGTTCTCTAGAGCTTCATTCAATCGCGTCGAAGTTCTACGAAACCTTGGGCAAAGTGTCACCGAGTTGGCAGAAAAATTACTTCGAGGCACTTTCCAAGTACGAACAAGCTGAGGAATATTGTGAAAAAGGGGAAATCGAAGGTGCAATCTCGTTACTTGACACAGCTCTGCAGGAGCTTCGTGGATGCAAGGGATATCCAGTCGACGCGCAGGAAGGGATGAAATTCAGAACATTAATGGTTGAAGCAAGGAAGAACATGGTCGAAGGAATAATTGAGTGGAGCAAGGCTATCGCCGACGAGTATTCGGAAGCCCAAAGGAAATTCCGGGCGGCTTACAAGGTCTATGCAACATTCTCAGTACCGCCTACTGGTCCCTTGCAGGAAAAGAAACGATTGACAGAGAGGGAGGTCAACTTCATCGCGACACTGAAATACATGGCTTGGTTCGGAGAGAGATTTATCGAGATCGAACTTGCTACTATTGCGGGTGACACTACTAAAGCCAAGAACCTACTGTCGAACATAGAAGTAGACACAGACAGACTATCAGAAAGAATCAGTTCGAGTAGCACAGCATACTTCCAGCTTTTTGTTCAGAATATTCACATGAAGATAAGTGATCTGATATCTAATATCAGATCGGAAAAAGATGAACTGTCCACAATTAAAGCCATAAGACAAGGTATAGATTCAGTAAGGCAACTATATTGCAGTACATCTTTTCCGCTTCCTGCTCGAATGTGTCCTGTCGTTGGGCTGGGCGTTGCGAAGATAGGAGTGAGAGTGACCGGTGCGTTCGGTGGGGATGGGTCGTCAAGCAGTGGGCCAATGTTCTTCACTTGTGATGCTAAACTGGTAATAACTGTCGACATTTTCGTAGAGAAAAGGACAAGATCTGGTGATAGACTAATCTTCTGTTATCTGGACACGGAAGGAAGGATTGTTGAGGCAGATATACCAGTTTTTGAGGGAAGCTACATGCTACAGCTCGACTACGGGATCATTCAGAAGTCCTTCGAACCCCTTCCCTATCGTATGTGGCTTCGTTTTCAAGGATCAGACTGTGAGCAAATGGCCGACCAGAAGACCTTATGGATACAAACCTATGATCCTCGCATTGAGTTCCTTTTTCCCTTGATTAAAGATTCTGAAAGCGAAGTCGAGGAATCCCGCGTCATAACTCTTGCTGCCGTACAGCTTTTGTGTTGCCCTTCAGAGAGTCCTGCAGATCATTTCAGATACTTTTATGACGAAGATCTCTTAAGCCGAGGAGTCCTAGTCTTTAAAAGAAGCATTCAGGAAGAAATTCGCAAGAAATTTGAATGCATACTGAGCAACATCAAGACCAAGCATTCTGAGACACAAATAGTTGTCTTTCCGGAGCTTAGTGCACCTTTTTCACTGCATCAGGAGTTTGAAGACTGGGCTAAGAAACATGAGTTTTACATAATTGTTGGCTTTGAGCACATACGCAATCCCTACACTCATAAATGGGAAAACATGCTGCATGTGTTTTCTCCTACAGGAGAAGGGTGGCAACAACCCAAGAACAGTGCGTCTTCTTTCAAAATAGGCGAACGACTAATACGAGAAAGCATTCTGGATCAACCAAGACCTTGGATTCTGAACCGAGGCAAGACTCGCTTTGGAGAAATCATGATTCTGTCTGGTAGTGAAGTTACAACAATAAACAGTGCATCCGAGGTCACAAAGGCTGTTACAGGTCTAGCAGAAAGTGACATACTGATCTTGCCCTCAATTCTGCCGTCTGGAATAGATTTTCACAATTGGGTAGAATTCAATCTTAAACAACTGTATCGTTGTATTGTCTTTGCAAATCACGCTGAGTTTGGTTATTCGGCTATTCTATCACCAAAATTGGATATGATCAGAGAAGTCGAGAATGCTCGAAGCAAGAAAAGTGACGAGGATTTGGCGGGGAATGTGATCACTAATGAAATCACACCACCAATCTTGCTACCCGGAAAGGAAGGATACGTGATCCGTTCGATCGATATTTTCAAAATCAGGCATATAAGACAAACAAAAGCAGAAGATAAGGAATACTTGAAACCAGGCTAGAATTATGGCTTGCGGAAAACGTCCAGCAGTATGTCAGCAATCTGAGTAGATGCAGATCCTTCTCCATAAGGATTTGTTGGACGTGCCATCTTGTCGTATGCCTTTTCGTCTGTGAGCAAACTATTGGCCTCGCCCAGAATCCTCACAGGGTCTGTTCCTACAAGTTTTGCAACTCCGGAATCGATTGATTCTGTTCTTTCTGTTTTCTCGCGCAAAACAAGAACAGGTTTTCCCAAGTATGCTGCTTCTTCCTGCACCCCTCCAGAATCGGTTAGTACAAGATAGGATCTTGATAGAAGCGCAATAAACACGTTGTATGTCAACGGCTCAAGAAGTTGAACATTTCCCAGATTCCCTAGGGTTTCGAAGGCAAGCTTCCTTATCTGAGGATTAGGGTGGACAGGAAATACAAGCTGTATATCACTATTCTTCTCGGCCAATTCTCTTAAGGCTCCAAAGATATTTGTTATTGGCCCCATAGTATTTTCCCTTCGATGAGCAGTGACTATGACAATTTTCTTCCTGTCGCCGCAAACATTCTTCACGATTTCAAGGTCTATTTGCCTTGGCTGATTAATGATCTGAGACAGAACATCAATAGCGGTGTTTCCAACAACAAAGATTCTGTCTTGAGCAACATTGTCTTTGATAAGGTTAGCCCGGGCGCTTTCGGTAGGAGCAAAACACACATCGCTCATAAAATCGACGCTTCTTCGGTGGAGTTCTTCTGGAAAAGGGTTCTCTTTGTCCCACGTTCTTAATCCTGCCTCGACATGCGCCACCTTGATGCCCTGATAGAAGGATGCCAAAGAAGCTGCGAAACATGTTGCTGTGTCTCCTTGGACCATCACTAGATCTGGCCTTATTTTTTTCAGGAGGGGTTCCAAATGAAGCAAGATCCGGCCTAGCACATCACTAGGAGTTTGTTGTTCCCTCATTATATCTAAGTCAATGTCTGGCTTGATCTCAAAATAGGTTAGGGCTTGGTCAAGCATGTGTCTATGCTGTGCAGTGGCGACTATGATGAGATTACATTCGCTGGAATGCTTTCTGAGCACGTTTATTACCGATGCCATTTTGATGGCCTCTGGACGTGTTCCAAGAATAACCATCACTCTGATCAATGAACCACCTTCGGGCAAGGTTTATGACGGCATTGGGAATAATACTTTCGGTCTAACGCGCTGGCTTGTCCCTAAATTAGCCTAATGTTTATTTTGAGAAGTGGGGTCTCGTATTTTGTGTTGCGTCCAAGCACAGGAGGTGAATCCTTGCGGGACAAGATGAACACGAGACCCTTGAAACTCTCTTCAGAAACGTGGACTTAAGCTTTGCTAGGAATGTTTTGCGCGGATGCTTTCACGCTTCCGGTGCGGGCAGGCCTCCGAGAAACCCGTTAGGCGTCTTCAGAGTCTTCATAGTCATGCGCATGAAGGGTGTCCGTAGCCTGAGGGAGATGACCAGGCTTCTCGATGTCGATACGCGGCTTAGAAAGCTGTGTCTCATCAAAGAAGACGAGAAGGGCTACCCGAGAAGCGTTCTCAGCAGGTTCATCCGCAAAGTCGGAGAAGACAGCCTTAAAAGAATAATCGAGGAGAAAGTTGTTAACCTCTTGAAACGGAACGATGCAAAAGACGTTGACGCCGTGTTTGACGCTTCGTTCATAAAGGCCTGGAGCACACGACACCCATTGGATAACCAGAGAGGCTTTTCTGACGGTGATGCGAGGGTGGGAAGAGCAGGCAGAACATTCGGCCTAGGCTACAAGCTCCACTTGTCCATCGATTCTCAGACCATGCTTCCTTTGACCTGCACTTTTGCTTCTGCCAACCAGAACGAGAAGAAACACTCGCTGAACATGCTGGAGAAGACGAAGCTGGTTCTCAAACGGTCTGCAGCCAGATTGAGAAGCGTGATAGCCGACAGTCAATACAGCGACAGCAAGCTCAGAAGTGTCGTTAACGCCGCAGTGATTCCGTACCCCTCAAACCAGAAACGCGGCGTAAGAGACATCCTAAGGGTGGACAAGAAGTTTCGAACCTACGGGCCAGAAGACATGAAGAAGGAGTATCATAAGAGGCCGCATATAGAAGCGGTCTACAGCTTCCTGAAGACGCAGTACAGCCTAGCCATCAACAAGGTCAGAGGCGCAAGAAACGTTGCTTCCTACGCGCTCTACAGCCTGTTGTGCTTGGTCCTGAACAGAGAAGCAGCAGAAAACCTCAGAAGATTAGACAAAGCAGTCTCACCAACCTACTTCAACACGTAATAAAGGGACAAGGCAGCGCGCACAAAACTACGGACTTTGAAGAAACGGCCCTTCCCTTGAGAATCATAGTGCCCCTGAGTGCATGCCATGTAACATTGTGACTCTTTCCTTTATAAATAACAGATGGAAACACTTTCTGGATGGTGAAGCGTGAATCAATGAATGGAAAGGTCGCTGTATTAGTAGCCTCGATTCTGTTCTTTGTTCTGCCGTGCTTGTTCTTGAGCGCAGTGATTAGCACACTCATTCCATTGTATTCCAAGAGCTCAAACCTCCAACAAATCAACATTGGGCACTCACATCCTTCCTCGCCACCTCTAGGCATCGCGAGCCTTGAGCTAAACTTTGTTAAGAGAGACACTAAGGACACATGGTACACTATTATGCCAGAAAGTAGAGCAGGTTGTAATCAAACGGTTAATGTGACCCACGCATTCTACCGACCAGAGTTTGACAGTTATGACATAATAACAATGAACATGCAGGGAAATGGCACTACTCTCGAATTTAGCACTGAGAGTTTCAAGGCAACATATTTCGCCTGGAGCTCATCTCCAAACATGAGCCTCCATCTTGAGACCTATGATCCCTATGCTTTTCCTTTCGACATCTATGAGACTCCGAACATAGTCATTGCATTCGACACTTATGGATCCAATTTAACGAATAAGTTCATCATGAATGGATGGACATTGAATTCCGAAGTTCCGTCTGGCTTCTCAGCAACCGTGAGCGATTACAAAGAGCTTTCTGGAAGTGAAATACTCTCGCGATTAGGTAACAATTCTGGGCTGGCGAATAGTCTAGGTCTGGAGTTCAAAATAACGATGCTGAGAGACAAAGAGTCATTACTCTGGCTTTCCATCTACGTTGCTGTCCCTCTAATTGGAATATGGGCCATTTTTGCTGTGACTGAGCTTCACTTTGGTGACAAAGAAAGAATACAAGTCTTTGCAGGATCCTTGTTAGCTACGTTTGCATATCTGCTCACCATTCGGAGTTTCACGCCTCCTACACTGACTCGAATCGAGGTTTCAATCATAGAACTTGTTGGGATCTGGGCATTTTTGGAATTATTAAGGGGCTTTTTGCGGACTTGGCGTGAGCATTACAAGTCGGTTGGCAGGTTTGAATCACTGAAAAGGTCATTGAGGGCTTTCAGAGTTATTTTTTCTGTAATAGGAGCCGTGATGGCTATGAGCACCCTTGTATACATCAACTCATTCATTTTTCCCACATTATACAATGCTTCTGTGGCATCTGGACAAACTCCTTGGGGTGTATTTACGTCCCTGTTTGTGCACTCGGGCATCGATCACCTAACACTCAATATGGTTGGTCTCTTGACCTTCTCGACATTATTCGTCGCTACTAACTTTTTCTTTGACGAGCAAGAAAAGAGGACTAGGAGCGTATTCTTGGTTGTAATAGTGTTTTTGACGGCTATACTCTCCAATTTACTTTGGGTAAGTTTGATACCAAGAATCGCCACTGCGGGAGCTTCTGGAATAGTTTTTGCTTTGCAGGGTAGCGTAGTAGGGTTCGCATTGCTGAACAGCTTAAGCTTGAAGAATGTCCGCAAGGAGCAAGACCGCAAAAGAAGAATACAACTTGCAGGATTCTATTCGTTTAACCTTATTGTATTTGTGGTATTCTTTTGCCAAATAATCCTTGCACCGAACGTTTTTTTGAACGTTGCGACTGCTGTCAATGTTGTCGTTCATGGCGTGGCGTTTCTTGGCGCCTTCTTGGTTACGATTCTGTGGCAACCTATGAGACCAGCATTAATTGAGGTCTGGCGCGGGTTAATTCAGCTAGGTTCTCGGCTTAAAAAAAAGCAGAGTCAATCTTGAAGAACGAAGCTTCTGCTTCTTTTCTGATAGCGCCTAAGCTTTCAGTCACCACATAGCAGTGGGTAGCAGACCAGAGGTAAGATTACTCGTCTTCACGTTCTTAGCCTGATGATGACCCTCCTGTTTGGCAAGCTTGCCACGTACTCCCAGCCTTGAGCCAGATATCTATTGACCTCATCAACCGAAACTGCCTTCTCCTTTGCGCAATCGTCTGTTTCTGCCCTCAGTAGCCTCTTTCTCACAATCTCCTGAAGCTCCTCATCGCCCAGCGAAGGCAGATCCATCTTGTCAACCTCATCCTGCGCGAAGCCCGCAACCAGAAGAAGCTGTTTCCTGAAGGCTTGTCTAAGCTTTTCTTCACTGGTTTCCTCGACCTTCGTGGTTTGCAGGTATTCTTGGCTTCTTCTGTATGCTTCTCTCATATCTTCAATCACGCTTTCTGGCAGCCTGCGCTTGTTGGTTGTGTAACGATTTTCAATATCGCCTTTATGGCCCATCCAAAACTGCCTATAATCCCGAAGAACTAAGCCCTTTGACTCTGCAAGCATCAACATCGTATCGAAGTAGGACCTTAAAACGTACGGTCGCCAAGGAAGCCCAGCGCTTCTGATGGCTAGCCTCATCATGTCTCCAATGTTTACTGTGCGTATGAAGAGTTTCTGAGCAACCTTAGGCTTAACAACAGCGGAGTCAGGTGTCAACTGTTCGCCGTCTCTCAGGCGCTCTTCCAAGTAGTCTTTTAGGTAGCTGCAGGCTTCTTCTGTCAGGAAAGTGAAGTATTGATGGCGGGCCTTGCTTAGGGCCGAGCGAACAACAACCATGGTGGGTATTTTCTCAAAGCTTATCTCGGATCCTTTGATCTTGAGTTCTGGAAAGTCGCGTATTGTCAGGCCGTCATAACCGGTATAGCTGCCGAGGCCTTGCAGTCTTAGGCCTGCATGGGCGACTATGGCGCAGGCTGTGCGGGCCTGCTTGCTTCCCGACAAGAAAATGCGTCTAAGCTCTTCTTTCGTGGGGACGCGTTCGTCTTTCAGAGTCGGCGTCTCGTGGGCGCCCGTGATCTTGATCTTGCGTTTAAGCTGGATCCCGTTGTGAGCAAGCCAGGACTTGACGACCTTGGTCGTGTTGTGGATGTAGCTGCCCGCATGCTTCTTCTGCGCGGAGGTGACGTAGTCCATGAGGAAGTCTTCTATCTCCGTGACTGGTTTTCGCGCGAGTTGCCCCGGCGTTATGCCCATGAGCTGGCAGAAGTTCCCAAGGTTGCGCAGGTAGATTTCGGCGCAGGCTGGTGAACCGCGGACGAGGTTCTCGTACCAGCGTCTCACGTCCTCATCCTCAAGAAGATGCCGGTACTTAGAGCGCGGATGAGGAGAATCAGACAAGTTCATTCGCTCATGTAGAGTAACATGTGGTGCGGCATAAAAGATTTGTGGTTTTGAACCCGAATTATGGTGCGGTCGCCGGGATTTGAACCCGGGATCGCAAGCTTGGAAGGCTTCCACTTGCCCGTAGAAGGCGTTTGTGTCCTAACCAGCTAGACGACGACCGCATCTTAATTTCGTACTAGATTAACGTG
>Ga0315282_10010448_pt1 | contig 14559 bp, 16 predicted proteins | sample YL17G07_20_MG_FD_203693 | JGI IMG/M metagenome (GOLD analysis project Ga0315282, IMG submission 203693) | Sediment microbial communities from Yellowstone Lake, YNP, Wyoming, USA - YL17G07_20 | ecosystem: Environmental > Aquatic > Freshwater > Lake > Sediment | place: USA: Wyoming | collected...
TGGCAGCCGGCTTTGGCCGGGGGATCTCGTTGAATTCAATTTTACCTGGACTGGTCATAATGGCTTGTAGCATTTTTATCTCCTTTACGTTTTATTATAAGGCTGTCCTCTTACAATCTTGAACATGTATCGTTGTACTGCCTGTCCCACATGCTAAAACCGTCGTGATGCTCGCCTACCGGCCCCGCATGGCGAGCCCCTGAACACGCAAACGCCTCGGCCCATTCATCCGGGGCGAATTTTTCGGCGGTGAACATAGGGATAAAATCTTTCCAACCAAACTTCTCCGGCCCGCCGAAGGTCTTGACGTGATATTCCCACTGTGGCGTGCCTTCCCGGTACATGTTGTAGGGGTACCAGGTGGCGTTCGGGCCTTTGGCTGGCACGCAGTAGACGCCCCAGTGGGTATAAATACCGAACTTGGCATCTTTGAACCACTGCGGGGTAACGTGTGTGCGCAGCAAATCCCAGGTGGGTTGGTACTTGTCTGACATGGCCGACTCCATATTTCGATTAAGAGCTTTTCTTATTATTCTGCGGGAGGTTTTGCTGGGCCTGCGATTAGCGGGTTTCCCTGCGCCTCACGAGCGTCAAGGCAGGCATAGACAGCCCGGCATAATTCATAAAAGCGGGCATCCGGGCCGAAAATCATCCGGTTCATCACATAGCCCATGGCCAACTGCCTGCCAGGATCAGCGAACCCATGCGAACCGCCCATCCCCGGATGTCCGAAAGCCGACAGCGGGCGGGGATCGCCAGGCTCAGGCAGCATGAAGCCAAGCGTACGTCTGACCCACGTTCCTGTAACCACGTCTCGGGCATGCACCTGCTCGTGACTGGCCCTCTCGACATTTGCTCCAGATAACAGGCGCACCGAGTTTACCGCGCCGCCTAGCGCCAGCGGTGTATAAAGTCTCGCCAACCCGCGTGCGCTGGCATGCCCGTTCGAGGAAGGAATTTGCGCCTGCCGCCAGCGGCGGGTATTGACTGCCTTTAGTGGCCTGGGCGGATTGGTAAACGCCAGCGATTTCGCCCGTCCCCCAACCGCCACACTAAAACGAAAAAGCAGAGCCCCTAAGGGCTGCGGCGGGATGGTCTCTGCCGTACGCTCCATCTCATCCGGGGATAATCCAACGAAAATATCCGCCCCCAGGCGCCCGGCGATGTGTGATCGCAAGAACTCGCCCACCGGCATTCCTGTAATCCGCCGCAGAACTTCGCCATTCAACCAGCCAAAGGTGGCTGCGTGGTAACTACATTGTGTGCCTGGTTCCCAGAACAGCTCAGATTGTTCTAAACTGTGGATCATCCTGTCCCAATCGTAAAGCGCTTCGTCCGCTACTTTCATACTGGGGGCAGGCAGGCCGGCCGTGTGGGTCAGAACATGCCGGACGAGAACGCTGTTCTTTCCCTTCTGGGCAAATTCTGGCCAATAACGCGCCACCGGCGCATCGAAATCCAGCAGTCCCTGGTCGGCGAGCATATGCATGGCCAGGGCCAGCCAGCCCTTGGTCGTCGACCATACGTTGACCAGCGTATCAGGCGTCCATGGGCGAGTTCCAACTTTATCGGCTGCTCCTCCCCATAAATCCACCACAACCGTCCCTTCGACGGTGGCGTGAACGGCCGCGCCTGCTTCACCGTGCCCGATGAAGTTATTTTCGAAAGCTTCCCGCACAGGCTCAAAGCCCGCAGCTACCCATCCTGAAATCGGAAATATTTTTTCTGTCGTCATTGAAGTCTTTTGCTTTAAATTCGGTTACCGCGCCGCACTTCGAAAAGGTAATCAGCCGGAAATATTGCCCTAGAAACATGTATACTCCAGGGCCTCACGGTTGACATCTGCTCATTATATCCAACCTTACCTTCCGGAGGTCATTCTAAAAGGCATAGATTTCCACCAGAAAGCATTGATCTTCTTGTCATTTTGTCGGACATATACTATTATTATATTAACAGCAGGTACTCTGCCTTTGACCCTTATCATTAGTTTGGATAAAAACGTATGAGATATTTGAATGACAATGCGGCTTTTGTTCTAAGATACATGGCCGAACATGGCATTCTTGGCAGAAATTTCATGCAGCGCGAAAAACTGGCCAAAGCCTGTGGTCTTACTGAAGAAACTTTCATCCAGGCGGAAGACGATCTGCTTCAAGCCGGATACATCACCGGCACCAAAGGCGGCATGTACGGCACGATGTGGCTTTCCTCGATCGGCATCGCCGCCTACCAATCCATCAAGAATGACTACCTGCCCATCGATACCGACGCACAGCACATCCTGACTTACCTGATCGCACATGTGAACGAAAAAAACCTCGTGCCGGTACGCGAGATCTTCGAGAACACCGGCATCCCCGTTAATACCTTCGAGGATTCCATCCAGCAGTTGAAAGAGATGGGCCTGGTCGAAGACGTTACCGGGGGATTCAGGGCTTTGAAACCCACCCCGGCCGGGCGCACGGTTGAAAAGACCGGCTTCCGCAAAGAGCCCGCCAAATTTACCCCGCCTCCCCCTTCGACCGGCCCCTTGCCTCCGATTAGCCCGGACCTCCACACCGGCAACACCCAGCCGCTTCCCAGGGTAGATACTCCCCTCCTCGGAGCGGATATTCCCCTCAGAAGAGGGGATATTCCTCTCAGAGGAGGGGAGTATCCGCTCGTTCAAGTTGACAATGCACAGAGGGAAGACGACGAATTGAAGAACGAGCTGGTCAAAATCGTCGACAAACTGGTCAACGACATGTTCCCCAAGCTCAGTAATGAGCATAAAAAGGAGTACCTTGACATCGCCGTCCAATTCCAGCAAGAACTCAGGAAACCCGCTCTTGATTCGAAAAACTTGCGCAGGCTGCTGGGGGGATTGGCCTTCACTTCCGACATGGACGGCGCCTTCGACCCGGGGGATAGAGCTTTCCAACTATTAATCGACGCCCAACCAACCATCGTCACCATTGCCACCCTGTTGCGCAAAATTTTAGAGGCGGCGCCGCGCTGACCATCTTACAATGCTGTAGGGGAGGGTCCGGGCAGTGCAACGCGTAAATCCGTTATGGCGCAGACCCTCCCCGGCTTAGGCGCGGCAATCCGTTGACTGGAACGGTCATGTTATACTGACTTAAGGGAGGGTCTGGACAGTTGATAGCATCAATCACTTACGGTCCAGACCCTCCCCTACGTAAGCCAACGGTCATTCTGACTGCCACCATCGCTTATTCGAGATAACCGGCCAGTCTTATCCCACCCATCCCTTTCATCCCTGTTATATTCATCCTATCCGCCAATCGCCATGCGCAGTATGGCCACCACCAGCACCAGCAGCGCCAGGGCAAAGCGATAATACACGAACACACTGAGCGAGTGCTTCTGCAAATAATTCAACAGGAAGCGCACGCAGAAATAGCCGGTAATGGCGGCGGCAATAAAACCGACCGGGAAAAGCAGCAGGTCCTGGTGAGTGATTGCCCCACCCTTGTAGCCCCGGTAGATATCCAGCAGGCTTTTTAATCCTGCCCCGGCTACAATGGGGATCGCCAGCAGGAAAGAAAAGCGGGCCGCGGCCTCGCGTTTCAGCCCGAGAGCCAGCCCGGTGGTGATCGTGCTACCCGAGCGCGAGACGCCCGGAAAGATCGCCAGCGCCTGGGCAAAACCGATATAGAGCACCTTCTTGAGGGTCAGGTCCGCTAAGTCCGCTGTGTGGCGCGCCAGACGGTCCGACAGCAGGAGGAACACCCCCAACCAGGCGATGATCAACGCCATGGCGATCATGGCCTCGGGGCGGATGGGTTGGCCCGGCGTATGGAAAAGCGCCTCGATCTTCGATTCGGCCAAAAAACCAATCACCCCGCCGGGAATGGTGCCGATGACGATAAACCAGGCCAGCCAGCGCTGGCTGTCCTGGCCGATCTTACGCTCTTTAATGCTTAACCAGCCGGCGCGCACCAGGACCACCAGGTCCGCGGCAAAGAAAACCAGCACCGCCAGCAGCGTGCCCAAATGCAGCGCCACATCGAAAGACAGGCTGGTCAGGGCCGGGTCGGTCCAGTTGAACAGCCAGGGGATGATAATCAAATGGGCCGAGCTTGAAATGGGGATGAATTCGGTTGCCCCCTGAAGAATACCCAGGATGATTGCCTGTATAAGGGTAATTAGCATGTAGAATGGCTCCCTGATGGAAAGATAGCTGGAAAAGACCAAACGGGTTTAAAGTTATCCTATTATACGCGATTTATCCAATCTTAGAAAAAACTAAAACTATATTAACATTATTGACTAATAGCATATTTATAATCTTATGCAAGCCAACTTTTATGCGGTGGGTTCCAATGGGTTTGGCTCAGGATTAAAGTAAGGATTAATAAAAAAATGTACTTCTTATTTATGCTGGTCGGATAAAAAAGAGAGAAATACCATGAGAAAACAACAATCACTGCGGCGGGTACTTGCTCTAAGCCTGTTCCTGATGATGGTGATGAGCTGCGTAACCCTCCCGCCCAGGCAGCAAACCCCGTCAGCGACGCCCAAAAGCGCAGTGGGCGGAATAAGCGGTGGGGAAATTGCCAACACCCCGGACCCAACCTCCAACCCGACCCCTGTCCCGACCATGGCGCCTACCTCCCACCCAACCCCTGTCCCGACCATGGCGCCTACCTCCAGCCCGACCCCTTGGCCGCAAGGTCCTTACGTCGTCAAGCAAATCCGCAGCGCGGGCGGCGAAACCATTTCGGGCGAAGTGTGCAGCCTCACGGATGCTTTTGGCGTGACTTTCAAAGCTCCCGCCGTCACCTTTATCACCAGATTTGTCCCGCAGAACGATTCCTCTGGCAATTTATCTTACGCTTATTCCCTCCCAAAAGCTGGCGAAACCCATGATGCCACAGGAACCTATACGCTCAGCCTGGCGAGTGCGGATGGCACGCTGCTCCTTTCGATGAAAGTCTCCGACCACGTGGTCTTCAAGGGGTTTGACGGGATAATGCCTGTCAATTACGAATTCAACCTGGTACCTTCCATGAATACCTCCTGCCCGGCTTCGCACTAAACAAAAATGCAAAAATGATCCGCCTCTACCAGGGGCAGTATGAGTACACGACCAAACTGGCCGAGGACCTGGTCACCAAACTACTGGCGCAAGCCGACCCGGACAACCCGCCGGTGATTATCCTCCAGTCGGACGAGGGTGCCCGCAATATCCAGCGCCGCGATCAAAACAACGTCATCCTGGTCGACGTGATGGAAAATTACCTGATCGACACGTGTGTGGTCGTGCTCAACCACAATCTGAACGACGGGATTGCAGTAGAAGAAGGGGAAAAATGAGTAATTCTAGTAAGGAATCGGGCTGATGCGCTCCAGCCGCTCCAGACGATGAGTGGCGATGATCTGCCTCACAGTACCAGTCAGGCCGCGCATCACCAGGCTGTCGGTGCGCGCCCCGTGCGGGAAATAGCTCACCCCGCGCAGCAGCTCGCCATCCGTGATCCCCGTGGCGGCGAAAAAAACGTCGTCGGTATTGACCAGGTCATTAATGGTCATCACCTTATTGAAATCGTAGCCCTGGTCCAGAGCGCGCCGGCGTTCATCCTCGTTGCGCGCGTACAGCTTGCCCTGGATGGCGCCGCCCATGCAGCGCAGGCCACAGGCAGCCAGCACGCCCTCTGGCGTACCGCCAATCCCCATCAGCAGGTCTACCCGCGATTCAGGCCAGGCGGTCATGATGGCCCCAGACACGTCCCCATCCTGGATCAGGCGGATGCGCGCCCCGGTTTTGCGTACTTCGGCGATCAACTTCTCATGCCGCGGCCGGTCCAGGATCACCACGGTCAGGTCGTTAACGTTTACGCCCTTGGCGCGGGCGACTTTTTTCAGGTTATCTTCCACCGGGGCCTGGATATCGATCACGTCTTTGGCCAAGGGCCCCGTGGCAATTTTATCCATATACACCACCGGACCGGGATTGAACATCGCCCCGCACGGCGCCAGGGCAATGGTGGCGATGGCGTTGGAAATTCCCAAAGAAACCAGGCGCGTCCCGTCGATCGGGTCCACGGCGATATCCACCTCTGGCAGGCCGCCCGTCCCCACATCTTCGCCGTTAAACAGCATGGGCGCCTGGTCTTTTTCACCTTCGCCGATCACGATGTGACCGTTCATCTGGATGCTGTTCAGCATGAAACGCATGGCGTCCACGGCGGCCTTATCCGCCCCAATTTTATCGCCGCGCCCCACCTGCCGGCCAGCGCTCAGCGCCGCCGCTTCGGTTACCCGCACCAGCTCGAGGGCCAGGTTGCGCGTGGGCACGTTATCTATCGTCGCCGTCCCAAATTCAGGATGGATATATTGGTCATCAGCATTCATCTTACCCTCCGCCAAGATTGATCCGAGTTCACCACAGCTATTCCCAAGAACCTTATAGATTATAAGGCAGCTCAGGTAAGTTTAGATTACAATAAATTAAGTAACCGCTTTTCTAAAAGAAACGCGTCACTCCATCACCGGCTTGCAGGAGAAATATGCGCACCCTTCACCTCGTCACTCACACCCACTGGGATCGGGAATGGTACCTGACTTTTCAGCAGTTCAGGCTGAAGCTGGTGCACATGGTCGACGAACTGCTCGACATCCTGGAAAAAGACCCGCTCTTCTCCAGTTTTTTGCTGGATGGGCAGACCATCGTACTGGACGATTACCTGCTCATACGCCCGGAACGCCGGAACGACTTGTGCAAATACATCCAGGCCGGGCGGATCAGCATCGGCCCCTGGCATATCCTCCCCGATGAATTCCTGGTCAGCCCTGAGGCCACCCTGCGCAATCTGCTCCAGGCGCGCCGCACCGGCCGGCAGTTTGGCCCGCTCATGCAGGTCGGTTATGTCCCGGATCCATTTGGTCACATCGGGCAGATGCCGCAGATATTGAGCGGGTTCGGGATTACCTCTGCCTGCGTGCAGCGCGGCCTGGATGACGAGCCGTGTGAATTCTGGTGGCGAGCGCCGGATGGCTCGCAGGTGTTGATGGCCTACCTGCGCGACGGCTACAGCAACGCCGCCGAGCTCTCGGACGCCGACCCGCTGCGCTTCACCGGCGAGGTGCGCCGCCTGCGCGATGCACTGGCGCCTTACGCGGCTTCCGGGCATATCCTGCTAATGTGGGGCACCGACCATAAGGAGGCTTCTCCCGGCGCCAGCCGCATGGTCGCCGCTGCCCAGGGCCAGTTGGATGGCGACCGGCTGGTGCATTCCTCCCTGGCGGCGTACATCGAAGCTGCCCGGGCCGCCCTGGCAGGCCAGGTCATTCCGGTCGTCACCGGCGAGCTGCGCTCCTCCAAACGCCACGCCCTGCTGCCCGGTGTGCTCTCGGCGCGTATGTGGATCAAGCAGCGCAACCGGACTTGCGAAAATTTGCTGGAAAAATGGGCCGAACCGTTCAGCACGTGGGCCGATCTGGTGTGTGGGAACAACCTGCCGCCGGAGACGCTGCGCCAGCCAGCCCCTATCCTGCGCCAGGCCTGGCACCTGCTGATGGAGAACCACCCGCACGATTCGATCTGCGGCTGCTCGATCGACCAGGTGCACGATGAGATGCGCCCGCGTTTCGACCAGGCCGAGCAGATCGGTGAGAAGATCACCGCCCAAAGCCTGGAAGCCCTCGGCGCCATGGTCGCCACAACCGCCCCCTTTGCGCCAGCCGCGCCCGGCCAGCTTTCCCCTATGGTTGCCATGGTCGACCCAACCGATCCCCTATCAGCCTCTCCCGGCCAGCTTTCCCCTTTGATTGTTTTCAACCCAACCGCCGGCCGGCGTACCGATTACGTGTCGCTCACCCTCGATACGCCCAGCGCCGGGGGCGCGGGTGAATTCGAACTGCTGGACGAAACCGGCGCCAGCTTGCCCTTTGAAACCTCCGGCCTGGGCAGCCAGGACCTGGTAAATATGATTATGCAGCCGGACGAGTTCGCCCGCTCGATCAGCATGATCTCTGAAGGCCACGTGGCAGGGATGACTTTACAGAAGATCGACGTCCACCGGGAAGGCAGCCAGGCATTTGTCAGAGTGGTATTGAGCGATAAAAGCTTGCCCAACCTGGCTGCCTGGCCTGAAAGCGCAGAAAATATCAAAGCCTGCCTGGAAGACCCGTCCGTGACCGCTTACCACATCCACGCCGGGTCGGCGGCAGCCACCCACCTGGCCTTTTCCGCCGCCGGCATACCCGGCTTTGGTTACCGCACCTTCTGGGTGCGCGGGAAACCAGGCCACCAGCAAGCTGGAAAGCCGCCTATCCGGCTGGGCCGGTTGGCGGGCGCCCTCATGCCGCTGGCCGCCCGACTGGCGCAGTCTCCGTTCGCCAGCCGCCTGTTTACTATTCTGAATCCTGAAAAAGAAAGCCGTCCGCCGTTCCGCATCGAAAATGAATTCTTTCGGGTCGAGGCTGCCCGGGATGGGACGCTGCTGCTGACCGACAAGGCTACCGGCGCAGTTTTCTCGGGCCTGAACCGCTTCGTCGACAGCGGGGATGGCGGCGATGAATACAACTACTCGCCCCTGGCCGAAGACCGCCAGGTGACTGCAAGCCTTAAGCGTGTGCGTGTCCTGGGTGGGCCGGTGCGCCAGACGCTCGAACTGCACCTGGAGCTGGACGTCCCCGAAAAGCTGGCGGATGACCGTAAATCGCGCTCAGCGAAAACTGTGCGCCTGCCGCTGGTCACGCGCGCCAGCCTGACCACCGGCGTGGCGCGCCTCGACGTTCACACCGAAGCGGAAAACCAGGCCGGCGATCACCGCCTGCGCGTGCATTTTCCCGCCCTATTTGCCGCCCACAAGGCCCATCTGACGACGCACGACGGGCATTTCGAAATTGTGCGCCGTCCAATCGGCCGGCCCGCCTTCGATGAAACCTGGAACGAACAGCCTCGTCCGGAAGTGCCCCAGCGCGCCTTCACCAGCCTGTGCGATGGTACACTCGGCCTGGCGATTGCCAACCGCGGCCTTCCGGAAGTTGAGGCCCTCGAAAGGCCAGACGGCCAGGCCGAGATCGCCCTGACCCTGCTGCGCTGCGTGGGCTGGCTGTCGCGCGACGACCTGCCCAACCGCAAAGGCCCCGCCGGTCCGGTTACGGAGACGCCCGGGGCGCAAATGATTGGCAAGTGGGCCTTCGATTATTCCATCCTGCCCTTCGCTGGGCCGGAAAACCCGGCGGTCTACCAGCAAGCGTATGCCTTTGTTTCACCCCTGCGGGCGGTCAGCGCGTCTGTCCAGGCCGGGGTTCTACCCACCCGGGCCTCCTTCCTCCAGGTCGAGCCGCAAGAATTCGTGATCAGCGCGGTAAAGACAACCGAAGACGAGCACGGATGGCTGGCGCGGGGATACAATATCAGCGATAAAGAGATTGTCGTTAAGCTAAAACCCTGGAGGCCGTTTGCCCAGGTCGAGCGCGCTAATTTGGCGGAAGAAAAGGTCGCGGTCCTGCAGCCTGCTGAAGATGGAACGGTCGAATTCGTCGCCCGTGGTCATGAGATTGTGACCATTCTTTTCAAATTCTAGTTTTCTGCCTTGTAAAAAATCATCCGCTGCAGATCTTCTTCAGCCTGGTTGATTTTGGACCTGTAGACCTGGAGCTGAGCATCAAAGGATGAAAATAGATGGCTGGCTTTGTAACCCGCCTGCATCTGCGCCATCCAGTCCTGGAGTATAAGTGGGTCGGTTTCGTGATAGTGTCCCGTAAAGGTGATCTGATCCAGGGGTAATTTGGGCGGCATAGGTGGATAAGCCTGCCTGGCATAGCCAAACACAATCGTCATTATTGGAAAAACTCCGCCTGGAAGACACAGCTTTTCCTGGAGATAACCAGCGTCTAGCAGCCCGCTCCGGCCTGTCTCTGCAAGCATCACCGACGACACCCCCAGGGCCTCGGCGGCAATATTCATATTCATCGCCGCCAGAGAGGCATTCATGACGGCCACGCTATACTCAACCAACGGGCTGTGAGGAAAAGTTTCCAGTACAGACCGGTTACGGTGGGTATCTCCCAATATCATCACGGCCTTTTGAGCTCGAAAGGGTAGCGCACTTCCAAAGGTGGTTTTCCAGGTCTCAGCCGTAAAGATCCCGAAAGACCAGGTTTGCAGGTTCACGGTCGACGGCGCCACCCGGCCGGCTTCCAGTATTGCCGAAAAAACATCCTCTGGGATGGGTTGCTGGGTAAAATTCCGTACACTGCGCCGGTTCAGGATCGTTTCGACCAGTGGGTTACCTGCCAGTGAAGGCGGCGTTTGTGGCCGGCTGGCGAGAATTTTCCACAGGCCATGCAGGAATTGACCGGGAGTTATTTTATGTTTGGGCAATTGCATAGGATCAATTCCGCGGCTGGCCATCGCCTTTTTCTTTTTCAACGATCGAAATAAAACCGCCGAACAAACGATACTCGTCCATCCGGCAGGAATTGATAAATTTACCGTCATAGATGGTGATATCCGGGCAACTGTCGCACATATCCGCCTGTCCATTGGGCTGTATATCTGGCGCCTGGATGATTCCAATACTCTGTAAATACATCTTATCGAAAATCCGGGACGGGTGACGGAATACGTCCATGCAGCGTTTCTTCCAGGCCGTACGGACTGATCTGTCCCAGGCCGAAAGCAGGAAAATTTTGCCGCCAATTTGAGCCTGCGAAAGATAAGCCAGGTAGCGTTTTTTCCAAATATGATGGCCTACCTGGGCTGCTTCCATGGTCTGTTTTCCCACTGAGCCATACATTTCATGCTTACCGCCAATCATGGCTCCAATTAGCCACTTGAAGGAATCGTGACGGATACTGCCGCCCAGGTAGCCAGCCGGGTCATACTCAGGGAAGCCCTGCTTGATTAGCTCGTATATTTCAGGCGACGTGACAAACTTTTCGTCAAATTGATCGCGAATATAACTGAGCTTGCTGATATCCACCTGCTGTTCCTGCGCAGCAAAGCCAATATTCTTGTCTGTCGTGGCCGTACGGTAGGTGATAAATACCAGGCCGTTCACCTTATCGATATTTGCCTGCCCCCAGCGGATAATATCCGGAATTTCATGGAAGGTCGAGGGATAAACAGTGGAATTAAATATTACGTACATACCTCCTTCAGACGCAATCATATCGGCGCATTGTTGGCGGAACTCGTTTAACTCTGCTTCACTTTTCCCGTTCCAATGCGGGCGGTTCTGGTGACTATCGACGTGGATCGTAAAACCTGCTAGCCCGGCGTTTTTAAGTTCTTTAAGATTCTGGGGAGTCAACGCCCTGGCATTGGTGAGAATGACTGGTTTGACTCCCTGCCTGGCAATGTACGCGACCAGATCGATGATCTGGGGATGGATCAACGGTTCTCCGCCCGCAATCGAGAAATTATCCGGATTCCGCCAACGGATGAAGAAATCCACTTCTTCCTTTAATTGTTCTAATGACTTGTGCCCCGTCATGTACTGCCGGTAACAACCTTCACAGGTGATATTGCATATATCAGTAATCTCGAGCCAGGCAATTGGGTTATCATTCATTGACCAGGGCAGACGATATAGATTCCGTTTATCAAGTGTCATCATAAGCTATACCTCTCTAATCAAAGACTCTTAATTCATACCATTGTATACCTAACTTCCTGCTTAAGGTCTATAGGTTCTCTGGAATTGCCGTGGTGAACTCCCAAATTTTGGGGTTTGAGCGTGCGCACGCACGCTCAAACCCCAAAATCTGGGGACCTTCCATGGTAAATCCCAATGAGTCGTCTCCATGGTGAAACTTTCCATGGGATTCCCATTGAGGCGATCCGTGACCGACTGTTATCGGCAAAATTATCCCCCATGTTACCCCACCCAGACCGGATGACGCTGCGTTCTGCCCTGCTCCTGTTCGACATTCTGATGGGCTCGAGCGGCGTGGGGGTCCTTCCGCGAAAAGATCATCCGCCAGGAGGTCTTCGGCGCGCTGTTCACCCTGGCTGGCCTGTTTTTGTAGGGCAGCGCTAACTTACAGGTCTCGAAGACCAGCTTGTGGGGCGACTTGATCTGCCTCGGCTCGATGATTTTCATTATCCCCCTACAATAAAATACAACAGCAACAACCGGTCGCCGTCGCGTGGACTTTGATCCAGCATGCCCGGCAGGATGGCCTCGCCGCCATTACGGTCGAAGATCATCGCGCTCAACAGTGAATTCTTATCCTCCGCAATCACCGCCCCCACCAGACCCGGGTACAAATCCGCCAGCCGCCGCACCACCCCGCGATACGTGACGCTCGCCGGGAAGTCCAGTTCCACTTCACGGGCGCCCGCCATGGTGCACGTACCGCCGGTGAACTCAACCGTAATCTTCATTTACTTCAGGCCAAAGAGAAACAGGATTCCACCAACCGCTACAGGCGCCCAATAGTAGGATTTAATCTCGGGCGGGAACCAGGTTGTGGTCCACATTGCCAACCCAACCAGCATCAAAACCACTGCCGGGCCAATCACCCACCAACTGGTAACATGGAACATCGGCTGGTCCATTTGTGGGGCATCTTTTTTCTCAGGCGGCTGATTGCGCCGGCTCTTGCCTTTTTGCGCCTCGACCGCTTTGATCCTCTCCAGGGTTGCCTTGCGCTCGTCGCGCCGATGCTTGCCCCGTAGCATTAAGATCCGTACGTAAAACAGCGCCACCACAAAAATAATAACAATCATTCCGGTATCAAGCTTCATGTATTTCTCCACCATGGCCTGCCTTTTCTTTCATCTTCATTAACTTGCAGACCGATATATAAAAATCCTCCAGTACTGGGCGCGGGCCAATTCCCTGGTCCACGCGAATAGCCCGCGGCGTCAGATCGCATAAATGCGTAGCATCGTTATGGTATTCCAACCCGACAACCCGGGCATGATTCTGCCAGGGCAGCAGGCTGCGCTTTGGAGGAGGAGTTATTAATGCCAGAAAATAAGCCTCGGGGGGTTTACGCGGGCGCGGAAGTGTGATCAGCACCATCTTTTTCCCGTCTTCGATCTTTCGGATCTCATAGCCCATCCCATCCGAAGGAGACTTTCCCTCATCATCAGTTTCAGTGGCAATATAGTCCCAATAAAATTTTAAGAATTTAACCCCATCCTGCTCGAGATGCTTTAGAAAGTCTTTGCTCTGGTTATGGAACAGGATCGGGATGGCTTTATAAGCAAACTGGTAGTGCTGGCTGTCTTGTTTTGGCATGCATCACCTGTCAAAATTTTTTATTCCTTCTCAATGTGCAGGGGATTGGTACCGCCTGATAAATGCTGTGAAATCCGAAGGATCACGCCCCAGCAGCCATCTTAATACATTCGGGTTTCCCCACAATCCGAATTTCTCATAATATTGGAACATTTTCAGCAGGGTTTCTACCTGGTAATCGTCCATCCCAGATTTTCTGGCCTGCAGCTCCCAGTTTTCTAAGAGTACAGCTTCGGCGCGCACCGTAAAGCCAAGTTCCTGGCTGAGGAGTTCTGCGAGCTGCACTTGCGATAAGGGTTGGCTGCTCACCAACTCATACGTGGCGCTGAGGTGCCCTGGCTCACACAAGACGACTGCCGCGGCAGATGCCACATCCTCCAAATCTACCATCCCCAGGCGGGTTTCCGGCGCATACGGCACCGGGTAAATGTGTTCGTCGACGATTTTCTTCCAGTATCCCAGCACATTCTGCATGTAAACCGCCGGCTGCAGGATGGTGAAATTAAGTCCGCTTTCCAAAAGCAGTTCTTCCACCTGCAGCTTCTTCCAGTGATGCGGCATGCGTTCGGTTTGCGGATGCAGCACCGAGTGGTAAACAAAGTGTTCCACCCCGGCGTGGTGAGCTGCCAGGATGGCGTCGGCGCCGATTAAAATCTCATCCGAGTGCATGTTAGGGCAAATATGGTACACCGCCCGGATGCCTTTCATCGCCCGTTCAAAAGTCAATTGGGAGAGGATATCTCCCACTATCACTTCTTGAGCGCCCAGAGCCTTAAGAAGATCCTCTTGATCTACCCGGCGCGCCAAGGCGCGGATAGGCTCCCCGCGCCGTGCCAGGGCCTGCACCACTGCGAGCCCGGTTTTTCCGGCTGCACCTGTTATCAGAATCATACGGACCTCCTTCCTTGGAAACTACTCGACTGGGATCGGAGTAAACAGTTTCTCACTGCTAAGGCGCAATCCGAACATGCCTCCTATTCCAGTTTACCACAAGCTCCCAGCGCTTGCAGGCCGCTGGGAGCTTGTCTTGTAAATAGGAACTACGCGAAAATCAGTATGGCCGGTTCGTGCAAATTAGTCGTTCGGATTTGCCCGCTCTCCCGGCGTCTTGAAGATCACGAAGACCAGGTTGATCAGTATGCCCAGGACGGCGCCCGTCGCAATAGCAGGTAAACCATTCGGGAATACGCCAGAAAGGAAACCGGCTACCGGTACGAAACCGCCCGGAAAGCCAATGTTGCCGCCGATGCCCACGATCAGGATCACTGCGCCCACAGCTAACTGCTTCGGGTCGAACAGGTTTACCCGCTCCGAGATCATCAGCGCGATACCTTGCATGCCAATAACG
>Ga0315282_10010449_pt1 | contig 14557 bp, 12 predicted proteins | sample YL17G07_20_MG_FD_203693 | JGI IMG/M metagenome (GOLD analysis project Ga0315282, IMG submission 203693) | Sediment microbial communities from Yellowstone Lake, YNP, Wyoming, USA - YL17G07_20 | ecosystem: Environmental > Aquatic > Freshwater > Lake > Sediment | place: USA: Wyoming | collected...
TGCCGGTGGTGTCGTAGTGGACGGCGAGGGGGGTGCTGATGAGGGGGTAGAAGGCGTTTTCATCGGAGACGGTGATGGCGGTGGGGGTGTTGGCGGTGAGGTGGCCGGAAAGGGTGAGGAAGGACTGGATGTTGGAGGGTTTCCCGGTGGCGTTCATGGGGACGTAGGTGTAGATGCCGATGGAGGCGAGGATGAGAACGATGACTCCGGCTATCACTATGAGCTTGTCGTGCTTCTTCATTTTTATCGCCACCACTGGTGAGTTTCTTGTTTAAAAACATATTCCTATCTTTCTATATAATATTTTCCATTTATATATTATTGAAGGGGTTGGAGCGTGGTTGTGTGGTTTTGGGAATGTTTAATAACCGTTGATTCTATTACCCCGGAAAGAGGACGAATTTATGGCAGAAGAACAGCTTCCCCCCCAGTTGCAGGATCAGATTTCTCGGTTGCAGCAGACGCGTGCTCAGGTGCAGATGCTGACGCAGCAGCGGCAGCAGGTCGAGCTTCAGCTCCATGAGGTCGAGGAGGCGCTCAAGGAGGTGGAGGCCGCCGGGGAGAAGACGCCGATCTACAAGAGCATCGGGGCGATCCTGGTGAAGACCAAAGGGAAGGCGGATGTGAAGAAGGATCTTGAGGGCACGAAGGAGTCGCTGCAGCTGCGGAAGTCCACGCTGGAGAAGCAGGAGGGCCGCAGCCGGGAGAAGCTGACGGAGTTGCAGAGCAAGGTGGAGCAGGGCCTGAAGCTGGCTGGTCAAGGCGAATAATGCGACTCGGGAAGGTGTATTCGGTCTACAGTGATCTGCGGACGCGGAAGGGGTCGTTATTCTTTTTTATCCTCGGCGCCATTCTGTTGGTCGCGACGGTCCTTCAGTTCGTGTTTCATGTGTTCTCCGCGCAGGGTGACCTGGCGGGGATCCTGGTCGCGTTGACGATGCTGTGTTTTGGGTGGGGCGCGATCCTGTATTTCTTCTCGCGGATGTTTGGGAAGCTGGCGGAGATCGCGGAGGACGTGGAGAGTGATGAGTCGCTGCGGGATGACACCGAGGATGCTGCGTCTTGTCAGGAGCCCGCGGCCCCGGGGCCTGATCAGAAATCGTGATGGTTTTTTTAGGTGCCGAACCGTCGTTTCCTGGTTTGGTAGGTTTTTATTGCTTCGAGGAAGTCTCGTTTCTGGAAGGCGGGCCAGTACACGTCTGAGAAGTAGAGCTCGGAGTAGGCGAGCTGCCAGAGGAGGAAGTTGGAGACGCGTTCTTCCCCTGAGGTCCTGAGGATGAGGTCGGGGTCCGGGATGCCGTTGGTGTAGAGGTAGGAGGAGACGGTGTCCTGGGAGATCCGTGGGATGTCGAGTTTGCCGTCTTTGACGTCGGTGGCGATGAGCTTGATGGCGTTGATGATCTCCTCGCGGCCGCCGTACGCGAGGGCGATGTTGAGGAGGTATTTGGAGTAGCCTTTGGTCATGTCCATGATCTCCTGGGCCGTCTCTTGGAGTTCCGGGGGGAGGGCTTCGAGGCGTCCGAGGATGCGGATGCGGATCTGGTACTGGTGGATGCGGGAGTCCTTTTTGGCCTTGGTGAGCTCCTGTTTGAAGAGGCGCATGAGGGTCTGGACTTCCTGGGTGCTTCGTTTGAAGTTCTCGGTGGAGAAGGCGTAGATGGTGAGGACCTGGATGTTGAGCAGGAAGCACCAGTCGAGGACGTCCTCGATCTTCTGGCTGCCCATGATGTGGCCCGCCTCTGTGGAGAGGCCGACCTCCTGGGCGAACCTGCGGTTGCCGTCCATGATGATCGCGATGTGGCGCGGGACCGGCTCTTGTTTGACCTCTAGGACGAGTCGGGCGTCGCGGAACTCATCGATTTTCCGGTGGACGAGGGAGTAGAGGGAGGAGTGGTACACGGCGGCAAGGATGCGCCTGCTGGTGGGGCTTTCGAGGGCGTAGCGTTCAAGCTCGTCGAATTTTTTTCCCGCTAAGGATTTCAGTGGCGACCGCTTTGGTATGGTGGTTTCCTCCATAGTCTCAATTTCTTCCTGGTATAAATAGGTTCATGTGGCCTCTTCAGAGGAGAAAAGTGGGTAGGGCTGGGGTTTGGGCGTCGTCCGTCTCAAAGAAGACAATGAGGTTTCAGTGGTGAGATATTCGTTTGTTAGGGTGTGGCGGTCTCGACGGCCTCGATGGTCTCGGTGATCTCCTGGCGGGTCGGTCCGTCCAGGCCTTTGAGGAGGAGGAGCTGGCGGAGGAGCGGCGCGGCTTTGGTCTGCTGCTGTTTGGTGAAGTTGAAGATGAAGTCGCCGATGTTGAACCAGCCGTGGTATTTTGGGGGGTACCGGAGGAAATCGGTGACGGTGGCAACCATGAAGTCGTAGGGGATGGGCCCGGGGATGCCGGTGAGGGCGCCGACGAGGTACGAGTTGTACTGCTCGTTGCGGAACTGTGTGGTGAGTTCTTGGAGGAGGGGCTGGATGGCGGCGTCGCCGATGTCTTGGAGGGTGAACATGGCTTCTTCGCAGGCGAGGGTGTCGTCGGACTCGCGGCGCAGCAGTCCGATGAGGGCGGGGACTGCCTGGGGGTCCTTGGTCTGGTGGAGGACGCGGAGCGCGTAGTAGCAGCTCCAGGTGAAGTCGGCGTCGAGGAGGCGGCAGAGCGCGGGGGTCGCGGCCGGGCCGAGGCGGGTGAGCGCGGTCACGGCGTCCTGGACCGCTGGCCAGATCTCGTCTTCTTCTTTCTCGTAGTATTCGTCGGAGTCCACGCTTTTGAGAATGGTGAGGTAGCGGGTGATCTCCTCTGGCTCGTGGTCTTGCATGCGTCTCTCCTCATCCTGGTGCATCGCCGTGGTTTTACTTAAAGATTGTTCACAGGGGTTGTGGTTGGAGGCGTCGTTCTTTGACGCCGAGGAGCAGGAGGGCGGAGGCGGCGGTCAGGACCAGGGAGACGATGAAGGGTGTGACCGGGCCGACGGTGTCCCAGAGGATGCCGGCGGCGAGCGAGGCGGGCAGGGCGCAGACGCCGACGACGAGCTGGAAGGCGCCGAGGCTGCTGGCGCGGTATTGGACGGGGGCGATCTCGGAGACCAGCGTGCGCTGTACTGGTTCGATGGCGGCGCGGTGCAGGCCGTAGAGGACGAAGGTGAAGAGGATGGCCCAGTAGGTCTGTAGGAAGATGAAGATGAGGCAGAGGAGGGCCCAAAATCCGTAGGAGAGGAAGAGGACGTTTTTGCGTCCGATTTTGTCTGTGAGGCGTCCGAAGGGGTAGGAGAAGAGGGCGGCGAAGACCGTGAAGATGAGGTAGAGGATGGGAACGGTGAGGATTGGGAAGCCGGCGCGTTTGGCGAAGATGAGGAGGAAGGAGTAGCTGAAGGAAGCAAGGGCGAAGAGGGCGCTGAGGAGGAGGAAGAGGCGGAAGTTCTTGTCGATGTCTTTGAGGCTGAATCCTTTGAAGACTCTTCGGTCTGAGGCGCGTCGTTCTCTGATGACGAGGAGGACGAGGAGGATGGCGATGAGGGAGGGGAGGGCGGCGATGAGAAAGATGCTTTGGTAGCTTGCGCTGAAGTAGGTGAAGAGGAGCAGGCAGAGGAGGATGCCGCAGACCGCACCGAGGTTGTCCATGGCACGCAGGAGTCCGAAGTGTTTCCCGCGGTTCTCATCGGTGGAGGCGTCCGCGATCATGGCGTCTCGTGGTGCGCCGCGCATCTTGCCTGCGCGGTCGAGGATGCGGAAGGGGATGACTTGTTGCCAGGCGGTGGAGAGGGCGTAGCCGACGCGTGAGGCGGAGCCGAAGAGGTAGCCGGTCCAGACGAAGACCTTGCGGCGGCGGAGGCGGTCTGAGGCGTAGCCGGAGGCGGCCTGGGAGAGTGAGACGAGGGCGTCGCCGAGGCCGTCGATGAAGCCGAGGATCTCCATGTTGGCGCCGAGGGCGATGGTGAGGAAGAGGGGCCAGATGGGATAGATCATGTCGGAGCCGAAATCGTTGAGGAAAGAGGCGGCGGCAAAGGTTCGGACGGTGCGTTTGTCTTCCTGGTCTGGCATGGGCAATCCTACGTCCGGGCTCGAAATCCTGTGGAGTTGATTTAAACCTATCCGTGAAAATTTATTAAGCTAATGTTAATAATTATACTGATAAAATAGACTGGGAATATGAAGAAAGATTATCGAGCAGTGTTGTGCCTGCTAGTTATCATCTCGCTTTCCCTTCCATTATTACTTACAGAAATACGAGCAGAGAGCCCTCAATACAATTTCATATCTGAATCGTCTACAATAAGTGTAGCAGGGGGACTTCTTAATTCTTCGTGGCCGATGTGCTGCCATGATACCCGACACACTGGCCTGAGCCCGTACTTGACTGCTAATTCCCCGGGGATTATAAAATGGCGGTTGCTTGTGTCTTCTTATAGCCTGGATGGTGGAATTGCCATCGACAAGAACGGGATTATTTATTTTGGGGACAATGATGGGTATGTGGACGCCGTATTTCCTAATGGGACCATGAAATGGCGGACTTTTATCTGTAATGATTTCATCGAGACAACGCCAGCCATTGGTGCTGATGGAACAATCTATATCGGTAGTTGGAACTGGAACCTCTATGCCTTTAATCCCAATGGGACGGTGAAATGGTCCCATAGCTGCGGCTCAATCATCAGCTATGGTTCTCCTGTCATTGCGGATGATGGGACGATCTATGTCACCACCACCGACCCCCAGGAGAGCCTGATTGCCCTTAATCCCGATGGGACAGAAAAATGGCGGTATCATGCAGGATGGTTCATCTCATCCGCACCAGTAATCGGCTTGGATGGAGGAATCTTCTTCGGCTCCGGTGACACATACATCTACGCTGTGAACCCCAACGGGACCCTCCGATGGCGGTATAAGACCGGCGATCGCGTTATGGGCTCCGCATCCATCGGTGCAGATGGCACCGTATACATGCCCTCATGGGACGGTTACCTTTACGCCCTTAATCCCATCAATGGATCGTTGATTTGGCGTGTGGCGATAAAATTCGGGTCAGAGTCAAATCCCGCCATCGGTCCTGATGGAACGATCTACGTCGGTGAAAGCTACTTTTACGCGATCAACACAAACGGGACCGTGCGCTGGTCATTAAACGTCGGAGGAGCAGTCCACTGGTCCTGCCCCGCTGTTTCCACAGACGGCATCGTCTACATCGGAGCTCATATTGGTGATGACGGTGGAGGAAAAATCATCGCCATCAACCCTAACGGGACCAAACGATGGGAGCAAATACTGATAGCACATGGCCATATCGATTCCTCCCCTGCAATCGCCGCAGACGGTACGGTGTACATTGGGACATCAAACCTCGACGGACCAAGCTATCTTTTTGCTTTCGGGCGTGGGCCACTCAATATAGACGCTTACGGTCCCTATATAGGATTCTACCAAAAACCGGTTCAATTCACCGGTGATGCCTTCGGCGGCACCCCACCCTACACCTACCACTGGGACTTCGGCGATGGCAACACCTCAAATCAACAGAACCCAAGCCACACCTACTCCACGGTCGGCAACTACACCGCCACCCTCACCGTCACGGATAATGACGGCAACCACAGCACCGATACCGCTGCCGTCGCCATCGTTTACGAACACCCTTACGTCAAAATCACAAAGCCACTCATCCGCTCCATCTATTTCTTCAACATCCGACTCTTCCCTTACAAAGAGATTTTAGTCATCGGCCCGATCACGATCGAGGCGACAGCAACCCAGACGCCCTTCGGCATCGCACACGTTGACTTCCTTCTTGATGACTCCCTGAAAGTGACCGATACCCAAGCGCCCTATCAATGGACTTGGAAAACCCTCGCCCATGGAGAACACAAGGTCAGCGCCATCGCCTACGACGCCTCAGGCAACAGCACCAAGGTCGACACCTGGGTCATAAAATATTTTTAAAACCGTTCTCTATAAATTCAATAAAATTAAATACCAAAATCCATATTGAAACCTAAGGGGAAATATCAATGAATACCCATAACTCATTTATTGTAATCCTTGCTTTCTTTATCTGCACCATCCTCGTCCTTCCAGGCTTTGCCTTGAATCATCCAACAGCCATAAAACGCATCGACCCAACCTACACCGAATCCTCCCAAGGCCTCCCAACAGTCGGCCAATGGCCCTTCGACACCCGCGTCGGCGACGTCAACCACGACGGCAGCCTCGACCTCGTACGACTGCGCGGCCACGACGACTTCAACCCCGAGGACGAAGGCTTCCAGATCTGGCTCGGCGACGGACACGGACTCTGGACCAAGACCGCGATCCCCAACGGCAACTTCGGCTACGGCGGTACCGCTCTCGGCGACTTCAACAACGACGGCCTCCTCGACGCCGCCTACGGCTGCCACCACTACAACAGCCACCCCATGATCGGCGCCTGGACCGGCGACGGAGGAACAAGCTTCACCGAACACTCCACCGGACTCGCCACCGACGGCGAGACCTTCGGCATGTCCGCCTGCGACCTCGCCGACATCAACAACGACGGCTACCTCGACCTCATCGTCGGCGGCTTCAGCATCAGCGGCCTGCGCGCCTACATCAACCACGACGGCGGACAATCCTGGACCAGCGCCTCAAACGGCCTCCCCCACGCCGACACCAGCCCCATGACCAACCACTGGATCCGCACCCCGGACCTCAACCGCGACGGCTACCTCGACATCGTCAACCAAGAACGAGACATCGACGACACCACCCACTTCATCTGGACCGGCGACGGCACCGGCAACTGGACCCCCAACGACTACGGCCTCCCCGTCGAATGGTACCGAGGCAACGACGGCCTCGACATCGGCGACATCAACTACGACGGCTGGCCAGACATCACCTTCATCCACCACGCCGGCAGCGACGGCTACCCCGTCGTCTACACCTTCACCGGCACCGACTGGACCCCCGCCTCCACCGGACTGCCGACCACGCAGAACTACGGGCCCCTCGCCTTCGGCGACCTCAACAACGACGGACTCATGGACCTCGTCGGCCTCGAGATCCTCCCGAATTCCCAGACCGCGGTCCACGCCTGGCTCGGCGACGGCACCGGACACTGGACCGAACTTCCCACTATCGCGACGGGCATCGTCGGTGGACCCGAATCCCTCACCCTCGCCGACATCGACCACAACAACCACCTCGACATCATCCTCAGCAGCGAAAGCGACGGCGACTACACCCCCGGCGGCCTCCACGTCTTCAAAGAAACCACCCCCGCAACCACCCTCAACATCCTGCTCCGCAACCCGACTGGCGGCGAAGTCTACACCCCTGGCGCCGTCCGCACCATCACCTGGACCAGTAGCATCCCCAGCGGCACCGCAACCGTCGACTTGGAATACTCCCTCACCGGAGCCGATGGACCCTGGTACCCGATAGCTAGCGGTATTCTCGATTCAAACTCCTACCAATGGCACATCCCCAGCGCCACCACCCACCAAGGCTACATCAGAGCCACCATCCACTGGAACAGCCAACAAGCCACATGGATCAATCTCTACCCCTTCACCATCGCCGGCGGCGGACCCAACAGCCCACCCAACGCCCCCACCATCACCGGACCAGCCTTCGGGATGCCCAACCAACCAATCCCCATCACCTTCTGCGCCACCGACCCGGACAACGACACCGTCCAGATCTACGTCGAATGGGGCGGTGAAAACACCTCAGACTGGCTCCCCCCAACCCCTTCAGGCGTCCCCATCACCGTCAACCACACCTGGCACTACCCCGGCATCTTCACGACCCGCGCGAAAGCACGAGACGTCACCTATGCCGAAGGCCCCTGGTCAGCGCCCTACAACATCACCATCAGCCCTCTCAACATCACGCTCAATTTCTATCCCGGGTACTTCACCGTCACCGTCGTCAATATGGGCACCGAGACCTTCACCAACTTCACCCTCGCTGTCACCCGAGACGGCGGCATCCTCCACCGGCATAAGACAGACCGGGCCACCATCGAACTCCCGCCTCAAAATAGCCTGAAGACCTACATGCCTCTCATCGGACTCGGCATCGTCACCATCGGTTACAGCGTCAGCGCAGACCAGTTCGCCGCCCAGACCTGGTCGATCACCGGCAGACTCTTCTTCATCTACTTCAAGGTCTGACCTAGGACGCTACTCGGAGGAAGCAAACACCTTAAAAGAAGGACCCAGATTCCAGAAGCCGGGAACGTACCATGACCGCCACCGTCCAAGTCACCAACCTCGTTAAAAACTACGGATCCTTCCAGGCCATCAAAGGCATCACCTTCAGCGTCGACGAAGGCGAGATCTTCGGCCTCATCGGCCCCAACGGCGCAGGCAAAACCACCGCCCTGCGCGTCCTCGCCACCCTCCTCACCCTCAACGGCGGCACCGCCACCATCCTCGGCCACGATCTCGTCAAAGACGCAAGCGAGATCCGCAAACACATCAGCTACCTCCCCGAGGACGCGGGCGCCTATAAGACCCTCACCGGGCGCGCGTACCTCCAGTTCATCGCCAACTTCTTCGAGGCACACCACGCCCGCGACATGGTCAAGCGCGGCATCGAGATCGCGGACCTCGGCGCCCGCATCGACGACCGCGTCGACACCTACAGCAAAGGAATGATGCGCCGACTCCTCGTCGGTCGCGCCCTCATGACCAACCCGCAACTCGCGATCCTCGATGAGCCCACCTCAGGCCTCGACGTCCTCAACGCCCAAGAAATCCGCAAACTCATCAAGACCACCGCAGAAAAAGGCACCACCGTCCTCCTCTCATCCCACAACATGCTCGAAGTCGAATACCTCTGCGACCGCATCGCCCTCATCGCGGACGGCAGAATCGTCGAAGAAGGAAAACCCAGCGCCCTCATGCAGAAATACCAGGTCCGTAACGTCGAAGAAGTCTTCATCAAGGTGGTGCACCAATGAGCGGACTGAGCAACATCCTCAAAAAAGAAATCAGAGAACTCCTCACCATCCAGACCTTCCTGCCCATCATCCTCATCGCCCTCATCTTCGGCAGCATGGGCAACAGCATCCACGGCATCACGGAACAGACCAAGACGCCACCCATCATCGGCCTCATCAACGAAGACAACGGCACCCTCGGCAACATCACGGCCAGCGTCCTCCATTCCGCCGCCACCGTCGTCTACAACGGCACCACCGACGCCGACACACAACAAGGACTCACCACCGTCCAACAGAAAAACGGGGCAGCCCTCATCATCATCCCCAGCAACTTCACCACCGACATCCAAAGCAACAAACCAGGCAGCCTCCGAATCTACTGGGTCATGAAAGGCGCCGGCCTTTTCGACACCATCCCCAGCAGCACCGTCGAATACCTCATCACCGCCGCCAACACCCAAATCTCCAAAACCCTCATCACCAACCAAAGCGTGAACGCCACCGTCGTCCTTGACCCCACCACTCGCATCGAAACCACCATCTTCAAGAACCGCGAGTTCACCGGACTCTCCCCCACCGTTATCACCGGCTTCCTCTCCACACAATCCCTACTCATCCCCATCGTCATGATGATGATCATCATCATGGCAGGCAGCATCGTCATCACCTCCATGGCCCTCGAAAAAGAAAACAAGACCCTCGAAACCCTCCTCACCCTCCCCGTCAAACGCACCAGCATCGTCACCGGCAAGATCGCCGCAGCCGCCTTCATCGGCCTCATCCTCGCCGTCATCTACATGGCCGGTATGAGCTTCTACCTCGGCGGCGTCACGTCCATTGGCGGCACCTCCATCGGTAACCTTGGCCTCGCCCTCACCACCCAAGACTTCCTCATCATCGGCCTCAGCCTCTTCATCACCCTCATCGCCGGCCTCAGCCTCTGCATGCTCCTCGGCTCCTTCGCCAAGAACTACAAGAGCGCCCAGACCCTCACCTTCCCCATCACCATGCTCGCCCTCATCCCCATGTTCCTCACCATGTTCTTCGACTACGACACCCTCCCCCCAGCCCTCCAAGCACTCACCTTCGCCATCCCCTTCAGCCACCCCATGATGGCACCCCGCCTCCTCATGTTCCACGACTACGTCCTCGTCGCCGCCGGCCTCATCTACGTCACCATCTTCGCCATCATCACCATCAGCATCGTCGTCTGGATCTTCAAAACCGACCGACTCCTCACCGGCAGCACCAGCAAATGGGCAAAAGTCTTCAAACTCCGCCGCCGACGCCCCTTCTAAAACACCCCCCTCGTTCTCCCTTCCCCTCTCCCGTCCAAGACACAAATATATTAATAGTCACCATCTTTATTATAATCCTGGGGGGACACCACCAAATGAACCACCACGACCACTCTCACCATCACAAACCATCCCGCATCTGGACCGCCATGACCTCATGGAAAGGCCTCGCCTTCCACCTCGCCGGCATCGCCGCCATCCTCTGGCTCCTCCTCAGAACCGGCACCGGACCACAACGCCTCCGCTACCCCTGCCAACAAGCCTCTCTCACCATCGCCACCGGCTACATCGCCTTCTGGAGCTGCCTCCTCGCCGGTACCTTCATCTGGTTCCGCACTGCGAAAACACGGATCGCCAAAACCATCCCCTCCTTCCTCACCGCAATCCTCCTTATCTCCACCGTTTCCACCGCGGTCTTCGCCACCATCTCCATCAACAACTCCCCAACATACACCGGATCATGGACGCCGATCCCCAAAGAACCCATCGGAACGCCAACCGGCATCAACCCCGGCCGCGTCGCCTGGGTCTGGAACCCCAACGCCACCCCCCAAAACCTCACCGGGTTCTGGTGGGAAAAACAAAACAACAACCAGACCGTGCTTGACACCATGGTCACCCAAGGCGTCTGCCAGGTCGCCGGAACCACGAACATTTCCGAAGCCTGGGACGCCCTCTTCCACGACTTCAACCAACGCCACGGCAACGGCGACATCGGCTACCAGCCCGGAGAAAAGATCGCTATCAAAATCAACCTCAACAATGCCTGGATGTCGACCGACCCCTACACAAACGAGGACAACGAACGCGACGCCAGCCCCTACGTCGTCAAAGCCCTCCTCCGCCAGCTCGTTAACACCGTCGGCGTCAACCAAGACGACATCACCGTCTTCGACGCCTCACGACCCATGCCCAACTGCTTCTATAACCGCGTCATCTACCAGGAGTACCCCGCAGATCCCCTCATAGAAGAGTTCGCACAAGTACATTTCGTCGACTCCACTGGCGGCGCCACCGGCCGAGAACAAGTACAGCCCAGCACCACCATCGTCTACATCCTCAACGGCACTGGACTCCCACGCACCCTCCCCACACGAGTCGCCGACGCCAAATACCTCTTCGACATGCCCATCCTCAAACGCCATCCCATCAACATGGGCGTCACCCTCTCCGGCAAGAACCTCTACGGCTCCTTCATCGAACCGGTCGTCGACATCCACCCATACCACTACGACTCCTTCATCATGGGCGACCCAGCTCCCGCCACCGCGCTCCTCGCAGATAGGGACCTCGGCGGCAAGATGCTCCTGTTCATCGGCGACGGCATCTTCGCCACCAAAGTCGATCATCAGACCATCGCCAAATTCCTTATGTACCCCTTCAACAACGACTGGACCAACAGCCTCTTCTTCTCCCAGGACCCCGTGGCCATCGACTCCGTCATGTACGACTTCCTCTACACCGAAGGCACTGACCCTTGCGAAGGCTCCCAGAACTACCTACATCAGGCAGCCGTGCCTCCCGCAAACGTCTATGACCCAGAGAACGACGGGACCTTCCTCTCCCAGAGCCTCGGCGTCCATGAACACTGGGACTCCAACGTCAGCATCTTCTCCCCGGACCGCTACAGCGGCCCCGCAGGAGGAGGCATCGACTTCCAGCCCGTCGACGACGGACAGCCTCAGCCCTCCATCGTCATCACCCTCCCCCAGGAGAACCACGCCTACTTCTTTGGGAAGGATAAGGCCCCCTTCCCCTTCACCTTCATCCTCGGAAAGTACACCGTGGAGGCACAGATGAACGGCAACTACACGTCAGTCGAGAAGATCGAGTTCTACGTCGACGGCAAGCTACGAGGCACCGACACCCAAGCCCCGTTCACCTGGAATTGGACGACACCGTCCCTGAAGCGGCACACCCTCGCAGTAATCGGATATTACACCACCGACGAGGGAGAATACACCTCAAGCACCCAGATGCGTCTCTGGAAACTCCTCTAAAAAAACCAGAAGCCAACAGTTCCCTCACCCGTCTTTTCCTGGAGTTTCTTGAACGGACGTGGCGGGATTCGAACCCGCGACCACCGACTTAGAAGGCCGGTGCCCTATCCATGCTAGGCCACACGCCCACCAAAAGGAAAATGGGGAGCGCTGAGGAGGAGATTTGAACTCCTGCCCCCCTTGCGGAGGACCGGCTCTCAAGGCCGGCGCAGTGGGCCGAACTTTGCTACCTCAGCAGGACCTCGTTTTTTCCTTTCTCTCATGGGTTAAACCAAAAACGGTATAAAAAGAGTGGTACAAGAGTGAGGGGGAAAGAAAAGGAGGAGACGAGAGGGCTCTCGCCTATGATTTGAGGACGATCTCGATGTGCACGCCATCCGGGACTGAAATCCGCATCAGCTGGCGGAGCGCCCGGTCGCTGGCATCGAGGTCGATGAGGCGTTTATGGATCCGCATCTCCCAGTGGTCGATCGTCTCGGTTCCCTCGCCGTCTGGTGACTTGCGGCAGGGGACGCGCAGGCGTTTCGTTGGGAGCGGCACCGGTCCTTTCAGGGCGACGCCGGTCTTCTCTGCGATCATCTTGATCTGCGAGCAGACTTCGTCAAGCTTCGTTGCTTCTGTGCTGGTGAGTGAGATTCGCGCTTTTTGTGCTGGCATGGTCTGGTACCTCAGGGTGTCTCAAAGAAAGGGAAAGAAAGTGAAGTAGGGTTTTACTTCGCTGCCTCGACTTCAAGACAGACGCCGGCGGCGACCGTCTGGCCCATGTCACGGATGGCGAACCGGCCGAGCTGTGGGATTTTCTTGGACGGTTCGATGACCATGGGCCGGGTTGGGACGATCTTGACGATTGCGGCGTCCCCGGTCTTGATGAAATCGGGGTTCTCTTCTTTGACTTGTCCGGTCTTGGCATCAAGTTTCTTTTGGATCTCTTCGAAGCGGCACGCGACCTGCGCGGTGTAGCAGTGGAAGACAGGCGTGTACCCCTTGGTGATGACGGATGGGTGGTTGAGGACCATGATCTGCGCGATGAAGGATTTCGCGACCGTCGGTGGGTCGTTGGTTGGGCCGGCGACGTCGCCGCGGCGGATCTGGTTCTTGTCGACGCCTCGGACGTTGACCCCGACGTTGTCGCCGGGCATGCCCTGGGCGATCTGCTCGTGGTGCATCTCGATGGTCTTGACTTCGCCGGTGACCCCGCCGGGCTTCATGCTGGGCTTGAAGATGATCTGCTGCCCGGGTTTCATGATGCCGCACTCGATCTTGCCGACTGGGACGGTGCCGACTCCCTTGATGGTGTAGACGTCCTGGATTGGCCAGCGGAGTGGCAGGTTCACGGGCTTTTCAGGGACGGTGAAGTTGTCAATCGCAGCGAGGATGGTCGGGCCGGTCCACCAGGTGATCTTGCCTTTGTCCTGGATGTTGTCGCCGATGAATGCGGAGACGGGGAGGAACTGGAGCTGCTCGTCCTTGTAGCCGACGCTCTTCGCAAGGGCGTGGACATCGGTCTTGACCTGCTCGTAGCGGGCTTTGTCGTAGGGAGGGGTGGTCGCGTCCATCTGGTTGATGGCGACGATCATCTGCTTGACGCCGAGCGTGCGGGCCAGGAACATGTGCTCCTTGGTCTGGGCCATGACGCCGTGCTGGGCGGCGACGACGAGGATGGCCGCGTCCGCCTGGCTGGTCCCGGTGATCATGTTCTTGACGAAGTCACGGTGACCGGGGGCGTCGATGATGGTGATGTAGTACTTGTTGGTGTCGAACCGCTTGTGGGCGACATCGATGGTGACACCGCGCTCACGCTCTTCTTTCAGCTGGTCGAAGATCCAGGCGAGGGCGAAGCTCTCTTTTCCCTTGGCTTTCGCCTCTTCTCTGAACTTCTCGACCATGTGAGCGGGGAACTGACCGGTATCGAGGAGAATCCGACCGACGAGAGTGGATTTCCCGTGATCAACGTGACCAATAATTACCAGATTCAGGTGTGGTTTCTCTGCCATAGTTTCCTTTACCTCCGACGTAGGTAGTTCTGCCTAGTATTTTAGGTTTTTCCCGACTTCGGATGCTTTCTAGGTTTGATAGCGTATAGCCTTCTTGTTTATAAGGTTTACCTCGGAGAAAATCCAGAAGAAAAACGTGGAAAAAAGTTAGTGGGAAAGATCGCGGATCACGGCCTCGACCATGGCCTTGTAGTGGCGTGCGAGCGCCTCCGCCTCGGCCTTCGTTTTCGCCTGCACGTAGACGCGGAAGATCGGCTCCGTGCCCGACGGCCGCATGAGCACCCAGCCGTCTCGGACGAAGAGCTTGACGCCGTCGGTGCGGTCGACGCTGCGGACGTCCGGGCTGCCCTTCAC
>Ga0315282_10010450_pt1 | contig 14555 bp, 18 predicted proteins | sample YL17G07_20_MG_FD_203693 | JGI IMG/M metagenome (GOLD analysis project Ga0315282, IMG submission 203693) | Sediment microbial communities from Yellowstone Lake, YNP, Wyoming, USA - YL17G07_20 | ecosystem: Environmental > Aquatic > Freshwater > Lake > Sediment | place: USA: Wyoming | collected...
CTGTTGTAGGCCCTAAAAAATAACCATGGTCAACTGCAAGCATCACTGTTTTACCTGTTTTTGGTTTTATTATCTGTGAAATTCTATTCTTCATTCCCCAATCCATATCAAACCCCCTTTTGCGGTTCAATTATAACCTTTATTGATTCTCTTGCCTCGCTCACTAATTTAAAACCTTTTTGAATCTCTTCTAAACTTAATCTATGCGTGATCATGCCTTTAACATTTACTTTTCTACTGCGGATAAGTTCAAGCGCCTCCATATGTTCCTTGGGATTTGCTGCATAACTGGATATAAGCGTTACTTCATTTTTCCAGAAAAAATCATTTATGGATAACGGAAACGTAAATCCTTCTTCAGTTGAGGCAAAAAATAAAATCGTGCCTCCGCGGCCTACTGACTTAAGCGCCTGTTCAATTGCTGGTTTTGCGCCAGTAGATAGAATAACCAAATCAGCCAGCCTATTATCGTTAAACTCCATTACCTTTTCAGGGACATTTTCCTTCGCGTTAATAATTAGATCTGCCCCAAACCTGGAAGCCATTTTCAATCTGTAATCATTTATGTCAGTTGCAATTATCTTTCCAAATAAACTCAGCTTTGCCAATTGAATATGCAATAGCCCTGATATGCCGCTGCCTATAATTAAAACAGTCTGGCCTTTTTTATAGCCTGAGTGTTTCTGGCTGCGCAAAACACAGGCTAGCGGTTCTACGAAGGTTGCCTCTTCAAAAGACACCTCTTCTGGCAATAAATATACTCCTTCTTTTTCTACATTTATTGCAGGAATTCTCAAAAATTCCGCGAAACCGCCAGGGTCAAAATTTGTTTTGCGGAGCGTGTCGCAGACTGTGTGATGTTCCATTAAACAATAATGACAGGTGTTGCACGGCACATGATGCGATGCAGAAATCCTGTCTCCAACTTTATATTTCTTAACACCTTTGCCTGCTTCTATGACCTCGCCCGCTATTTCATGGCCCAAAACAAGCGGCACTCTGTTGCGGCGGTACCACTCAACCACATCTGTGCCGCATATGCCGCTTGCCATGACCTTTACAAGAAGTTCGCCTGAGCCTATAACCGGCCTCGGCTTTTCCTCAACGGCTACATCATTATTACTATAATACATTCCTACTCGCATAATGGTGTAATTTTATCACAAACTCTATCTGTAATCAACATACTTGAATTGAATCAAGAACTAACTATGTTCCTGGGCTACTATCAAAGGATAATACCTTACAATTTCGCCGTTCAATATGACCTCTACCTGATATTTTCCAGGTTCATGAAATACTATATTCACAAACTTCGATATCACTGTATGACTGGATTCTATTGCCTTAAGCTCAAAATCCACGTCTTTTGTCTCTACCGCAACCTTATTATTCTTTGAATTTATAATCCTTGTCTTTTCTGTAAAGCTGCCCATGCCTTTGATCCATCTATTAGCAATAAATAGCTCATTATGGGTGACCGGGAAATTCCTGGCGCCTATTACCTCAAATATGCCGATAAACATCATCTTGCCATTATCTTCTCTCCTTATACTATCGCATACAATAGAAAACTGCAAATCAGGTTTTATTAAACTGCCCTTATCCATCTCTCCCCCCTTTTTTCTCTCACCACTTAAAGACCATGCCTCCGCCTATAAAACGCTCTTTATCTCTAATCACAGATTCTATATAAGCAATGCCCTGCTTGTCGAATATTTCTTTCGTAAACTTCAAAGTCACTCCACCTTCTTCAATATTTGATGTTTCTAAAACAAGCTCTTCACTCTTATTGATTTTCCATCTGCCTGATAAAATAATTTTTCTGCGCAGCTTCTTTACGTTAGAAACGCCTATGCCTACATCAAATGTTATAAATGCCTCCTTGCCTTTCGGGGCTAATGTGCCTATAGAAGATTTAAAAATAAATCCAGAATTCAATTTTTTATCCAGCATATAGCTGATCCTGCGTTTACCAGCAATATTCCAATAGCCTTTGAAAGTAATAACCTGGGAATCTTTATTGCGCCTGTAAACTATTTCATTATTTTTATTTATCTCCCATGCGCCAAATAGAGTCAAATTATCTATATCGCCCGTATCTTTTTCAACTCCGAACGTAAGCCTGTTATGCTTATCAGCCTGCCATGAGCCATAAAGCTTCATTATATAGGTTAAACTTTTATTTTCCCTAAGTTTTGAATTTACTAACAATGCTATTTCATTGCTTTTTGCATCTATTATTTTAGCCTTTAAGGCAACTCTATTTCCTTCGCACTGGTTATTCCATTTATCCAGCGTAATAATAAAATTATGATCTTTGTCTAAAGAATATTTACCTGAAAACTTTATCTTTTGAGGGACATCTATGCCTTGGGATTTATTGACTTCATAGAAAAGCTTATTATTCCCGTCTGTCCCAAACCTTCCATAGAGTACCTGCCTAAATTTTTTAACCCTTGATACCCTGCTGCCAGGCGCTCTTCCCGCGATAAGCCTGTTAAACGGGTCTACTTCATAATAAACTCTTGTACTCATAGCCTAATCCACCCTGCCTTACGCCCGCAATGACAAAAAATAACTTCAGTAAAAAACTCTCTCCAAGCACAAGCCCTTTGCCGGCGCAGTCCTGCCCGCTAAAGGCCTGTGCTTTTTTTCTAAAATCTCTTTTACTTTTTCCGGATTAAACCTGCCTCTTCCCACTTCAATCAAAGTGCCTGCAATGTTCCTGGCCATATTGTATAAAAATCCATCTGCCTGGATATAAATGTCTATAAAATGAGATCCTTCGCCGCGGAGTTTACCCTGAGCCCCTCGACTTCGCTCGGGATAAACTCCGTCGAAGGGCTCCTCAGGATGAAAGGCCGGGAAACTTTCCGGCCTTTCAATTATTTCTATTTTTTTAACCGTCCGTATTGAATATCTTTCTTTTTTATCACTGGCCTGAAATGACTTAAAATCTTTTCTGCCGATAAGATACTTGGCTGCCTTTTTCATCGCAGTTATATCAAGGTCATACGGCACAAACGCAGAATGCCTATCGAATAAAGGCGATCGCGATCTTCTATTAACTATGGTATATTTATATAACTTCCCTATAGAATCGACTCTGGAGTGAAATTTCAGAGAAACTTCTTCTGCGGAAATTATTGATATCCGGCGCATTAAAAAACTATTCAGGCCGTTTTTGATGTTGTACAGCGGAAGAGTTGTATCTATCCTGAAATTTGCAGTCTGGGCCTTTGCGTGGACACCTGAATCAGTCCTAGAAGCGCCAATAAGAGAGATTTTTTTATTAAAAAGCTTTTTAGCTGCTTTTTCTATCTCTTCCTGGATAGTCCTTAATTTTTTGGCCTTAACCTGTGCCTGCCAGCCATTAAAGCCCGTGCCATCATATTCAATTATTAATTTAATATTACGCATTCTGCGATCTCGACAGCGTTTGTAGCAGCGCCTTTACGCAGATTATCGGAGACTACCCAAAGCCATAATCCATTTTTCACAAATGGATCTTTTCTCACACGGCCTACGAAAACTTCATCCCTTGATTCTGCATCTTTTGGCATAGGGTACAGATTGTTTTGAGGGTCATCTACGAGGATTATCCCGCTGGATTTAGAAAGAATATCCTTAACTTCTTCCGGGGAAATATTTTTATCAGTTTCAATATAAACAGCCTCGGAATGCCCTGTCCTTACAGGCACCCTGACTGTAGTAGCAGTAATGTTTATTTTATCATCATGCATAATCTTGTGAGTTTCTTTTACTAACTTCCACTCTTCGCTTGTGTAGTCAAAATCGCTAAATCCTCCTATGTGAGGAAATACGTTATACGCCAGCTGCTGCGGCATGGATTTATTTTCCACATTAACCCGTACATTAGCATAACCGCCTTCTGCAATCTTTGAATTCTCCTCTTTTAATTGCTCAACAGCTGATTTACCTGCGCCTGATGAAGCCTGCAAAGTAGTTACAATCACTCTCTTTATTCCAGCCTTTTTATAAATAGGCCATAACGCGACTACCATTTGTATCGTAGAACAATTCGGATTAGCTATTATGCCTTTATGTTTTTTGACATCTTTTGCGTTAACTTCCGGCACTACAAGCGGGACTTTTGGATCCATCCTGAAATCAGCGCCGTTATCAATCACAATAGCCTTTCTTTTTACTGCCTCATCAGCATAAGTAGCAGCTGCGCCCTTCTCTCCTTCTGTTCCCGCAAATAAAGCGATATCTATTCCTTCAAATGCTTCATTAGAAATTGCCTGCACAGGATAAGTAACGCCATCTACATTTATATTCCTTGCTGAACGGGCTAAAACGCTTAATTTGCCAACAGGAAAATGCCTCTCTTTTAAAACCCTTAGCATTTCTATCCCGACTACGCCTACCCCCACGACCGCGACATTATATTTTTTGCTCACATATCTCCTTATCAATTTTAGAAATATACTGTTGAGTTACACCAATCTGTTCAGCAAGCTGCGCCTGAGATACATTATGCAGGATCCGGTATTCGATAATTTCCTTAACGACGGTCGGAACGGTTAATTGCTTAACCTTGAAAGCACCTTATTATAAACATCTTTGCGATGGCCAATTTTTAAAACAACTATTTTACCGCCTTCAACGCGGTAGATAACTCTATAATCGCCCACACGCAGTTTACGGTGACCTTTAAGGCTTTGCCGTAAAGGCTCCCCGCACAGAAAAGGATCCGGGATAAGGCGGGTTTCAATAGCCCGTCTGATTGTATCTTTAATATTCTGGGGAATACCAGATAGATCCTCTTTTGGAATATCTGGATGATAAATAATTGTGTAAGCCATCAGGACCAAACTTCTTTATGCTTAATAGCCTTTGCTTCAGAAAATGTTTTCTCTCTTTGTTCAGCAGCCTTTGCCCAGTAAGCATCTTCATAATACTCAAGGGCAAGACGTATTAAATCCCTGGCTTTAAGCGAAAGAGAAACCCCGTCTCTGTAAGCTATGCGTTTTAAAGTTCGATAAAGCGGTGTTTCCAGAACAACATTTAAACGCGGATTTTTAGTAGCCATATTTTACCTCCACAAATAGTGTATCATAAGTGATGAACTTTGTCAAGCCTTATTTTATAGATTTTTTACTACTAAATCGCCTACCTCAGTTGTTGAATATCCCATTTTACCAGCCGCCAGTGATTTTAATTTTGTCTTAACTATTTTTATAACCGCATCCTCTACTTGTTTTGCTGCTTTTTCTTCTCGTAAATTTTCCAGCATCATGCCTACCGCGCAGATAGCCGCCAGGGGGTTTATTACATTCTTGCCCGTGTATTTCGGGGCTGAACCGCCTATAGGCTCAAACATTGAAACGCCTTCAGGATTTATGTTTCCTCCGGCGGCAATACCCATGCCGCCCTGGATCATTGCGCCCAAATCAGTAATAATGTCCCCGAACATATTATCGGTTACAATCACGTCAAACCACTCTGGATTTTTCACAAACCACATTGTAGTGGCGTCTACATGAGCGTAATCAGTGGTGATATCTTTATACTCACCAGCCACTTCATTGAACGCCCTCTGCCAAAGGTCCCAGGCAAACGTAAGAACATTTGTCTTTCCGCAAAGCGTCAATTTTTTATCTTTATTCCTTTTCTTTGTATATTCAAACGCATACCTAAGGCAGCGCTCAACGCCTTTTCTTGTATTATGAGAAATTTGGATCGCAACCTCATCCTTGGTGCCTTTTTTCTGAAATTCTCCAAGCCCCTTATAAAGCCCCTCTGAATTTTCCCTCACCACTACAAAATCAATGTCTTCAGGTTTTTTATCTTTCAAAGGGCAGAAATCAGCATTATAAAGTTTTACAGGCCTTAAATTAATATACTGGTCTAGGGCAAACCTGAGCTTCAAAAGAATCCCCTGCTCCAGTATGCCAGGCTTAACATCAGGATGGCCTATTGCGCCAAGATATATCGCGTCCACCCTGGCTAATTCTTTTAAAACAGAATCAGGAACAAGTTCTTTTGTCTTTAAATACCTGACCCCGCCAAGATCGTATTCTATAGCCTCATATTTAAACCCATGAATTTTACTTATTGCGGCTAATACTTTTAGCCCTTCCTTTACTACCTCCGGCCCTGTTCCATCTCCTCCTATCACTGCTATCTTGTACCCCTCAGTCCGCATTTTTTACCTTCCTCCTCTTTATCCATTTTAAAAGCCCGCCTGATTTTATTATTTCCTGTATAAACTTTGGGAGCAATTTTGCTTTATATTCCTTATGTTCTGTTAGATTCATAACAGAACCGCTGTTTAAATCCACCTCTAAATAATCGCCTTCTTTTATTCCGCTTACATCTTTAATCTCCAATATGGGAAGGCCCATGTTTATTGCGTTCCTTAAGAATATCCTGGCAAAACTTTCTGCAATTACGCACGAAATACCTGCGCTCTTTATTGAAATCTGCGCATGTTCCCTTGAAGATCCGCATCCAAAATTCTTTCCTGCGATTATTATGTCGCCCTTGGAAATCTTTTTTGAAAAATCCTTGTCAATATCCTCCATACAATGAGATCCTAATTCCTTTGGGTCAATTGTATTAAGGTACCTTGCGGGAATTATTTCATCTGTATTAACATCGTCTTTGAATTTCCAAACCTTGCCTTTAAACCTCATATTACCTCTTCAGGATGAGCGATTCTGCCTTTTATTGCGCTCGCCGCAGCTACTGCTGGATTAGACAAATATACTTCGCTGTCAGGATGACCCATCCTGCCTCTAAAATTCCTATTTGTAGTAGCAATGGCTTTTTCTCCGCTTGCCAGTATTCCCAGGTGTCCGCCGAGGCATGGGCCGCAGCTCGGGGTTGAAAAAACTCCGCCTGCATTTAAAAATATATCGGCCAGGCCTTCTTTAATTGCCTGGGAATAAATCTTCTGAGTCGCAGGAATAATTATCAGCCTCACTTTTGAATTTACTTTTTTGCCTTTTAAAATCCCAGCAGCCATCCTAAGGTCAGAAATCCTTCCATTTGTGCACGAACCGATAACTGACTGGTCTATATTTATTTTTTTGAATTTACTCACAGGTCCGGAATTACTCGGTAAATGCGGGGCAGAAACCTGAGGTTCAATTTTACTGACATCGTATTCTATAACTTTGTGATATCCAGCTCCTTCATCGCTTTTATAAAATACGCCTTTTACATTTCTTCCATCGCTATTTATATATTTTCTCGTAATATCATCCGGCTCAATAATGCCTGATTTTCCTCCAGCTTCAATCGCCATATTGCACATCGAGAATCTATCGTCCATAGAAAGCGCCCTTATGGCTTCTCCTTGGAATTCCATTGCCATATACAAAGCGCCGTCAACTCCAATATCTCCAATAGTATGCAAAATCAAATCTTTCCCGCCAACCCATGGTTTTAATTTTCCGCTATATGTAAATTTTATAGTTTCAGGGACTTTAAGCCACACGCATCCTGTTATAAAACCTGCTGCTAAATCAGTTGAGCCAATGCCTGTTGAAAATGCGCCTAGCGCCCCATATGTACAGGTATGAGAATCAGCTCCTATGATTAAATCTCCAGGCCCTACAAGCCCTATCTCAGGTAAAAGCGCATGTTCTACACCCATCCTGCCGACTTCAAAATAATTAATTATTCTATGCTTTTTCGCAAAATTAGCGAGTATCTTCGCCTGTTCCGCGCTTTTCTTGTCTTTCGCAGGCGTAAAGTGATCAGGCACAAGCGCGATCTTACGCCTATCAAATACCTTTTTAGCTCCAGTTGCTTCGAATTCCTGTATAGCAATAGGCGCGGTAATATCATTCCCAAGCGCCAGGTCTATTTTCGCGTAAATAAATTCTCCTGGCGCAATAGATTTTTTATCAGTATGAGCCAGTAATATTTTTTCAGTAATTGTATAGGCCATTAAATATCCAATGCTAACGCATTTTCCGCGCAATCCGGAAATTTTATACACTTTATACATTCTGACCAGATTTTATGCGGTAATTCCGAATGCTCTATTCTTTTAAATCCAAGTTTTTCAAAAAATAAAGGCGCATAAGTTAAAGCGAAAACCCTTTTTACTTTCAACTTTCTCGCATCTTCCAGGGCCTGTTTTACGAGCATTTCCCCTATGCCTTTTTTTTGCTGAGACTCCTCTACGGCAAGTGATTTGACTTCCGCCAAATTCTCCCATGCAACATGAAGGCCGCAACAGCCTAAAATCTTCCCATTTTCTTCATAAACAAAAAAATCCCTTATGTTTTCATAGAGCTCATTCAAAGACCTGGGCAGCATCCTGTCTTGTTTTGCGTAAAAATTTATAAGCTCCTGAATATACCTTATATCATCTATTGTAGCTTTTCTTATCATGTTTGCATAATTCCGTTCGGTGATCGAAAAACTTTTTACCGATCGCCGAACGGAATAGGTTCTATTGCAGCATCATACCTTTTGGTATCACCACTATCCCTGATTCAGTAACGGTAAATTTCTTTTTATCCTTCTCAAGATTATAACCTATTTCCATCTTCTGCGGCACCTTTACATTCTTGTCTATTATTACCCTGCGCACCTTGGCATATCTTCCTATGTCCACACCTTCCATAAGTATTGAATCACTAACCTCTGAAAAACTATTTATCCTGACATCAGGAGAAAGCACGCTGGATTTTACCTTGCCTCCGCTTATAATACAGCCATTAGATATAATGGAGTTCAAAGCCATTCCGATTCTATTGCTATCTTCTTCTGCCCATACGCTTTTTGTGGGCCCATACTGCTCCTGATGCGTCCTAAATGGCCATTCCTTATCATACAGATTCATAGGAGGCACTACTTGGATTAAATCCATATTCGCCTCAAAATACGCATCTATGCTGCCTACATCCCTCCAGTATTTAGGCTTGCTAGTATCTTTATCTTTTAGATTGAATGCATAAACATTGCCTGAAGAAAGCATCATTGGAATAATATTCTTTGCAAAATCATGCGTAGATTCCTTATTCCCGGCATCTTTCTTAAGTATTTCCTCTAAAACCTCTGTGTTGAATATGTAAATACCCATTGAGGCATACGCAAATTTTCCGCCGCTTATGTTTTCAATTTGTTTTTTTGGCTTTTCTATAAGGTTTTTAACCCTTTGATCTTTATCAACTTCGCATACCCCGAATTCCCCTGCCTTTTCTTTTGAAACCTCTATTACACTTATAGTAAGATCCGCTTTCTTTTCTTTATGAAACTCCAGCATCTCCTTGTAATTCATTTTATATATATGGTCCCCTGCCAGGATCAATATATACCTAGGTTTTTCATCTTCAATTGCGTATATATTCTGATAAATCGAGTCAGCTGTCCCTTTATACCAATGCTCATCCACCCTTTGCTGAGCAGGAATAGCGTCTATATACTCACCTAATTCTCCATTCAAAACATTCCAGCCTCTTGAGATATGCCTTGTAAGAGAATAAGATTTATATTGGGTAAGGACATGTATCTTCCTAAGTCCTGAATTAATGCAATTTGAAAGCGTAAAATCTATAATCCTATATATGCCTCCAAAAGGCACTGCAGGCTTAGTCCTGTCTTTGGTAAGCGGATAAAGCCTCTCTCCCTTTCCCCCAGCCATTATAAAAGTAAGTACGCTTCTCATAAGGCAATTATTATATAACAATTCGATTTAAAAAGCAATGTTCTTATGTTCTTATGACAAATTGAGTTGCAAAGATAGGTGTTTTCGGATATACTGCGTCTTATGAAACTCTCCATTTTAATTCCAGCCTACAACGAAGAAGCTTCGATTGCCCAGGTAATGCAGGAAATAAAGGTATTAAACCTGGATGCTTTAGGCATATTTGAAAAAGAAATAATACTTATAGACGATGGATCCACTGACAGGACAGTTGAAAAGGCAACTTCTGTCATGCCTTCTTCCATGGTAATCAGGCATATAAAAAACCAGGGCAAGGGCGCCAGTCTCATATCAGGAATAGCTCATGCTACCGGAGAAATTATAATAATTCAAGACGCTGACCTAGAATACAGCCCGTCCCTTTATCCTGCGCTGTTAAAACCTATTATGCAAGAAAATGCGGATGTAGTATATGGCTCAAGATTCCTAGCAAATCCGCATCCTACAGACATGAAGATATCTTATTTCCTGGCAAATCGTTTTGGAAATTTTCTGACAAATATGCTATGCAAGACATCGCTCACAGACTGCATGACATGCTTCAAGGTGTTTAAAAAACATGTCCTGAAAGGGGTTGTTCTTGAATCCAGAGGTTTTGGAATAGAGTCTGAATTAACAGCTAAGATAAGTAAATCCGGCTTTAAAATAAAAGAAGTGGCTATCCCTTACAAAGCAAGGACATTTAAGGAAGGAAAAAAATTCAAAAAGATCTATTCTCTCGGCGTCCTGTGGGCTGTTATAAAACATTCCCTATAAAAAAAATAAATTTTTTGCCTTTATCTTGCCTGTTGCCTTTTTGTAATCTTCGAAATCTATAAAAATAAGGTCAGGCCTTTTTTGTTTTATCTTTCTCGTCTCGGAAAATCTGGTGGCAATATATTTAAATTCATTTCCACATTTTGGGCAGGATTTTGCAGATGAATAATTGATGCCCAGCTCTCTGCAGCTAGAGCAATCCCCAGTAATCTCTCCTGCTATGAGGAGATGTTTTTCTATATCAGAAATATCCATTTCTTTCCAGACTCTTATAAGATCCGACATGTTTAATTAAAAGCCCCCTCGCCATTGTATGGTGAGGGGGCAAAGATTAACTACCTGCTCAAGTTTACGATAATTTGGTTACGTTAGCTGCCTGTTCTCCTTTTGGCCCCTGGATAACCTCAAACTCTACTTCCTGGCCTTCCTGCAGAGTCTTATAACCTTCCCCTTGTATGGCTGTGTGATGTACAAATACATCTTTGCCATTTTCAGGAGTAATAAAGCCATAGCCCTTTTGATTGCTAAACCACTTTACTTTTCCTTTCTGCACTTTTACTACCCTCCTTCCATAAATTTTGTTTAATTATACACTACGATCCATTTTTTGTCAACACCGCTTGAGATTATTTGTCGTCAGGAAGTTCTTCCGCAGCCTTTTCTTCATACTCATGAAAAATGTTTCTGGCCTTTATGTTATGATCCTTTTCCATAGCTACAAGCCTCTGCTCTAATTCGTGCTGCATCTTAAGCATAATCTTCACCACATCTGCTACAGGATCAGGCAGATTTCCATGCTCAAAATCAAATTCCAATTTTTCAGCAGTCTTTTTCTCAACTATCCTGCCTGGTACGCCAACTACAGTCGCGCCTACAGGGACATCTTTTATAACAACAGATCCAGAGCCTATCTTTGCGCCATCGCCTATTTTAATAGGCCCGAGTATGCAGGCATTAGACCCCACTACAACATTCTTTCCAAGAGTAGGGTGGCGTTTGCCTTTTTCAAGGCTTGTACCGCCGAGCACAACGCCTTTATAAATAAGGCTGTCATCCCCTATTTCAGAGGTTTCTCCTATTACAACTCCCATGCCGTGGTCTATAAACACGCGCCTGCCTATCTTTGCGCCAGGATGAATCTCCACCCCTGTGATAAATCTTGCAAAATGAGAAACTATCCTTGCTATTATATATATCTTTCTATTGTATAAAAAATGCGAGATCCTGTAAAACCACAACGCGTGAACACCTGGATAGCAGAGAATAATTTCCAGCATGCTCTTTGCCGCAGGATCCTTATCAATTGCAGATTTTATATCTTCTGTCATTCTGCCTAACAACATATTAATCTCTCCAAAATCTTTTGGAATAGCGGAGCGAAGCTCCGCGCAAAAAGGAATTTCCTATACTATTTAATTATTTAGGTAATGTAAAGTAAAATTGGCTCCCTTTGCCCAATTCGCTCTTCACCCACATCCTGCCTTTATGCAGGCTCACTATGTCCTTTGCTATAGGAAGGCCTAAACCAGTCCCTTCCTTTTTTTCGGCAGTAACGCGCGTAAACTTATCAAATATATTATCCAGGTTATCAGGCGCTACGCCCTCTCCAGTATCTGAGATCTCTACCATTATTTCTTTTTCCAGATTAACAGTCTTTACTGTAATAGTTCCTGCCTCAGGCGTGTATTTTATTGCGTTGCTAAGAAGATTTATAAATACCTGCGTCGTCTTGTCCTTGTCAGCTTCAATCTTTGGTAAGTCCTTGGCAAGATCTTTCTGTAACCTATGTTTCTTATCCTTTATTATTTTATCAAAAATCTCCAAATTTTCTTCTATTATATTGTTCATTTCAACAGGTTCTTTTTTTAATTCCATTTTCCCTGATTCTATCTTTGCTATATCCAGAAGGTCATTCACAAGCCTGGAAAGCCTGTTTACTATGTTAATGGCTCCGTCCAACATCTCTTTTTGAGCAGGCTCAACGCTTCCAAGGCCCCCCTTATTAACAAGGTCCACATTGCCTTTTATGATTGTAAGAGGTGTCCTGAATTCATGCGCCACGTTTGACACAAAGTCTGATTTTATCCTATCCAGCTGCTGCAATTTTTTATTCGCTGCCTCAAGTTCTATTTTTTTGGCAGCTATTTCTTTTTGCAGCCGCTCTCTTTCCTTTGAAGCATGAAATGCAGTCATGGCATTATGAATAATAACAGAAAGGCCTTCTTCAAAACCTCTCTCTCTTATAACATAATCGTATGCGCCTTCCCGCATCGCCTGGGGAGCGAAATCTTTATCCTTACTATCTGCAATCATAATAACCGGCCCAGACAATTCTTTATATTGCAGATTGGAAAGGATTTCAAGACCGTTCAAACCAGATATATTATATGATAGAAGAATAACATCAGACTTTTCTTCTTCTACTTTTTTAAGGATATTCCCCCCCATCTGAGGCCAGGATATTTCATAGGAAATATCTGCTATCTTAGAAAAAGCTTCCTTTATCTTCAATATATTTACACGATTAAAATCCAATATCAGTACTTTAATAATTTGTTTTTCCATAATCCCTGCATTTCAACAATGCCGCTTTTATCAAGTTTTTAATGCTCTTATCTTATCAATATGCTTCAGGGTTTCTTCTTCCCCTATTTTTACAAACTGCTTTACTAGATGAAAGTCCGTGGAAGCCGCGTTGCTTAATACAGGATGAAGGCTCACGTCAGCTTTGCAGCAATTTATTTCCGCTATACTGTATTCCATTGCCTGCATACTGGTCATTATGACATCAAATATATTAGGCGTAAACACCTTCCTGAAAAACCTTGTAAGGTGAACGCACATCTTTTCATCCAGAGAACCTTGTCTTAGCATATTCATCTCTTCTTTTGCAAGCTCTTTTAAAGCCGTATTCCTTTCGCATATATTTTTCGGGCCTGGCAGGACATTTACTGCTATAACTTTTTTAGCCCCGTTTTTAAAAAGCACGTCCACTGGCACGGGGTCTAAAATCCCTCCGTCCACAAGCATTCTTCCCTCTTCCATTATAGGCTGGAATATGCCAGGGACAGCAATACTTTTATAAACAGCGTCCAGAAGCCTGCCTTTATCAACTATGATTGTCTCTCTGTTTGCAAGATCACAAACTATTATTTTAACGGGTACCTTTAAATCCTCGAATGTTTTATCTCCTAGTATTGCCCTTAAAAACCTCCTTAATCTTTTACCTGCAAGTATTCCGGATATCGGAAAAGTAAAATCCAATAGCCTCATAATATTAAGTTTTCTTTTTAGTTTCTCGGAAATACTTTCTATTTCTTTGGAAGCAAGGCCAATGCCCCACATTGCTGCAATAAGAGCTCCTATGCTTGCGCCTGAAACAATACCTATGGGTATTTTTTCTTTTTCCAGCACATGCAAAACGCCTATATGAGCCAGGCCAAAAGCAGCTCCTGAACCAAGCGCCAGCCCGATTACATTCTCATTATTCCCGTTTTCCATATACCCTCAGAACTTAACCCCTTACACCTCTTTATATTATATCCACCGAAGCTCGTCACGCAAGCTTAAATATATACCTAAGAGCGAAGGTGGATAAAAAAAGAAGCCGATAAAGATTGATCGCCTTGCGCGACCCGGCTTAGCCCTGTATCGGGCATTCTTCTTTAACTTTATCGGCTTCATTTAAAGTATAGCACATTTTGCTATAAAATCAAGTAGGGGGCGGTCGCGACCGCCCCCTACAATCAGGTTAAAATCTTATACACAACGTCATGTTCCCTGACCTTTGACTTAACCTTTAGCCCTATCTCCATGCCCTTTTCAGCATCTTGTATTGGCGTATGGTCAAGCTGGATAGATACCACTTTTTCTTTAAAATCAGACGTATGGCCTTTTATAACAATCTTGTTTCCGACAGACAGGGTGCCTTTTGTAAGATTCACAACAGCTGCGTCTACTTTTGGAAAATAATGCGTTATTATACCCACTTCTTCAAGAGATGCCCCTTTGGGTATAGACAATGTTTTCTTAGCAGGTTGTTTTTTGGCTTTAGCGGTTTTTTTCTTGGCCTTCACAGCTGGCTTTTTAACAATGGCTTTCTTTT
>Ga0315282_10010451_pt1 | contig 14554 bp, 14 predicted proteins | sample YL17G07_20_MG_FD_203693 | JGI IMG/M metagenome (GOLD analysis project Ga0315282, IMG submission 203693) | Sediment microbial communities from Yellowstone Lake, YNP, Wyoming, USA - YL17G07_20 | ecosystem: Environmental > Aquatic > Freshwater > Lake > Sediment | place: USA: Wyoming | collected...
CCAGTCGTGGGTTACCAGGAGGATACCCTTGCCCTCCCCGCGCAGGGCGATCAACGTGCGGTGGAGGTGTTCCCGGCCCGGGAGGTCCAGGCCGGACGAGGGTTCGTCCAGGAGCAGGTAACGCGGCGCCATGGCCAAAACGCCGGCCATGGCCGCCCGGCGCATCTCCCCCTCACTTAATGAAAAGGGGGATCTGCGAGCGTAGGCGTCCGGGTCCATTCCCACGGCGCCGAGGGATTCCCGTACCCGCCTGGCGAGTTCCTCCCCGGAGAGGCCCTGGTTGCGGGGGCCGAAGGCCACGTCCCGTTCCACCGTCTCCGCGAAAAGCTGCTTTTCCGGGGATTGTACGAGGATGCCCGTGGCTTTTCTCAAGGCCGCGCCTCCCTCCCGGGAGCCGCTCAGGACCCGGCCCTCCAGGATCACCTCGCCCGTGGTGGGGGGGAGGAGGCCGCACATGACCTGGAGGAGGGTGGACTTGCCGGCACCGGTCCTGCCCATGAGGCAGAGGATCTCACCGGGATGCAGGTCCAGGTCGATGCCGGAAAGGACCTCCCTGGCCATGGGGGTCCCGGGGAGGTAGGCGAAACCTACGCCCTTCAACTCGAGGCCCACAGGTGCTCCAATACCTCCCTTGTCTCCAGCGGTCCGCGGGGCATGGGGAAGCCCCTTGCCTCCAGCTCCCGCGCCAGCATGAACAGGGCGGGGGCACGGAGCCCCTGCCCCGCGATCAGCTCCCGGTCCTCGAAGAGCTCCTCCGGGCTACCATCAAACAGGAGACGCCCTCCCCCGAGCAGGGCGACGCGATCGGCGGCCATTATCTCCTCCGGCCGGTGAGTGGCGTGGATGATGGTGATCCCCCGTTCCTCCCGCAGGCGGGTGAAGAGCCCGATGGTTTCCGACCTGGTGGGCGGGTCGAGCATGGAGGTGGACTCGTCGGAAACCAGTACGCGGGGGTGCATGGCCAGCGCACCGGCCACGGCGAGGCGCTTTCTTTCCCCCATGGAAAGGAGGTGGGGCTCGCGGCGGCGCAGCCCGGCGAGCCCCATGGCCTCGAGGACCTCCTCCACCCTCGCCTCGATATCCCGCCGGGGGAGGCCCAGGTTCTCGGGCCCGAAGGCCAAGTCGTCCTCCACCGTGGGTCCGACTATCTGGTTGTCGGGGTTCTGCATGACCAGGCCCACGCGCCTGCGTATCATGGTAATATTTACCTGAAGGCGGGTATCCATGCCCCAGTCCAGCACCTTCCCCCGGGTGGGAAGGATGAGGGCGTTTATCAAACGGCACAGGGTGGACTTGCCCGAGCCGTTGAGACCGGCCACGGCCAGGAACTCTCCCTCACGCACCTCGAGGTTGAGTCCCACCAGGGCGGGGATGTCTTCAAAGCCTGGATAATAGAAGGTGACGTCCTCGCAGACCACGGCCGGGCCGCGACTTCCCAGCGATTCCAGGTCAACCCACCTCCCCGGGGGCGGTCCGGCCGAGGGCCAGCGCCAGCCGATGGGCGGCGACACCGATGACCAATCCCGTGGGCAGGGCGATGAGCATTAGATAGGGAAGGTAATACTTGAGACCGGGGAAACCGACCAGCCAGATGGCTACCCCCAACTGGGCCGCGTTATGGGTGACGGCCCCGGCCATGCTGATGCCGGTGACGCTGAGGAAGGGATAGGCGAGGATATAGAAGGCGCACATGACCAGGGTGGCGGCGGTCCCCGCGCTGAGGCTGATGGTCAGGCCCACGAAGCTGCCGCGCAACAATCCCCCCAGGAGGCAGCGCAGCACGTTTACCGCCAGGGCCTCCCATGGCCCCAGGAGGATCAACGCGATCACCGTGGCCAGGTTGGCCAGGCCCAGTTTCGCCCCCGGTAAGGGGAGGATGGGGGGTATGGCCCCCTCGATTATCTGGAGGACCAGGCCCAGGGCCACCAGCAATCCAAGCTGGCTTACCAGGCGGGCCCGGCGGTCGCCGGGAGGAGAGAAGACACCCGCCCCGCTCCGGCTAGCGATTGATGGCATCCGGCCCTCCCTCAACGCTCTTTATCTCTATCACCACCCGGTTGGGCAGGCATACGATGCTCTCTTTTGGGCGGGAGATCCAGCCGCTGCGCACGCAGAGCTTATCCGGGCAGGCGGAATCGACCATATGCACCTTGCCCCCGCTGATCTCCACGTAGCTCTCTCCCTGGTAGCCCTCTATGGTAAGGTTCTCGTTCTCTCCCCCGAGGGGACGCACCAGGGCCTCCTTGCCGTTGACGGAGATGCTCACCTTGAGGCCGGAATCGCCGCCGGCCCCGGCCATGCTGCTGGAGATGAGGAAAACGCTCGCGGCGATTACCGCGAGTATTATTAATACGTCTCCCGGGGCCCACCAGCGACCGAGGATGGAACGCCGCCGGGCGCCTCGCCCCATGGTGCCGGATGAACCGTTATGCATGCGATTCTCTTTCCGTCGGACCGTTGGTTACCCGGTCCCTCCTTCTATCCTTTCCTATCTATATCAGCCTAACTTGGGTTTGTGAAGGTGGGTTTGATGATCCAAGATCCAACAGGCTGACCGGGATCGCTTCTTTTACCCGTTGAACGGGGTCAGGTCCTGGGTTGCATTATTTTCAAGGCATGCGATCTTTTTTGGAAATCATTGCCAAAAAATCCAAAATCGAAGACCTGACCCCATTCTGCCTTTCCTCGAGCAGGCGGGATGCATATAATCATTGCTATGGATATAAAGGAAGCAAACCTGGTGTTTCACGACGAGGCCAGCCGCGGCTACGACAAGAAATGGGCCATCCGTTTCGACGACGACATGGCCGGTTTCGTCCTCGCCAAGTTCGTGCTCGGGTTGGGGGGCCCTTTTCCCGAGACGGGACGGATCATGGAGGTCGGCTGCGGCACCGGGTACGCCATGCTCAACCTGGGGCTGGCCGGCGTCCTCGACGAGGCCTGGGGATGCGACATCTCCCGGGGAATGCTGGACGTGTGCCAGGAGAACGCGGACAGGCTGGGGATAACCGTCCACCTGGAGCAGGCCGACGCCGAGCACCTCCCCTACGAGGACAATGCCTTCGATCTGGTGATCGGCCACGCCGTCCTGCACCATCTTCCCGACCTGGACGCCTCCTTCCGGGAGATCTACCGGGTTTTGAGCCCGGGTGGAAAATGCGTCATCGCCGGGGAACCCACGGTGAGGGGACACCAGCTTGCCAGGGTGGCCAAGAACATCACCGCCTGGGGGATAAAGTGGTACGCCCGCTTCGGTGGCAGGTTGGGCAAGAAGAGGATCGAGTTCCGCGACTACGACAGCTCCGGCTCCCCCGAGGACCACGAGCTCCAGGAGCTGGAGCACGTAGTGGATATCCATAATTTTCAACCACGGGAACTCTGCGAGAAGGCCCGCGGGGCGGGGTTTTCCGTGGCGCGCTTCGAGTCGGAGGAGCTCTTCTCCAGTTTCTTAGGATGGATGATCCGTACCGTGGAGGGAAGCGTAAGCGAGGAGAACATAACCGACCGCTGGAGGTGGGGGGCCTACAACAACTACAAGCGCGCCCGGGCCCTTGACCTAAGGCTCTACCCGTACCTGCCCCGCGAGTGGTTTTATAACTGCATACTATACCTGGAAAAGTGATCATGAAGAACGGAACCGTAGAGACCCTGCGAGAGGTGGAGAAGGGGGCGGAGTTGGAGGGCGGCCTTCAGGAGACCCCCGGGGGTTGGTCATGGCTGGTACGGACCCTCCGCTTCATCCGGGAAAAGCGCATGTACACCCCGCGCTACTGGGTTTTACTCTACCGTTTTCTTCGCTTCAAGCTTCTCCACCCGCGGGTCAAGACGGAGGGATTCATCTTCCTGCCCCGCCGCTACGAGGTGGTCCTGAAGAAGGGCGGGACCATGCGCATCGGGCGCTGGGTGTGGATCGGGCGCAACAACGCCCTGCGTTGCCACGAGGGCGAGCTCTACGTGGGGGACCATACCATCTTCGGCACCGATAACACCATCAACTGCTATGCCGGAGTGTATATCGGCCCGGAATGTCTCTTCGCCGATTCGGTTTACATAGTCGACTTCGACCACAACTACTGGGACCCGGTGATTTCCATCCGTTCCCAGGGGATATCCAAGAAACCCGTGCGCCTGGAGGGGGACATCTGGGTGGGCGAGAAGGTTTCCATACTGCGCGGGGTTACCGTTGGGAGGGGCTCGGTAATCGGTGCCCTGAGCCTGGTCAACCGCGACGTACCGCCCTACGCGGTGGTGGGAGGGGTCCCCGCCAAGGTGCTGGGATGGAGGCCCCGGCCGCGTTCCTCCGGCATGGAGGAGGGGGCCCGGGAGAAAGGCGGACCGGTTGGGGAGCAAGAGCCCTGAGAAGGTTCCCGAGATAAGGCGCGATCCCGTAACGGGGATCTGGTCCATCCTGGCGGTGGATCGTTCACGGCGCCCCGGCGCCGTCGAGGACGAGGTCGTAAGAATCACCGCGCCCTGTCCCTTCTGTCCCGGCAATGAATCCCTCACCCCGCCGGAGATCTGGGCGGTGGGGAGAGAAGGCGGGGCGGCCGATTCGCCCGGGTGGAAGTTGAGGGTTATCCCCAACCTCTACCCGGCCCTTTCGCCCGGGGCCGCTGGCAAGGGTTGGAGGCGCGAGGTCAAGGCAGGCCTTGCGGCGCGGGGCTACCACGAGGTCATCATCCATTCCCCCGACCATCGCCGTTCCCTGGCTGAGATGGAACCGGGGGAGACCGTGAGGTTAATGCGGGCCTACCGGTTGCGCTACCGGGAACTGGCGGTGCTGCCCGGTATCCGGCAGGTGGTGATCATCCTGAACCACGGCAGGGCGGCCGGGGCCTCCTTGGAGCACCCCCACACCCAGGTGTTCGCTCTTCCCCTGGTACCCCAGGTGCTTCGCGACGAGCTGCGCCATACCCGCCGCCGTTCCCGGCAAGGTTGTCCCCTCTGCGCCGAAGCGGCGGCGTCCAAAAGTGAAGGCCGGGTGGTGGCGGAGAACGAGACCTGGATGGCCTTCGCCCCTTACGCGGCCCGATTCCCCTTCGAGACCTGGCTCATGCCCGTCCGTCATGAACCCGGCTTCGAAAGGATTGTCCATGGTGAGCTGGAGGGCATGGCGGAGATAATCCCCCGCGTTCTGCGCGGCCTGTCCCGTCTCCTGGAGGATCCGCCCTACAACCTCTTTATCCACGGCGCCCCCTGCGATGGAAAAGATTACCAACATTATCACTGCCACGTGGAGTTGGTTCCCCGCATAACCAGGGGTGCAGGCTTCGAGCTCTCCACGGGCATGTACATCAACATCACCTCGCCCGAGGAAGCGGCCAAACAGCTGCGGGAGATCATGTGAGAGCGAAAGCGTACGCGTGGCCGGCGCCCTGCAGGGGTTAGGGGCTGAGGACGGCCAAGCCCCCCAAACCCGCGCAAGGTCCCGCATTGTAGGGGCTGGGGACGGTCAACCCAAGAGATCCCCATGTCGCCCCACGGAGCGAAATTATTGCCGTCTGCATAAGGAATGCAACAACTGGTACTCCGGGAAAGCTTTTTCCAGGCCAAGTTACGTGCATGTGACTATAAAGCGGACTTGTTTCTCTTTGATCCCGGTATTGCTTTATTACCGCAGAGCTATATATAGTACGTTTTCGATTCGCTCTATTTCTTCGCGCTCTTGCTCTTATGCTCCAAAGCTGAGCATGAGCACGGCACGGGCTTCTTATGACCTTTCCGGGATGCGGGCCGCGCGGCTGCGAGCTACCCTCTTCCGACTTCCGTCTTACAGCGGTGGAAATCCACGTAGTGGCGTAGGGCGGAGCAGGCGGCGGTGGGGGTGAGGTAGGCGGGAATTCCCGCGGCATGGAGCCTGGCCACGTAGGGTGCGGCGAAGGCGCTGGGGAAGAGCACCGCCACCAGGGGCTTGAAAACGGTGGGCCGGGCCTCCAGCATCTCCCCGGTGGTCGCGTCCAAGAGGCCTATGTCGCCGCCGCGCGAGGCTGGGGCGCTTCCCACCGCCAGCATGATATCAACCGCGGGGTCCTTGTCCAGTACCTCCAGGACCTTGCGGTAGTTGCCGGGGACCACCGCCCCGAACCCCAAGTCCACGGGGTTGGAGAAGGAGGTCCCCTCGGCGGGGAGGAACCCCGCGAGTTCCTCCCGGGTCTCATGCGAGAGGGAGGCCAGCTCCAGGCTGGACCATTCCACGGCGTCGGCGCAGTTCACCGCCAGGCCTCCCGGGGCGCTGATGATGGCCACCCGCTTTCTCGGGCACGGCGGCAGGTGATAGAGGGCCGCCGCGCAATCCAGCATCTGGGAGAGGTCGCGGGCCAGGATTATCCCTGCCTGGCGCGCCGCTCCCTCGAAGACCTCCGCGCTCCCGCCCAGGGCGGCGGTATGGCTGGCGGCGGCCTTCCCTCCCGAGGGGGTGAGCCCGGTCTTCAACACGATGAGCGGCTTCTTCCCCTTGAGCTCGATGGCCGTCCGCAGGAAGCGCCGGGCGTCGCGCGTCTCCTCCAGGTAGGCCAGGATCATCTCCGTATGAGGATCGGCGGCGAAGTAATCCAGGTAGTCCGAGCAGTTAAGGTCAAGCTCGTTGCCGCTGGATACGATCTTGTCGAAGAGCAGGCCGCGCTCCATACCCGTGAGGTAGGTGATACTTGAGAGCGAACCGCTCTGCGAGACCATGCTTATGCGTCCCCCGGTGGGGAACATTCCGGCAAACAGGGCTACCTTGCCCCGAGAGGAGTAGATGCCCATACAGTTCGGCCCCACCAGGCGCAGGTCGCTCCCCCGCAAGGCTTCGGTTATCTCCTCCTCCAGGCGGCGCCCTTCATCGCGGCCCGTCTCGGAGAAGCCGGCGGTGTTGATGACGCATCCCCCCACCCCGTGTTCGGAGCATCCACGCACCAGGGAGGGGACGGCCGCGGGGGGAACGGAGAGTATCACCAGGTCCAGGCCGGCGGGCACGGACCCGATATCGGGATAACAGCGCAGGCCCAGTATCTCCTCGTGGCGGGGATTTATGGGGTAAAGGGGACCGTCGAAGCCCATTTCCTTCAGGGCGCGCAGAAAAAGGGTTCCGGGGTTGTCCATGCGCTCGGAGACACCGACAATGGCCACCGATCGGGGAAAGAATATGCGGTCCAGGCTCCTCTTGAGTGTTGTTTTCATTCCCTAGCCGCTCTGGGCGCTCTCCGGGATGGGAGGGCATGCATGCAGGACGCGCGGCCGGTACTCGTATTCCTTGATCGACCGCTGGTAGATGTCCACGGTATGACGGGCGATGAGCTCCCAGTTGTATTTCTCTTCGATGAACTTGTGGGCGTCGCTGGTCAACCTCTGCGCCAGGTCCTCGTTCTTGAGTACCCGGATCATGGCCTGGGCCAGGGACTCGGGGTTGCCCGGCTTGAAGCAGAGGCCGGTCTCCTCGTGCACCACGATCTCCTTCAGGCCGCCGGTGTCGGCCACGATCACCGGGCATCCCGCCACCATGGCCTCGAGGACCACCATCCCGAAGGGTTCGTAGAGGCTGGGTACCACGGTGAGGTCGGCGCACTTGTAAAATTTTACCAGGACGTCCGCGTCCACGAAGCCCAGGAGCTTGATCTTATCGGCCAGGCCCAATTCGTCGATCATCACCTGGAGCGCCCGCGTATGGGGCCCGGTGCCCGCCACCAGGAAGCGAAGGTCCGGCACCTCCTCCAGTACCTTGGGCATGGCCTCGATCACCGTCTGGACGCCCTTCTCGTAGACCAGGCGCCCCACGAAAAAGACCATGCGCGAGTCCGGCTCGATGAATTGCCTGCGGAGCTGCTCGCTCTTGGCGTCTGTCCTGAAGAGGTCGTACTCGATGCCGTTGGGGATGACGGACACCTTGTCCTCCGGCAGCTCGAAGATACGTATCACCTCGTCCTGCATGTAGTTGCTGCAGCAGATGGTGCGTACGCTCTCGAAGGTAAGCCACCACTCGATCTGGTGGATGAGTTTCTGCATGGGCCCGGGCAGGTTCCCCTGGTGGCGCCCGTACTCGGTGGCGTGGATGGTGGCCACGAGGGGAATGCGATAAGCGTGCTTGAGGGCGATGGCCGCATGGGCCACCAGCCAGTCGTGGGCGTGGAGGACGTGGACCTTACCGATCCTCTCGTTGATCAAGGGGATGGCCTTCTCCAGCAGGGCCACGTTGAACTGCAGGGTCCACGAGACCCAGTCTTCCTGGGGTATCTCCGGCGGATACAGGGGAACCCGGTGAATCTGTACCCCCTCCGAGCTCTCGAAGTCGGAGGCGCCGGGCGCATCCTTGGTTATGACGTGAACGTTGACCCCCAGGCGAGCCAGGTTGACCGCCAGTTGGTGCACATGGGTTCCCAGGCCGCCGATAATCCTCGGCGGGTATTCCCAGGAAAGAATTACGACCTTCATTATTCCCCCCAGCCTAAACAGTACGATTGCTCGACGGCGTCGCCGCTAGCCCAGCTCCGTGAAACTATACAGGTTAAGTCAAGCATGAATATTCTATAGAAATGGCCATTGGATGGCAACAAACAGCACGATTGGAGAGGGCGGGTACCTATTTGGTAGAAGATGGAAGGGGGATCAGCCATCTCTCGGCGTGCATCTCGTAGCGGGTAGCTGGGGCAAGAGATCGATAGAAGAGCGTATGAAATATTTCCTCCTCGCGCGCCCGCTAGCCGCGCGACCGCGCACCCCCGGATTATTCGCGGCTGGTAGATCGCATCCCGGAGAATGAATTCCACTCGGGCAGGTGAAGCCTTTCTTCCCTGGCTACCAGCTACCGGCAGCGAGATGCGGGCTACGGGCTGCGCTCTCAGGCGTCGGATTTGAGGCTATTTCCAGTAGTGGCGGTCCAACCAGGAAAAGAGGTTGTCCGTCCCCTCCAGGGAGGATAGGGCCCCCCGGTCGATCTCCTTGCGGTCAAGCATGTTCAGGAGGGCGGTGTATCTCTCCAGGTGCGCATCGAATCTCTCGCGGGCGTAACCGGCGGCCTCGTCCCTTCCGATCATGTAGGTCCAGTCGCTCGCTTCCATGAGCAGCAGCTCGCGCGCGGCCTGGGCCAGGGCCCGTTCAGCCTCGGGGTCTTCCCCGGGCTGGGAGCGCAGCCGGTTTAGGAAATGCTTTTCGGACCGGTGGGTTCTATCCCAGACATCGGCGGTGGCGGGGTTGACCCAGGTGGCGAACCCATTCTCAACGTTCCAGGCGGTAAGGCGGGGGGAAAAGGCGGGGGGCTCTCCGGCAAGGGCCTTCCCCGCCAGGTGGCCGGGGAGCTCGGTCTCGTCTCCCAGGAGCCTGAGGGTTTCGCGCAGCCACCGGGGACCCTCCAGCCACCAGTGGCCCAGGAGCTCGGTATCGTATGCCGCCAGGATAACGGCGGTCTCGCCCCCATTCCCCATCCCGGACAGGATCTCCTCCCGCCGCCGCCTGAGGCTTGCTGCGAAATCACGGGCGTCATTCAGCGCCTGGCCGTCGGCCGCCTCCGGATGGTAGATGTCCTTTTCGTCCAGGGGCGTGTCCCGCGAGGTGATCCTCCAGTACTGGAAGCCGTAGCCATCGTAGTCCCGCTTGGAGTATTCCCGGTAGGGAGGGTGGGATGGAAGCCCCGGCATGGTCCAGACCAGTTGGTGGGCGACCTCGTCCCGCATCAGGGCCAGGAGGCGGGTGGACCCCAGCCGCCTCGGCTCCCAGCTACAGGCCTCCTCCGGCGCGGTTTCAGGGGCGTTGTGGTCCAGGACGACGTACCGCAGGGGCGGCGAGAACCGGTCCAGGACCCGGTCGAGGGCGGGGGTATACGAGCATTCCGGCAGCCAGAAGCCCGCCGGGTCGCGCTGGAAATAGCGGCGGTAGCAGTCCAGGCCTATCTCTACCTGGGCCAGCCGGCAGGCTTCGGTACCCAGCGAGGGGAGGTGGGCGTGGGTGGCGGCGCTGGCCAGGACCTCCACCCGGCCGCCGTCCATCCCCTTCTTGAGCACCTCCAGCATCCTTCCCCGGTATCTTTCCTCGAAGTCCCGCAGCAGCTCGCCGTAGCGCTCCCCGAAGAGCGAGGCCAGCCGGGCCCTGGGCTCATCCCCCATGCCTTCCAGGCGCTTGACTTCGTCTTGGGCTTGGCGGATCCGGTTCTCCAGGTATCCCTTCAGGCGCTCCTGGAGGTAATCGTCCCGCAGTTGTTCCGCCAGCACCGGGGTCATGGTGAGCGACAGCTTTCCCGGGAGGGCTCCGGCAGTGAGGTCCTCGACAAGCTCCCAGATGGGGAGGTAGCTCTCCGCCCAGGCCTCCAGGATCCATTCCTCCCCGCACGGCCAGTCGCCGTTGCGGCGCACGTAGGGCATGTGGGAGTGGAGGAGGAAAACGAAATCTACTGCGGCCATCTTATCCCTCCCCAGGCTCGTGCCGTAAGGGGCTTTTCCTCCCCAGCGCGATGAAATCGATGGCGGTGTCGAGGCCGCTATCCTTTATATGGAAATCACTTGTGCTCAGGGAGGGAATGAAGCGGGGTTGGTAGAAGAGGCGGTTGAGCAGGGGGGGTATCTCCAGGCAGAACTGGGAGAAATTGCGCCGGGAGAAGAGGTCGTGGAGCCTGAGCTTGCGGGCGTGAAAGACCCCGACCATCTCTACCTCCGGGTAGTATTCCTTCATGAACACGAGGAACTCCCGGGATTCGTACTCGATGATGTGGAAGGGGTTGATGGGGGTGTCCCGTCCCGGCGAGATGATCAGCCGGTTGGGGGTGCTTAAGACGCAGATCCCCCCCGGCTTGAGCACCCGCCGGGCCTCCTCCATGAAGCGCCCCGGCTGGTGCAGGTGCTCGATGACCTGGAGGGAGCAGACCACGTCGAAGGAGTCGCCCTCCAGTTCCAGGTTGTAGATGTCCTTGCACAGGAAGCGCAGGTTGGGGCGGCGGTAGGTCTTGCGGGCGTGGTATATGGCCTCCGGCGCCAGGTCCACGCCCACCGCCTCTACGGCGCGGGAGGCCAGGAGGTCTACGCCGTAGCCCTCGCCCGAGCCCAGGTCCAGCACCCTCTTGCCCTCCACCAGCGGCAGGAGGTAGTTGTAGGCCACCAGGTGGCGCTGGAACCAGTAGTTCTCCTCCACAACCCCCGGAAGGGTCCTCTCGCCGGTCAGTACCAGGGGAGGGTAGGAGTCCCGCGGCAGGTCGGAGGTATCCGCTTCGTCTCTCAAGTAGTCCTCCCGCCTCTAAAATATAGCGGGCATGGGTATGGTCAGGCCCGCCACGGCCGCCGCTATGACCACCGTTCCGGCGACCACCAGGTAGAAGTTACCGAAGCCCCATCCCAGGCCCATTAATAGTAAGCCGACGATGCTGCCTCCGGCTACGTACGCGAGGCGGTTTCTGTTCATTTCACCAGGTCCAGGAGGCGCTTGAACTCCTGCGTGTCCGCCCGCTCCGTTACCTCGTATAACACCGCCTCCGAGGTGGTGATCACCGCGCCCGCCTGGCGCATTCTCCCCAGCGCCATCTCGTGATCCTCGCGCCGGCGCGTGCCCACGGCGTCGGCGATGACCTGCACCTGGTAGCCGCGGTGGATGGCGTCCAATACCGTCTGGCACACGCAGATATGGGTCTCTATCCCCGCCACCAGCAGGCGTTTCCTTCCCGCCTGGGACAGCGCATCGGAGAACTCCGGCACCCCGAAGCAGCTGAAGACGCGCTTTACGATGGGCTGGTATTCCGGAAGGTCCTGCTTTATTTCATCCACGGTATGGCCGAGGCCTTGGGGATAATGCTCGGTAAGTACCACCGGGATCCGGAATATGGAGGCGAACTTGAGCAGCCGCGAGATGGTTTGCACCACCTCCTCGTGGTCGTGGATCATCCTGACCAGTTTTTCCTGGGGGTCGATGACCAGGAGAATACTGTCATCGGCGTTGGCCGCGGAGGGATGCCTGTCCATTGTCCTTCCTTTCCCTTAATCCTTTAATCCGTTTCTTCCTCTTCCATGATTCCCTCCAGGTATTCATCGACCAGCCTGGAGACGTGGATGGCGGAGTTGAAGGCCGTATCCCCTCCCGTTCCCTCCGCGCGGGTGGTATCGCCGCAGAGGAAGAAGTTGTCGATGCCTGGGATGGTGAAATCCGGGCGGTCCTCCCGGGTCTGGCCGGGACGGGGTAAGAACCCGTCCACCATGGACAGGTGCATGGCCCTTTCCCAGTCGACCGCCTTCCAGATGTCGGGATACATCTCCTGCAGCAGGCCGCGCAGGAGCTGCTCCTCCCGGTCCATCTTCTCGGAGTTCTTCACCCATGGTTGGGGGAGCGGGTAGTACCAGGAGAGGAGCTGCCTGCCCTCCGGGGCCATGCCGGGGTCGATGTTGGAGGTGAACTGGCCCATGGTCAGAGGCTCGGACGTGACCAGTAGGCCGTTTTGATCGCTGATCCTTTCCTTGAGCCCGACGTCCAGGGCGATACCGGCGGTGGGGAACAGTTCCCGGGCCTTTTTAACGAACTTGATGGGCAGGTCCTTGCCCCCGAAGAGGTCCGGGACGTACTGCACGGGTATGGCGCAAATAACGGCCGAGGAGGAATAGGCGGCGGTGTCCGTCTTCACCTGGTTTACCAGGCCCTTCTTGAGCATTAGGCGGTTGACCCTGGCGGCGGTCATGATCTGCCCGCTTTGCTCCAGTTCCTCCCTCAAGCCCTCGATGATCCGGCGTGTCCCTCCCTCGGGGTATCCCACCTTGACCTTGGCGCGCATGGCTTTCTTAAGGAAGGCGGCCAGCTCGCCGGCGGAGGATTGGCGAAGGTCGGGCGCTATAATGCCGATGCCCGAGAGGACGCGGATGACCTCGAGGGCTTCGCCGGACTTGCACCCGGCGGTCATCTCCTCCATGGACAGCTGGTACTTTTTCCCAGGGTTTCCCATCACCAGCCTGCCCAGGTACCTCGCGGCCCTGAGCTTGGCGGGGAGGGGCAGGATGGGCGATTTGAATATCTTGCCCACGCTGTTGGGCAGCGGCAGGAACTCGCCGTCCCTCCACAGCTCGGGTTCGCCGGTTTTAAGGAACTTCAGTTCCCGTTCCAGGCGGCGGAAGACCGCGGCCGCCGCGCCGTCGGACGCGAAGCGATTGGCATGCAGGCCGTATTCCACCGTGTAGCCGTCCCTCTCGGTAAAGCTCGCTCTCCCTCCCAGGGTCTTGGACTTCTCCAGCAGCAGGACCTCGTATCCCTTATGGGCCAGCAGCGCTCCGGTGGACAGGCCGGCATATCCTCCACCGATGATTATAACGTCGAAATCCATATCGGACCCCCTCCATAATTCATTTCCGACCCGGGGGCAAGCGCCTCCACGTTTTCCTGATGTGGGGGTAGACCCCCGTCTTTCCACTGTTTTAGATCCGCCTTCCGCGGGCGGTTCGAGGTTCTCATCGTACGAAGAATATTAAAGCACAAGGAACCGCACACCGCACACCGTATAAGCAGGTGTCGTATCCGCAGGGTCTGAGGATTGTAGGGGCTGAGGACGGTCAGCCCCCCGAATAAAATGCATGGTCCAAGCCCGCAGGGGCTGAGGAAAGCCTGTCGCGGGGAGCGAAGCGACGTGGCGATATCGTTTCGGAAAGACGTTGCGATAATATGGCAAATGACGAAATAGCAAAAATTGGTGGCCCATGGCTCACATCCTGTTCTATGATATAAACCCGGAAACTATCGGTAATCCGCGGGGGTGTTGCATATGCGCGAGGAAGGGGTTTCTTTTTACGCCGACAGCTTGGAGCCCATCAGGCTGGAGGGGATACTCGGCCTTCCGGATGAACCGGGCCGCCCCCCGACCTGTATTCTCTGCCATCCCCATCCCATGGGCGGGGGATCCATGCGCGTACCCCTGCTGGAGACCGTGGCCCGGGTGCTTGCCGGTGGCGGCTGGGCCTGCCTGCGTTTCAACTTCCGCGGGGTGGGAAGGTCGAGCGGGGAATCCTCCGGGGGGCTGCGCGAGACGGAGGACGTAGAGGGGGCCTACCAGTGGCTGCGGGAGAGGGATGACCTCGATGCCGGGGATCTTGCCCTGGCCGGCTGGTCTTTCGGGGCCTGGGTGGGACTGAGGTGGGCGGTGCGAGGCGGCGGTTGCCGCAGGATAGCCCTGGTCAGCCCGCCCCTGACCGGGTTCGACTTTTTCGGTTTCCTCGACTCCGGCGGGGTAGTGCTCCCCGAGGACTCGCTCATCGTCTGCGGCGAAAGGGACCAGTTCTCGGATCGAGCGAGGCTGCAGGAATTAGCCGCCAGGATAGGGGCGGAGTTGCTCATCCTTCCAGGCGACGACCACTTCCTCTTCGGCCGGGAACTGGAGATTGCCGAAATCATCGCGGATCACTGGTCTTCCACGTAATCGGGTCTTCAACATCTACGCAATTTTCGCGCGATTATCTTGTGCTCTTCGCCATTGATCGTGGGCAATCTGCTCAATTGCCGCATAGATCGTTTAACGATTTCTTATCCAGTACCCCGTTTCATAAATACGCTGGCATTCGAACGCCGCTGCATCCCCTCCCGCTGCGTTCCGCTCCCTGCGGCGCACTCAGCGAGTACGCCCCGGTCG
>Ga0315282_10010452_pt1 | contig 14553 bp, 11 predicted proteins | sample YL17G07_20_MG_FD_203693 | JGI IMG/M metagenome (GOLD analysis project Ga0315282, IMG submission 203693) | Sediment microbial communities from Yellowstone Lake, YNP, Wyoming, USA - YL17G07_20 | ecosystem: Environmental > Aquatic > Freshwater > Lake > Sediment | place: USA: Wyoming | collected...
TATCCAGCCCACGCTCGCACAGCTCGTTGAACAGCCCGCTCCAGAGCACGGGGGCCTCGGCCTGCTGGAAGAACTCGGGCTCCAGCCCGCGCACGATCTGGCGCGGGGTCAGGATGCCCACGACGTCGTCGCCGCTGCCCCCGGACTCGGTCACCAGCAGGACGTCCACCGCCGGGTAACCGCTCTGCTTGAGCACACGGATGGCCTCCCGCAGCTTAGTGGCGCGCCCCACCCGGGGGAAATCCCCGATGGCATGCATCACGTCCCGGACGCGCTTGTCTTGGGGCTCGGCCTTCTGCATAGGCTTCCGCCGCTACGACTTATCCCTGGCCGGCACCACCACCACGGCCACCGGCAGGCCCCGGTGGGGCACTTCCCGGATGACGCGCTCGGTGGTGCTGCCCAGGACGTGACGTTCACTCAGGCCCGCGCCGTGGTCGCCCATCACCAGATGGGACACGCCGGGGTTGTTCTGGAGGTACTCGGCGATCGCCTCGTAGGCGCTCACCTCGGTGCCGGGGATGATGCGGGACTCGACCGAGAGGTTGTAGGGGGCGGCCAGCCGCCTGCCCTCCAGCATCAGCTCGTCGGCCCGCTTCTCGAGCTCCTTGCGGAAGTGCTCGTCGATGAAGCGCCAGTAACCGGTCCCGTACTGCTCCAGCACGTGGAGGAGCACCAGGCTCACCCCGAGCCGGGAGGCCAGCTCGGCGCCGTAGCGGACCGCCTCTTGCGAGGGGGCCGAGCCGTCCACGGCCACGGCCACTTTTCCGTCTAGCCAGCCCATCAGTGCGCCGCTCCCTTGCGGAAGATGGCCCCGATGCCCAGGCCCGCGCCCAGGGCCACCGTCACGGCCATCAGCCCGTAGAAGGTGCCATTGTCCTTGGCCGTCTTGACCAGCCACTTGCTGAGGCCGACCTTCTGGGTCGTCACCTCGCGCGTGCCGCTGGCGACGAGCTGGCCGTCCTTGAAGGCGAAGGCCTTGACGAAGTAGGTGCCCTCGGGCACGCGGTCGGACAGCGTCACGGCCTGCTCGAAGCGGCCGTCGGGACCCACCGTCAGCTTGTTCTCGTGGATGCCGTAGAGGCCGGCCTCCTCCTTCAGCTGGATGAAGCCCTTGAAGAGGACGTCGCTGTCGTCGGCGGTGGCCTCGCCCTTGGTGCACTTGGCCACGAGCTGGCTCTCCAGCGTGGGGTAGCCCAGGCTGAGCTCCTTCACCAGGGCCGGCGAGGCGATCTGGGTCAGGGGCCCGGAGGAATAGAGCTGATAGAGGAAGGGCAGGTTGCAGGCATCGAGCTGCTTCACGCTCATCCAGAAGAGGGCCACCTTGCCCTTGCGGGAGAGCTGCAACGGCGGGTTGTCCTTGGAGATGAGCAGCACGGCCACCTGGGAGCCGGCCGGGGCCTCGCCCGCGACCTTGATGTCCTCGCCGGCGTAGGTCATCCCCATGTCGATGCTCTTCTTGTCCAGGTCGAGGTTCAGGGCCGGGCAGGTGACGGCAGCGGAGGCCGCGGCCGCCACGGCCAGCACGAGGACCACGGCCAGGATGGCAGCAAGTCTAGCTTTCATCTTAGTGGCCTCCCTTGGCCGCGACGAGGCCGATCAGGTTGCTCGGGGTGGTCAGCAGGTCGAAAAGCAGCTTGATCATGACCACGAGGACGATGGCGGAGAGCAGGATGCGGATCTGCTCGCCGCGCAGCACCTTGGTCATGCGCACGCCCACCTGGGCCCCCAGGGTGGAGCCGCACAGGAGCAGCAGGGCCAGGACGATGTCTACCGTGTGGTTGTACATGGCCTGCTGCAGGGTGACGTTGGCCGAGGTGAGGACGATCTGGAACAGGTCGGTGCCGATGGCCATGACGGTCGGCATGCCGATGATGTAGATCATGGCCGGGACCATGATGAAGCCGCCGCCGACACCCATGATGGCGGCCAGGAAGCCGACGGTGAGGCCGATGCCGAACGGGAAGAGCATCGAGGTGCGCAGCCCCGAGGCGGCAAATTCGCTCTGGAGCGGCAGGCTGTGGAAGAAGCGGGTGAGGCCCGTGGTGGGCGCGGCCGCGGCGGCCGACGTCCGGGCGATGTCCTTCGGGGCCACCACGTTGCCCTTGGCGCGGCGCAGCGCACTCATGCTCTCGATGAACATCGCGCTGCCCACCAGGCCGAGCACGAGGACATAGACGGCCTTGATGACGAAGTCGAAGTTGCCCATCTGGCGCAGGACCTTGACGGCCTGGACGCCGATGGTGCCGCCCGCGAGGCCGCCGGCCAGGATGACCAGCCCCATCTTCATGTCCACGTTGCCGAGGCGGTAGTGGCCCAGGGCGCCGGAGGCGGAAGCGGCCACGATCTGGTTGGAGTCGCTAGCCGCGGCCACCGCAGGAGGAATGCCGATCATCATGAGCAGTGGTGTGAGCAGGAAGCCGCCGCCGACGCCGAAGAGGCCCGACAGGAAGCCGACCAGCCCACCCAGGCCCAGGATCAGGAAGGCATTGATACTGACCCCGGCCACGGGAAGAAAGACACTTAACATTAAGCCCCCTCCTTTCTTGGGTTTTCCTGTGTCTCGCCGAGCCTTCTCGGCCCGGCGCCCCCTATCTACAGCAAGGCGGGTGCCATCTGTGCAATTTCGAACAAACAAGCGTGTAACGTAGCGATTTGTAACACCTTCAAACCGTGCTCCGCCGGGGGCTCTCCTGCCGCGGGGCGCCCAGCCGGGAGAATAACGGAGAAATCATGCCGGTGCAAGCAGCAGAACCGTGCCGCTTGGCGCGCTTATCTCTTGACACCGTCGGCCGCGCTATCCCAATATCGCTCCAGGAAGCGGCATAATCGTGCCGCCCAAGGGCGAACACGGGAGGCGCGGCCAGAGGGCCCAATGCAGCGTGGCGACGTGGTTTCCGAGCTCGTGGTGGCCTCCGAGCCGATGCGCTCCATCATGGAGCTCATCGCCAAGGTGGCCGCCTTCGACGTGCCGGTGCTCATCTCGGGCGAGACGGGGACGGGCAAGGAGCTGCTTGCCCGCATCATCCACCAGCAGAGCGAGCGCCGCGCCTTGCCCTTCGTGGCCGTCAACTGCGGCACCCTGACAGGCGACCTGTTCGCCGACAAGCTCTTCGGCCACGAGGCGGGCTCCTTCACCGGGGCGCTGCGCCAGGTGCGCGGCTGCTTCGAGATGGCCTCGGGGGGCACCCTCTTCCTCGACGAGGTCTCCGAGATCTCCCCCGCCAACCAGGTCGATTTCCTGCGCGTGCTCGAGGACGGCCGTTACCGGCGCATCGGCGCCGAGCGCTTCCTCATCACCGACACGCGCATCGTGGCCGCCACCAACAAGGACCTGGCCGTGGAGGTGAAGGAGAACCGCTTCCGGCTCGACCTCTTCTACCGCCTCCAGGTCATCCCCCTCTCGGTGCCGCCCCTGCGCCGGCGCCGCGAGGCAATCCCCAGGCTGATCGAGTACTTCTCCTCGCAGTTCGCCGAGAAATACCAGCGCCCCGAGGTCTCCTTCCACCCCAAGGCGATCGAGCTGCTGGCGAGCTACGACTGGCCGGGCAACGTGCGCCAGCTCAAGAACCTGGTCGAGCGCGTGCTCATCACCTCCTCGGGCCGGCAGGTGGGCCCCAAGGACTTCCCCGCCGACATCCACGAGGCCCTCAGCCTGCCCGCCGAGGCCGCGGAGGCGCAGGGGGGAGAGGCCGGCGTGGATGCTCCGCTCAAGAGCCTCGAGGAGGTGCGCATCGAGGCCGAGCGCCGGGCGATCATCGCCGCCCTCACCCGCACCCACGGGGCCCGGGAGAAGGCGGCCGAGCTGCTCTCCATCAGCCCGCGCACGCTGCGCCAGAAGATGCAGGTCTACCGGATACGGCTGGCGAAGGGGCGGGCGGCCTGATAAGCTTTTGGAACCGGTGATGCCGCCTGGGAGCGCATTGCACTAAATGGCAACTTATTGCCACGGGCCCGCCCAGGGCACCGGCGTTGCCCCTTGTGGCTGGCCAGCCTAGTCTGATACTTGTTAGTCGACCTGTGGTTTAAGCAGCCTGCCTCCAGGCACGGGCCGCGGGCTTTCGATTCGGGGACGCCATGGCCGGCATCTTGCGCAAACTCTTCGGGCGAAGCGAGCCTGACGGCAGCCAGGTGCTCCGGGAGAAGTATCTCAACTTCCGCGAGCTGCTGGCCGCCAACAACGAAGTCCTGCAGCTCCTCGCCGACATGGCCGAGAAGCTCCAGGGCGATTCCGTCTTCGGCATGGGCTACGTCCGCTCCCGCTGCACCGACCTGGCCGTCCACACCTTCAAGATCATCGACCGCCTGGAGCGCATCACCGGCGCCCCCGACCCGGCCCTCCAGGAGTCCTTCCGGCGCATCAACGACGCCCTGCAGGCCGAGCTGGCCCAGCGCCGCCGGGAGGGCACCACGGCCTTCGTGCTGCCCTTCTCGCGGGTCACGGCCGACCACTTGGACGACGTCGGCGGCAAGAGCTTGAACCTCGCCCTCCTCCACAACGGCTCGGGCCTGCCCGTGCCTCCCGGCTTCGCCATCACCGCCCACGCCTGGGAGGTCTTCGCCGAGCGCAACAAGCTCCAGGACCGGGTGAACAAGGAAAAGGTCGCCCTCGCCGACGACCCCGCCGCCATCGAGGAGGCCGCCCGCAACATCGCCGCCATCTTCGAGGCCGCCATCCTGCCAGATGAGGTCGCCCGCGCCATCACCGACGCCTACCACGACTTGCGGCGCCAGTTCGGCTGCGAGCGCGTGGCGATGCGCTCCTCGGCCGTGGGCGAGGACAGCATCGATACCTCCTTCGCCGGCCTGCACGCGAGCTTCCTCGGGGTGGATGAGGCCGGGCTGCTCGACGCCTACAAGCTGGTGCTGGCGAGCAAGTACACCCCCCGGGCGATCTTCTACCGCCTGAACCGCGGCGTGCGCGACGAGGAGGTGGCCATGGGGGCCACCTGCCTGGCCATGGTCGAGTCGGCCCGCAGCGGGGTGGCCTTCAGCCACGACCCGGCCGGCGAGGAGACCGAGCACGTCGTCGTCCACGCCGTGTGGGGGCTGGGCCAGTATGCCGTCGACGGCACCGTGGCCCCCGACCTCTACCGCGTCGCCCGCACCGGCCTCGATATCCCCTACCAGCGCCTCGGGGGGCGCGACGTCAAGCTGGTCATGTCTGCCTCGGGGGGCGGGGTGGACCGCGTGCCCGTGACCCAGGAGGAGAAGGAGCGCGCCTGCCTGAACGAGGACGAGGTGCGCCAGGTGGCCCGGGCGGCCCTCCAGCTCGAGGCCCGCTACCGGGGGCCGCAAGACGTCGAGTGGGCCTTCGACGCGCAGGGCCGCTTCTTCATCCTCCAGACCAGGCCCCAGCGCATCAGCCACTTGCTGCTCCAGGCCGCCGAGAAGGCCGCCGTCAACGTCGAGATCCCACCCTCGGCCGTGTTGGTCGAGCAGGCCGAGGTCGCCTCGCGGGGTGTCGCCGCGGGGGTGGCCTACCACGTCCACGAGGGCAAGATCGAGAACGTGCCGGAGGGGGCGGTGCTGGTGGTGCAGAACACCTCGCCCACCTACGTGGCCGCCCTGGGCCGGGTCGCGGCCATCGTGGCCGACCGCGGCGGCTCCACCGGCCACCTGGCCATCATCGCCCGCGAGTTCGGCGTCCCCGCCCTGGTCAATGCCCGCGACGCCACGACGACCATACCCAACGGCGAGGAGGTGACGGTCGATGCCCTCGGGGGCCGCGTGCTCAAGGGGCGCATCGAGGCCCTGATCGCCATCGCCAGGCGCCCGGCCGCCACGCGCATGCCCCGCGACAGCCACGTCTACCACAGCCTCGAGAAGGTCATGGAGCACATCGCCCCCCTGCACCTGATCAACCCGCACGACCGGGGCTTCCGGGCAAGCAACGCGACGACCATCCACGACATCGCCCGCTTCGCCCACGAGCAGGCCATCAACGCCATGTTCGAGCTCAACGACACCTGGTCGCAGAACTCAGACGTGGTCAAGCGGCTCAAGGTGCGCGTGCCCCTCGACCTGTGCCTGATCGACCTCGGCGGCGGGCTCGCCCCCGGCACCAGCCAGTGGGTGACGCCCGAGCAGGTGACCTCGGTGCCGATGCGGGCCATGCTCGGCGGCATGACGACCAAGGGGGTGCGCTGGGCGGGCCACATCAACATCGACCTCAAGGGCCTCTTCAGCGTCTTCGCCAACACCCTCTACGACCCGGCCAAGGCGGAGCGGCCCCTGGGCGGGCGCTCCTACGCCATAGTGTCGGCCAACTACGTCAACTTCTCCTCGCGCCTGGGCTACCACTTCACGGTCATCGACGCCTACTGCTCGGACGTGCGCAACGACAACTACATCACCTTCCGCTTCAAGGGGGGGGCGGCCGACATCGAGCGGCGCACGAGGCGCGCCACCTTCATCGCCCGCGTGCTCGTCCACCTGGGCTTCTTCGTCTCCCAGAAGCTCGACCTGATCAACGCGCGGGTCAAGAAGCTCGACAGGGCCGAGACCTCCGAGAAGCTCAACATGGTCGGGCGGCTCCTCGGCTGCGCCCGCCAGCTCGACGTGACGATGGTGAGCGACGCCACCGTCGACCACTTCGTGGGCGAGTTCATGCACGGCAACTACGACTTCGCCGCGGAGGCCGAGGCGTGAGCCCACCCGGCCGGCAGACCAAGGCCTACTACGCCCGGCTGCGCCAGCGCATCATCATCGTCACCGTGCTGGTCGCCCTCATCCCCGTCCCCCTCGTGGCCGGCTCCTTCGCCAAGTACTACACGACCTACATCCGGGGCGCGGTGGTCAAGGAGCTGACCACCCTGGCCAACAGCCGCAAGGAAGCCATCGAGATCTTCCTTAGAGAGCGCGTCACCCTGCTGCGCACGCTCGCCTACAGCCACTCGCTGCGGTCGCTTTCGGCCCCCGGCGAGCTGGCCCGCGTCCACGACGTGCTTCAGTCGCAGCACGCCGGCCTGGTCGACATCGGGGCGATCGACGCCGACGGCCTGCACGTCGCCTACGCCGGCCCCTTCGACCTGCTCGGGCGCAACTACCGCAACACCAGGTGGTTCCAGGAGACGATCCAGAACGGCTTCTACGTGAGCGACACCTTCCTGGGCTTCCGGCACGTGCCGCACATGGTCGTCGCGGTGAAGCGCGAGGAGGGCAACAGCTTCTGGGTGCTGCGGGCCACCATCGACGCCGAGACGTTCCAGCAGCTCGTGCGCAGCGCACAATTGGGGCGCGGCGGCGACGCCTTCGTCGTCAACCACAACTGGGACTTCCAGGTGCCCCCGCGCTTCCCCACGAGCGCGGCCCGGGAGCCCCGGCTGCTCGACACCCCGCTCGCCACCACGGCCGTGACGCAGTTCGACGTGGGGGGCAAGAAGATGTCGCAGGCCGCCGCCTGGCTCAACAGCGGCCGCTGGCTCATGATCATCCGCGAGGACAGCTCGGCCGAGTTCTACTCCCTGGAGAGCGCCAAGCGCATCGCCGGGGCCGTGTTCATCTTCGCCCTGCTCATCATCTCGGCCACGGTGGTCATCATCACCAACAAGCTCATTCAGCGCCTCGAGCGGCACGACGCCGAGATGGAGATGATGAACGAGCAGCTCTCCCAGACCAACCGCCTGGCCTCGCTGGGGAAGTTCGCGGCCGGGGTGGCCCACGAGATCAACAACCCCCTGGCCATCATCGCCGAGTCGGCCGGCTGGATGAAAGAGCTGATGGAGATGGGCAACAAGGGTCAGGAGGAGCTGGCCGCCGAGCTCAAGCACAGCATCGACGACATCCGCGGCGAGGTCTTCCGCTGCAAGGAGATCACGCAGCGCCTCCTCGGCTTCGCCCGCAAGTATGAATCCAAGCTCGCCCCCGTCGACGCCAACTGCGTCCTGATGGAGGTCATCCAGTTCCTCTACAAGGGCGCGAGTGTGCGCAACATCAAGATCCACCACCGCTTCCAGGAGGACCTGCCCCTGGTCACCACCGACATGTCGCAGCTCCAGCAGGTCTTCCTGAACATCCTCGACAACGCCCTCTACGCCCTGCACCAGAAGGGGGGCGGCAACATCACCATCACCACCGGGCAGGAGGGCGAGGGCGCGCTCATCTCCATCGCCGACGACGGCCCGGGCATCCCCCCCGAGGTCCGCGACAAGCTCTTCGACCCCTTCTTCACCACCAAGCCGGTGGGCCAGGGGACGGGGCTTGGCTTGTCCATCTGCTACGGTATAGTAACCAAGCTCGGCGGCCGCCTCTGGGTGGAGCACCCGCCCGAGGGAGGCGCGGTGTTCAAGATTTTCCTGCCCAAGTCGGGGCCGCAGAAGGAGGCTAACGGAGGCTCATGAAGCCCAGGGTATTGCTCGTCGACGACGAGGAGAAGTTCGTCGACTACCTGCGCAAGAGGCTGGAGATGCGCGACCTGGCCGTGACGACGGCAAACAGCGGGGAGGCGGCCCTGGAGATCCTCAAGGACAACCCGCAGGACGTGATCGTCCTCGACGTGCTCATGCCGGGTATGGACGGGCTGGCCACCCTGCGCGAGATAAAGGTCCGCCAGCCGCTGACGGAGGTGGTCATGCTCACCGGCCACGCCTCGGTCGAGTCGGCCATCGACGGGATGAAGCTGGGCGCCTACGACTACCTCATGAAGCCCTGCGAGATCGACGACCTGGTGGACAAGATCCGCAAGGCCCACACCCGCAAGGCCGCGCAGGAGGAGCGCATCCAGCAGGCCCGCGTCAAGGAGCTGAGCAGCCGCCGCACCTGAGGCGTCGGGGCAGCGAGCCGCTGCGGGCAATAACCGGTCGCGAGCCGCGACGGGCGATAACCGGGCCCTTGAGGCTTAGGGGCTACTGCGGCTCCGACGTGGGCCCGGAGTCCCGCTGCCGTTGGCAGCGGGGCGGCAGCGCCGACGGGCAATACTCCCCCTAGGCTCAAGGGCTATTGGGCAGGCGGCGTCGGGGCGGAATCCCGCTGCCGTTGGCAGCGGGGCGTAAGAGCCGCCACTGGCAATAACAGCCGCCTCCAACAACGGGCATCGTCCGCGGCAGCAAGGCGGCGGGATCCCCTCAGCGTTGCCTCGGGGGCGTGAAACGCGGGGGGGCCTAAAGACATTTCCGGGCACATAGGCTTACCAAAAAAGTACGCCGCAGCGACGTTGGATGAGCGCGGGCGCCGCAGATGGGCGTTTTTCAACGGCCTGTTAGGCGCGGGGCTCTCGCGGGCCAGGGGCACCCGCTGGCGGGGTCAGGAGCGAAACGGCATGGGCCCCGTCCCCCACCCTCAGCCTTGGGCGAAATTCATGAGCTGCTGGTTGAACTTCTCCTGCTCCTCGTAGAACAGACCGTGCCCGCTGTGGTCGAACCGGATCAGGTAGGCGTCCTCGATCCCTTTGGCCATTTCCTCGGCCAACGCAAAGGGGCAAACCCTGTCTTGCGCACCGTGGAAAATGGCCGTCGGCACCTTGACCTGAACCATGTCTCCGCGCAGGTCGGCGTCGCGGAGCGCCATCAGGCAGGCGGCGGTGGCATGCGGGGAGGCGGCCATGTTCAGGCCATGAAACCACTGCGCCAGCTTGGGGCTCACCGCATCCTCGCTCCGGAAGAAGATCCTGCCGAAATTCTCCATCAACTGAGCCCTGTCCGAGTAACAGGCCCGAATGAAGCCATCGACCTCGGATGCCTCTATGCCGTAGGGGAAGCCTTCTCTCTTCGTCCAGCTGGGGGCCGCAGCAGCAAAGAGGGCCAGCCTGGACACCCGCTCGCCCCGGTGGCGCGCCATGTAGTGCAAGACAATGGCACCCCCCATGGAAAACCCGCCCAGGGTAACGCCGCGCAGGTCGAGCCGCTCCAGCACCTTCTTGATATCGTCGGCAAAGACATCGTAGTCGTACTCGCCCCAGGGCTGCGACGACTTGCCGAAGCCGCGCAGGGAGACGCCTATGCACCGGAAGCCCCTCGCGGGCAACTGGGTAAACTGGTATTCGTACATCTCCAGGCTCAGGGGCCAGCCATGGATGAGAACGATGGGTTGGCCCTGTCCCCAGTCGCGTAGGTGAAGGTAGACCCCCGATCCGACGTCCAGGTACTCCCGGCTCTCCATACCGCACTCCTTTCGGCTGCAACCGTTTCACTTGTCCCCCTCCGCCAGCGGCAGCTCCAAAGGCAATTCGACGTAGAGCGTGCTGCCACGCCCCGGCTCGCTCTCGGCCCAGATGCGGCCGCCGTGGCGCTGCACCAGCTCGCGGCCGATGTACAGCCCCAGGCCCAGCCCCGGGATGACGGCCTGCTGCGCGCGCGCCTTGTAGAAGCGCTCGAAGATATGCGGCAGGTCCTCGGGGGCGATCCCCGGGCCGCGGTCGCGCACGGCGATGGTCACGCTGCGCGGGCCCACCTCTACGCCGACGTCGATGGGCGCGCCCGGAGGGCTGTACTTGGCGGCGTTGTCGACGAGGTTGTGGAGGACCTGCATCAGCCGCGAGCGGTCGCACCTGATCACGGCGGGGGAGGCGGGCGGCGGGCAGTACAGGGGGTGGTCGGGGTAGAGCTGGGCGCTGACGATGCATAGGTCCTCGAGGATGGCCCGCAGGTCGCAGGGGGCGAGGACCAGCGGCACGCGGTCGAGGTTGAGGCGCGAGACGTCGAGCAGGTCGTTGACCAGGGAGACCAAGCGGTCGGCCTGCCGGTCGATGGTGGCTAACATGCGGGGCAGCTCGGGGGCGGCCACCTCGGGCTTCCTGAGGGCCAGTTGGGCGTAGATCTTGATCGAGGTCACCGGCGTCTTGAGCTCGTGGGAGGCCATGGACAGGAACTCGTCCTTGAGGCGGTTCAGGCGCGCCAGCTCCTCGTTGGCCCGCCGCATGGCCTCCTCGGCCCGGCGGATGCCCGACACGTCGCGGGCCACCCCAAGGAGCCGCTCGACGCGCCCGCGCCGGTCCCGCAGCGGCACCAGAGACACCAGCCAGACGATGCCCGGTGGGGCGTCGCCGCCCGAGGCGGCCTCGACATTCACCGTGTCCCCGCGGGCGGCCTGCCGCAACGCCTCACGCAAGGTGGGCTGGTCGGCTGGGTCGAAGTCGTTGGCATAGTGGCGGCCGATGATCTCCTCGAGGGGGCGCCCCACGGCCTCGATGCCCCGCCGGTTGAGGGACAGGTAGCGGCCCTCGATGTCGAGCAGCTTGATGCAGTCGGGCGAGCTCTCCACCAGCAGGCGGTAGCGCTCCTCGCTCTCGCGCAGCGCCTCCTCGGCCCGCGTGCGCTCGGTGATGTCCACCGCCATGCCGTCCAGGATGTCGCCTCGCAGCGTGGCCGACACGAGCAGGGTGCGCGTCCCGCCCTGCTTGGTCTCCACGTCCACCTCGAGGCCCGAGATCTTGCCCGTGGCCTTGAGGGCGGCCTGGCCTGCCTGGCGCGCCTCCGGGGTGAGGTGCAGGTCGGCGGTGCGCAGACGCAGGAGCTCCTCGGGGCTGCCGTAGCCGAGCATCGAGGCGGCGGCCTGGTTGACGTAGACGATGCGGCCGTCGGTGGTCGTGCGAAACACCCCCACCAGGGCGTTGTCGACCAGGACGCGGTAGCGGGCCTCCGACTCCTCGAGGGCCTGCTGGGCACGCCGCTGCTCAGTGATGTCCATCAGGCTGCCGTGGACGGCCGGACGCCCCTGCCAGATGGTGCGGCTGCCCACCACCTCGACGTCGATCCTCTCGCCCTGCCTGGTCAGGCCGCGGAAGGTGTAGCGGACGGAGGCCGTCTCGCCCTCCAGCCGCTGCCTGATCTTCTCGCTCACCAGCGGCCGGTCCTCGGGGGCGACCAGGTCGAGCGGCCCCAGGCGGTCGATAATTTCGCCCCGCTCGTAGCCGAAGACCTCGGCCAGGCAGCGGTTGACGAACCGGAAGAGGCCGTCCTGGATGAGGTAGACGCCCATGACCGACTCCTCGACCAGGCTGCGGTACTTCTCCTCGGACTGCTCGAGGGCGGAGGCGGCCCGCTTGCGCTCGCTCACGTCCACCGCGAAGGCGATCACCCCCAGTGGCTTGCCCTCCTCGTCCTTGAGCAGGGTGGCCGTCATCTGGGTCGGAAAGACGCGCCCCTGGCGGTCCATGTGGCCCATCTCGCCGCTCCACTGGCCGGTGCGCCACACCTCCTCGAGGGCCGGCTCGACCTCCTGGCGCATCTGCTCTGTGGTGTGAAAGATCCGCGTGGGCTGGCCGATGACCTCCTCGCGGCTCCAGCCGTGCATCCTGACCCAGGCCTCGTTGACGAAAGAGACGCGGAGCTCGGCGTCGGCCACGGCCACCCCTTCGCCCACCTGCTCGGCGATGCGGCTGAGCCACCGCAGCCTCTCCTCGGCCCGCTTGCGCTCGGTGATGTCGCGCACGTGCTCGATGACGAGCATCGGCTCTCGGCCGTCGCCGATGGGGTAGGTGCGCATCTCGATGAGGCGGCCGTCGGGCAGGGCGACGGTGGCCGTCTGCGGCTGGCCGGTCTCGAAGGTGCAGCGGACGGCGCACTCCTGGCAGGGCCGGGTCTGGCCGCGCAGGCACTTCTCCTGGACGGCGCCCGCCAGGCGGCGGAAGGCGGTGTTGGCCATGACGACCTGGAAGTTGCGGTCGATGATGGCCACCCCGTCGCCGACGGCGTCGAGGATCTCGCGGCAGAAGACCATGGGGCCGGCGGGCAGCAGCACGGGGGGCAGACCGGCGGCGAGGCTGGCCGCCCCCTCGGCGATGAGCCGGGCGCGGGTGTGGTCGAGCACGGTCACGTGGGCGGGCCGGGTGCGCAGCAGCTCCTCGAGGACGGCGTCGTCGCCCGTGGCCTCCACCAGCACCTCGAGGCCGGGGAGGCCGTAGAGGTCGCGAAAGTCAGGGGTGGCCACGAGCCCCCGCTCCCTGGCGTGGCGCAGCCCCGGGGCCGCATCATTGAGATCGGCCACCCCGAGCAGCAGGGGGCGCTCCCGCCCCACCGCATCAAGGAAGGCGCAGGCCAGCCGCCCTCCGCCCACCAGGGCAATCCCCGGGCCGCTCTCCGCCCTGCTCCGTGTGGTCTCCATGCCGGCTTCCGCCCCCCTCATGGCGAGCAGCCTGCGGGGGCCCTCACCTGGACCAAGGGGGGCCGCAGGCCCGGCGCCTCCTCGGTCTGCCCGGGGAGGCACCGCGGCCCGCGGCGTCGCTCAGACCTTCTGGCGGCGGTGGAACTCGCCGGACTTGGCCTCGAACAGCTCCACCTCGCTGGGGATGAACTCCAGCAGGACGTAGTTGGGGTCCGAGGAGTTGGCGAAGTAGTCCTTGACGGCGGGCTCCGCCGACCAGAACCAGTTCTTGTCCGCCTGGTCCTCGATGATCTTCAGCCGGCCGTCGGCCCGGACCTGGTCCCACTTCGCGTTGACGAAGCAGAACTCGGCCTTCGGGTTCTCCATGGCCTGGCCGATCTTCTGACTCTCCTTGCCCGTGGCCGTGAGGATGCGGCCATCGTCGGTCAAGCGCACGCTCATCGCCCTCACCCGGGGCTGGTCGCCTTCGACGGTGGCCAGGTACCCGATCTTGGCGTCTTTCATGAGGTCGCGCGCCCGGTCGAGCAGCATAAAGCTTCCTCCTTAGCGCCGCTGGAGGTGGGTCTTTGCCCGTTTTCGCGGCAGCCCCGGGGAAACCGCCCTACTTGGCTTCGGCCGGCGGCTGCATCCCCATCTCGCGCATCATCTTCGCCATGTGGTCGCGCAGCTTGGCCATCTCGGCGTGCGGCTGCATCGCCTCGGAGGCCTCGTCCATGATATGGGACATCTTCTCCAGCCTCTCGCCCATCATCTTCGACTCCTCGGCGCTCATCTTGCCCGAGGAGAGCTTCTCAGCCATGGCCTTGGTGGCGGTGGCCATCATCTGCATCGTCTCGGCAGCCGGGGCCATCATAGCCATCGCGCCCCCGCCCATCATCTGCATGCAGGGCATGCCTTTGCCCATGCCGCCCATCGTGTCCTTGCCCATCATGGCGCAGCTCATGCCGCCGCCGGCCATGTCCTTACCCATGCCGCCGCCACCACCGGCCATGCCCTCCATGCCGCCTTTCATGTCGCCCTGTGGGGGGGCCGCCTGGGCACCCGCCGCCGCCCCGTGATGGGCCGCGTGCCCCGCCTCTTCAGCCAGTGCCGGTACCGCCGCGACCACGATGGCCAGAACGAGTGCCACGAGCAAACCGCTGCGCTTCATGCTCCGCCTCCTGTGGGAATGTGTGTTGGTGGACGTTTAGGGCCGGTGGTTCAGGTAAGCTGGCGCGCTAGGTAGTGCTTACTGATGCGCCTATCCAGGTAGCATAAGGCGAGGCGGGCCGAAAGTGCAAGCGGGCAGCCGCTGACCTTGCCGGGCCGGAAGTGAGTGGCGTAGAGTAAGGGCGCGGCACGACAGGAGGGGCGAGAGGCGGCAGCGAGCAAGCAGGCGGCTGTCATCAGGAGGCTTCGTGCAGGAGGCTTCGTGCAGGAGGCTTCGTGCAGGAGGCTTCGTGCAGGAGACTTCGTGCAGGAGACTTCGTGCAGGAGACGGTAATGAAGGAGGCCGTGCTCTCGGCCATCTAC
>Ga0315282_10010453_pt1 | contig 14552 bp, 13 predicted proteins | sample YL17G07_20_MG_FD_203693 | JGI IMG/M metagenome (GOLD analysis project Ga0315282, IMG submission 203693) | Sediment microbial communities from Yellowstone Lake, YNP, Wyoming, USA - YL17G07_20 | ecosystem: Environmental > Aquatic > Freshwater > Lake > Sediment | place: USA: Wyoming | collected...
GGTTCAAAACAGTTTCCCATGATTACCTGACCAATCATCTTCTTTTCAATCTCTGCCCGCCGGATGGAAGACTCAATGACTGTCATTGCCAGGGATGTCGTGGAAACATCCTTTAATGATCCTCCAAAATCCCCGATGGGTGTCCTTGTCGCACTCACGATCACGACGTCTCTCATTGTCTCTCCTTTCTACTGATCTTTGAAAACGGGGCTTCGCTTCTCTAAGAAGGCTGCGAGCCCCTCTTTCATATTGTACGCACCCACAAGCCCTGAGGAATGGCGGGATAATGAGCACCACTCCTTCGGTCACCGAACATCTAAAGAAATCCTTGTCAGACATTTTCCCCGCCTTTCTCATCATGGTCCAGCTTAACTTCATAAGCCACTTAGCCAGAAAGCAACCTGCCGAAACATAAACATTAGCGCTTCATAAAACATCCTCAAACCTTAGGGCTTGAGTGATTCCGGCGCCCATCGTCCCACACCCTATGATTCCAACTTTCTTAATCATGGTCATCCCCTTATAGTCTCCCCAAGATTTCCCTAGCGATCGTATTCTTCTCGATCTCCTTGGTCCCCTCATAGATCTCAACAATCTTCGCATCTCGATAAAAACGCTCAATATCATAATCGGCAATATATCCATAACCCCCGTGAAGTTGAAGAGCTTCATTTGTGACTTTAACCCCCACCTCACCAGCAAGCCATTTCGCCATGGAGATCAGTTTAGGATCCACCTTTCCGTGATCAATCATCCATCCTGCCTGGTAGCCCAGGACACGGGCAGCTTCGATCCAGGTGGCCATCTCTGCAATCTTAAATTGGACGGCCTGAAAAGCACCAATGGGCTGCCCAAATTGTTTTCTCTTTTTTACATACTGGATTGCTTTATCCAGTGCCCCTTGAGCCACACCCACTCCCTGAAACGTAGCGATTACCCGGTTAATGTTGAAGAGCTCCATGATTTGAGAAAAACCTTCTCCATCTCCTTGCCCGATCAGGTTTTCTTGCGGAACCCTCACATCGCTCAATCTTATCTCCGCAGTATCCGAGGCCCTGATTCCCATCTTTCCGGTAATCTTCAATGCGCCAAACCCTGGCCGATCCGTCTCCACAAGGAGGACTCCAAACCTCTTGAGCCTCGACTCTGCTTCTGGATGGGTCAGGCAGAATACAGCAAGATAATTGGCGATACTTCCGTTCGTGATGAATTGTTTTGATCCGTTGATCACGTACTCATTTCCATCTTTTCTTGCAATGGTCAAAATGGAGAGGATATCGCTTCCTGCATCAGGTTCTGTGATCGCGCATCCCATGATGGCTTCTCCCTTGGTGAGAGGAGGAAGATATTTCTTTTTCTGTTCCTCGGTACCATAGAGCTGAATCAATTCGGAACCAAAGGCGGTCAATAAAATATTCCCGCACCCAGGGTCCACTCTCCAGAATTCTTCCATCACCATGGCAAATTCAAGAAAGCCTAATCCAAGGCCTCCATATTCTTTCTTGATAAAAAGACCTATAAAACCCAGTTCGCAAGCCTTCTTCCAAAGGTCTCTTGGGAATTCTTCCCGGCGGTCATATTCACGAGCCACCCCTGGAAATTCTCCCTCCGCAAACTCCCGTGCAGCCAAACGGATCTGTTTCTGCCTTTGAGTCAGTTCGAAGTCCATGGACTCTCCTTCGTCATGCTATGTCAGATTTGTCGATATCTCTTTTTTGTGACCGAAACAAGTTTGAACAGAAGGTAAGAGTTTTGTCAAGGAAAAAGTTGAAGTTTGGAAATTCATGAATTATAGTGAAAAAGGTGGGTCGAGACAGGAGGAAGCATATGATCGTCAAGCAGTATGAGGTTGGGAACTTTGCCGTCTTTTGCTATTTTATCGGGGACGAGGAGACAAAGGAGGGTCTGTTCATCGATCCTGCTGATGATGCGGACTTTTTGCTTTCGGAGGCAAAATCCCAAGGTGTCGATAAAATTAAATATATCGTCAATACTCACGCTCACGTCGACCATGTTATGGGAAATTCCGCCATGGCCAAAAAAACGGGAGCGAAGATCGTCATTCATGAAGAGGACGCTCCGTTTCTGACTCGTACCCCCTCCGATCTTCTTGCGATGTTCAGAGCCGCTTCCTCTCCTCCCGCTGACCTTCAAGTCAAGGATGGGGATACAATTCAAGTGGGTAAGCTGGGACTCAAGGCTCTCCATATCCCCGGGCATTCACCAGGAGGAATATCTCTCTATGTCGATGGAATGGTCTTTACAGGTGACAGCCTCTTCGTGGGTTCCGTAGGAAGGACCGATTTTCCGGGAAGTTCTTGGGATGTGTTGGAGACCTCCATTCGGAAAAAATTATATGTGTTGCCCGGAGAAACCATTGTAGTCCCCGGCCATAATTACGGCCCCAAACCGTCCTCGACCATTCAATACGAGAAACGCCACAATTCCTTTGTTCGAGGATAATTTCAAGGTTATCAGGTAATCAGGAACTCAGGAAGAAGGATATCCGGGGATAGGATACTAGGCAACTTATAGACCATTTCTTAGCTGATATCCCGATATCCAGATAACCCTGCCTACCGCAGGCAGGCACTATCTGACAATCTGATACCCTTAAGCCCCGGCCAAACAGATGGTCACAAAAAGACAGCTCCGGTGGTTCGTTTTTTTAGTAAGCCCAATCCTTCTCTTTTTCCTCCTCTATTCCTTGCTCATGCCGGATATTTCAAAATGGAAAAAGGAAAATCCCAAGAAGACGGCCTTTATGGAATACCGAGAGGAGCAATGGAAAGAAAAAGGCAGGAAGATCAATATCCATCAAATCTGGGTGCCTCTTTCAAACATCTCCCCTTATCTCATCAAGGCCGTCCTGATTGCGGAAGATGATAAGTTCTGGGGACACGAAGGGTTCGACTACGAAGCCATTCGTAAGGCCATCGAAAGGGATTTAAAGGCAAAAAGAATAAAGTTTGGGGGAAGCACCCTCAGTCAACAACTGGCCAGAAATCTCTATCTCTCTCCGGAAAAAAGCCTCTTGAGAAAAATGAGTGAAGCCCTCATCACATGGAGGATGGAGAAAGTCCTTTCAAAGAGACGAATCCTGGAGCTCTATCTCAATGTGGTGGAATGGGGGGAAGGGATATTTGGCATTGAGGCCGCTTCGAGACATTACTATGGAAAACCCTCGTCCGAATTGACGCCCTTTGAAGCCACGAGGCTTGCCGCCATCCTTCCAAGTCCGAAGAGATACAACCCTCTGGGAGACCAGAACTATGTGACAACTCGAGCCAAGGATATTTATGATATCATGATTCAAAGAGGAATCATCGCCCCGGAATACGAAGAGGACAACGAGAATAGCGAATCCTCTTTCGTAGAGGAACCCTCTCCTTCATCCTCCCCAAAGGAGAGAAAGATTCCATCTGACTGACACGATGAGAATGATCCTCAAACGATTATTGATCAGTGGTTTGGGGCTGATGCTCCTCTCAGCGATCATCTTCTCGTTTGCCGATATCCTCACCAAACACCTTTCCTCTTTCTTCTCCCCCACGCAGATTGCTTTCGCCCGGTTTCTAATTGGAGGTGCTATCCTCTGGCCGATCCTTTCTTCAAAAGGAATTCCCCTGAGGGGAAATCAAACCCGGATCCTTGTCTTAAGAGGTCTCTTTGGAACCCTCTCTTTCTTCTGTCTACTCAAATCCATCGCCATGATTCCCCTATCCAATGCCATCGTCCTTCTATATACCTTTCCTCTCTTTGCCTTTTTTTTCTCCTTTCTTTTTTTCCGAACAGGGGTCGAGATAGGCGAAATCTTTCTCATTGGGATTGGGTTGTTAGGCATTTACATCTTTGTCAACCCAGATTTCCACTCTTTTAACCTGGGTTACATTTATGGGCTCTTAAGTGGTTGTCTCGGCGGCATGGCCATGGTCTTTATCTACAAGGCAAGGCAAACCAACGGTCCGTTGATCATCTATTTCTATTTCTGTCTAATAGGAGGGATCATCTCCTTTCCTTTCTGGGTTCAGGGATTCAAGATCCCCGAAGCTCACCGTGGGATTCTTTTGGTCGTGCTTGCACTCCTGCTTCTGATTGGACAGCTTCTCATGAACCAAGGGTTTAAATACTGTAAGGCGTCAGAGGGTTCCCTGATCTTGATGTCCGAGGTTGTCTTTGCGGGAGTGGCTGGGATTCTATTATTCAAGGATCCTATCACTTATCATTTTGTCGTGGGGGGATTCCTGATTATAGGAAGCGGTGTGGGGCTGAATTTGATCAGCAGAATATCCAAGCATTCTCCGAATTCACCGGAATCTCAAAAAGGATGAAGTAATAGAGTTGGCAAGGGGAAATATTCTCATCACAGGGCTTCCAGGGGTGGGCAAAACCACCTTGATCAAGAATATTGTGGAGGCACTCAAGGATCTTCATCCTGTTGGCTTTTATACAGAAGAGATAAGAGAAGAAGGTACGAGAAAGGGGTTTGAGTTGATCAGTCTTGATGGAAGAAGAGGGCTTCTCTCTCATACCGACATCCAAGGCCCTCATCGAGTGGGCAAATATAAAGTGGATGTCAAAGGGTTTGAGGCTTTTCTCGGGTCCATCCCACTTCTCACCCCATCGACCCGCCTGGTCATCATTGATGAAATCGGAAAGATGGAATGTTTCTCTGAACGATTCAAAGAGTGTTTGATAGAATGTCTAAACTCTGAGAAATGGGTCCTTGCCACTGTTGCCCTAAAGGGGAGCGGGTTCATGGAAGAGGTAAAGAGAAGGCATGATATAAAGCTTTTCGAAATCACTCAGAGGAATAGGAATTCCCTCCTCCCCGATATCTTAAGCGAAGTCGAAAAAGATGTCTGAAGAAAAGATTCGCGTCATGGCCTATTCAGGTTACCGAGGGGAGGAGACTCCGAGGGCTCTTGTGCTCGGCGGCAAAAGGATTGAAGTGGTTGAAATTCAGGAGAGTTGGATTGAAGAAGGCATTGGGGACAGGACAACAAGAAGATTCTTCAAGGTTAAAGGGAGCGACGGAGGCATCCATAAGATTTTCTATGATGAAAAGACAGCGGAATGGTATCATAAGTGATAATGCGAAGAGGATTTCATTGGCCTTCATCATTGTATGGCTAGGGCTCTCTTCCTTATTGAGCAATCCTTCATATTCAGAAAAGAGCAATGACACAATGGGTATTCTCTTAGTGCCGGTTGGCGAGATCGATAAGAAAGTGATCGAGAGGCTGCAGTCAGACTTGGGTAAAATATTCAATAAGCAGGTAGAGGCAGGACAAGGAATGTCCCATCCGGACTATGCCTACAATAAGAAAAGAAACCAGTATCTCTCCACAGCCATATTGAAGACCCTTATGGAACAGAAAGAATATATGGCTTATGGAAAGGTTTTAGGGGTTGTCGACCAGGATCTCTATGTCCCTGAATTAAACTTTGTCTTCGGAGAAGCTGGCCAAAAAGCAGCCGTCATCTCTCTCACCCGTCTGAGGCAGGAGTTCTATCGTCTCCCTCAAGACCAGAACCTTTTTTATAAGAGGGCACTGACCGAAGCAGTCCATGAGTTAGGTCACACCTACGGATTGGGACACTGCAGAAATCCCCAATGTGTCATGTTCTTTTCTAATTCGTTGATGGATACGGATAGGAAAGGTCCGGAATTCTGCCCGGAATGTAAGGAAAAGTTCTTGAAGGGAAGATAAGAACCTTTTCTCCTCTCCAACTACCCTCTTCTTCTCTTCTCCATCTCCCGGTTCTTCAACTCCGCTCTCCTGTCACAGGGAAATTTAGCAACCATTATACGTGCTTCCCCTCCTCCATTCAACCCTTGAGATAAGATTTGACAAGACCCAGAGCCTCGAATAGGATTTTCTTAGTACACCTCAACCCTTTTGAAAAGGGGTCACGACGAGAAGGTGTTTAGATAGGAACTGTAGGAGATGGAATACGAACTAAAACACAAAACGAACAAACGAATATCGGCAGGCAAATATTATCCCCTGGGCGCTACCTTCAATGAGGATGGGGTCAATTTTGCTATCTACTCACAGCATGCCAGTAAGGTGTTCCTTCTTCTGTTTGACAGAATCGATGGTGGACCCTCCGATATCATCCAGCTTGAGCAACGCACCAAGTATATCTGGCACACCTTTGTCCACGGGTTAAAGGCGGGGCAACTTTATGCTTATAAAATCAGGGGCGAATTTAACCCTGGATACGGGATGCGGTTCAATGAGAATAGACTTTTGATAGACCCCTATGCAAAAGCACTGACGGGCAAATTCAAAAACATGGACAACCTTCTCCTGGCTTATGATCCAAACGCCTTGGCGAAAGACCTTTCCATTGACAAGCGTGATAATACGCTGATGGTTCCTAAATCCATCGTCATCGATGACCATTTCGACTGGCAGGGCGATGAGCCCCCCGAAATTCCACTTCAGAGTTTGATTATCTATGAGGTCCATCTCAAAGGTCTCACGGCCCACCCTTCCTCAGGGGTTAAGAATCCCGGAACTTACTTGGGCTTTATCGAAAAGATATCCCACCTCAAGGAATTAGGAATCAATGCAGTCGAGCTCCTTCCACTCCAGGAATTCTATATCGATGATTTTCTTCTGAAGAAAGGACTGACCAACTACTGGGGATATAATACGATCGGGTTCTTCGCCCCTGAATCATCCTATAGCGCAAGGACGTTTCCTGGCTGTCAAGTGAATGAATTCAAAACCCTGGTGCGTGAGCTTCATAAAGAAGGCATTGAGGTCATCTTGGATGTCGTTTATAACCATTCCGGCGAGGGGAATGAGCTTGGACCCACCTTATCCTTTAGGGGCATTGATAATGCAACCTACTACTGTTTGACCGGACCCCCTGCAGAACCTTATCGCTATTACATGAATTATACAGGTTGCGGCAACAGTCTCAACCTCGCCAATACCCATGTCATTAGATTTGTCCTGGACTCCCTTCGTTATTGGGTCGAAGGTATGCATGTTGATGGCTTCCGGTTCGACCTCGCATCGGTTTTAGGCCGGGAAGATGGATTCTTCCAAAAATCAGCGTCCTTCTTCGATGCGATCTCACAGGACCCCGTTCTAAACCGAGTCAAGCTGATTGCTGAACCATGGGACATTGGAACCTATCAGGTGGGAAATTTTCCCGTGGACTGGTCGGAATGGAACGGCAGGTTCAGGGATACCGTCAGAAGATTTGGCAAAGGGGACGGAGGGCAGGTTAGGGACCTCGGCTGGAGATTGACGGGTTCTTTCGATCTATACGGGGATGATGGAAGGTCTGCCTATAACAGTATCAACTTCATCACCTGCCACGACGGCTTCACACTCAACGACCTCGTTTCATACAATTCCAAGCATAACGAGGCCAATCTTGAAAATAATCTCGATGGGTCGAATGAGAATGATTCATGGAATTGCGACGTCGAAGGAGAAACAGAGAATCCCCATATCCTTCAACTCCGGAAGCAGTTAATAAAAAATTACGTCTGTTATCTCCTCTTTTCTTCGGGAACCCCTATGATCCTCGGCGGCGATGAATTCATGAGAACCCAGAGGGGGAATAACAACGCCTATTGTCAGGACAACGAGATCAGTTGGTTTCACTGGGACGATGAGAAGAGAAATTCGGAGATCTTCAACTTCTTTAAGAAGGCGATCGCTTTTGAGAAAAGGTTTTCGGTTCTCCAGAGGAAGAAATTCCTTCTCGGCAAGGATCTGGATGCGGATCATATCCCTGACATTACGTGGTTTGGGAAAGACCTCGGCAAACCAAACTGGGATGATCCAGAATTGCGTACCTTATGCTGCCGATTGGACGGAGGTGAAGAAAAATCCGAACTTGGCCATTATCATCTCTACTTTATTCTCAATGCGGACTTCAACCTGCAGTTCGTCAGCCTTCCTGAACTTCCTGACAGCAAGAAATGGTATCGAGCGATCGATACAAGTCTCAAGGCTGGAGACGATTTTCTTGACACAGACAGGGAGGCCCTCATCGAACCTGCGGATCATTACCTTGCCAACCCAAGAAGCACCATTGTCCTTATTGGAAAATGAGAAATAGTGTGTCTTTTCAACCTAATTGAAAAGCAGACATTGAGAAGGTGATTGACATGAAGAAACTTGTTGAATTAAACCATATTCTTGAAGACGGGATGACGCCTTACCCGGGCCTGCCCTCTCCCAAGATTGGAGCCTTTCTCGACCACGAGGCTTCTCGGTCCCGTTATAACGATCAGGCAGAATTCTACCTCGGAAAGGTGGACATGGTTTGTAACCTTGGAACCTATTTAGATAGCCCATTTCATCGATATCCTGACGGATTAGACCTGAGTCAGATTCCACTCGAAAGGATTGCAGGATTACCCGGAATCGTTTTGGATGGAGTTGTTTCATCAAACCGCTCCATCACCCTACAGGCTGATTACTCAGAATTAGACGGAAAGGCAGTGCTTATTCGAACCGGATGGGACAAAAGATGGGGCACGGAGGGCTACTGGGAATTAGGGCCTTTTCTTTCTGAAAAGTCCATTGATCTCTTAATCCGCTCAAGAGCGAAGCTCGTCGGAGTCGATTTCTGGAATGTGGATAACACCATGGATCCCGCTAGACCTGCCCATACGCGGCTTCTTGCCTCGGATATTCTCATCGTTGAGCACTTATGCAATCTGTCCGTTCTTCCCCGGACAGATTTCAAATTCTACGCAGTGCCTCTTCGGATTGTGCGCGGAGCCTCATTCCCGGTACGAGCCTTCGCTGAGATTGAAGAATAGAACTAAGAACCGCAGAAGACTATTAAAGTCATAAGTTCAAAACCATTCAAAAATGGGATGTGTCTATTTTTCCCTCCACATACCTATTCACTCTTACTGCTTTCTTAATTCACGCCGTTCCACCCACCACTTCATCCAGGATTTATAGTCTTGACCGAGATTTTCCCCTGTGGTTCCAACCAACGACTTCGCTGCTATCGCTCTTATCCCCAGATCATCATCTTCGAGAAGATCTATTAATGATTTCACCGCTCTCTGATCCTTGATCTCCCCTAAAGCCTCTGCCGCAGTCCATTTAACTTCAGAGACTTCATCCTTTAATAGATGGATAATTGGATCGACTGCCATTGGATCTTTTATTATTCCCAAAACAGAGGCAGCTCTCCATCGGAAGTACGAATTCTTGTGGTTCAGTGTATTTATTAGGGGATCTACCGCTATTGGACCCATTCCCGCTAAAACTTCTGCAGCTTCTAATCTGACCGTGGAATCCTTGTCATCCCACAGTGCTATCAGAGGTTCAATAGATCTGGGATCTTTGAATTTTCCCACAGCATACGAGGCACTCTTTCTTACTTCGGGGGAGGCATCCTTCAGGGAAGCAATGAGAGGCTCGACAGCCCTAGAGTCCTTGATAACCCTCAGCGGCAACGCAGCACCGATTCGAACTTCTGGACTCCTATCCTGCAAGGCGATAATAAGCGGTTCCACGGACGGAGTCCCTATCTCAACCAAACTCCTTTGGGCAATATACCTGGTTAGTGAATCTTTATCCTTAAGGACGGGAATAAGCTTTTCGGCTGCCCTCCGATCTATGATTCCCCCTAATGCTTTAACAGCAGTCATCCGGAAAAGCCTATTATCGCTATTTAGAAGCTTCGAGAGAGGATCAATAGCACTCGGATCTTTTATCCGCAGCAGAGCCTCCGCTGCACTTCCAAACAGGGCACTCTCCTCCAATGCCGCGATGAGGGGTACGACAGCAACAGGATCCTGTATTTCACCCAAGGCCTGTGCCGCATTTTTTCTCACCTCAAGATCCTCATCTCTTAGGGCCTCCATTAAAGGGCCAACGGCCCTACGATCCCCAATCTTGCCCAGGGCTTGTGCTGCACCTCTTCGGACTCTGTAATGATCTTCCTTCATGGATGCAATCAGGGGTTCCACGGATGGAGTCCCAATTTGAATCAAAGCCTTTACAGATAAAGCCTGTACAGATTGACCCGGAACAAAGAAATCCTCATCCCCCATCGTTTTGATCAGGGATTGGACGGAGCTTGGATCCTTGATTTCTCCCAGTGCCCAAGCGGCCTTTCTTCGAACAAATGCAGTTTTGTCGTCCAATGCTATCATGAGGACCTGTGTGACTCTGGGGCTTTTGATCTTCCCCAGGGCCTCTGCCGCAATTCCCCTGACTTGCCAATCTTCATCCTCCAAGGCTTTGATTAACGGTTCTAATGCAAGGGAGTCCTGAATTTCTCCCAAAGCTTGTGCTGCGTTTATTCGGACCATCCTATGATTGTCCCTCAGAGCGAAAAGCAATGGTTTAACGGCTCGTTCGTCTTTAAGCTTACCTAATGTTCTTGCTGCACCCGATCTCACCTCAGAATTTTCATGTTGTAGAGCCTTGATGAGTGGATTTGCGGCTAAGGAGCCTTTTTCAACTAAAGCTTTTTCTGCGAGATTTTGAATCCTCCAATCTTCTTCTCCCAGTAAAGTAATGAGTTGGTCAATGAATTCGGAGCCCTGGATTTTCCTTATTGGCGCATCCATCTCTTTCTTTCCAGGAGGCAAAGGAGACATGGGGACCGTGGGGGCCGCGGGGATTCCTTTACCAATACCAACCTTTTCTTGATGAAAATAGGGAGTAAAATCAAAGGGCCTTGAAACCTCTTGATACGTTGCAGGCCGGACAGATCTTCTTTTGATGAAATCCTCCTCCCTTTCAATCATCTCTTGGAATAGGTTCGTTTCATAGTAATCCGGCTCAGAATATCTGGTGTTTTCTATTTCTTTCTCCCTTAGACCGAGAACCGTCGAAACCTTCTCCAATTCAATCCTCGATATCTTTTTCTCCAAAATGAGAAATTTATAACCCGGCTTATATACAATTGGCCTGTTTTCCATAATGCCATAAAATTCAGGAATTCCCATAGGTATGGCCTTCGGCAAAAGGGAAAACTTTCCTTTCTTGTCCGAAATTGTCTCATTGAAGGTGAAGAGCGTGCTGTGCGGGCCTTCGACTGTGGGATAATATTTATCCCATGATCTGACGATCACTGCCCCTTCAATGGGACGTTTGGTTGCCTTGTCGACAATGACACCACCCCACGAAAAGGCTATTCCGGGAGAAACGAATAAAAATAAGACCCCAGTGGAGCCCAACATAAGAATCCTGATAAACGAAAACGCCTTACCTTCATGAGAAAAAATCTTTTTCATCAAATCTATCTGGTTCCTCCCCTTCACCGCGTCTCCGTGTCACCCCGTCTCCCTATCCATCTTTCTGCATACTGCATACTGCCTACTGCCTTCTTCTGCGCGTTTTCTGCTATTTGCCATTAGCTATCCGCTTGTTGCCTTCTGCTTACTGCTTAGTGCCTACTGCCTTCTGCTGCAATTAGTCAGGCGGTCCCCTTCTCCACCGAATTCTGCCAAAAGAAGTAAAAACGTTCCCACATCAAAAATGGGATGTATGAGGCTGTCCCTATTTTAATGTTTTGGCGATCCGGTGCATCGCCTGGTTGACTGCGTCCTTGTCCTGAATCACGATTTCCTGCGGTGTTTCGCCCACGGGACAATGAGTTGGGTTATCTCTCAGCAATAGCACATATGCCCATCCCAGGCCTAACCGTTTTGATCTCGAAGTGCGCTTGGGCAAACCCTGCCTCAGTTAGTAGCTTTAAAGCATCTTGACCGGTGTATAAAGCAAATACACCCGTCTTTGTGAATTTGTACTTTGCCATATCGTCTTTGGCTATGAAGGAAACCGCGATTTTCCCGCCTGGTTTGAGAACCCTTCGTGACTCTTTTAGAAATAAGTGTGGGGGTTGGCAAAAATAGATAAGTTGAACGGCGATAACCTTGTCAAAAGTCTGATCATCATAAGGTAGAGAGGAGACGTCACCGTGTTTCAGATCAACTCGACCCGCAGAGATTGCCGCAGCGTTGCGTTTCCGTGCCTTTCGAACCATAAGTTCGGAAAAATCGACACCAGCCACCGAGCCGTCAGTCGCGATTGCTGCGACTTTACAGATGCCTAGACCTGGCCCAAAGCCGAGTTCTAAAACATGGTCAGTTGGTTTAATATCCAGCAGATCGATAGTCCAGTTGTTCAGTTGTCGGTTTGCTAAGTTCATAAGGGGTCCCGCCAACTTGCCTAAGATTCCTTCAGGCTTGCGCAACTGCCTACCCCAACTATGAATGAACCCCATTTTGTTTGACCTCCTTCGAAATTACCATACTCTCGTATCTATGTGATTTTGGAGTGCTACGTCATGACTGCGGGTATTTTAATCGAAATGGTTGCCTCCTATTGGTGGCCCAACAGATAGTAGACTGAAAAATAATATCACAATAAGATAATCTCACCTATTATTACATGCCTGATTCTCATCTACCCTGGCACCAAACTGGGTACGACGACCCCAGAGATCATCAGAACATTCCGTTGGAATTGGCTGACGATTCCGGAATCTCCTGAATCGCGTCCCAGTGTTCGACGATCTTGCCATTCTCCAGTCTGAATAGATCAAAAATGGCGCGGCCCCGCGTGTTGGGAATGCGCACCGAGTGAACATGGATAAGGACATAATCGCCTTCCGCGAAGATCCGTTTGATTTCGCTTCTCGCGTCCGGATAATCCGATTTCAGAAAGGCAACGAAAGCCTTGAGGCCCTCCGGACCTTCTGCCACAAGGGGGTTATGCTGGATGTATTGATTCCCGATGTATTTTGAAGCAGATTTAAAATCCTTCTTGTTAATCAGAAGGTTGTAGAACTCTTGAACGATTTTCTTGTTGGCTTCGAGAGATGGTTGCATCTCGATACCTCCTTAGATTATGGGATTCCTCAGGGACAAACGTTCCATTCCAAAACATCTTCCGATGGCCCACCGCTTAATGCCTAATGCTTTTTGCCTATTGCCCATTTTTATTTTGTAAATTGAGTGATTATCCTCTTCGAAATAAACTACCGAGGCGCACGCCAGCCTCTTCAAGTCCGATGAACTCCACTTTCAGATTGGCATAGGTGCGTGTATATCCTCTGGTCACATCCTGACAGACAATCCAGTTTGATCCTTCTAGATAATGATTCCGAAAAGCTTTCAAGTTCCCAGGTTCAAAATGGTCTGCCTTCCATTTGCATTCGATAGCAACTGGTTTCTTGCCACGGGGAATCAAGATGAAATCTACTTCATGTCCTTTTTTATCTCGCCAATAACGCACAATGGGGGCCTGAAGATAGCTATACATTTCATTCAAAACCCAGTGTTCCCAAAGTAGACCGAAATCGTCCTCTCTCAACTGATGCCAGCCTCGAAAAAAGCAGACAAATCCAGTATCGAATGCATAAACTTTGGGTGCGGCAATTATTTCCACAGAACGACGTGTTGAAAACGGACGAATGACATGAGTGACCCAAGTAGATTCAAGTACGGAAAGATAATTGCTAATCGTACCCCGACTCACCTCGCAGGGAGCAGCAAAACGACTGGCCTCAAACAATCCCCCGCTTTGGGTAAAAAGGAGTTCCATAAATCTCTGAAATGACGCACGCCGTTCCAGCCTAAAAAGTTCTTGAATATCTCTTGCCCAGTATGAATCAATCCATTCTTGAAAGTCCGTCTCCGGTAGATTCGGGCTCAAGAAGAAAGGTGGCAGTCCACCTCGAAGCAGGCGATAGGACAAATCCTGATTTCCAAAATCCATTAAGTCCTGTGACATCATTGGAGTCAACCATATTTCAGCCTTCCTCCCCACCAGGGTATCGCGAAAACGAGTGGAGGCCTGTAGAGTTGAGGAGCCAGTGGCAATCAGTTTGACGGATTGGAAATGGTCTGCCGCAATTTTCAGGAATTCAGATGGATTTGGAAGTCGATGAATTTCATCCAGCACAACTTTCTTATTTCTTAGCTTTTCAAGAAAGCCTTCAGGATCTTCCATCTGCCGACGTGTTCGTGGGAGTTCGCAATCAAAATATTCAATGTCTGGAATACTCTGACAGAGAAAAGTCTTCCCTACACGCCGCACACCCGAAAGCCATACTATCGATTTGCGTGACCAGGCTAATTCTACTAATTTTAACCAATAGCCTCTTGGTACCATATGCAGGCATACTAGCATATAGTTCTACTAAATGCAAATCTATTTGCGTTTGGTACCACGATAGAAAATCTTGCAATACTATAATATTGTTAAGGTTATTTCTGGAAATGGGGGGCAGGGCTATATGTTACACTGAAATTTCCTGGCTTAGATAGGAACTATAAAGGGCTCGGCTCTTTTTTCTTTCATTTTCATTCCAACCATCTCAAGAATTAATCCAGCGACGAAAAAAATGAACGTCCTTTTCGTGTCCCCTTTTCTTGATCAGCTTGTTGTTTGCTGATTCCCGCTTTCTGCTTCCTGCTTTCTGCCTTCTGCCCTCTGCTGCAATTATAAGGGGTCGCCTTTTCCACCAAATTCTGGAATTGCTAACAATATAGACCTGAACCTCTTGGACTCTCCTACGACAGGACAGATAGGAGC
>Ga0315282_10010454_pt1 | contig 14552 bp, 8 predicted proteins | sample YL17G07_20_MG_FD_203693 | JGI IMG/M metagenome (GOLD analysis project Ga0315282, IMG submission 203693) | Sediment microbial communities from Yellowstone Lake, YNP, Wyoming, USA - YL17G07_20 | ecosystem: Environmental > Aquatic > Freshwater > Lake > Sediment | place: USA: Wyoming | collected...
TCGATGGTCGCCTCCTTCGTGAGCAGCTCGCCGTCCATCGTCGTGACGTCAACCGGGGTCGTCCCTCTCGGGCTGGTCATGCTGAGCTCGGCGACCGGCCGCGCCTGCTGGAGATTCTCCCGGGCTGCGGAGACCTTCTTCGCGTACTCGGCCGTCTCGTCACGCCACTTGTTCCAGGCCGCCTGGATCTCGGCGTCCTTCCCCCGCAGCTTCAGCTTCGTGCCCTTCTGCTCCGCCTGAATGATGCGGTTGAGCGCCTCCCCGTTCTCGTCCTGGAACGCCTTCTTCTTCTTCGTGAACTCGGCGTCGGCGTCCACGGCGTCCTGGTGCGCCTTGGCCATCTCCTTGAGCTTCAGCGGCGTCGCCTGCTCGGGCGTCACGCTGATGATGCTGAAGCTGGTGACCGACCCGTCCTTCTCCGGATCGAAGCCGACAGTGGCGATGTTGCCCAGCGTCACGTTGTCACGCAGCCGCGAAGCCTGGAAGAACTGGTACAGGATGGGCTGCTCCGCCGCCCCCCCGCATCCGGCGAAGAGAACGGCGAGCGCGAACACGATGGGGGCAAGTAGGAAGCCTAACGCGAGTCTCGGCCGAAGCATGCCAGCCTCCTTTGCTCAGCGGGTAAAGACTTACAGCGCCTCTCCGCTTTCTTCGTCCTCGTCCTTCTCGGCGACACGGGCGGTGGACACGACACGGTCGCTCTCTTCGATGTCGATCAGGCGCACTCCTTGCGTCGCACGGCCGATGGTGCGGATGTCGCCCGCGACCATCCGCAGCACCTTGCCCTGCTGCGTGATCAACATCAACTCGTCTTCGTCGTGGACGTAGGCAATCCCCACGACCCGACCGTTCCGGTCGGTCGTGTGGATGTTAATAATACCCAGACCGCCCCTCGACTGCACGCGATATTCGTCAAGCTCGGTCCGCTTGCCGTAGCCGTGCTCCGAGACGGTCAGCATCGTCCCGGCCTCCCGGACCACCTCCATGGCGATGACGGCGTCGCCCTCCCGCAGCGAGATTCCCCGCACCCCGTAGGCCGTCCGCCCCATCGGCCGGACGTCGGTTTCGGGGAACCGGATGGCCATCCCCCCCCCGGTGCCGATGAAGATCTGGCCCTGGCCGTCGGTGATTTGCGCGGCAATCACCGAGTCGCCCTCCTCGACGCCCATCGCGATGATGCCGCCCGCCCGGGGATACCGAAACGCCGCCAGCTCGGTCTTCTTGACCACCCCGCGGCGGGTCCCCATGACCACGAACCTGTCCTCCTCGAACTCCTTGACCGCGACCAGCGCGGCGATCTTCTCGCCGGCCTCCATCGAGACCAGGTTCGCGATCGCCTTGCCCCGCCCGTCCGGCCCGACGTCCGGGATCTCGTGCACCTTCAGCCAGTACGCCCGGCCCCGGTCCGAGAAGATCATGATGTAGGCGTGCGTCGAGGCGACGAACAGGTGCGTGATGAAGTCGTCCTCCCGCATGCGCATCCCGATCCGCCCCTTGCCGCCCCGCCGCTGGTTGCGATAGCTCGAGATCGCGGTCCGCTTGATGTAGCCGGTGTTGCTGACCGTGATCGCCATGTCCTCCTCGGCGATCAGGTCCTCGACGCGGAACTCCCCGGTCTCGTCGATGATGCGCGTCCGGCGGTCGTCGCCGTACTTTGCCCCGATCGCCTTCAGCTCGTCAGCGACGATCTGCATCACCAGCGTCTCGCTGGCCAGGATCGCCCGGAAGCGCTCGATCTGCTTGAGGACCTCGACCAGCTCGTCGACGATCTTCTGCCGCTCGAGCCCGGTCAGGCGCTGGAGCTGCATGTCGAGGATGGCCTGCGCCTGAACCTGGCTCAGGCCGAACTGCGCCGTGAGGCCGTCGCGCGCCTCGGGGGGCGTCTTCGAGCCGCGAATCAGCCGGATCACCGCGTCGAGGCGGTCGAGGGCGACCTTGAGCCCTTCGAGGATGTGCGCCCGCGCCTCGGCTTTCCTCAGCTCGAACTCGGTCCGCCGGCGCACGACCTCGCGCCGGAACTCGACGAAGTGCTCGAGCAGGTCGACGAGCGGCATCGTCCGGGGCCGCCCGCCGACGATCGCGAGCATGATGATGCCGAACGTCGTCTGCAGCGCCGAGTGCTTGTAGAGGTTGTTGAGGACGACCTCGGTCACCTCGCCGCGCTTCAGCTCGATGACGACCCGCATCCCCTCGCGGTCCGACTCGTCACGGATGTCGGCGATTCCCTCGATCGTCTTCTCGCGCACCAGGTCGGCGATCTTCTCGACGAGCTTCGCCTTGTTGATCTGGTACGGGATCTCGCTGACGACGACCGAGACCTTGTCCTCCGCCTTCCCCGACTGCTCGAGGCTCACCTTCGCGCGCAGCGTGATCGAGCCGCGCCCGGTCCGGTAGGCGGTCGCGATGCCGGTCCGGCCGACGATGTAGGCGCCGGTCGGGAAGTCCGGCCCCGGCACCCGCGCGAGCACCTCGCTGGTCCGCGTCTCGCGGTCCGCCTCGGGATTCTCGATCAGCCACACGAGCGCGTCGACGACCTCGCGCAGGTTGTGGGGCGGGATGTTGGTGGCCATGCCGACGGCGATGCCGGCCGAGCCGTTGACGATCAGGTTCGGGAACGGCGTCGGCAGGACGGTCGGCTCTTCGGTTGTCTCGTCATAGTTGGGCACGAAATCGACGGTTTCCTTGTCGAGATCGGCCATCGTCTCCTCGGCGAGCGCCCGCAGCCGCGCCTCGGTGTAGCGCATCGCCGCGGGCGGGTCGCCGTCGATCGACCCGAAGTTCCCCTGGCTGTCGACCAGGGGATAGCGCATGGTGAAGTCCTGCGCGAGACGGACCAGCGTGTCGTAGATCGACGCGTCGCCGTGCGGGTGAAAGTTGCCCATCACCTCGCCGACGATCTTGGCGCACTTGCGGTACCCGCGGTTGGAGGCGAGACCCATCAGGCGCATGCCGTAGAGCACGCGCCGGTGCGCCGGCTTGAGCCCGTCGCGGATGTCGGGCAGCGCTCGGCCGATGATTACGCTCATGGCGTAATCCATGTACGAGCGCTTCATCTCGTCTTCGATGTTGACGGGCAGCTTGGAGGCGGCGATATCCATTACGATCTGTGGGGACTTACGCTGAACGGTGTCCGTTCTTGGTGCTTCGTCCTTCGTCCTTGGTGCGGTCCTTGGTGCGTGGTTCCTGGTGTGGTTCCTCGTGCGTCGTCCTTGGCCGGCCCACCGCGGGCGGTGGTCGTGGGCAAGCGCACGAAGGACCAGGAACCACGTACCGCACCAAGAACGAAGGACGAAGGACCAAGGACCTTGTGGTCGTCAGACGTCCAGATTCTTGACGTCGAGCGCGTTTTCCTCGATGAACTTGCGGCGCGGCTCCACCTGGTCGCCCATCAGCGTGGTGAACATCAGGTCGGCCTCGGTGTGGTCCTCGGCCCGCACCTGCAGCAGCGTCCGCGTCTCGGGCCGCATCGTCGTTGCCCAGAGCTGCTCCGGGTTCATCTCGCCGAGCCCCTTGTAGCGGTTGATCGCCACCCCGCGCTTGCCGGCGGTGATGAAGTACTCCACCAGCTGGTCGAGCGACTCGATCCGGACCTCGCTCTCCCGGGCCTTCGCACCCTTCGGGGCCTTCTGCCCCTTCGGCTCCGCCGCCAGGCTGATGGCGCGGTCCAGCGTCGCGCCGCCGATGTTCGTCTCGTCGGCCGACGCCCCCGGCAGATCGAGGGCCTCGGCGGCCTCCCCCGGCGCTTCGGTGCCGCGCACGACCATCGGCGCCTGGATGCCCCTGATGTCGCGCGAGGTCCCCAGCAGCGTCCGGTACTCGCCGGTCGTCACGAAGTCGACCGAGATGCTGTGGTGCCGCGCGTAGCCGTTCGTCCGGTCCTCGATGTCGAGGGCGAAGAGGTTGTGCTCCTCGTCGGCCTGCACGGTCACCGTCCGCGCCGGGCCCGAGAGTTCCTCGGCCAGACGGTCGAGCGCCTGCTGATCGCTGAAGAAGCTCTTGTCGCGCGCCTCGCGGTCGAGCAGCGCCTGGATGACGTCGCGCGGGTAGCCGCGCCGCTCGACGATGTGCAGGTACTTCCGGAAGGCGATCAGCCGGTGCAGCACTTTCTCGAGGTCGGGCCCGGCGATCTCGCGCCCGTCCGGCAGACGGACGGTGCGGCTCTCGACCGCGCGCCGGATCAGCCAGTTCTCCAGCTCGCGCTCGTCCTTGATGTAGGTCTCGCCCTTGCCCCGCTTCACCCGGAAGAGCGGCGGCTGCGCGATGTAGACGTAGCCGTGCTCGATGAGCGCCGGCAGCTGCCGGTAGAAGAACGTGAGCAGGAGCGTGCGGATGTGGGACCCGTCCACGTCCGCGTCGGTCATGATGATGATGCGCTGATAGCGCAGCTTCGCCAGATCGAAGTCCTCGTCGCCGATGCCACAGCCGAGCGCCGCGATCATCGTCTTGATCTCGTCGCTCGAGATCATCTTGTCGAAGCGCGCCTTCTCGACGTTGAGGATCTTCCCCTTGAGCGGCAGGATCGCCTGGAAGCGCCGGTCGCGGCCCTGCTTCGCCGAGCCGCCGGCCGACTCGCCCTCGACGATGTACAGCTCGCTCTCGGCCGGGTCGCGCTCCTGGCAGTCGGCCAGCTTGCCGGGGAGGCTGCTGTTGTCGAGCGCCCCCTTGCGACGCACCAACTCGCGCGCCTTCCGCGCCGCCTCGCGCGCCCGCGCCGCGTCGACCGACTTGGCCACGATCCGCCGCGCGATCGTCGGGTTCTCCTCCAGGTACGCGCCCAGCTTGTCGTTGACGATCGCCTCGACGATCCCCTTGACCTCGGTGTTCCCCAGCTTGGTCTTGGTCTGCCCCTCGAACTGCGGCCGCGGGATCTTCACGCTGATCACGCCCGTGAGGCCCTCGCGGATGTCGTCGCCGCTGATGCTCTCGGTGAGGTCCTTTGAGAGGTTGTTCTTCGCCGCGTAGAAGTTGATCGTCCGCGTCAGCGCCGACCGGAAGCCGGAGAGGTGCGTCCCGCCTTCGTGCGTGTTGATGCTGTTCGCGAACGCGTAGACCGCTTCCGTGTACCCGTCGTTCCACTGCAGCGCGATCTCGGCGTCGATCCCGTCCTTCTCGCCGCGCATGTAGATCGGCTGGTCGTTGACGGGGGTCTTGTTCCGGTTCAGGTGCTTCACGAACGAGACGATGCCGCCCTCGTACTGGAACTTGTGGCTCTTCCCGTCGCGCTCGTCGTCGAGCGAGATGAGGACGCCGGGGCTCAGGAAGGCGAGCTCGCGGAGGCGCTGGGCCAGCGTGTCGAAGCTGAACTCGACGCTCTCGAAGATCTCCGCGTCGGGCCTGAAGGTGATCTTCGTCCCGCGCCGCTTGGTGCGGCCCGTCACCTCGAGCTCGGCCACCGGCTTGCCGCGCTCGTAGCTCTGGTGGTAGGCCAGCTCGTTGCGCCAGATCTCCAGCTCGAGGGTCTCCGACAGGGCGTTGACGACCGACACGCCCACGCCGTGGAGGCCGCCCGACACCTTGTAGCTCGCGTTGTCGAACTTGCCGCCCGCGTGCAGGACGGTCATCACGACCTCGGCCGCCGACCGGCCGCTCTCGTGCATGTCGACCGGGATGCCACGGCCGTTGTCCACCACGGTCACCGAGTTGTCGATGTGGACCGTCACGTTGACCTGGTCGCAGTACCCCCCGAGCGCCTCGTCAATCGAGTTGTCGACGACCTCGTAGACGAGGTGGTGCAGCCCGCTCGGCCCTGTGGACCCGACGTACATCGCCGGGCGCTTCCGGACCGCTTCGAGGCCCTCGAGCACCTTGATCTTGTCGGCGCCGTAGTCTTCGACCGCCCCGTTCTCCACCTGCACGGGCGACAGCTCATCGGCCGCGCCGGCGGCCGGCTGGTCAGGCAGCCGCTCGTTCGGCGATGAGAGGGGGGTCTTCTCGTCTCCGCTGGTGTGGCTTTCGTCCAACTGAGTCATGTTCCAGGATCGATTCCCGAACGCCGGAGGGCGGGACCGCACGCCGGGTGGGTCAATGCAGAATGTCTGCATCCTGCACGCGACATTCGGCAGCGACGCGGCCGCGAAGCGACGAGTTCGGTCAGCGTGGCCGCTCGGCGGCGACAGCTAGATGCGCATCGGCATCAGCACGTAGGTGTACTCGTAGTCCGGCGCGCCGACGGGTTTCATCACGGCTTGGCTGACCTCGTCCTTCAGCTCCATCACGACCGCGTCGGTCTCGACCACGTTCAGGAAGTCGAGCACGTACTGAGCGTTGAAACAGATCTGCATCGGCGCCCCTGTGTACTCGGCCGTCAGCACCTCGCGTGCCTCGCCGAACTCGGGGCTGCTCGAGCTGATCTCGGCCTTGCCCTGGTCGATGGCCAGCTTGATCGCCTTCGACCGCTCGTTCGACAGGAGCGCCACGCGGCGGATCGCGCTGCCGAACCGGTCCCGCTCGAACTCGACGCGCTTGTCGTTGCCTTTCGGCAGCACCCGCTCGTAGGCGGGGAACTGCCCGTCGATCATGCGCGAGATGAGCAGGCGCCCGCCGATGTCGAAGAACAGGTGGTTCTCGCCGCGCTCGTAGCGGATGTCCTCCTCGCCCTCGGCCAGCAGCCGGCCGAGCTCGGACAGCGTCTTCCTCGGGAGGATCACCCGCGTCTCCTCCGGCTCCTTCGCCCCGGCCGCCTTCTCGCGCGGAAACGTGATCAGGGCGAGCCGGTGCCCGTCGGTGGCCACGAGCGACATCGAGTCGGGCCGCAGGATGAAGAGCGCACCGTTGAGGAAGTACCGCGTGTCCTCCCCGGTCACCGCGAACTGCGTCTTGTTGACCATGTGCGCCACCGCCGCCCGCGCGAGCGTCGCCCCCGGGGCCCCGCCCGCCTCCGGCAGCGTCGGGAAATCCTCGCGCGGCAGCGTCTGCATCCGCGAGTCGAAGCGGTCGGCCGCCACCTTGACGCCGTTCTTGTCCTCCTCGATCCGCACGTCGGTCTCGGGCAGCGCCTTGACGATCTCGTAGAGCTTCTTCGCCGGCAGCGTCAGCGCCCCGTCCTTGGAGACCGACGCCGCACACCGGCTGCGCAGCCCGACCTCCAGGTCGGTCGCCAGCAACCGCACCTCGTCGCCACGCGCTTCCATCAGCACGTTGGCCAGGATCGGGATGGTGTTCTTGCGCTCGACGATCCCCTGGAAGAGCTGCAGTTCGCGCAGAAGATCATTCTTGCGGACAACAAGTTCCATGGCGGTTCGCTGACCTTCGTAAGCGCGGGAGGATTCCCGCAGTCAACAGGAAGAAGAAGGACCTTAAAGAGATCAAGAAATTATACAAGAAGAAGGCTTTGTTGAAAAGCCTTTTCCCAGCCATTACCCGTTGATTTTCAGCGCTTTACGCGTGTCGGTTCATCCGCGCCTTCGGTCCTGCCACCTGCAGGACCCGCTGTGGGTCGCCGCGATCGACAACGCCCCAAGCCCAGCCACCGCGACGCGATGTGGAAAAGGCGCCGGGGCGGACCACAGCAGGAGGCGAGATCGTTCGGCCTTGCGCCAAAAGCCGCGGGAGCGCACGTGTGGGCGGATGCCCCATCCTCACTTGAGCGACTCGGACAGGGTGTTGATAAGGCTGTTGAAATCCCGGTCGTGCGTCCGCAGCTTTTCGACCTTGCGGATGGAGTGAATGACGGTCGAGTGGTGCTTGCCGCCGAAGCTCCGGCCGATCTCGGGCAGCGACGCGTGCGTGAGCGCCTTGCAGAGGTACATCGCGATCTGCCGCGGCATCGCCACCGACTTCGAGTTGTTGCGCGACTTCAGCTCGGCGACCTTCAGCTGGTAGTAGTCGGCGACCGACTTCTGGATGATCTCGATGGTGACCGCCTTCTCGTCGTGGTCGAGGATGTTCTTGAGCACATCTTGCGCGAGCGCGAGCGAGATCTCGCGGCCGGTCAGCGACGCGTACGCGATGAGGCGGATGAGCGACCCCTCGAGCTCGCGGATGTTCGACTTGATCTTGCCCGCGATGTGGATCGCCACGTTGTCGGGCAGCGGCACCGCCTCGGCCTCGGCCTTCTTCTTCAGGATCGCGACCTTCGTCTCCAGGTCGGGCAGCTGGATGTCGGCGATCAGGCCCCACTCGAACCGCGAGCGCAGCCGCTCCTCGAGCTGCGGGATCTCGTGCGGCGGGCAGTCGCTCGACACGACGATCTGTTTCTGCGCGTCGTAGAGCGCGTTGAAGGTGTGGAAGAACTCGTTCTGCGTCCCTTCCTTGCCGGCCAGGAACTGGATGTCGTCCACCAGCAGCACGTCGACCGAGCGGTACCGCTCGCGGAAGCCCATCACGCGGTCGTAGCGGACCGCGTTGATCATCTCGTTCATGAACCGTTCGGTCGAGATGTAGGTGAGCTTCAGCGACCGGTCGTGAATCAGCACGTAGTGCCCGATCGCGTGCATCAGGTGCGTCTTGCCGAGGCCCACGCCGCCGTAGATGAACAGCGGGTTGTAGGCGCGGGATGGGGCTTCGGCCACGGCGCGGCACGCGGCCTCCGCAAACTGGTTGGACGGCCCGACGACAAAGGTGTCGAAGCTGTATCGCGGGTTGAGGCCGGCAATCGACGAGACACTCGGCGGGGTGTCGGGATCCGCGTCCTCCGGGACGTCGGGCTGAGCCCGTTCGACGACCGCGGGTGGCTCGATCTCGTCGGTCGCCTGGTCGGCGACAAAGGTCACGTTCAGGCCCGGCCGGCCCACTTCGGCAATGGCGTCGGCGAGCACGGCGGAATAGTGCCTGGTCAGCCAGTCACGGAACAGCGTGTTCGGCACACGCACCACCAGGCTCGATCCCTCCTCGCGGACGAACGAGGTCGGCTTGAACCAGGTGTAGAAGCTGTGCTGGTTGATCTTGGTCTCGATGCGGATGAGGATGTCGTCCCAGATGTTCGTCAAGCTCTCGGTCATGGCCTCTGCCTTCCCTGGCCACGAAGAGCCGGCATGACCGCCGGCCTCTTCCGGACCGCCCACCAGGGACCCGTTCCTGCGGCCACCCAGCCGCGAACCCGGCCGTCACGCCTCGCGTTTGCCGACACCGCGCGCCTCGAAAGCCGCTTCCGGCGGCCCTTCGCGGCCGCCGGCTGCTCGAAAAGGCCCTGTTTTCAGGCCTTCTGACGGCCTGATCCCTGTGCACCCCCGATTTTCCACATCTTTTTCCACAGGTGTGGAAAACTTTGGGGAAAGACCCAACCCCTCCGCTCTTCCCGGGGACGGAACGGCAATGGAAAGGGTGTCAATGTACCACAGGGCCCCCTGCGGCGGCTAGGGGCGCCGGAAGTGCCGTTGACAGAAGATGTTGGGCTTGACTACTATGAGAAGTTCCGCGTCTTGAAGGCGGGCGTTCGGTCCTGGCGCCTGCCGACACAGGGACCGACATGAAACGTACCTTTCAGCCGAATACTCGCCGCCGCAAGCGCACTCACGGGTTTCTAGTTCGCATGAGCACGAAGAACGGGCGCCTGGTGCTCAAGCGCCGTCGGGCAAAGGGTCGCACGCGTCTGGCCGTCTGACAGGCGTCCGCCGCTGTTTCCAGCCCGGCAGCCGCCTATGCCCGCAGCCACGCGCGGAGGGTTCAGGCCGGACCACCGCATCACGCGCCGGACCGAGTTCGAGGCGGTCTATACACGTGGGACACGGCACGAAGGCCGTTTCATGACCGTCTTCGTGCTTCCGACGGACCGGCCGGTCGCACGTCTCGGCATCGCGGCCACGCGCCGGCTGGGCGGGGCCGTCCGGCGAAACCGGGCGAAGCGGCTGGTGCGCGAGGTGTTTCGGACAAGCGATGCCCCCTCGGGACGCGACATCGTGGTCCGGCCGCGGCCGGAACTGCTCGATGCAGAATTTGCAAGCCTTGAAGCCGACTACCGTGCGACGCTCAACCGCCGGCGACGCAGATGAACACCCTGAGCGGCCGCGCGTCGCCGGCCGCGTCATTCTGCTGCTGCTCCGCGCGTACAAACTGCTCGTCTCGCCGCTTTTCGCCGGCTCGTGCCGCTTCGAGCCCTCCTGTTCCGCGTACATGGCCGAGGCTGTCATTGCCCACGGTGCGTTAGGTGGCGTGTGGCTCGGCATCAAGCGACTGGCGCGCTGCCAGCCCTTCTGCACCGGCGGGTACGACCCGGTGCCGCTCCGACTCACGTCGAACCGAGAACGTCGAAGGCCCGAGGACGGGCCGCTCCGTGTCTCCGCGTCTCGGTGGCCGGATCCGGTAACACGTCGTCTGGCGCCTCCGCGTCTCGGCGGCCGCGCCGAATCGTCGGGGCTGGCAACCTCTCCCGAGATCCCGTAAGCATGGAAAAGCGCGTTCTGCTCGCTATCTTCTTGTCGTTCGTGGTGCTCTACCTCTTCCAGACCGTCTTGATGAAGCCGGCGCCGAAGCCGGTGCGGCCGAAGGCGGTCCCGAGCGCCAGCGAGCAGGCCGGGGAGGCGGTTGCGGGGGGACAGGCTGCGGCGGCCACCGCGCCGGCGACCACGCCCGCGGCGGCGCCGCACGCGCCAGCGCAGCCGGGCGTGCGCCCGATCGTCGGTGATCAGGCGGAACGCGAGACCGTCGTCGAGACGCAGACCGTGCGCGCGGTGTTCGTCAACCGCGGTGCACGCCTCAAGAGCTGGCGCCTGAAGCAGTACTTCGATGCGAACGCACGCCCGCTCGAGCTCGTTCCCTCGGCCGTCCCGCCTGGCACGGTGCTCCCCTTCACGCTGCGCACCGACGATGCCGCGGTGAATGCGCGGCTGGACGCGGCGCTCTTCCGCCCGAGCGTCGCGGGAGGCGCTACAGAGACGGCCATCGATGCGACGAAGGCGCCCGTGACGCTGGTCTTCGAGTACCAGGATGCCGCCGGCCTGGTGGCGCGCAAGGAGTTCGCCTTCCAGCCGGCGTCCTACGCCGTCTCGGTGACGGCGACGGTGAGGGAGGCCGATCGCCGGCTCAACCCGTCGATCGCGTGGGGCCCGGCGCTCGGTGATGCGCCCGCCGCGGGCAGCTCGAGCCGGTACACGCAGAAGGCGGAGGGCGTCCTCTACCGATCGGGCAGCGTGGAGCGGCTGAGCGCGAAGGCGCTGGAAGGCGCGCCCGTGCAGGAGGCCGACTTCCGGTTCGTCGGCGTCGACGACCAGTATTTCATGAGCGTGGCGCTCGCCGGCAAGGTGGCCCGCGTCGAGTACCGGCCGATGTCGATCCCGCTCGCGGCCCCTCCGGGACAACAGGCTCCGCCGCCGCACGAGCTGGTGGCGTACAGCGCACGCTTTGCCGGCGGCGCGGTCGGGATCCGCTACTTTTTCGGGCCGAAGGACTTCGACGTGCTGAAGGCGGTCGATCCGGAGCTCGTCCGGGTGATCAACTTTGGCGTGTTCTCCTTCCTCGCGGTGCCGCTGCTCGGCGGGCTGAAGTGGATCAACGCCTACGTCGGCAACTACGGCTGGTCGATCATCATCCTGACCGTCCTCATCAACGTCGCCATCTTCCCGCTGCGCCACAAGAGCGTGGTGTCGATGCGCAAGCTGCAGGAGCTGCAGCCGGAGATCAAGGCGATCCAGGACCGGTACGGGAAGCTGAAGACGACCGATCCGGCGCGGCAGAAGATGAACGCCGAGATGATGAACCTGTATCGCGAGCGGGGCGTCAACCCGGCGAGCGGGTGCATCCCGATGCTGCTCACCATCCCGGTGCTGTTCGCCTTCTACTCGCTGCTCTCGCAGGCGATCGAGATCCGGGGGGCGCCCTTCGCGCTGTGGATCAAGGACCTGTCGATGCACGATCCGCTCTACGTGACGCCGATCCTGATGGGCATCACGATGGTGTGGCAGCAGAAGCTGACGCCCACGAGCGTCGATCCGGCGCAGCAGAAGATGATGATGTTCATGCCGGTGATGTTCACCTTCTTCTTCCTGTGGGCGCCGAGCGGCCTGGTGCTCTACTGGCTGGTGAGCAACCTGCTCGCGATCGCGCAGCAGTACGTGACCAACCAGATCGTCGGCCCGCCGGCGGTGCGCACGGTGCGGCCGCCGGCCGAGCGCCGGGTGAAGAAGGCCGGCAGCGGCAAGACGGCGTAAAGGGGGCCACAGAGGCCCCAGTAGAAGCGCCGAGCACGCGGAGGACCCGGAGGACGCCGTGGAAGAACCTGGGCCTTTGCGCGCTCTGCGACCTCTGCGCTGAACGAACATCGACGAGCGATGGCAGAAGATCTGAACGCGCGCGTGCTGGAGCTGGTCCGGAAGATTGCTGAGGCGATGGGCCTGTCGCTCGAGGCGAGCATCACCGAGACAGGTGACGGCCTGAGGGTGGACCTGGAGGGGGAGAGCGGGGAGCTCCTGCTTCGCCGCAAGGGCGAGGCCCTCCAGGCGGTGCAGCACCTGGTGAACGCCGCCTTCCGGCACCAGCTCGCCGAGAACAAGCGGATTGCGGTCGACTGCATGGGATTCCGCCGCGACAAGGAGGCCGAGCTGCGGCAGATGGTGCGCTTCCTGGCCGAGCGCGCGACGAAGACCGGCCAGGAGCAGACGCTCGGCCCGCTCAATCCGTACGACCGCCGCGTCGTGCACCTCGCCGTCGCCAAAGAGGGTACGGTCACCTCCGAGAGCATCGGCGACGCGTTCATGAAGACCGTCATCATCGCGCCGAAAAAATCCTGAATTCCCACGTGCGAGGTGCTGGGTGCTCAGTGCGAGGTGCCGTGCGAGGTGCGGAGTGCGAGGTGCCCAGCACCAGGCACAGACGTTGGCGCTCAGCGGCGGGCGCGGACATCTGCCACTGAGCACCGCACCTAGCACCTGGCACTGAGCACCGCACTTCGCACGTGGGACTCAGCACGGCACCTCGCACCTCGCACTCAGCACCTAGCACCTTTCAACCCGTGTTCTCGACCGACGACACCATCGTCGCCATCTTGACGCCGCCGGGCCGGGGCGGCATCGGGGTCGTGCGGGGGAGCGGCGGCCGGGCGCGGGAGATTGCCGCCGCGATCCTCGATCGCGCCGAGCCGCTCGTGCCGCGGCACGCCACGCTTTGCCACGTAAAGTGGCCCGCCACCAGTGCAGGGTGCAGGGATCAGGGCTCAGGGGTCGGCGCTGTCAGGGGTCGGGGCGACACGTCCATCGACCACGTGATCGCGACCTGCTTCCTGGCGCCCGCGTCGTACACCGGCGAGGACGTTGTCGAGATCGGCGCGCACGGCAGCCCGGTCGTGCTCCGCGAGATCGTGCGGGCGGCGCTGGGCGCGGGCGCGCGTCTGGCGGAGCCCGGCGAGTTCACGCTGCGCGCCTTCCTGAACGGCCGGCTGGATCTCATCCAGGCCGAGGCGGTCGCGGACCTCGTCGATGCCGTGACGCCGCTCCAGGCGCGCGTGGCGTGCGATCAGCTCGACGGCACGCTCACCGCAGCCATCGCGGACATCGATCGGGGGCTGTTCGACCTCATCGCGCGCTTCGAGGCGTCGATCGATTTTCCCGAGGAGGGGTACCACTTCGTGGATGCCGGATCCGGAACGCGCGAGGTGGACGCGCTCGCCGAGCGAATCGACGCGCTCCTCAGCGATGCGGACCGCGGGCGCCTCGTCCGCGAGGGCCTCCAGGTGGTCGTTTCGGGCAAGGTAAATGTTGGTAAGTCTTGTGTTTTCAATGAGTTAGTAGGCACAAACCGCGCAATCGTCACGCCGGTTGCCGGGACCACGCGTGATCTGGTCATCGAGGTCGTCGACCTGGACGGGCTGTGCGTCGGGCTGGTCGACACGGCAGGCATTCCGACGACGGCCGACGTGGTCGAGTCCGAGGGCGTCACGCGGGCACGTGGGGCGGCGTCGGTGGCAGATCTGGTCGTCGTGGTGCTCGACCGGTCGCAGCCCCTGGATGAGGGCGACGCGGAGGTGCTGGCGGACACGGCATGGACGCCCCGCGTGATCGTCGTCAACAAGGGCGACCTCCCGGCCGCCTGGACGATCGCGGATCTGGAGGCGCGGCTTGGCGCGAGCGCCGCTGGCGCGCGACGAGCCGGAGACCGCCGCGCGATCGTGCAGACCGCGGCGGTAACCGGAGAGGGATTGGCAGAGCTGCGCGCTCGTCTGGTCGGCCTGCTCGAGGGCGCCGAGCCATCGCGCGGTGGCCCGGCTGTGACCAACATCCGGCTCGTCGAGCTGCTCCGGCGCGCCCGCGCGTCGCTCGGCCAAGCGATTACGGGGCTCGATGGTCCGACAGGGGCCATGCCGGAGGAGTTCGTGCTGGCCGATCTCCAGCAGGCGCGGGGCGCGATCGAAGAGATCACCGGCAAGCGCAGCACCGAGGATCTGCTGCGCCACATCTTCGAGCGGTTCTGTATTGGGAAGTAGAGGCGGAGAGAATACGGAACACAGGACACAGGACACAGGGCACAGAACACAGGACACAGGACACAGAATACAGGACACAGGACACAGGACACAGAACCCGTGTTCCGGTGTTCCTGTTTCGAGATGCGTGAGTCCGATTTCGACGTGATCGTCGTGGGTGCCGGCCATGCGGGCTGTGAAGCGGCATATGCGGCGGGGCGCA
>Ga0315282_10010456_pt1 | contig 14551 bp, 13 predicted proteins | sample YL17G07_20_MG_FD_203693 | JGI IMG/M metagenome (GOLD analysis project Ga0315282, IMG submission 203693) | Sediment microbial communities from Yellowstone Lake, YNP, Wyoming, USA - YL17G07_20 | ecosystem: Environmental > Aquatic > Freshwater > Lake > Sediment | place: USA: Wyoming | collected...
TACCTCCGGCTTAGATTATAGGCCTTTTATTATGCAGGAGTCAATAGTTACTGAAGAATATAAAGCCGCATTTTACGAAGAGCTTCGATTGATTGCAGTGAGTCGTCGATGACCGATGACCAGTGCCGAGTGACCAATGACCAGTGACTCATGACAATTCTTCAAAATTACAGACTTGTTTTGAGCTATGACGGGACTGATTTTTGCGGTTGGCAGCGCCAACCCCGTGAGCGGACGGTCCAGGGAGTGCTCGAAGATGCGTTGGCCAAGCTGGCGCAGAAGAAGGTTCCGGTCTGTGGGGCCGGCCGAACCGACGCCGGCGTCCACGCTCTCGCCCAGGTTGCCAACTTCAAAGTCAGCCTGCCCCTAAGAAATGGGGAGCTTTTCCGGGCCCTCAATGCGCTCCTTCCCGAAGACGTCAGGGTCACATCGGTCCGTCGCGCCGGCCCCGACTTCCATGCCAGAGTCATGGCTAAATCTAAGGTTTATCAATATCGAATCTTTAACGCCAGGAACGTCAGCCCCTTTCTCCAGCGCTACGTCCTCTACTGGCCCTGGCGGCTTGAGCTCGTCAGGATGAGACAGGCCGCAGCCCTTTTTGCGAGAGAGGCTGATTTTGGGGCGTTTTCTTCGAACCGCCTTCTCCATCCGGTGAGGAAGGTCACCCGCTCAACAGTCCGGAAAACCGGAGACGAGATTGTCTACACCATCGAAGCGAAGGGATTCCTGCGCTACATGGTTCGGACAATCGTAGGGACGCTCATCGAAGTCGGGCGGGGCAAGATCCCGCCTGAGGAAATCGAAACGATATTTAGAAGCGGCAAACGCTCCCTCGCCAGCCCCACCGCCCTAGCCAAGGGTCTTTGCCTGGTCAAGGTCAAATACTAGTCCGTACACCGTACCCCGTGCCCCGTTCCTCATCTCTCTCGCCAAAAAAAGTGAGAAGTGCGTCAGGAGCGTAAACCAGGCGGTTATCTTACTCTAGGCGCCGATCCTCCACACTGACCATCAGGAAGATCAAGATTGTCGGGACGTGATGGGAAGGACGGGATCTAGAGCGCGACACTCCCCCGTTTGCAAATTCTTCGTTGCGAGCAGGACTGTGCATGGCCGGGCACGCGAGACTCCTGCCTTATCATTCGAGATGAAACAAATGATGTTTTTTGAAATATGAATTACGGACGGGGAACGGGGGACGGAGCACGGGGCACGTATTTGTCAGTTCAATCTGAGCACCAGGACGAGAGCATCCTCATCGGGGTTAGTATAGTAGCCCTTGCGGATCGAAAGCGGCCTGAAGCCGAGCTTTTTATAGAGCGTCAGCGCGGCGACATTCGAAGGTCGGACCTCGAGGGTTATGTTCTTGGCGCTCTCTTTGCGCATCTGTTCGATGATACCTTCCAGCACCGCCCGTCCGATTCCCAGCCTCCGGTAGTCGGGATGGACGGCGATGTTGTTGATCTGAACATCCTCGAAGATCTTCCAGAAGATGATATAGCCGATGACCCTCTTGTGGAGGGAATGGACAACGACTAGAGGAAAAGAAATACTCTGGTTGCGAATCTCGCCCAGGAAAGTCAGGTCCCGCCAAGGGTTGGGAAAAGAGCAGTTCTCAATCGACAGGACCTCGGGCAGGTCTTCCTCCCTCATCCTTCTCAGGCAAAAAAACTTGGGCCGCGTTTCCGAGTCCTTAATTCTTTTCCTCCGCTTGAGATTTTCGAAAATATAGGGGCTCGAGGTCCTGGGAGCCGACGCCTTTTCCATCTCTCAAGAGTTCGTACCCCAGAAGCCCAACCTCGAAGCCGATAAAATAGGAGCGCCGGGGAAACCTCGCCCTGTCCTTCAAGTAGCGGAGCAGTTTTTCCCTGTAGACCTCCAGGCCGTTGCCGATGAAATAGATGACCCGGTGGGAGGGAAGATTGGAGAAAAAATCATCGGGCCCATAGACGCCTTGGGGAATGATCTCCCGCATCTCTAAGAGAGAGGATTCAAAAAGAGCGGCGTAGACTTCGCCTTTTTTGGCATCGACGATGGGACAGAGCAGCTTTGCCTGGGGATGCCTGAGTTTAAGGGCCAGCGCCTGAAGAGTCGACACGGCCCCGATGGGCTTTCCGGAGGCAAAGGCCAGAGATTTGACCGTGCTCAAACCGATCCGGATGCCCGTGAACGAGCCGGGGCCGACGGCCGCGGCGTAGCCTTCGATCTCATTGACCTCCTTTTGGCTTGTTTTGAGGACGAAATCGATGGCCGGGAGGAGCCTTCGAGAGTGGGTGGAAGGGCTGTCGAAGCCGGCTTCAGAGAGGAGCCTCGTGTTTTCTAGGAGCGCCACCGAGCCGCTCAAGGTGGTCGTGTCGACCGCCAGAATGAGCATTTAACTGAGTCCCTGAGCCAGCATTTTCCCATATTCGAAGAGATTTCCGGCCCGGAAAATATCATACTGGACCGAGCACATCGGCTCAACCTCCATGGACGCATTCTTGCTCAAGTTCCGCGCCGTGCCCCTGAGGAAGTCGATCTCGACCGTGTCCCCGGTCTCGATTTGCCGGCGATCGAAGAGTTCTTCGAAACCCCGGATCTTGAGCACAGGAAACCCCGAGTTGACGGCATTCCGGAAGTAGATCGCGCCGAAGGAGGGGGCGACGATCATGCCCACACTCAGGGCGATGAAGCAATCTACCGCCTGCTGGCGGGAGGAGCCGGCGCCGAAGTTGCGGCCGGTCAAGACGATGTCGCCGGGCTGGCATTTTTTTGGAAAATCCTTCCAGCCCTCAAGATTTCCCAGAGCATACTGGCCCATCTGGGCAATGTCGGTGATATGGAGAAAGGCATTATGGTAGATCTGGTCCGTGTCGATATCTTCGATCAGTTTTCCGTTTTTATCCAGCAGCACCCAGACTCTGCCTCGCCGAATCGTGTTTTCCATGGTCATAAATCCTCTGGTGATCTTATCTCACCGGCGGCACAGGACGCGGCGACCACGGCCGGGCCGGCCAGAAAGGTCTTCCCCTTCCCCTGTTTCCCGGCGAAATTCCTGTTTCCCGTAGAGATCTGGACTTCGCCCTTTCCGGTCAGGCCCACGTGCCCCTCGGCACAGCCGCCGCAGCCCGGGTTGAGAATGATGGCCCCGCTTCGAAAAAGGTCCTCTACGATCCCCTCTTCAAGAAGTTGAGCATAGACACGGCGCGTCGCCGGGACGACTTTGAGCATGACCTGAGGCTTGACCTTGTGGGTCTTCAAGATACTCGCCGCCTCGCGGAAGTCTTCCAGGCGGCCGTTCGTGCAGGAACCGATGAAGCCCGAATTGATTTTCGTCCCCTTGAGCTCGGAGACGTCCTGGACGTTATTGGGCAGGAAGGGCACCGCGACCTGAGGCGGAAGTCCATCGATATCAATTTCGATCGTGTTGGCGTAGACCGCGCCTGGATCGGCCTGGAGAGGAGAGTAGCGAGACTTCAGGAACGGTTCTGTTTCCCCGACAAGAGAGGTGCCGAATTCGGGAATGAAGCCGATGATCCCGGCCATTTCAGTCACCATGCTGCAGAGGGTGATCCGGCCGGCGAGAGTGAGTCCCTTCGCCGCGCCTCCATAGAACTCAACCGACCTCAGGGCCGCCTGTTCGGTCCCCAGTTTCTTCAGGACATAAAGGGTCAGATCTTTGGCCGACGTGGGAGCCTTAAAGCTCCCTTTGAACACAACCTTGAGGGACTCAGGCACCTCGAACCAGGTCTTTCCCGTCTTAAAGGCGAAGGCGATGTCCACGTCTCCCATGCCCTGCCCGAAGCATCCGACGGCTCCGAGGATATTGAGGTGACTGTCGGTCCCGACCACCGTGCCGTTGGGCAAGGCCAGCCCCTCCTCGATGAGCACATGGGAGCCGATTCCCATGTCAACATCAAAAACCTTGATGCCGTGCTTGGCCGCGAACTCGCGGCAGGCTTGCTGGTTGTCCGCGTATTTAAGCGTGCAAGCCGGGACGCACAGGTCGAAGGTAAAAAAGGTCTTGGCCGGGTCGGCGGGCGCCGAGTCTCCATACTCGCGTTCGTAGTTTTTGGCCACATTCGGGCCTCCGAAATCCCGCGCCGAGCGGATATCGAGGTCCATCCAGACGATCTTCCCCGCCGCGGTCTCATCGGGAGAATGAGACTGGATGATCTTTTCGATGATCGTTTTTTCCACGGCGATACTTCTCCCTCTAGATTTTTTCTGCGACCGCGCGGGCGACATCCAGGCTCGTCGAGGTCCCGCCCAGATCATAGGTCCGGACCTTCCCCTCTTTGATCACGAGGGCGACCGCCCCCTCGAGGGCCTCGGCCTTCTTTGATTCGCCGAGCCAATCGAGCATCATCTTTGCGGCCAGAAAGGTGGCGATAGGATTCACCTTGTAGAGCCCGGCGTACTTTGGAGCCGAGCCGTGGGTCGGTTCAAAAACGGCATAGTGGTCCCCTATATTGCCGCTGCAGGCAAAGCCCAGTCCACCCACGAGCTGGGCCGCCAAGTCGGAGATGATGTCGCCGAACAGGTTCTCGGCGACGAAGACATCATAGTCCTGGGGGTTTTTGATCAGCCACATGCAGATGGCATCGATGTTGGTCTCTTTGAAGGGGATGTCCGGGTACTCTTTGCTCATCTCCCGGGCGATGTCCAGGATGAAGCCGCCCGTCTCGCGGAGGACGTTCGGCTTCTCGACCAGGGTCACCGATTTACGCATGTTCTTCCGGGCGTGCTCAAAGGCCCGCCGCAGGATCCTCTGGCAGGCCAGCTTGGTCATGATCCGGGTGGAGAGGGCGATTTCGTTGAGGGGAACATCCTTGAAACGCTTCATCTTGGGATGGATGAGAAGTGCGTCTCGGACCCCGGCCGGGAGAGGATGGAACTCGACACCGGCATACATCCCTTCGGTGTTCTCCCTGAAGATGACCAAATCGATAAAGTCCTTATAATTGAGCGGGTTCCCGGGATAGGCTTTGCACGGCCTGAGGTTTGTGTAGAGATCAAATTCCTGCCGCAGCCGCACGATCGGGCTGAAATAGGAGAGTTTTTTCCCTCTCAAAGAAGGATCGAGCTCCTTCTCGGCGTCCTCCTTGGGCTTGGAGGTGATGGCTCCGAAGAGGCAGGCATCCGTCTCCTTGAGCAGCTTGATTGTCCGGTCCGGAAGGGCGTTTCCCTCTTTGCACCAGAATTCCCAGCCGATTTCCCCGTAGATGTATTGAGTGTCGAGTTTGACCTTGTCGAGGACGATCATGGTCGCTTCGATGACGTCTCGTCCGACGCCGTCGCCCGGCAAAACTGCAATCTTGTATTTGGCCATTTATGACTCCTTTAACTCACTCTATTTTATTCTTCGCGGCTGCCTCCTGTAGTATACCCGCCGAGACAAATTTTTCAACTGAAGAAAGAATCTCAGGATTCTGAGTGTTTTTTTTAAAAAAAAAGGGGCAGGCGCTCTTGGAGCGCCTGCCCCTGGCGGTGTTCTTGAAACCCTACTTCAAGACATTGATGGATTCAGCAACGTTGGCACCCGTTTTGTCCGTGTGGTACTTGATCTCCACTTTATCATTGACCTTAAGTTTGTCCACGGTGGTCGGCTTTCCATCGGCATCATGAATAACGGCTTTCGACTTCACCACAAAAGTGACTTCCTTCTGGTCAGCTCCAACGGCAACGATTTCTGCGGGGGTCTTCTTGACCGGATCAGCAGGAGTCATTTTGCTGATCGTCCCGGTGAATGTCTGCAACTGGGCCGCCGCAACTTTCGGGGGCTTGCTCTGGGCCTGGACAAAGCCAAACCCGATAAGTCCCGCCAGGAATACAAGAAGGAGCAAGACTGTTCTAGCGTTTTTCATTTTTACCTCCATTTGTATCATTATTAAACAATGGGGATTAAAAGATGATTAATAGTAAATTAAAAATTGTTAATCTTTTTGGTTGTGTCCTGGCCCGCCCAACGAGGCATTTTGAGTGAGCGGCAAAGAAGTGATGAACGTGCTGCCTTTGCCCACCGAACTCTTGACATCGATTTTCCCCTTATGGGCTTCGGCGATCGATCTGACGATACTCAGGCCGAGCCCAAAACCACCAAGACTTCGGCTCTTTCCCGGACGGTAAAAGCGTTCAAAAATTTTTGGAATTTCCTCTTCGGGGATTCCCCTTCCCGTGTCGGCAACGGAGATTTGCGCCCAGGGTTTGACCTCCTCTACCTGAACGGACACCGTTCCCCCTGACTGGGTGTACTTGACGGCGTTGTCCAGAAGATTGAGAAAGAGCCGTTTGAGTTTTTCCTTATCCCCATGGACGATGACCGCGGCCCGGCCCGAAAACCGGATTCTGATGTTCTTCTGTCCGGCTAAAATCCCGATGCCCTCCACGACCTCCCCAACCAAGCACGTGACATCCAACCGGCTCGTCTCCAGCGTAACGAGGTTGCTATCGAACTTTGCCAGCAACAGCAAATCCTCGACGATCCTGATGATTCTGTTGATTTCTTCCAGGCTGCTGGTTAGAGTCGCCTCATATTCCCAGGTCGAACGCATCCTCTTCAGGGTGACCTCGAGTTCGCCCTTGAGAACGGCCAAAGGCGTCTTCAACTCATGCGATAGGTCCTCAAAGAACTGTTGTTGGGAGACGAACGCCTGCTCGAGCCGCTCGAGCATTTCGTTAAATGTATCAGCAAGCCGCCTGATTTCGTCTTTCGAAGCCGGGACGGCTATCCGCATCCTCAGGTTTTCAGCCGTAATCTGGTGGATCGTATTGATGATTCTTTTCACTGGCTGCAGGGTGATCTTGGCCAGAAAGGCACCCGCTGTTCCGCTCAGGACGATGCTAATGGGAAGAAGCAAAAACAAAATGATCTTCAACTCTTTCAAGGCTGAAGACAAAGAGCTCAAAGGGGTTCCGACCTGGACGATGTAGGCGACCTGACCGTTGACCGTTACGGGAATTGTCAGCGCTCTCAATCTATCCGGTTTCCCCCCCGGAATTTCGGCGCGGACAAAATCAAAACGGCTCCGGGCAGTCAGGACCGGGTCAAGAATTCTCTGGGGGAGTTGAACGCTCTGGGAGATGCTCTTCGAGGAAGCGACATATCTTCCCTGGTTATCAAAAATCGAGACGATCATGCTGACCAATAAGAAGTCATCAGATCTCTCCGAGACCCAATTTTTGGCTATTTTTGCAAAGGCGTCTTTCTCCTGAGAAGGAAGATCTCCGAGGCCGACGTTGCCCTTGGGCACTTTGAATTTTTCGCCCTCCCAATAGGTATCGATAGAATCCACAATTCCCTCGGCCCGAGAGAGAAGGACATGGTCGATATCAGCGGCCAGCCGCCGCCTCATGTCGTTGTATAGGACAAATCCCAGTAGAAGAAGCATCAGGAACAAAATGCCAGTATGCCAAAGGATGATCTTGAAACGGAGTGATTTTATAAACATGGTCACTCCTTAAGAACATAACCCCTTCCTCTGATCGTCTGGATCAGGGGCTTTTTAAACCCACGGTCGATTTTTTCGCGCAACCGGTTGATATAGACATCGATCACATTTGTCATCGGATCGAAATGGATATCCCAGACGTGCTCGGAGATCATGGTTCTGGTGACAACCTTTCCCTCATTCCGCATCAGAAACTCGAGCAGGGCAAATTCCTTGGCCGTGAGGGAGACTGCCCCCCCTCCCCGTCTGACTTCGTGGCTCAGCAAATCGAGCTCGAGGTCAGAAACGAGGAGCTTCCCAGGAGCGGACACCTCGTATTTTCTCATCAGGGCGCGGCAGCGAGCCAGCAATTCCTCAAAGGCAAAAGGCTTAGTGAGGTAATCGTTGGCTCCGGAATCCAGGCCCAGGACTTTGTCTTTGACCGAATCCTTGACCGTCAAAATGAGGATGGGTGTGGCGATTTTATCATCTCTCAGCCTCTGGCAGAGGGAAATCCCGTCCATCCCGGGAATCATCAGATCCAGAATGATCAGGTCGTAGTCCTCGGTCGTCGCCAGAAAATAGGCCTGGGTCCCATCATAAACGACGTCAACAGCATAGCCTTCTTCCTTCAATCCCCGTCTGACGAATTCGGCGATCTTTTTTTCGTCTTCGACGACGAGCATCCGCATCGGGTCTCCTTCCTGCTCGCAGGCCCAAAAACTCTTCTTTATACATTATATTCCAGACAGGGAGGGAATCAACGCTTTCCGGCACGCTCCAGGGTATGACTATGAATAATAAAGATTGCGCCTCCTCAGAGGTTCCGCTTCCAAAAATCGAGCATCAGGGTTTGAAGATGCAACTGGGCGTCATCAGGGAAAAAACCTATTCCGTGCTTTCTCCAGGGATAGATCATGAGGTCAAATTGGATGTTATTTCTGATCAACGCATCGATAAAGGCCTCGGTGTTTTGGGGATGGCAATTGTCGTCGAACGTCCCGTGGGCGAGGAGCAGTCGGCCCTTGAGGTTGGCCGCCGCCAGGACGGAGGAGGTGTCCTTGTATCCCTTGGGATTGGCCTGAGGTGTGTTGAAGTAGCGCTCCGTATAAATCGTATCATAGAAATGCCAATCGGAGACAGGATAAAGAGATATCCCGGCTTTGAAAACGTCCGAGTGAGTCATCACGTAAAGGGTCGTGCACCCTCCGCCGCTTCCGCCCCAGATCCCGAGCCTGCTTCCATCGACAAAGGGAAACTGCTTGAGCTTCCTCACGCCGGCCAGAATGTCCTTGACATTTTGCATGCCGTAGGCCTGTTCATAGACAGAGGTCTCGATCGCCTTGCTCTTTCCCATGCCTGCCCTCACCTCCGGGATAAAAACAACATAGCCGGCTTGGGTGAAGACATTGTGGAAAACCACACTCCGCGTTTCCCAGACGTCGACAATTTGCTGGTATTGAGGACCGCCGTAGACATAAACGACGGCGGGGTATTTTTTGGCCGGGTCAAAATTCGCGGGTTTCATCAGCATCGCCGGGAGCTCGAGCCCATCGTCCGCCGTGGAGGTGATGAATTCGGGGAAAGAGAGATTCAATGATTCCAGAGAATCCTTAGCGCTCGGCGATAAGACAGCCAGCTTTTTTCCGTCCGCACGATGGAGGGTTAATTCCGGAGGGAAGGAATAATTGCTGCACCTATCCAGATAAGTCGTCATGTCCGGAGAAAACCCGACCGCATGGACTCCCGCTCCATGGCTTATTTTTATAAGCTCTTGTCCGTCGAGCCTTGCTCTGTAAAGGTTTCTTTCGCGCAGGGATTCCTGGTTGGAGATAAAATAGACAAAACCCTTTTTCTCGTCCACACCGGCAAGTCCATCGTACTCGCGGCCGAGGAATTGTCCACCCGAGCGGACGACCATGAACTCTCCCTTGGTCAGTTGGGCGAGTGGCCTGCCCCCAAGATCGTAGAGAAAGAGATGCTGATAGCCGTCCCGCTCTGAGCACCAGACGAACCTCTTCCCGTCTTCTAGAAAATAAAGGCAACTGTTGAGATTGATCCAAGCGGGCTGCTTGTCCACGAGAATGACTCTGGATCGTCCCGTTCTTCGGTCTCCAAACAAGAGCGTAAGCTCCGACTGCCGCCTGTTTTGGGTCTGGACGGCAATTTCTTGGCCGTCGCGAAGCCAATTGAACCTGGAAATATATTCGTACTGGCCGCAATCAATCCAGGCGGTTTCGGCTGACGAGAGCTCGACAACGCCCAGCCGGACGCGTGGGTTTGTCTGCCCAGCCTTTGGGTACCGTTGACGCACCGCCTCTTGGGAGGCGGGCCGGAAATTCACAAAAGTGGAGATCGAAACCGGCGAGTCATCCGTTTGCAGATAAGCGATAGCGCTCGAATCGGGAGACCATACGTAGGGGACATCGGTGTGACGGTAGATTTCTTCCCAATAGACCCACGATAATGGCCCATTGAGGAGAGTCTCTGTGGCCCCGGATGTGAGCTTTTTTTCTGTGTTCGTTTCCAGGTTCCAGACGAAGAGATCATTCTCTCTTATAAAGCCCAGCCATTTCCCATCGGGCGAAAACGAGGCAGAAGTTTCAAGCGCACGAGTCGCGGTCAGCCTTTTAACCGATGAGCTCTGAAAGTTCACGATAAAAAGGTCTCCGCCCAGAATGTAGATTGCGTTTATTCCGTTCTGGTCCATGGCGTCCGGCCAGCGGACCGACCGGAAGTCATTTCCGTCATAGCATCCCTTAAGAGAGGAAAGCATTTTGGCCGCGTCCAGCGCGGGAGTCCTTTGCCCTGATTCGGGATCATAATATTCGATCGTCCGACGGCTTTCTTCAACCCGGGGATCCAGGAGAATAACCCGGCCGTTGTTGAGCCAGAGGTACCGGGGAGTTTCCAGCCCTTCGAGAAGACCCTTGCTAAATCGGGCCTGAATGCTCATTTTCTCCTGGCCAGCGTGCGCAGAAAACACGGAAACGTGAAAGATAACGATCAAGGCGGCAGCTGAATAGACGATTTTTTTGACCATTCCTCCCTCCATTTCATAAAGGAAAAGACTATCCCGGTTCGACTTTTATGCCTTTTTTTGTGAAATTTCTGGCTTTTATTTCGCGGCCAGATCGAGGTCGGCGATCTTATTTTCAAGCCGAATCTTGCGCTGTTCAACCAGCATCAGCACGCCCACGGCCGTAAATTGCTTTCCCATCGCCCCGGACTGAAAGATGGTCTGAGGGCTGACCGGAACGTTCAACTCGATGCTAGCCAAACCATTTTTATCTCAATATCCATTTTAAATCAAAGTCCCGCAACCTTGACATAGCACATCTCTTAGGATAGAAATTAACCTATCGGCAACATGGCCCGTTCTCCAGCAAGTAAAAGTTTTATGCCCTCCACCCTCTCACTCAAAGAAAAGACACGGCGCAATAATGAAAGTCCCTGATTGCATAAAAAAACTCGTTGACGACTTCGAACGTTTGACAAGAGGGGCAGTCCCCCAGGACTTTGACGAGGCCTCGCTCCGGCTTGCATATATCGACCCATTTTGGGAGTCGTTGGGATGGAACCTCAGAGACCCGCGAGAGGTCATCGTCGAGAAGCGGGTTTTCATCCGGGACAGCACCAAGCACGCCGATTATTGCTTCCAGCTCGGAGGCAAGCCGCAATTCGTCGTCGAAACAAAGGACTTTCGAAAACACCTTGACGATTCCGATTTTGTCTTTCAAATAAAGCGTTATGGATATAACCTTCCGGTAGACTTTGGAATTCTCACCAATTTCTCGCGTTTCCGCTTGTACGATACAGGTCTCCAACCAACTTTTGAAAATCCGGCCCGGGGATTGTTCAAGGGTTTTGATTTAGGTTACAAAGAGTATGAAGCGCGCTGGGGTGAGCTGATAGCGACCTTCTCGCGGGAGGCAGTGGCCGCGGGCGCCCTCAGAAAGCTCTTGCCCTCTGCCCGCCGGGAGCGAAACAAAGACGCCCTCGACAGGAGATTTTTCGAACGCCTTAACGAATGGCGGTCGGAGCTGGCACGCAACATTTCCATTCGCAACGGCGACCTTGGAGTGCAGGAGATCAACGAAGCCGTCCAGCGCCTTCTTGACCGTGTCATTTTCATGCGCGTGATCGAGGACCGCAATATCGAAGCGGTAGAGCTTTTGCGCGACGCTCTCAACCGCTGGAAAGCCGAGCGGGAAAAACCCCTCTACCGATACCTGGTCGATAAGTTCCGGTATCTTGAGCCTCAATACAACGGAGAACTTTTTTATCGCCATTTCTCGGAAGATTTGGTAATCGACGACAAGCCATTGAAGGATCTTGTCGAATCACTCTATTACCCGAAGTGTCCCTACCAGTTCAACGTTGTCGGCGTCGAGATGCTGGGAACCATTTACGAACGTTTTCTGGGCTCTGCCATCCGGCTGACGGAAGGACACCGCGCGGTTGTCGAGGAGAAGCCGGAAGTTCGCAAAGCTGGCGGCGTTTATTACACGCCAAAATACGTCGTGGATTATATCGTCGATAATACGGTGGGCGAGCTTTTAAAAAGGTGCAAGACTCCCTCGGACGCTGCAAAGCTTAAAATCTTGGACCCGGCGTGCGGCTCCGGCTCCTTTCTTCTGGGCGCATTCCAGCGCCTTATCACCTGGCATGAGGAATACTATAACGCTCATCCTGAAAAGATCGCACGTGGTTTCGGCTCTGAGTGCCGGCGGGATGAGACGATCGGGCGCTGGCGCCTGACGTCCAAGTTTAAGGCGCGCATTCTGGTCAATAACATTTTCGGCGTTGACATAGACCCGCAGGCCTGTGAAGTGACGCGGATGTCCTTATACCTCAAGCTTCTGGAAGATGTCGATGCGCAGTTCCTCATTAAGGCCGCCATCCTGCCGTCGCTTCAAAACAATATTAAGTGCGGCAATTCGGTCATAGGTCCGGATTATTGGGATTTCATACGCTCTTCTAAACCGGGCGGCGGCTCTTTGTCCCTTCCTTTCGATATCGATAATGAGGAGCGCCGCCGTGTCAACCCGTTTGATTGGGAAATGGAATTCGCGTCTGTCATGAAGGCCGGCGGCTTCGATGCGGTGATTGGAAATCCGCCGTACGTTCGACAGGAGGAGCTGCGTAGCGAAAAGGTTTATTATGCTGCGCGCTATGGAACCTTTGTCCCTACTGCCGACCTTTATGTCATTTTTGTCGAGAAGGCCCTGAATCTCACTCGTTCCGGTGGGCGTTTTGGTTTTATCGTTTCCAATAAATGGATGCGCGCTCGATACGGAGACCGCCTTCGCCGTTTTGTCAAGCAATTCCAGATTCAGAGGCTGGTGGATTTCGGCGAGTTAAGGGTATTCCAGGACGCAGCCACCTTCCCCCTCATCATGATCATCTCAAAAGAGCGGCGGCGCACCAAGCCGTTATATGCTCCCATCAAGCGCCTTGACTTCGACGACCTCGCAAAAGAGGTCGATCAATTCGGTTACGAACTCGAGGACGCCGCGTTAGGCGACGATGGATTCGCTCTTGTGGGTCGTTCAGCAACGAAACTGCTAGAAAAAATTAAGGCGCGTGGCATTCCGCTTGGAGAATATGTCGGAGGCAAGATTTTCCGGGGCATTCTAACCGGCTTCAATGAAGCCTTCGTAATCGACCATGCGACAAGAGATCTGCTCATAAAAAAAGATGAAAGGTCCGCCGAGATCATAAAACCTTTTGTCGTTGGCGACGATGTCCGCCGCTATCATGTAAACCTCCGTGAGCGATATTTGATATTTACACGGCGAGGCATAGATATCAACCAATACTCTGCCATAAAAGAGCATCTATCGAAATGGAGACAAGAGCTTGCTCCAAAGTCTTCGAAAAGGGACCCGGTAGGCCGGAAGCCAGGAAGCTATAAATGGTATGAGATTCAAGATACGATTGATTACTACGCAGAGTTCGAGAAACCTAAGATCGTTTGGCCCGAGATCGCAAAAGAGAGTCGTTTCGCGTGGGAAGAAAAGCTGTATTTCTATAATAAGACTTGTTTTATTATGCCTTCGACTGACTTCTATCTTCTGGCTTTATTAAACTCAAAATTGATCTGGCATTTTCTTTTGAGGATTTGCCCGGTATTGGGTGACCCTGATAAAAGAGGACGGCTGACGCAACAATGGGTTTATATGAAACAAATACCTATTCGATCAGGAACCGATAGAACTTTTCAAATCAAGCGCAATATTCTTATAAACCTGTCCTCGGAAATGATCTCCCTCCACGAACGCTTGGCGGACGCCAAGGCCGATAGCGACAGATTGTTGTTTGAGCGCCAAATAAAAGCTACCGATAAGAAAATCGACCATCTGGTTTATGAGCTCTACGGTTTAACAGACGAAGAAATCAAGATAATTGAAGAACCCTAAAAAATCGGGTCGATCTCCATAGAAAAGTATCATTTTGTCTGTCAGTTATGGCTCCCTCTTAGACTTCGGTTGACCTAGCTGTGCTATCTTTCCCAGGGCATAGAATCCCAACTCAAGAATTCGTAAGCAGCCTCTTTCGCGATGCTATACACCTCACCCCGCCGGTTCCTTCTTTTATATCCGACCCTAGCATCGATAAAGAGACTTTCTGCGATCTCGACGACTCTCTTGACGTCTTTCCCGTCAGGACTTTCGAAAGCGAGTTCAAAAATCTCGGCGAGTTTTCTTGCTTTGGAACTTGAGCCGGCTCTTTCACGAGCGAATCCATAAGCATATCGAAGCATGCCGGCGACCAGGACTGACAGCCGATGAGTCCTTCCATAAGGGACGAGCCGCTTCAGCATATCAATCCACACACCGTAAACTCTAAGACCAACAACAGCCTTGACCATTTTTCTCCTGTTTGGCTTCCAATCTATCAGAAATCGCCGCCATTTACGAGATCTCCCGCCCAGAGCCTCGCCAGGAACTGTCGCCATGGCAGGATGAGGATTCCATCTCTGGTCTTCCTGGGGTGAGGGAAAAGTTCTCTAAGGAGGGTCCGCTGAAAAATGTTTTAAAGCCCTCTGAGGGCTGCCGTTGGATGTCGAACTCATCTTATCTCCTGTCTTATCTCCTGCGGGGGCTTTCCCTCATCATCTTTTTCACGCTTTGGCCAACGCC
>Ga0315282_10010458_pt1 | contig 14550 bp, 11 predicted proteins | sample YL17G07_20_MG_FD_203693 | JGI IMG/M metagenome (GOLD analysis project Ga0315282, IMG submission 203693) | Sediment microbial communities from Yellowstone Lake, YNP, Wyoming, USA - YL17G07_20 | ecosystem: Environmental > Aquatic > Freshwater > Lake > Sediment | place: USA: Wyoming | collected...
CCTGTCTACTTCCAAAAAGAGATGAAAATTGCCAAAAACGCTGTTGATTGCAACGAACTCATAAAAGGATTCTGGAAAAAAGCCGCGTGCACTAAGACCTAATTAGAAAAGAAAGTGAGTTTGCGGATGATGTCGCCACCTGATTACGATGCAAACCTAGTCCCAGCACCATCACTAACCCGAGAGTTTGAAGCTATCCCGGGCTACCATGAACCCCAAGTCAGGGCGGCGTTCAAACTCTCGCCTATATCGAGGTGTTCAAGAAAGATGACTCGAGCAAACTATGCTTTACTATCGATTTTGCTATTCACCCGAGAGCTCGACACTTTTTCTTAGTCGTGTTATGGTGCGCGTTAGAGTTCCAGAACATTTGTGATTTGCAGTGTAGGATAAAACTTTACATCAACCAACCACATGCGTCAGTTTGAATGATACAAGCGTGATAAGACCCCTAATCTTTATTTTCCCTTCATATTCGTTAAATATTGGTTTCAGTTGTTTTTCTGCTTGAATCGAAAATGGGGCACATCAGCGTTTATCGCAGAATGCTTGTTTGGGGAATATGCACTTCGATTGCTATAATAGGAGCTGCCAAAACCGCTCTAGTGCTATTCGGTTTTTCCCACGAAGCGATGGTCAACTATCTGCTATACCTATCTCTACTCGTAGGCGGGTTCGCCGTAATCGTAATCAATGAGACTGTTTTTAGTGTTAGGAAAACGCAGCTAGAGATAGATAGGGATGAGACAATCAAAAATGCAAGTGGAAAGCATTTGCACTCATCAATGATACTGGCCATCTGTCCTAATTGCAAGAGTCGAATAGCCTCTGACTCGAAATATTGCCCAGAATGCGGAGTAGACCTTCAAAGCCAAACATCATAACAGACATGCGCCTCAAATAGCAGCAGTTTCACCTACAAAATGCGATTAAATCATAGCGGTTTTGTTGGTAGCTCGGGAGAGATTTGAACTCTCGGCTATGCAGAAATGCGGTTTTTTAGGAACTGAGCGAACTGAGCATGGGACTTGAACCCGTTTGGGTATTAGTCCCGTAGAGATCAAAACCGAAAGTCAGGTAAATCCATCGGTTGTTTCGCGCTAAGCTCAGGTTTTTTAAAGTAAAACCGCGTAACTATACTCTATGTCCTCATCAGAGAAAACGGTTTTTCAGAAGAATATGGAAGAGTATCTTCTAGCAACCAAGGGGGCTCATTCACATGCTGGAAAGTTAGTAGCTTTTTCAGATCTAATGAAATCGATTTTTGGGGTCACAAGCTTTGAAATTGTTCAGAACATTGAACAGTACGTCAGAACAGGGGGCGTGATGGTTCTAAAAGGGCGAATGGATTTGCACCTTGGTCAGACTATATTAGAATTCAAAATAGACCTTGGTAGGGAACTGGAAACAGGTATAGAAGAGATTGAACGATATACCTCCATCTTGAGGAAAAATAAGAAAAAAGTGGCAGAGTGCATAATCACAGATGGAATTCTGTTTAAGGTTTATACTGTTCGCGAGAAAGCTGTACTAGTTCGTGAAGTGAATTTCCAAGAAGTCACCCCAGAACAAGCCATTATGTTTTTAGATACCTTCCTTTTCAGCGAAAGAAAAGTTCCAACTGCGGCTGATCTGAATATGCGATTCGGACCTGGCTCAGTCATCTACGAGGAAATTGTCGGAGAGTTGACTGACCTTTTTAAGGCAATAAAAGATCCCGTTAAATTCGAACTCTGGGCCAAGAATATGCAACTTGTCTATGGTTCTACACCTCCAGATGAGGCGTTTGTTTCACATACCTATCTCATGATTTTGGTAAAACTACTACTGGCTAAGCATCTGACCAAAGATGCGGATCTACAAGCTCGAAACGCATTAACTGGTGTGTTGTTTAGTTCACAAGGAATTAACATCGTAGAAGATGACTTCTTCTCATGGGTTCTTAATCCGCTATTTTGGTCTCAAGTGAAGGCACTATTGCAAACCATGACAGAGGCATTTGACAGTTACGACCTTAGCTCAGTGGATGAAGATATATTCAAAGAAATCTATCAAGAAATAGTAAGAAGAGCTGACCGCCATAAACTTGGCGAATATTATACGCCTGAATGGTTAGCTGAACTCACTCTAAATGAAGCAATTTCAACAATCGACTCAAAACACGAAAGAAAAATCTATTCCATTCTTGATCCCGCATGCGGTTCAGGCACCTTTCTCACAAATGCTATAACCCTGCTCAAAAAAAGCGGGTGTTCTCTTGACGAAATTCTCAATAACGTCTACGGTATTGATCTTAACCCGCTGGCAGTAGCAATAGCCAGAGCAAACTATTTGCTTGCTCTCGGCAAGTTAATTGAAACTCGGAAAAGCGCTGTTTTCATTCCAGTATTCATGGCAGATTCAATAAAGCTTCCACATACCCGCAAGGAATTCCATCATGGAAAAAGCGTTTTAGCAATAGACGTAGAAGAGCATTCGCAACTTAATCTTCCACTAGACATAGCCCTTGACGATAGCAAATTGAGAAACCTTTTGGCCATATTCAATGACATTCTAACCGAATACAGGACTGGTAAGCTAACAACCAATCAAGTTACGAAAACATTTAGGAACCTATACCAAGGAACAAAAATAGAAACTGAAATTCTGGAAAATACTCTGGCGACTATCGTTAAACTCATTGACACCAAAAAAGATTCGGTTTGGGTTTTCATGCTACGAAATATATACGCACCGTTACGAATGATGAAAAGAAAGTTTGAACTGGTTACTGGAAACCCACCGTGGATTTCGTTTAAATTCATTGAGAATACTTCGTATCAGAGTTTCATTAAGGAAACAGCTTTCAAATATAAACTGCTAGAAAGAAGACAAACAGATCTGTTCACGCAAATGGATTCATCTACAGTATTCTACTGTGCAACCGCTGATGTATATCTGCAAGATACTGGAGTTTTAGCCTTCGTAATGCCTAGAAGTGTCCTTACTGGTGCGAAGCAGCATGAAGCTTTTAAAAAACAAGGAAAGCCCCGAATGAAAATCGTCAAAATACTGGATGTTGAAAAGGTTAATCCGTTGTTTAAGGTTGATGCGTGCTCGGTAATTGCACAAAAGGGTGAAGCAACTGTATATCCAGTGAGAGCTATTGCCATTCAAGGAAAGCTTCCAGAAAAAAACCTGCGTCTAAACAGAGCCATGAAATTCGTGGTTTTCACGGAAACGACTTATAGCCCACCTATAAAAGAGAAGAAGATGAGTCCTTATCATGATAAGGTTCTTTCAGGTGCATGCATTTACCCCAGAACATTATGGTTTATCAAGTTCGTGCAGGGTCCTTTCGGCATTAACCCTGAGTCTCCGCTTGTCGAAAGCTTAGTTTTGCCAGATGCTAAGGAACCATGGAAAAACTTAATTCTCAAGGATGAAGTGGAAAGTGATTTCATCTTTCTCACGGTAACTGGAAAAACTCTGTTACCATTTAAGACTCAATTTCAGCCAGTTGTCTTGCCTATAAGAAAAGGTGTTCTTAAATTCACCATATTGACTTCTGAAGAGCTTAGGCAAAATGGCAAGTTGAAAATGGCCAATTGGTTAGATGAAGCCCAAGAAAAATGGTCCGAGAAAGCAACCAAGACAGCGCTGAAAACATTTCCAAGAGTTATGGATTATGTCAATTACCATAATAAACTGACTCTTCAAAGGCAAAACCATAGATATTATGCAATCCAGACCGCTTCTGGGTCAAACATAGCAGCGGCAGTTGTAGATACAGAGAAGATACCTCGTTTGACAATAGGCAAGGCAGAAATTGGTCCAAAAGGGTTTATTGCAGACTACAAGACTTTCTGGTTCAGTACATCCGTAAGAGATGAAGCGTATTATCTAGTGGCAATATTAAATTCGAATGTCTTGGACGAAAGAATTAAACAATACCAGTCAAGAGGCAAATTTGGTCCTCGTGACATATGTAGACTGCCATTTGAACAAAACATACCTGAATTTGACCCAAAGAACGAACTTCACACACAAATAGCAATGGCTGGGCTAGAAGCTTCTACCGAGGCTGCAAAAGTTGAAAAAACTTCAAGAGTAAAAACTAAAGCAGCGATTCCTTCAATGAAAAAGATTGATAGGCTTGTTCTTGAACTCCTCAATAAACAGAAATCATAATAGCTGTCTAAGAAGCGCCTCTGGTTAACAGACCCCTCGGAAACTCACGTAAGTGCCTAAGAGTTAACAGAACCGTCTTTTTCGTTTTCGTCGTCGGTTCAGTTGTTGAAGTGTTGAAATATAGGAAAAGTTAAAGGCTAATCACGAAAGGAATGATGGTATTGAGGGAATGAAAAATGACGGAAACTACTAACACGGTGGAGAAACTACGCAAGGCTTTCAAACCAGCAATAACGTGGTTAGTCACTTTCATCGTTCTTTCCTTTGTCGTGAATGTCGTTGTTTATAGCGGTTTTTTTGTTGGTATTCCGTCTTCCGCAATATCGTTAAACAACTATGACGACTTGGAAAAGGTGAAGACTTGGACAGACCTAAAGGCTAATTATCCTGCATTAGACCCGAAAGGGCTTCATGAAACGTTTGGCATTACTGTAAATATTACAGGTATGAATAGCATCGAAGAATTCACAAGACCAAAAGAGTTGTTGTTGTTCCATGTCGAGATGAAGACCGTCTTGGATAAGAGATGGTTGAAATTGCCCTCTATTCTGGTTCTTTTACTTGACCAGAATGAAAGAATAAGAGCGAAACTGTATATTCAGCAAACCTCAGAGGATTTCTTTTTGACTGGTAGTAATGCAACTGAATACACTTTCTGGTTCAGTATTCCTTCCAATATGAGGGGACAGAATTATCGAGTGTTGACTCTCTTGTTTGGTGTTGTGGACACTACAAAGGAAGTTGATTATTCAAGAATTAAGACGTATCCAGAGGTTCAAATAAAACCACAGCCTTTTGTGGAACATGATGATTATTACGGGAATCTCCCTTCATGGTATTACAAAGAGGACTCGGTAACGAATCAATACCGTTATCTGGTATATCTAACCTTTAGCCAGTATGAAGCAAAAATACCCGAACAGATTTCCGTTTATGTCTTGGCTTCTTATGCATGGGTTATTGTAGGAGTCATTGCCACTTTTTCAACGCTCGTTGTATTTGCCAGACAGACGATAAAGAGATGGTGGGGAAGAAACACAATCCTCATCACATTTGCAATCTTATTCGCCGTTTTCTCCATGATAGCTTTCATCATATTGATTCTAACGCATTGATGCACGGAATAGCTCCACTTCCGCTTTTTCCCGTCCCCCGAATACTCACTATATTCACAAGCGACTCCTAAGATGCTAGCTTAGAAAATCTCTTGCATAACTGTTGGCAGCTCTTTCTTCAGTTCTCTCAGCCACGCCCAAACCATAAACATAAGCGAGGTGATGATATAATTCATGGAGTATCGTTTGTCTGTTAAGTCCCTTCTCGCGCGCGTGTGCTAGAGTGAAACTGGAGATGCGATTTCCATCTATGTTAGAAGCTATTAGCTGGCTTGAAGGACAAAAGGATTACCAATTGGCTACCGCTATTGCTTCCAAGTAAAGATCTCCCATTCCTGCAATGCGTGAAGCGCGCGCTTGGTAATTGTCTGAAATCGGTGCTTATGAGCGATTCCTTGCAAGAAGGGGACTACATCTTGATTTCTATTTTGGGGTAATCTTCCCTTTTCTTATCCAGCTTGATCTGCAGGGATAAGCATTGTGCCATCTTCTCACAATCCATTATACTTTGGTCAGCAGAGAAGTCTTCATAGTCTTCCCCACTTTCAATCCTTTTGACAACGTCCTTTAGTTGCGTGATTGCAGAGTCCAGACTCGCAAGAGCATCTTCCTTTGACAAAGAGATTGGTTTGATGTCCTTCTGTATAGGTCTTCCTTCCTTTGTCCATTTTTTGACCGTTACCGCATAGGTCTGATAAGAAGGCATAATTGATCTGCAACTTTCGTAGAACCCCAACTCACTTGAAAAGGCTCTCTTTTCAGTTTCAAACACAAATTTCTTTACAAACTCTTTCTGGGCTTCCTCTGGTTTGCCTATCATTTCGTGTTCCTTGAGAAAAGTGTAGTGATCATGCTCATGAATCAACCCTCCTGCCATCTGCCAAGCTGGTTTAGGGATGCAGAAACTTTCATCAGCGGGCAATGTGAAGAAAAGCTTCCATAGATTGTAAATAAGAGAATGAGTTTGTGGATCATATCCAAAAGGTACTCTTGGATCTAATGTCAGTTTGATAATTTGGAATTTGGCGATAATCGATTGCAGAGATACTGAGTATCCTTTGAAGTAGAATTGCATATCATTCTTGATTTTCTTCCATACCTGCTCAAGGAGTTTTCTATTTCTATCGTCTTTCAACGATTCGAAGTCTTTACATGACAGCCAAACTAGATATAGTTTGGTCTTTTCGATCCTATCCACAGAAAGACACCTTTTTCTTTCAAGTGATTCTGCACATCAACCAATCTCTCTTTTGACTTAACTCAAAGCTTCTGGCTGTAATTCTTAGTAGTGAGTCTCAACTAAATAAGATAATTCTACTCTTATGCCATTGTCGGCTGCCAAAGCAATTTCTACTTCAGAAGGTCTATTGTCTTCTTTATAGCATCAATTGTTCCTTTGCATTTGCTTCTGTTCATGTCTTGAGTATTTGAAGGAAATCTTCGCGCGCGCTGCAGATCCATCGATTTTTTTTCTGTGATCAGGCATAACTCATCCTAAGTCAGCGACAACGGTTAAACCACGAACGAATTTAACTCAGAAACGATTTCAGATCCTTTATGTTTTCCAAATTGTATTTTTGAAAATTCCCCATCTGCTCTTCCCATGTCCAACGTTTCTCGTATGGCAAGTAAGCGATTTGTTTATGCTGTTTTCCCCAAAATTGGAAATTTCTGGCCCTAGCGGCAATAGGCATTCCTTCAATTTGAGTCTTAGTAAAGATGTAGGTTGACGGTTCTAAGTTCAATATTTCAGGAAGAGCAACGCAAAAAAGAAAATCATACCTAAGCTTGTCCTCTTAGTTTTGAGCGACCCATGCATAATACTTACAATCTGAAACTTTGAGATTTGAAATCTTAACTTCGACCTTCTTTCCATTGTCCAACAGTATATCATAGGTGTTTCTTCCGAATTTTGGTGTAAAAGAAACAGTCTCTCTTGACAGAACGTTCATGACCCAAATTGATCCTGCAACCCCAACTAAACCGGCATCAATCTTACCTATAGTCTTCTTGCAGAATTCCATCACCTCAACTGTTTTCCAGTAATTATGCGTGAATTCATTTGTCATGTTCTTCTCTTCCTTCTTGGTCGATTCAATAGCGCGCGAGAGGCACGCCCTCTATGATGCGATAAAGGTAATGGTTAAGGAGAGGGTCCGACTTGGCGGAAAAGATCAGTTCGTAGACCTTTATGGAAAGGAAGGGCGCTACACGACGCGCGCGCTATACTTTGCGGACGCCAGAAAGTCCTTAAACTCTTGAAGCAACACAGTTGAAAGGTGAGGCCCGTTTGGTCAATCTGGTTAAAGATTGGAAAGTTCTAGAAAAATATGCTAAGAACCGCAAACTCGGCTTCTACCAAACTATAAGCACGACAAACCATTGAAATCCGCGTATCCGTTTTGTGATATGGGGCTGGGTTTGGACATCAACTTCGTAGGTTTTCATTGGAAAACTAGTGAGAAATCGATTACAACAGCTCAGTCTTCATTCAGTTAAAGAGGTTTAAATGAACACGTCTTCCCTATGGCTCTTATTATATCTCGAGTGTACAATTCCAATTTCATGGTGTCGTCAGGTGATATTTCTCGATTGTGTGCTATATCGTTCCTGATGCGTTCCAACTCTTTTAGTCGTGACATCAGACATGCGACATCTAAGAATACCGGTTTGAATATTTTGTCCCAATTTTCATTTTGGCTTATTATCTTCCAATAGTCTTTGAACCCAGCATAGCAAATTAAGGGATAGTCTGCCTCTGAAAGCCATGGATAAGGGGTTTCTCTTCTCGTCTTCTTCTCTTCGCAGTCTTTTCTTACACGTTGTGGGATTCCAGCATTCCACCAGTTGTCACCGTAGTGTTGTGGCAATTTATTTTCTATGAGGGCCCGAAGCTCTTTTTCCAGATTTCTAAGCGTTGTATAGGCTAATTCCTCAGTCTTTTGCTCCGTTTTGGTAGATTTGGGTAGTTCTTCCGCGATAGGGTGGCCAGCCTTGCGTATTTTTTCCATAATCGCATTCAATAGCGGATGTTTATCGCCAAGAACCCGTAAAGCAAACTTTCTGTCAAATTCACATAGAAGTGTAACGTTCATCTTGCTTGTGTTTGTTTGAGTGATGCATTTCATCGCTGTTGGAAGCGACTGACTTGTTGTAATAACTAGGTTAAATCGGTGATTTCCAATAACGTTTAAATGATCTCTGGTAATCCAGGGGAGTAAGTATATCCAAAGGTCGTCAGTTCCTTCAACTTCAAACTTCCAAACATTGGAACCATCATAGATCTTTTCATTCAATTCAACCGATGGAAACAGTTCATTCCGCACTTCTAAAAGACACTTTTCGATCTCGGCTTTCTGGTTGCTCACAAGACCAGCCTTCTCACGTAGAAAAATTGTCCTCAAATCTTCAAGAACCAGTGGCGAAATCGCTACGAGGTTTTTCCACTTCCCTATTATGCCAGGAACGGAAATTAAACCTTCAACGGCTGACTCGTAAGAAATACCATTGCTGGAAATAACATCGTCAATCAATCTCAATTGTTCAAATTGATGTTTTTGAACCAAAAGGTTGACATAGTTCTTGACATCAGACAATGGCTCTTCTGTTAGATACTCATTGACCTCATCGAATATAGGCTTAACAACTTCCGGAACTATATACTCTTCTTGTCTATTTGGCGAAGAAGAGGAAATCCATAAGAGTTTGTCAAAAATTCCAACCTTAACGATTAATGAATAGGCATCTAGTTCATAAGCCGCTGTATCAATTGGCGCTTCGCAGAATGCCAACAATCTTTCTTTGTTATAACTTGATATTCTCCAATATTCTGAAATTAACCAAGATTTCAGCTTTAGAACCGCACAGACGACTCTCTTCTCAAAAGAACCGAGTGTTCTGATCTTGTTGCGCACTTCGTTTCTAATCTTTTCCCCAACACTCTTTATCAGAGCTTTCTCGATCAAGTCCCGCCACATGTAAATGTCTGCGCTTGCCAGAACCAATTTATTGCACTCTTGAATTAACTGGTTCAGAACCGTCGAAAGTCTTTCGCGATCAAGATTTGGATATCGTACAGCAAGGTTGCCGCGTATGTATTCGTAGTTTTCAGCAACTCCATATCCTGCACTATAGCTTGTTGGATTATTCGACCACTGAGATAAGGCGTCCAACATCACAATGTCCTCTTTGTACTTTTCAACCAAGGAGCAGACTAGATTTTCAAACTTGTCGATACTCACTAGTTGCGCCTCACGCGGAAGCGAGATGATGTCTTCTGTGTAGGACAGTTCAAATAGGCCCCTTCTTCATGTAACTATGTTTCATCTTAAAATGTAGTAAAAGTCGGTCGGATTTAAAATCTAGCGCGCGCGCTATTCCCATAAGATCTGGTGCCAGACGTAATGTCTCAAATGTGACAAAACATATGGAGGTAAATGGAGATAACAGTATTGCTTTGCCAAACTGGGCTGTCTCAATAAATGCGCCAGAAGATTCACTGCGATGAAACTGAGTTCCGACTCTTATATCAATTGAATATTCGCGTATCTGAAATTTCTCTAAGAGTGGTTCGACAGTTAAACGACCATCCTTGATAGCTTTCAGAATTTGCTTACGTGTCAGGAGTCTCATTCTATCAACACAGGAGGTTTCTCACTGTAATTAGAAAGTGTGAGCGAATAAGTATTAACGATTTCGCGCGCCAAAATATCTTTTTCTCAGAACATGAAATTGGATCACATTCTATGGGGTTGATTCCAGTTCTATTTCGGCATCCATATTATTCCCTGTCCAGACTTGGGTAGGACAACAGAACTTCCGAGCAGAGATGCTGGATGAAAGTATTTTGTGATATGGCATGTTACTGCGGAAGTACTGGGCATTATCAGAGCTTCTCCTGCCAGACTGGACAGAGTTCCCAAGGCTTGACCCAACAGCTCACCCTTTCGCGATAGTGCAGGAGGAGGGTTTTCACAGAAGATCAAATAGCGCAATGATTCCCAGCATGTGTCATACATGAGGAAACCAGTCCAATCTTTCATTGAAAGCCCAGCCTTTTTCAAATGCTCTGGAACTTCTTTGTGAAAACCCGCAGAAACCACATCAAAGTATCGTTCGAATGTTTCACCAAGAAGCAGAAGCCCTTTCTCCTTTCTGTATTCCAATCCAGCGGCAATGACTTCCGTAAAAAACTCGTGGGCTTTTACAAGACATTCTCCAAACTGGTTTTGCGCAAACCTATTATTCATTTCTCCTATGAGACTGCTCACTCGTTTTAACCCAAGACTCTCAAGCCTTTTTTCGAGTTCTTTCTGTAAATCAACCAAAGACCGTTCATTCTTGAGCCTTTGAGAAACAATCTGACGCACTAAGACCACCTCATTCTCAAGGTCGATCTCCTGAGGTATGGCTCTCCTCAGTGTGTAGGCGCATAGAGTTCTTAGAATTCTGCCTTTAAGGACCAGCCCTGAATAGTTCTCATCCGAAAGGCTCAATACTCTGACACCATGCTCTTCCGAATGAAAGAAAACTACCTCAAGAAAGTAGGGATATGACGATTCAGCATAAGCCAAGCATACAAGCAATTGACTGCAAATCTGTTCTCCGAGCTGTGGCTTGAGCAGCGCAAAAACTTTCTTGTATGTTTCTGAAAGCCAATTCTCAACGTTCTCTGTTGGGATTTCCAGTTCTGGAAGAAACATCGACGCTCTAGGGAATTTGACGCCTACGCTCTCCGAAATGACAGTTAATCGTTCGATACAGTTATTCCATTTGTTCTTGAACCATTCATAGTTACGGACAGTCAGTTCAGAAGCCTTCGCATGTGCGCTAACTTTTCTCACTTCATTCACCAACATGGAAAAGCCTGCGATGTTGATTGTGTGCAGAATCCTCATCAAAACCCAGTTAAGCCTTGCCAAAGAGTCCTTATCCAAAGCGCTACATCTCCGGAAGAACGTTCTGACAACCTCCGCGTAGTTCCTTAGCTGATCTCCTGCTGAACGTAATTCCTGAGAAGATGGCAAATTGGCAAAGCTACGCATTACCAGGTTGAAAGCTTTCTCATCAACCGCCGAACGGAGATACAACACCAGACAAGAACAAATTTCCTCGTAGTAAAAGAGTATCTCGTCTAGTTCCTCGGAAACCTTTGCGATTTCCTCAAGAAATTGTGCTGTCTTATTTTCGTCATAACTCATGTCATCGCCTTCGATGACGTTATTCCTCACGCAATAGCTTATTTACTTGTCCGAGAGTTCTGTGAAGCTCTTTGGAGACGTTTCTTACGTCTCCCGTTATTGTTGCTTTAACATATGCATTGCCTCTCTTGACATACAGTAGAACTCTTAGCTTGTTCTTTCTATCATCAAGTTTCGCGTATAGAAAATTCGACAGAATACCTATAACTGTCGGTAACACAATACTATTCAGAATGAAGAAAGCCACAGTATCCATTCCAATGGCTTCGAAGTGTTTTTCCTCTGTCTTGGGCAATGTCTTTGATTCAACACGCGCTCTGTTTAGGATGGAAACAAGCTCGTCCGCCAGCTCATTGTCCTCAGATGATTCGGGAAGTGAAAGCCAAAAGGGCGCTACCCAGACTGACACTCTGTGATAGCTATCTAGTTCACTTACGGTCATTTCTCTGTCAAGAATCTCGGTGTCTATAGACCTATCGAAACTTCCTATCTCAACGAATGGCTCGGACATATTACTCACTTTCTTGATAGGTTGTATGTACGGCCAGATCCAGTGTAGGCGCCAAGATGAAACGGTGTGGCGCAAACAACAGATCTGCGTTCATAACTCTTTTGATTCTTTAACGAATGACTGATCTTAGTGAATTGCGCCCTTTTAGCTCTTGCCCCGGAATAATTGTAAGATTTAAACGTAAGTTTAAACCTATACAGCCCACCAAAAGCTCCTTTTAACAAAAGCAAGCAATTTTGTGCGTCTAATCCCAAAAGAGTCAAAGTCTCCGTTTTTGCTCCCACAGGCGCGCGTATACTCAAGTTGAAAGCTAGGTCGGCGTAATGGAGGACGAGTCTTTCCAGATTCTCTCAAAGTGCTCGATTAGTTTCTCGAGAATGTTCGTATCGTCCGTATATATCGCTGATTCGAATCTTGTCTTACTTGCATCAACGTAATACATTGAGCCGACTATACACTTGTGCTCACAAACAAGGAACCTGTCATGACATCTTGAATTCAATTTTATGTTATTTTTGCCAACGACTTCTAAGAGCCTCTTGAAATCTTCTCTCACAATCTTGTCAGAACCTTCCGGACTTTTCGTAATGATCCTTATGTTTATCCCTCTGTTCCTTGCGTTCTCAATGTCTCCGATAAATTCCCGATCAATCCATCCAGTTAGCAGAATGCTCTTCGCCGCGCTTCCTATTAACTCATGAGCCCTTTTGTTCACATTGTTCTCCGTTGGAGTATTATATAAAAAGTCGAAGTGGCCTACAGGGCATATGCTCGACTCGGCTTCAGGTCCTCTCAAGATCTTGGCTTGTAAAATATGCATCGTGCTTGTCATGAATTCGGTGCAAAGTCTCCTCGCATCATCTACGCTTGATCTTGGGAAAAGAAATTGAACATATTGTCCCATTTTCGTATACATGACAGGAACACACCTCGCTTCCACATCTAGGCTGTTCTCTTCACTTGACGGAGATAGGAACAATGTCAATTCTTCCGGAACTCCATCTCTCAAGAACTGCAACTTCTCAAGTGCCTTTTTCTTCTTCCGGGCTTCTTCCGGTTCTGCTATACGAATTAGTCTTACCACATTTGGGAACACTGCATGACCATATCCACTAAATAGTAACCATTTATTTAGGCCAGTGACTATCTGCTCTGGAGTTTGATTGGGAATTCGATATTTCCCTACTATTGTTATGTCTGGTATGTTTGGGTAGATCAGGGTAGGGTTCTTAAGAGCTTCGGACATTCCCTTTTCTTTTCCATAAAGATACAAGATGATAGCGATAATCAGTCCTGTAAGTAAGCCTACTATTAGGTCGGTTATGGTTATCTCCATTGCGGACACAATACATGAATTCCGTTTCTCATGTATTAAAGTATTGACCCTATGAGGAATTTGGATGATAATGTAAAGCTGACCCGTCCGACTACTCGAAGTGCTGGAGCAGCATTATAGAAGGGTAAGGCTTGAACCCATCTAGGCTGTAATCTCGCCCGTTCCATCACGGCATTTTTTCTCCAAGCCTATTGTAAAATTTAAACGTAAGTCTAAACCTATACGGCCCCACCAAAAGCCCCCTTTTCGCAAGTTCAACGGAGCATCTTTTCTTATTGCGGAGTCTTATTCTTGAGGAAACGTTTGGTCAAATGGTTTGAGTATATTACAAAAACATTGTGAAAACATGGTTTTCTTCACCTTCAAAGCTTCGTCAGTTCACCCAATTTTGAAATGATTAGTGGGTACTTACTATGCAAGCTAATCTTCTGAATAGTCCTTGCAGGCGTTAGTAGACTCGTTGCCTCAAGCTTATTTGATACTTGGGTTTGCGGCACCTGTTCATGAGCCGCAGGATCTTCCGCCTCAACTTGCCAACCTTCTCCAGATCCCAAAACGGGCGGGGATGCCTCCTCAACAGCCAGTACTCGCCATCTATAAGACGGTATATCAGCCAAAGCTCGTCCGAATTCAACCGCGGCCTAACATATTCTTTCTTAACCCAAACAGTTTCCTCAACCATTCCCCAGCACCTATTGACTAATGAATAGGCACAGTTAAACATGTTTCAGCACCCTTTTACGGCAAGGTAAATGTTGTTTCGGCGCCACCCAACATCGCTGCGCCACTAAAAAATCCAGCAAAAGCCACACTATACTACAGAGGCTCAGCTAGCATCCTCTTACTCTATCCTAGTCGCGATCCTAATGCTCTTCCTCTCAAGCATTAAAAGACTGAGAAAAGTCAAAGGCGAAGGCAACACAAACAAACTCCTAAACACAACACTTGCCATTTTTTGGTGCGGTCGCCGGGACCTATACCCAAATGGGTTCAAGTCCATCCGCTAAAGTGCCGCGAATCGGGTTTGAACCGGCGACAAATGGAGATATCTCCCGCACAACCCCTCTTTTTTCTGCTTGTGATTCACAACTACGCTTTTAGTTTGGGTTAGGTTTATTATTGAAATAGGCAAAATCGTGCTTGTGGGAAACTTGTTTTATAGTTTCTTTGCGCTTCAATCTTTAAACTGTAGTATAGCATAGGTTATTGTTCAGCATA
>Ga0315282_10010459_pt1 | contig 14549 bp, 11 predicted proteins | sample YL17G07_20_MG_FD_203693 | JGI IMG/M metagenome (GOLD analysis project Ga0315282, IMG submission 203693) | Sediment microbial communities from Yellowstone Lake, YNP, Wyoming, USA - YL17G07_20 | ecosystem: Environmental > Aquatic > Freshwater > Lake > Sediment | place: USA: Wyoming | collected...
AATAGTCCTTCTTGCTGGCGATAAAAAGCTGTAAGAATCCTCGCTTTAACACTGGAAGGAATAAATTGATGCGTTCTGAAAGCTAAAAGTATGTAATAAGGCAAAGATATTAAAGAGAAAATAATTAAGCCAACAAGAAATTGTCTTAAATGAATTGCCCTATCTAAAATAATTTCTTTAATCGATAAGTATCCTATAATCACTAAAGAAATGGCTATCCCTTCGGGCCGAGCTAATGATAATAATCCACTAATGCAAAAAATCAGAAACAATAATTTATCTTCTTTATAATTTGATTCTATATAATTTAGAAAAAGTAAAATTAGAATAGAAAATAAAAAACAAAATAAAATAGTATCGTAAAGAGCTACTGTCAAAAAACTAAAATAAGGGTTAAACCAAATAACTAAAGGCAAAAAATCATAGAAAGATGGTAATATTTTTTTTGAAATTTGATAAATTATATATCCAGTTCCAAAATACAAAATTAAATTAATAATTTTAAACATTAATATAGGGTGTTGAACGAAACGATAGAAAGGGGCAAATAATAAAACTTGAAGAGGACTAGTACTACCCCATTTCGGACCCTCGTTGCCAAAATAAAAAAAACCTTTCTGAAAACTTTTAGCAACTACTAAAGTAACATAAGAATCTCCGCTGCCAATTGGTAATATAAAAAATATACCAACAAGAGAAACTCCTATAAGTAATAAAGAGAATATATAAATAAATTTTGTTAATTTTGCCTCAGTAGTAGTCACCCTAATCTAAAATTAAATTTTCTACAAAAAGACAACTTTCTTTTCATGTTCGGTTAATCTTTTTTAATCCTTAGGTTATTAGCAAATAAGGTATAAATCTCCTGTTTATTAGGCATTAATATTTTTAAGAGAGAAACTCTTTGAAATTTTTGAAGATAAAAATAATGCAAAATAAAAGTCAAAAAATATGCGAGAAGAGAAGTAGAAGCGGCAGCAATTGCGCCATAAATGGGAATATAAATAATATTTAAAATCACATTTATGATGAGACCGGGTAGCCAAAGCAAAACTGTAATCCAGGGATATCCTCTTGAAGCGAAAAATTGAGTTAAAAAACTATTAATGCCCCAAAAGTAAATTGCTGGCAAAAGAATAAACAATGGCAAAATTGATTTGATAAAAGCTGGTCCGAATAATAAAAGAATCGCGTATTTCCCGAAAATTAATGTCAAAAATATTATAAAGGCAACTATTAGGGAAGAAAAACGGCTAACTTTTAATGTGACATCTAAACTTTGTTCTTGATTCTCTGAAATTTTTGGAAATAAAACCAGGGTAATACTGGAAATTAATAAAAGAATAGCATCAGCAAAACCGGTTGCTAAAGAATAATATCCAACCTCTTGTAAACCGCGTAGCACATTAACTAAATAAATATCAGAGCGCAAAACCAAAAATGCCAAAAGACAGGCTAAATAAGAACGAATACCGAAATTAATGGTTCTGAAAAATATTTGTTTATCGAGTTCAAAAGGAAACCCATAATGAATTAAAAAATAAATGCTATAAATAATTGCTGGAAAAACCATTAAGAAAAGGTAATAAAATACCGAATAACGCATATCTGGTTTTAAAACTAAAGCTAAAATAAGTAAACCAACAAAAAGGAGAATTTTAGAGAATAAACTAATTAAATTAAAAAACTTAAATTCCTGACGGCCAACAAAAATCCCTTGATAAAAATTTTCCCATAGAATAAAAGGGATGGTCATTAATGAAAAAAGAAAATATCGGGTGCCAATATCACCTTTTCCTAAAATTTCATGAGGATAAAATCGATAAATTAGAGTAAAAATTATAATAAAAAACCAACCAATGATTAACCCACCCCAAAAAGAATTATAAAAAGATTTTTTAGTTCTCTCTTTGTCTTGAGCAATTAAATAAGTATTGGCGTTTCCTAATCCCAGATGACCCAAATTTAAAGCTAATGACGGGAAAAAAGCTACCATCGTAAAAATACCTTTACCAATCGGGCCGAAAGCGCGCGCGATAATAATAGTGGATAAGGTTGCAAAAATGGCAGCAAAAAATCGGCTGGAAAAAGTGATGGCAATGTTTTTAGTGAAAGATGGCATAAAAATTAGAATTATGAATTAGGAATTATGGTTTAAAATAAATTTTGTTTCAGATATTCTTTTAGATATTGATAAAATTCCCCTAATTTTTCTCTTTCCGATAAAGGCACTAAAGGACGAAGATCGATAATAAACTCTTTTTCACCAAAGTTTTCAATTTTTTTAAAAATTTGTTCCTTGTTAAGATTCAGAATTTTGTAATATTTTAATTTTTCTTTAACTAAATCCGCCTTTAAACTTACTCCAATAGTTAAAAGATACCATAAATCATATAAATCTCTCGCCTTTTTTCTTGTCATTACCGCTCTTATCTTCTCGGCAAAAATTTCTTCTTTAGAAAGATGGTAAATATAAGAAGTAAAAATTAAAGGATAATCCTCCGTTTTTATAATTGATTTTTGGGGCTCAAGAATTTTTTCTCTAAAAGAAAAATCTAAATTAATAAAAGTCTTGTAAGGAAGAACTTTTGGAAAAGCAGTAAGCAAAAATCTTTTCCCCGTGATTGTTTTCCTTTCTTTAAATTCTATTGATTCCTCTTTCGTGATTTCTTTAAAAATCTTCCAAATAAATGTTAAAAAATCTTTTTCTTTCAATTGAACCGTAAAATCCAAATCCTCAGAAAAACGAGGGGCGTTATAAATTAAGTGAAGGGCCGTTCCCCCTTTAAAAAAGATATTCTCGCTTTTCTTGTAAGAATATAATTTATTTAAAAATAAAAGTTGGAGATATTCGCGAAAAATAACCGTTTCGTTAATTTTCTTCTTTTTTGATATTTCAAAAACTTGTTCTTTGGTTATCATAAAGAAAGATAATTTTTCAATAATTGGCTAGCTTTTTTAAATTGTTTAGTTTGAGGATATTTTGTAAGATATTCTTTAAGCCTAGACATTCTTAAAGGTTTCAAATCGTATTCATCTAAATTAAGAGTTTTTAACCCTTTACTGTTAAAATATAATTGATCTAATAAAGCTTTCTCTGGATAAGCGATAAGATAATTCTCTGTTTTTTGATAGCCAAAAAATAACTCTTTTTTTATCGTCATATAACTAAACATTTTGCCCTGAAACACCTTTTTTCTGGATTTTTTAGTAGTAATACTGGTAATTTCGTAAGGAAATTGGGAAAGAACACCATAAAAATTCAAAGCAGATTCAAAAGAAACATAAGAAGGTTGACACAAAAAATTAGCGAGAGAAAAATCTGCTATTTCATTATCATTCAAAATATATTTATTTCTTTCTATTTTGAGAATAACGTTAGCTTTTAAAAGTTTTCTAATAATGGTGTATAAAGTGACTTCTTTTTTAATTAATAAAATATCTCTTAATATTTTAATGGTAAAAAATTGCAGATGGGATTTATAAATTTTTCTTGTTAAATTCGCTAAATTGTACGTTTCCATATACTATACATATTATATAGTTTATTTCCTCGTGTCAAGGAAATTGATACTTCCAATGAAATCATATTTCATTGGAATCATACTTCTAATAGTATTGGATTTCTTAGCTTTGTCATAAATAGTTGATTGCCACCCGCCACCCCCTCTTTTTGATAAAAAGAGGGGGCAAGTAATGACAGATTAAAATTGAAAATTGTAAATTGAAAATTGAAAATTCTTGCCTTTCTTATAATTCTTCTTTTAATAAATCTGTAAATGTTAAAAATTGTATTTTGGTTTTATTAATTTTAACCTCGGTATTTAAATTTAAATTAACCACTAATGCTTTTGAAGACTTATATTTTTCAATAAAACTTCTTAAGGACCTTTCTACTAAAGGCTGCTTCATTTCCTTAAACTTAACTTCTATGGGTATAATTTCTTCTCCTCCAACTATAACAAAATCAACTTCTGAATTATCTTTACTCCGCCAAAAATGGATATCTCTTCCTGAAAAAAGAAACTTTTCTTTAAGACAATTGAATATGAAATTTTGAAACACAAAACCATCTCTTTCTGTGTTTCTTTCCTCCCCAAATACACCTAAAGCGTAATTTCTTAAACCAAGATCATAAAAATAAATTATGGGAGATTTAACAATTTCTTTCCTTTTATTCCGAAAATAAGGAGTAATTTTTTGTATAATAAAAGTTTTTTCGGCATACCAAAGATATTTTTGAACCGTTGCAATTGATATTCCTAAAGTAGAAGATAACTCTGAAATATTAATTAGATTTCCCGCTTGATCTGCCAAAAGCTTTATTAAGGAACTGAAAACATCTGTTTTTTCAACCTTCAGCAAATAAGAGATATCTTTTACTAAATAACTGTTGAATATTTCATCTATGATTCTTCTCTTTTCTAAAGCAACTTCTTCAATAACTACTCGCGGATATCCTCCAAACATTAAATATTCTTTAAGAAATTCTTTGGTTTTATTTATTTCAATGTTAAAGAAATCGAAGATATTGTCCTCATATTTATAATTGGTTTTAAAATTCACAAATTCTGAAAAAGAAATGGGATTTAATTCAAAAACCATTTTCCTTCCCGAAAGGGATTCGTGAATTTTTTCTTTTAGTTCCAAACTACCAGAGCCGGAAACAATAAATTTATAAGGAAGATCGCTGTCATATAAACCCTTTAAAAATAATCCGGCATTTTCTTTTCTTTGAATTTCGTCAATAAAAACATACCCCCTAGATTTACCTATTTCCAAATTAATCTTTTTAAGCAAGGTTTCTTGGGAGGAAAAATGATATCTATCAGCTTCTATATCCAAATTAAAAAATAGAGTTTTTTCACCCTTCTCTTCTAAATATTTTTTTAATTGGAGCATTAAGGTTGTTTTTCCAACCTGTCGAGGACCGATAATTAAAGAAATTTCCTTTTTAAAAAGGTGCTTTTTAACTACCTCTAATAATTCTCGCTTTATCTCATACATCCTTATATTTTAGCACGAGTATTTTAAAAGTCAAGTTATAAATTAGTTAGCTTGATTGAGAATAAGGCTTATTTCCTCGTGTCAAGGAAATTGATACTTCCAATGAAATCATATTTCATTGGAATCATACTTCTAATAGTAGTGGTATCTCAAACAAGTTAAGAGATCCTTCGTCGTTTCCCCTTCGCTTTGCTCAGGGCTTCGGCTCACCCTCAGGATGACGAGGTGGCTATCCACTTATCATACCATAAACTGTATCGGGTATTATGTATACAGTATAATTTTTAATATTTTTCTATTTCTTTAAGTAATAGCTCTTTAAAGTTTTTTAAAAGAGGGTGATGGCTGGTTGGTAATAACACCTCTAATTCACTTTTAAAATTGATTTTTTCTTTTAATAGGATTTCTTTAACTTTTTTTATTTTTTTGAAATCAATAAATTTGTTTAATTCTGGATGTCTTAAAATAAAATATAAATCATAATAATCTCTTGGTTTATGACGATTTTCTAAAGCAATTATTTTTTCTTCTACTATTAGAGGGGACGCTAATTGAATTAAAACATAAGGGGGCAAAAAATCTGACACTATGGTCGTAATCTCTTTTTTAAAATTATTCTTCTTTCTTAGAGAAATTTCTAATTGTATTTCCCCTTGAAAGTTATACAACTGATAAGAAAAAATTCCTAAATAGCCGCCACTTGTTTTTTCAGCTTCTTTTAAATTAACTATCACTCCTTCATTATTAATTTTGTTTATGGTCTCTAAAAAAAGGTTATCTAATTTAGATGGTAAAATGCCCTTCGGAGCGCTAAAATCTAAATCTTTTGAAAAACGCGGAGAATGATAAATAATTCTTAAAGCTGTACCCCCTTTAAAATACAAATTTTCAGATTCCCTTTGGCTATATAAAAAAGACAAAAAAAGATGCTGAAGATATTCTCTAATAATATTATCCTCTCTGGTTTGATATTTTAAAGATAGCTCTTTAAAAGTGTTTTCACTTAGCATAAATGTTATTTATTAATTCCATTAGTGTTTGTTTGTGAAACTTTTTGGCGTATTGAATTACTTTATTTTTTTTAATCTTTGACAAATCTATTCTCTCGTAGGATAAATTTCTTTTTCCTAAAGAGACTAAATATAAATAATCAACTAAAGCTTTTTCTGGTTCGGCAATAAAAACAAGGATATTTTTCATCTTGACTGCCTGATAATTATTAAAACAATTTTTTTTAATCTTTTTATAAGAATATTGAATCTCATTAACATTGAATGTTCTTGTGGTGCGTGGAGTTGCAGAAATTATTTCATAAATTGTTTCTGGAATAATTCCATAAAATGATAAAGCTGTCTCAAAAGATATATAAGAAGGTTTATAAACTTTATTAGCAATTTCAAATTCATGCGGAGGATTATCAGCTAAAAAATACAATCCCTTACGGGCTTTTTGGATTAATCCTAATTTGAGATAACGCGAGATATTACTTCGAGCGCTACTATAATTCTTAACTTCTAAAATTCTTTGATAATCTAAAATAGAAAACAGTCTCAGCCCTGCTTTCTTAAGTTTATTTTGAACTAAAATAATATTAATTTTTTTCTTCATTCTTTGTTCCATTTATGTGGCAATATTGCAACACAACTGAAATATACCATAGCCCAATGCTTTATGTCAAATTACCCTATCCAATTATCATACCATAAAGATAAGGTGACTAAATTCCAGAGTTTAAAAGAGTTATCGTGGCGGCCAGAGAGATGGTCACTGATAAGCTGATTGACATAACTATAATCCAAAATGCCTAAACGATGAAGCTGGGAATTTTTAATAATATTAATAAGTTTTTCTTGGACTTCTTTATTGGTTTTTAGCCATTCAGATACTGGCGCGCCAAAACCTTTTTTCTTGCGATCAATAATTTCATCAGGAATAATCCCCCTGACCGCTTGTTTTAAAATATATTTGGTGGTGTTGTTTTTTATTTTTAAATCTATAGGTATAGAAAAGGCTAATTCTACTAAGCGATGATCGAGAAAAGGCACCCGGGCTTCAATGGAAGAAATAGAAACCATTTTATCAACCCGCATGAGAAGAAGTTCAGGAAGGCGAAGATTGAGCTCCATGTAAAGATACTGCTGGAGAAAATCAAACGAGATTGCTTCGCCCCGACCAGTCGGGGCTCGCAATGACAAATCAGAATAAATATTTTCCACGACTTTATCGGAAACATCATAAGGAATTTGTTTTTTAAAAGATTCTGCTAATAAAAATTGTTTGTCATAAGCAGAAAAAGCATTTGCTCCTCCAAAAAATAAAGGTTTGTGATAAGCTAAACGACGTAATAACTCTTTGAGTAAAACTAAAGAATTCTTTGGTAAGATTTTTGAAAGAAAATAAGGAATAATTTTGATGAATTGAGGTAATTTTTCCGCATAACGCCAGAATTTTTTCCAAAAATTATAAAAAATCAAATCTCTATCATAGCCATTAAAAAGTTCATCAGATCCTTCGCCAACCTGACCCATAATCACTTTGTTATCTCTAAAAAGTTTGGCTAAATAATAAACCGGAAAACAAACCCAGTCACCATTGGGGTCATCGGTATATTGAGCCATTTTTGGCAGCCATGCTAAAAATTCTTCTTGACCAACTAGGCTTTCGTGTCTTTTGGAACCTAAAATTTGAGCAATTTTTCTTGAATATTCAAATTCATCATATTGAGGAAAATCTTTATAAGAAATAGAAAATGTTTCTACTGGCGCACCCATTACTTGAGACATTAAAACCGCATTAGTAGAAGAATCAATGCCGCCGGAAAGAAAACAGCCAAAGGGAACATCAGAGACCATTTGGCGCTTGATGGAGTCCTGAAGTAACTCTTGTGTTTTTTCAATAAAAAACTGCTCCTTTTCTTTCATATCTTGAGGAATCTGGAATTTGGAATCTGGAATTTGGAAAGGTTGCCAGTAGCGATGAGTTTCTAAATGGCCAAATTTATCTAAGGTTAAATAATGAGCGCTAGGAAGTTTTTTAATATTTTTAAACAAGGTAAAAGGCGCCGGAGTACAAGCAAAAGTTAAATAATGGGAAATTCCTTCTAAATCAGGTTCGCGTTTAACAATTGGATTTTCTAAAATGGCTTTAATTTCTGAACCAAAAAGGAAAATGCCATCTTTATAGTAGTAATAAAATGGTTTGATGCCTAAACGGTCACGGCTAGCAAATAATTTTTTATTTTTTTCATCCCAAATGACAAAAGCAAACATGCCATTTAAATCTTCTAAGCATTTTTCTCCTTTTTCTTCATAAAGATGGAGAAGAACTTCACTATCAGTTTTTGATTTAAATTGATGGCCTTTTTTAACTAATTCTTCTTTTAATTCTTGAAAGTTATAAATCTCGCCATTGAACATTAACCAAAGAGTTTTATCTTCATTGGTCATCGGCTGATTACCAGCTTTGGATAAATCAATAATGGCCAATCGTCTAAAACCCAATCCTAATTTTTTATTAGGAGAAATATATAAACCCGAATCATCTGGACCACGATGAATTAAAGTCTCGCGCATTTTAATAAGCGTATCTTTTTGGATTTCTGAAGGATTATTAACAATGTAAATACCGGTAAGACCGCACATAAGTTTAGAATCTAGAATTTAGAATCTGGAATATAGAATTAAAATTTTTAAACTTCTTGAGTTACAAGTTACAAGTTTTGGGAGTTTGGCAGTTTTTCTCCGTCACCTAAAATTTTTACTTTAAAACCTGCTTTCTGCCATTTTTCTTTATTAATAAAATTCCGACTCTCATGTTTCTAATCTGTTCAGGATTTATCTTCTTGTAAAAATTATGATTTGTAATCAACACCAAACAATCAGAATCTTCTGTAGCTTTATTAAAATCAGTTGTTATGCTGTAGGGAAAATTTTTTACTAAGGGGTCATGGATTTTTACCTGCCATTTTTTATTTTTAGCCAATTTAATAATTTGCAACGCTGGCGTTTCCCGCCAATCATCAACATTTGCCTTATAGGCAACGCCTAAAATAGTAATTCGGGGGTTTTTAATGCCTTTCAACATTAAAGAAATGTATTTTATCACATAAGCTGGCATTGAATCATTAATCTGCCTTGCCAATTTGATCGCCTGAGTATCGTTTGGTCTTGTATTTATCAAAAACCAAGGGACAACGCCAATGCAATGGCCGCCCACGCCTGGCCCTGGCGAGTGGATATTCACTCGAGGGTGTAAATTGGCTAATTTTATTGCCTCCCAGACATTAACGTCAATTTTATCGCTCAATTTAGCTAATTCGTTAGCAAAGGCAATGTTTATATCCCTGAAAGTATTTTCAATTAGTTTAACAAATTCCGCGGTAGTGGCATCAGTAAGACAAATATCTCCTTTTACAAAAGAAGAATAAATTTGTTTTGCCAAAAAAGCGGATTTCTTATCAATCCCGCCAATAATTCTATCGTTATTCTTCATCTCTAATAAAGTGTTTCCAGGAATTGCTCTTTCCGGAGCATGAGATAAATAAATTTTAAAATTTTTGTGACCTTTTAAAAGTATAGGTAAAACAACCTTTTCTACAGTTCCCGGAGGAACAGTTGATTCCAGAATCACTAAGTTTCCATTGTTTAAAACCTTATTAATATCTTTTGCTGCTTGAATCACAAATTTTAAATCTGCTTTCTTTTTTGAAGTTATAGGAGTGGGCACTGAAATAATAAAGATATCTGCTTTTTGAGATTTTAAAGAGATTTCTAAATTTTTTCTTGCTGTTTTGAATAATTTTCCTAAGCCAGGTTCAAAAAATGGCAATTTGCTTTTAACCAAACTCTCGATTTTCTTTTTATTAATATCGACACCAATAACTTGATAGCCGCTTGAGGCTAGATAACAAGCAGTTGGTAAACCAATATACCCCAAACCAATTACACAAATCTTTTTATCTTTTTTCATATTATAGTTATAGTTTTAACTCCCTGAGGAATCTGAAGGTTAAAAATTTTTATCATTTTTAAGGTTCGTGGATGAATAGGATAAATTACAGGAAATTTTAAATTTTTTAAAGATATTTTTGGCGAGCTTGTTGATGCTCTTCATAAGTTTGAGAATAAATTGTTTTTCCTGTCTTTCTGTCAGTTAAATAATACCACGACTGATTAGATAAGGGATTAAGAGCCGCTTCAATGGATTCTAATCCAGGATTACAAATCGGTGTTGGCGGTAAGCCTTTATAGAGGTAAGTATTGTAAGGGGAATCGATTTTAAAGGCTCCTGAAGTCAATTGACAGCCATCAAAACTTTGATTTTGAGCATAACATATCGTCGCATCAACTTGAAGAGGAATGTTTCCTTTTAATCTCCGCCATAAGATATCAGCCACCATTCGTTTATCTATTTCGGTTTGCACTTCTTTTTCTAAAATTGAAGCTATAATTAAATCTTTATAAGGAATATTTAGATCTTTTGTTTTATTGGAAAAATTATTTAAAAAAGCATCGACTATTTCTTTCTCGCTTAAGCCCTGGGGTAAATGATAGGAATCAGGAAAAAGATAACCCTCCAAAGAATTATCCGGAGCAATGTTCTGGAATGAAGCTGAATAATCTGCTGAAAAATCTTTTATTTGCCAATGATTTAAGCTTTGAGAAGAAAGAAGAATTTCTTTTTGTTTAAGGTTATTTTCAATCTCTTTTAAGGTATCGCCTTCTTTAATTAAAAAATTACCATTAGCTGAAACATGGTTATCAGTAATCATCTGAACAATGTTCTTCATGCTGGTGCGAGCTGGCAAAAGATAATAACCAGCTTTAACATCTTGAGCCTTGTTAGTCATTTTTAAATAAAAACGAAAAAAGAAATCAGAATAAATAAAATTTTCCTGTTTTAAGCGAGAACTAAGAGAAGCTATTGGTTCTCCTTTAGATATTGAAAACGGTTGAGAGATAATAATTAACGAAGGAGCGTTAATAAGTAAGTAAAACCCAGCCACCAAACAAAGTGCAAAGATAAAAATTATTATTTGATAAAGGTTCTTGTGTTTCATTGTAATTTCAATTTTGAATTTTGATTTTTGAATTTTGAATTATTTCTATGTCCTATGTCTAATCATACTATTAATAATACCCAAACCAAGAAAATCGACTAATAAGTGAGAACCGCCATAAGAAATAAAAGGTAGAGCCAGACCAATAATTGGCAGTAAACCAGTATTCATACCAATGTTAATAAAACACTCTATAAGGATTTTTATGGCAAAACCAAAAGTAAATAATTTACAAAAATTATTCTCAAAGATATTAACCCAATGAGAAAGCCTGGAAAAAAGTAAAAGATAGGCTGATAAAAGAATTAAAATACCAAGAAAACCCAATTCTTCGGCTAAAGCAGCAAAAATAAAATCAGTTTTAGCTAAGGGTAAAAAACGCAGCTGAGTCTGGGTGCCCCAGCCTAAACCTTTACCAAGAATGCGACCAGAGCCAATAGCAATTAAAGCCTGGTTACGGTTATAGCCAATCCCCAAAATATCGCGCTGGGGATTGACGAAATTTAAAATCCTGTCTCTTTGATAAGGCTTTAAAAGAAAAAACCAAGCCAGACTAACAATTAAAGCAAAAATAACTAAAAGAAGGAAAATCTGTTCCCAACGAATACCTGAAGCTAAAACCAAAGCAAACCAAATTAAAGTCAACACAATCGCTCCGCCTAAATCAGGTTGAAGAATGACTAAACCAATAGGTAAAACAGCGTAAATACCAGAAGTAAAAAGATATTTAAATTGCCAGATTTCTTTGTGCCATGAAGAAAGATATTTTGCCAGAACTAAAAGCAAAATAATTTTAGCAAATTCTATTGGCTGGAAAGTAAAAAAGCCGAGATCAAACCAACCAGTTGCCCCGCGACTGGTCTTGCCAAAAATTAAAACAAGAAATAAAGAAGATAGACTCAAAAAGTATAAAGTCATTAAAAGAGAAGAAGAGGTACTAAAAAAACGCCAATCAAGTGAAGAAAGGAAAAAAAATATCAACAATCCCAAGCCAATAAAGAATAATTGCTTCTCCAAAGAAAAAAATCTTGGAGAATCATTTTTTGATAAACTCCCTAAAATGAGCAGCCCTAAAGAAATTAATAAAAAAATCGAGAAGTAAAGTGATTTATCGCTTTTTTTCATTTAATTAATAATCTTACTTACGAGTAACAAAGGCATTATCTATATCCAAAACATTGATATGGGCTTCTTTTTCGCAAACGATTAGATTTTTTGGCACATCATAATGCCAAATAATAGTGAAAGGAGTAGTTTTACCAGAAATGATATTTTCTAATGAGACTGTGCCTATGGTGACCGGATTTTTATTTTCATCGCACAAGACCACTCCAATTTCTCCTTTTTTCCAATTAAAAGGAGAGCTATTATAAAGATTCCCTTCAACTTTTAATTTTGCTTCATAAGATTCAAAGGTTTCTTGAGTTAATTGAGGACCAGTTCCAGAAGGCTGACTGAAAAGTTCATTTAATTTAGCGGCGGTTATTGATCCTACTTGACCAGTCACTTGAATATTATATTTTCTCTGGAATTCTTTCACCGCGTCTTCTGTGGCTTTATCAAAAGTACCGCTCACCATGCCTTTGGGGCTATAACCAGAGTCTAAAGCTAAAGCTTGCTGTAAATTAGTAATCTCAATGCCTTGCATGCCTCTTTTTAATACTTTCTTCGTATCAAAAGTATAACTAAAGGGTTGCTGTTCTTTAGACCCGTAGAGTTCATTTAGTTTGGCCCTAGTTTGGGGACCTACTTCTCCAGTGCCGCCTATTTCTGCCCTAATACCGTATTTTACTTGAAATCTTTTAACTGCTGCTTCAGTGGCTTTGCCAAAATAGCCAGTCACCCGGGCTTCAGGATAAAGACTTGGCGTTTGGCTTAAGACTTTTTGCAAATTATAAACTTCTGGATCTTTCATCCCTAATCTTAAGGTTTTAGTAAAAGTATAAACATTTTTATAAATATCAGTGCTGGTAGTTGGTTCAAGGATTTTTACTCCCGTAAGCATAAAAAGCTCACCTAACTTTAAATTTATTCCTTCGATAGGTTTACTCCAAACAATAGTTTCTGGATCAAGAGTTATAGTTATTGACTGGGGAATAAAATTAACTTCTACTTGAGGCAAAAGAACATATTTTATTTCTTGAGGTAAAATAAAATCAGAGAAGTCCAGGTCCTGAGTTTCGCCATTTTGGCCATTTAAAGTTAGTCGATAAGAAAAACGTTTCGCTCCCCATTCAGTATTAGAATCCATCAATTGAAACAAGGTATTAATCTTTTTATCCTGAGTCACAAAAAAGGTTGGTTGTTTTTGAACGGTAATTGGTGGATTATTTTTAAAATCACAAGGAATACAAGGACCACCGCAATCAATTTCAGTTTCCCTTTGATTTCTTTTATTATCAAAACAAGTGGCTTGTGGTCTGACAGCCAAATAAATACCTGCGCCAATACTCAAAAAGATGGCTAAGAAAATTGCCCCAATAATAATTTGCTTTTGTAAACGTTTATCCATTAAAAATATTATAACAAATTTTTATAAACGATGCCAATATACGAATTGATACGAACTATACGAATATATAAATTATTTCATTAGTATCATTCGTAAGATTCGTATATTTGTATCGTGTAATAAAAAACCGCTGGCATACTCTACTTTCCCCATAGAGAGTATCATCGAGCTCGATTACTTTCACGACTCTGTTCGGAATGGGAAGAGGTGGACCATAATCGACTTAAACACCAGCGGAAAGTCATTTCACTAAAGATAGGAAAGTTGTTTCAATTTATTAGTACTCCTCGGCTTAATCCATTACTGGACTTCCACCTAGAGCCTATCAACCTGGTAGTCTTCCAGGAATTTATCTCCCTTTCGGGACACGATACCTAATCTTGGGGGAGGCTTCGCGCTTAGATGCTTTCAGCGCTTATCCCTTCCGAACATAGCTACCCGGCAATGCCATTGGTATGACAACCGGTACACCAGAGGTTCGTCCAGTCAAGTCCTCTCGTACTATGACCAGCTCCCTTCAAGTATCGAACGCCCACAGCAGATAGAGACTGACCTGTCTCACGACGGTCTGAACCCAGCTCGCGTATCCTTTTAATTGGCGAACAGCCAAACCCTTGGGACCTTCTCCAGCCCCAGGATAGGATGGGCCGACATCGAGGTGCCGAGCGGAGCCGTCGATATGAACTTTCGGGCTCCACCAGCCTGTTATCCCTAGAGTAACTTTTGTCCGGTGTCTTTGCGCCTTCTACAACGACGCATCGGGTCACTAAGCTCTGCTTTCGCAATAGCGCGGGATGTCTCCCTTGCTATAAAGCTGGCTTTTGCCTTTGTACTACGTCCGCCGTTTCCATTGGCGGATAGCCAACCTTAATAGACTCCTCCGTTACTTTTTAGGAGGATTGCGCCCCACAAAAACTGCCTACCAAGCACTGTCTCGCGATGTTTTTGCCACCGAGATTAGAATTTAACTTT
>Ga0315282_10010460_pt1 | contig 14548 bp, 15 predicted proteins | sample YL17G07_20_MG_FD_203693 | JGI IMG/M metagenome (GOLD analysis project Ga0315282, IMG submission 203693) | Sediment microbial communities from Yellowstone Lake, YNP, Wyoming, USA - YL17G07_20 | ecosystem: Environmental > Aquatic > Freshwater > Lake > Sediment | place: USA: Wyoming | collected...
GGGCCCGTGGGGAGGGCCGAGCACTTGCGGCGCGCCTTGTGCAAGTGCGAGGGCCTTCCCCGCGAACGAAGCAGCGTGAGCCAACGTGTAGCCAAGATTCCGCGCTGCTGAGTATGTGAGGGGGAGCGCGGCGGGACGCCCTTTCGCCAAGCACCCGGATGCGGCGAGGCTCGCGGCCGTCACGCGCGCCCGGAAGGGGATCGCCCGTTTGTGCGTGGGAAAGCTCGGACAGTCGGGCCGTCGGTTGGCCCCGGTGCTTGGCATCGCGCTGCGATCCGTCTATCGCGCGGCGGCTCGCGAGGCCGCGAGGGCCGTCGAGTGGGTCCCATGCTCAAGAAAGATGACAGAAGTGGCGGCGTCCTCTATCTATGGCAAGGCGTACGAGGCATGGGCTCTGGGCCAAGGCAAAGCCGAAAATATTGTGGCCTGATGGTGCCGACAGCTTTTTTCCGGCGGGGGGGAGGAGAAGGTGGCCCCCTGGCGAAAAGCATAATTTCATGCCCGTCCCCTATTTAGTAGTAACGTGGTCGCGCCCAACAAACCGTTGCACCCGATCCTCGGGAGCGGCGCTACGCGCCGTCCCTCGGCCGGGTGAACGGTGACGTTAGGCAGAATGCCGGTCCTCGAGCCGAAGACGCATTTGGCACCGAACCCCGAAAAGGAGATCGAAGGATGCCCCACAGCCAGACCACGAGTGGGCTCACATACAGAAAGGTCGATCTGCATGTGCACACTACGGTCTCCAAATGCTTCCTCGGCGAAGGCACTCCATCCCAGATAGTCGAGGCAGCAATCGCAGCTGGCCTCGACGCCATCGCCATCACGGACCACAATACCGCCCAGTCCGTTGATGATGTCAAGGCTGCCGCACAGGGCAAACCACTTGTCGTATTCCCTGGAGTCGAGATCAGTTGCGCAGGCGGAAAGAAGTGCGTTCACGTCATTGCTCTCCTGGATCCGTCCGCGTCGGCTGAGGACGTTCAGATAATCCTCAACGTTCTCGCCATTGGCCCCGAGCACTATGGCCGCGAGGACGCACTCACCAATAAGGCCGTACTCGAAGTTCTCGAAGTCATCTCTGGCAAAGGCGCAATACCCATTCTCGCCCATGCCAACTCGAGCGCGGGTGTCCTCAACGACATCGAGGGCCAACAACGCACAAAGATCATTCAGTCCCCACACCTCCTCGCCGCTGAGGCAACTGATTTCAGCGACGCCGAGAAGATGGCCAAACATCGCCGTGTCGTAGACCTCCTCGACGGAAAGGACCCTACATACAGAACCAAGCTTGCCGTGTACCAGGCCTCCGACAATCCGCACCCCGATGGGTCAGGTCGGCACTCACTGCAGGGAATTGGCACAAGATACTCGCTATTCAAGATGGAGAAGATCGACCTCCAAGCTCTCCGCCAGTGCTTCGTCGATCCCGAAGTTCGCATAAGAATCGACACCGAGGCACCGCCATACTCCTATCCGCGAGTAGCGAAGATCAGTGTCAACTCAGGTTTCTTGAATGGCCAGGCAGCGGAATTTCACCCCGGCCTCACGTCCATACTCGGCGCGAAAGGCGCAGGCAAGTCCCTTCTCATCGAGTTCCTGAGGTTCGCACTCGGCCAAGAGCCATCCAATCCTGCCATCGCTCTGGACCATGTGGCTAAGCTCAAGTCCAGGCTTGGCGAATTCGGCGCGGTTGAAGTCACCTTCGCCGACGAGAATGGCAAGTTCACTACGATCAAGCGGGTACTCCGCGAGCTCGACAGTAGTCCCTACGAAGACTCCATTCCATTCGATCCCGCACAGGTGTTCCCTGTGTTGTTTCTCAGTCAGAACGAGATAATTGCAGTCGCTGAGGACGAGGCTCAGCAGCTCCAGTTCATTGACCGATTCTTCGACTTCCATGGCTTCCGAGCTCGTATAGCCGCAATCGAGAAAGAGCTCGACCGACTGGACAAGACAATGGCAGAGGGCCTCAGGGCCTTCGCTGAGTACGATGAGGTATTCACCAAGCTAGCCACCCTCGACAAAGAACTCGCGAAGCTTGATGAAGCCCTCAAGAATCCCATTTTTGAGAATTACCGCACACTCGAGCAAAAACACAAGGCACTCAGCGACCAGGGCGAATTCCTACTAGGCGTCGGGCAAAGCATCGCCAAGGCTCAGCAAGCGCTGTTGGCCAGACCGGCACCAGCAGTCCCCCAAGTTCTCAAGGGTGATCCCGCGCTACTTCGGAATCTAGAGCTCATCGGCAAGGCCCAACAGGCGATTGCCAACTCCCTCTCCGCCCTATCCCGTGAGTTGGAGACCGCTCGTCTCAAGGCTGACAAGGAGTTGCAGGACTGGCACCCATCATACGAGGCAGCGAAGAAGGAATACGAGAACTACGTGCAGAAAATGGGGGGCGACTACAGAGCCATCGCCCTGTCCCGCGAGCGACTTCTCAAACAGCGGGCACCGCTCCAGGACAGGCTGGACCATTTAGCCGCCAAGAAGGACGACGTCAAGCCAACCTCGAAGAGACGGGACGAGCTCCTCGATGGCCTTCAAGCTGAGTACGCGGCTTACACCTCGGAAAGAAGAGCTAAGTGCGAGAAATTCATGCTCGACTCGCAAGGGAAACTGCGCCTCCAGATTCTCGACCAGTCCAACGTCGATGCCTTCAGGGAGAGTCTACTTGCGCTAAAGAGAGGTTCATACCTCAGGGACGACGAGATCGCCACGATCACCGCCAAGGTCAGTCCACGCGACTTCGTCATTGCCTTGTTGAGATATGAAGCCACTAAGGAAGCAAAGCACCTCGCCAAGGTCGCGGCCGATTCAGGCATCGAACTCAAGCGGATGAAGATCCTCGCTGACTTCCTCCTGAGTGCCATTCCCTACGAGGCTCTGCTCGCGCTCCAATACCGAGCACACCCCCAGGATCGGCCCCTTATCCTCTATGACATTGGTGGGGGGAATTTCCAGCCTCTATCAGATGTGTCCGTAGGGCAGAAGTGCACCGCCATGCTCATCATGGCCCTCAGCGACGGCACGATGCCCATAGTCATTGATCAGCCGGAGGACTCCCTCGATATTCGCTCCATTTGGGATGACGTTTGCATGAAGCTCCGCGGCGGCAAGGAGCGACGCCAGTTCATATTCACAACACACAACTCGAGCCTCGCCGTCGCCTCGGACACAGACTGTTACCTCGTCCTGGAAGGCGACGCATCGCATGGCAAGATCGTGCACGTCGGCGCCATGGACCACCCCCCCGTAGGACCCGAGGTCATGAAGTATCTGGAGGGCGGCCCAGACACGTACCTAATGAAATACGAAAAATACGGGTCCGCGCGGGCAAGAAGCTAGCGGTCCGACGTATCCACAGGGAGACCCCCCAAATCAGTGAATCTGCCAACAAGCAGCCCCACTGACCGGCCGGGGAGATAGGTGACAAAGAAGTCCAGGGACATGGGTTACGAATGACGAGCTAGTCTACCAAGGGTATCCTCAATGCGCATGTGTTTTTCGAGTAACCGGCCGAGCTTCAGCGAGCGAGCTCGCCATCGCCCGCGCGGCTGATCCGCCGCCCCGTTAGGACCCCTTATGACAGACGTGCCCAAGTCGACCAAGTGGCATACGGTGAACGAGGTTGCAGCGCGAGCTTTGACGACCATCACAAATTCACCAGGGGTCGTCTATCCAATGGCAACAACGGAATTGCCGGATAAGTTGAAGCCGGTATCTGGTGTGGCCTCATACTATGTAACTGGTTACGCTTCTCCCCAGGCCCTGAAGGATGGGCTCACCGTTGGCGGGGAGCTGCTTGTAGCGCGCGTGGAGAGCGGGACCACCAAGAACTACCAGTTTGTTTTTGCCACCTCGTCAGATGGCACCGCCTACTTCGCTGGCCCATACAAGGGATTCGGGCACCATGTGGAAAGTGGGCAAAGCATTCCCGTGAATTCGCTGTTTGGAAACACGCCCTTCAGCAAGGGAAGGGGGTCTTAACTTCACGCGGAACGGACGGGCCGGTAGCGCCGTGCGGCTGTGCCGTGTCGTGGAGGCCCGCCGTTCACCAAGACGTTAGACCTCACCAGGAAGGAGGAACGCGATGCATCCCGAGAGGTGGCTTCCGGTAATTGCATTCTTGCTCCTCTGCCCTGGCCCCGCGCCGGCGCAGACGAATTGGCCGGATTTCATGCCGAAGCTCGACCCTGGTCTATCAACGAGCCCAGTTGCTGCGGTCGTTCCGCCCAGCGTGACTGTCGACCGACCAGCGCCCGATGTACCACCGGATAAGGCCAGATGGTCGGGAAAATGGTCCGGGTGGGCGTGTCAGGATCAGGTCTGCGATACGAAGCTCGTCGTGGAGAAGGTAGCAGCCGAGGGCGCCACCATCATCTACGCCTTTGCGTCGGCCAACGTCAAGCCCTTCACCGCTCGCCTCGAAGCGAAGTTCGTAGGAGACGAGCTCCAGGCAACCCTACGAGGCGGTGCCAAGCTCGCGTACCGCATGCGCAAGGAGGGCGACCTCGAGTTCCTGTGGAGGAGCGGAGGTCAGTGGGCAGCCGGCATTCTGTCCAAAGACAAATAGCGTAAGAGGGGGGGCTGCGAGTTTTGTCATCTTCCGGTCGCTCGTTAGGAAACGCCCGGAGCATTACGCCACTGGTTCCGGCCGTGCTAGCCTTCGCACCGCCATGTACCGCGCCGCCGGGGCCGACCCAAAAGTGGACCCGTGGCCTCGCAGAATAAAGGGGTTAGGCTGTAAATGGTGTCCGGTACCATTCTTGATCGCGAAGCAGACGATCTCCTTCGACCTCTCCGCCGCGTGGTGAGGCCTCGGGCCCCGAGTGAGAGATCCCCGGTACCTTCCGGTGCGGGGCGTCCGCTCGTATCCTGTGCCGGAATGGCTGTCGTGGTCCTGTGGGTTCTCACATCGTGTGCTTCGCCTTCCATCGTGACGCGGATGCCCGACGTGTCTAACTTGAACGTCGATCCGCAGAAATTCCTGACGATAGTCCTCCGGGATGATATCGAGATCGAGACCGCAGTGATCCGGGCCTCGGCAGCGGCAATGTCGCGGTCGCGCTGGCTTGTTCTGCAGTACGTTGAGCAGGAGAACAGAAAGGGCTTTGTCCCAGACCGTGAGTCGGAATACGCGAATCTGTTTCTGGTCCGTGAGGTGCAAGCTGGCGGCGGGCATGGCGGAGCTGTACGAGATCGTTATCTCGTCGTTGACCTCTGGCATTATTATCCCAGAGACGGGATCAAGACGTGTCACGAATGGACGGTCTGGGAAGACGATGGGGAATCCGTACCGGCGCGCGCATCGTTTCGTCTCCTGGTGGAGGATTTCAACAACGTGTTCCTCGGGGAGCAGCACGCGTCGCTCGATCCTCGCACCGTGGAACTCCTGGGAGGCTTCTTCCTGAAGGCCAAGGGGTTCTTTGCTCGAAGAGCCAAGGATCTCCGCATAGACGCAAGCGTCCCAGGGCGTGATAGGGGGCATTGGTTGCAAAACAACTCGGCAATGTAATGGGGGATGTTCTTGACGAAGCGGGTCTATTAACCTGGGCTGGAACAGCGCTGCCGTGGTGGATCACGCGGCTGGAGCGGGCGGGCGGTCGGGCGAGTGCTCTCGCCGTCCCGCCTGCGGCTGGTCCGCCGTCCCGTTATGCGTCACTGGTCATGGTCAATAGGTGGTGAATGAAGTACAACTTCGGTCCGGCTAATGAGGGGGAGCAAATCGTATACGGCTCTGAGCGGCCTGGGTTTGACTTTCATTCGGTAGGCGCCCGAGATGTCTCGCGCTGGATCTCTTTCATGCGGAAGAATGGTATCAAGCGCGTCTGTTGCCTACTTACTAAGGAACAGTTGGATTTCTACGATGTCGATCTCTTAGAGGAATATCGGCACGAGTTCGGGCCGCGAAATGTATGCTCCGCCGGAATCCCCGATTGTCATCTGTGTGATGCGGAGACACTCACGGGCAAGATCCTCCCCTTCCTGCGGGAGTCAGACCAGAAATGCGAACCCGTGGTCGTACATTGCTCAGGGGGAAGCGGACGAGCTGGACAAATTCTGAGTGCGTGGTTAGTCCATGCCCGTGGGTTATCTATCGATGAAGCGTTATCGCAGGTGAAATGTCCAAGGAGAAATCCACTTGAAGCCATCATCATTGGGAATGCGTCGATGGCGCAATTGAGGGCTCTCCTTGCTAAGTGCCATAAGTGCCAAGAGGGCAGTGCCGCATAACAACTCGCTGGAGCGGACCCGGCCAGCGCGCGATTTCAGGTCGATAATAGGTTAGGCCGGGCCGCTCAGCTCGAAACCGATGCGCCGACGCGCGGGGCCGTCAGCGTCTACGCCTGGGCGCTCCCGTAATACGGGACGTTGCCACTTTCGTCACCTTGTACTAGGGCCGCCCTGACCACCTCTCGCCAACCGCATCTCGATGGCCCCAGGGCCATGCGGAGGCGTGGCGGGCGGGATTCCGCTTGACCCCGGCGGGCGCCCGGGAGTACGCTTCCGGCAGTACCCCACCACCGCATCCGCGCAGAATCGGTGTCCCGCTGGAGCGCCCATCCCACCACGGTCCCCCGGGTCACCGTGGCTCCTTTGTTCCAGCATTGCTCTAGCCATTTTCCTTGGGGGCGACGTCGCGCCCAATCGGTCGTTCGGTTCCTCGCCGGAGGGAACTGCTGAGGTGTCAGTGTACGGCGTGAGATCGATCGATCCCTCGCGGCGTCCTGGCGATCCGGCCCGACTCGGTGTACCGGGCTACCGAATGGGGCTGAGCGTCTCGCGTAGAGCGGATCCGGCTGCTCGCAAGGTGACGAAAGTGGCAACGTCCCCCATTACGTCCCCCATTACGTCGGCAGGGTAGCAGGCAAGGGGGTTACGCGGAGTCCGGCCAGGGGGGGGTCGTCGTAGACGGGTTCGTAGGTCGGCTCCCTGGGCACGTTATTAACCGAGGAGGCGACGCTGGAGAGAACCCGAGGCGGGGCCCGTGGGCCATATGATTTGGTCCTAAACGGATTGTCATAAGGGCTCGTCGAGGACCCCTGATCCACTCTTTACGGCAACTTCGCAGGTTATCGACAACGCGTGACAGACAGGAGGACTCGCGTGAATGTCAGTGTAGGCAATCATGGCGATGCCGGTTGGGCCGCTCAGTCTAGCGGCGGGGCGGGAATACTCCGACAAATTCCCGAGGGGAACCAAACCCAGTGGCCGACTAGTTCAGTAACTGAAAAGACTAAAACGGGGAAGCTCGCGGGAAGGGACCTCCAGGGGGATTTTTCTCAAAGATATACCCCTGGACCCCCTGCAACATCTCGGGATGACGATTCGGCTCGAAGGGAGAGTCGCGGCGTAACCGTTGCTTACAACGTGTCCGGGAAACAGGGAGCGGTGCACCATAACCCATGGTGCGAAGCGAGCAGGAAAGCCGAGCGTGGGGAATACGCCCGCTCTGTATGAGCGGGAGGGGATTGCAGATGGGCCCACGGTGAACCTACACGGGCACGAAGCTGGAAACGGCGGCCGCAGCCAATGGGAGCCTACGAGTACCGCGCCAGTCCTCGACCCTAGCAGCCCCTTGGGGCTCTTTCTTTTGAACGCCTTCAATTCGGGATGAAGACATGGCAATCCACGGAGTCTACTGATTAGCCCCCACCTTGAAATGCTCTCGGATTAGCCCTTCACTGAACCGAAAGTCAAACCGCGAACAATCTGCTTGTGGATGAGGAAGATAAAGACCAGTGCGGGAAAACTTATGATAGTCGCTGCGGCGGCCAATCCCCCCCAATCGATTTGCTCGTACGAAAGAAAACTATACACCGCCACCGGAACGGTTTCTGTCTTCGGTCCGGCCAGGATCAGCGCAAAAAGAAAGTTGTTCCAGGAGAAGAGAAAGGTGAGAACGGCTGTTGCGATGACGCCGTTGCGACTCAGCGGTATGCAAATCTGGAGAAAGCACCTAACCCGAGAGCACCCGTCGATGCCCGCCGCCTCTTCGATCTCCTGAGGGATGTCCTCGAAGAAGCCAATCATCAGCCAGACCACGAGCGGCACCGAAATAACCAGATGGCTGGCCGTCAGGCCCATATACGTATCGATGAGGCCGACGTGGCGAAACAGAATGAACCATGGGACGAGATAGCTCATAAACGGTGCCATCCGTGCAAACAATATTGCTAGTGCCAACCCCCGCTGGCGGTGCCGGGCGATACTGTGAGCGGCGGGTAATCCCAGGGCCAGACCTAGAATGGTGCTTCCCATGCCAACGACTAGGCTGTTGAACAAGTACCGGCCAAATGATTTCCCAGCAAAAACGCTCCGAAAGTTTTCTAACGTCGGTGTAAAGATCCACACTGGCGGTACCGCTGTGTTGTCAGCCTGCGTCTTAAGCGCGGTCAATACCATCCAGAGAAACGCGGACATGAATACTCCAACCGTTAACCAGGCAAGCACCGACAACCCAAGCCGGGAGACGTATCTCCGCCATCTTGGACCTGCCGCTGAGGGCATCAGTACCTCCAGCTCCGTTCGCGGAAATGGGAAAGGACCAAACTGGTTCCGAACACGAGCCCAAGCAGTACAAGCGCGAGCGCTGAGGAGTAACCCAGATGGAGGTAGTTGAACCCCTTTTGATAGACGTACACGTTCAGAGTCTCTGACGAGGTGCCGGGACCGCCCTGCGTCATCACGTAGATAAGGTCAAAGGTTTTCAGTGAGTCGATGGTCCGGAACATCATGGCAACTGCCAGAGAAGGGCGAAGGAGTGGCAAGGTAATCTTGAAGAAAACCTGGAGAGGAGAGGCACCATCAATCAGCGCCGCCTCGAATGGCTCTTCCGGCAGAGATTCGAGCCCTGCCAATACGATCAATGTAATCATGGGGGTCCATTGCCAGATGTCCACCAGCGCAATAGACGGGATCGCAGTGCGTGGGTGAGTCATCCATAGTGATGGAGCCAGGCCAATCTGTTCGAGCAAGTGATTCAAGATCCCACCCGTCGGCGTGAGTATCATAGTCCACACCAGAGCCATCGCCACCGGTGTGGCCACCATCGGGAGAATAAACAGAACACGCAATACACGGCCACCCATCACGCGCTGACCGAAGAGTAGGGCGATGGCCGTGCCAAGTATCACCTCAGCCGGGATGGTGATTCCAGTCAAGTAGGCTGTCCGTCCTATAGAACCCCAGAATCGTTCGTCCCGCAGGAACATCTGGAGATAGTTGCCAAGTCCAACAAACTCCGGCGGGTTCGCGATGTACCAGTTGAAAAAACTCATGTACACGTTGTAGACCGTAGGAAAAAGTAGGAGAAGGAATATCGCGAAGAGTGCGGGTGCCGGGAACAGTACTCGGGTCTGAAAATCCCTTTTTCGCTTATAAGGGCGACCGGAGACGAGAGGAGCCCGCGCGGTTAGTTCAGCATGAGATGCCATGCGAAAACTCCGCCCGGCATCGAACGGCAACTAGCGCGCATTCGATGCCGGGATTATGACCAGCGACGAAAGTCGTTACTTCTTTTTTTCGGTTGTCTCCATCAGGACTTTCATTTCAGCAGCGGCCTTATCCGCCGCCACTTTTACATTCTCCCCCAGAATTCCGGCCTGAACGACCCCACCGATGAGTTCTTTCGCCTCAATCGCGGCGACGATAGGAGGGAGCCACTCAGGGTCTGCAATCTTCATCGAGTCAAGACAGACCTTGGTCCATTCGGGATTTTTGTCCGCGGCCTTAAATTCCGCGCTGGTCCACGCCGACGTTCGGGCGGTGGATCCACCTGCCATCTGCGCGCGCAGTTGTTGCTTCTTGTTCGTTAGCCACTGCATGAGGAACCAGGCCGCCTCTTTGTTCTTAGAGAAGGTGGAAAGGGCAAGTCCCCAGATCAGCATGTTAGGTGTATCCCGGACCGGTCCTGCCGGAAATTTCGCGTAGCTGATCTTCCCGACGACTTTGGCTTTTTCCGGGTCGAGGAATAACGCACCCAAGCCACCCGAGTCCACCCACATAGCTGCCCGTCCCTGAGCCATCATTGAGCCAGCCTCGTACCATTGGAAACCAGTCACTCCAGGCGGTCCATAAAGGCGCACGACCCGGCTATACGCTTCCCATGCCTGCACTGCCTCCCGGCTGTTAATCGCCGGATTCCCCTGCTTATCCAGCCAATCACCGCCGAAGTTGTGCAGCCAAGCACTTAGGGTGCCACCCCCCAGCGCCTCCCGCCGGCCGCGGTTAGTAATCCCGTACACTTCCACCTTGCCGTCTGGCCCCTTCAGCGTTAGCTTCTTGGCTGCATCCTCAAGCTCGCTCAGGGTGGTGGGCACCTTCACTCTGTGCTTTTCAAACAGGTCCTTCCGGTAATAGAGTATGCCGACCTCAGTTCCCCACGGGACCGCAATCATAGTCCCCTTGTACTTATTGCCGTTGAGGACGGGGTTCGGGAAGTCGGAAAGGTCGTAGTCTGGTTCGGTTAGGGTCGGGTCCTTTAGATACTGCTCAAGTGGTGCATAGTATCCGCCCAGGTAGAACTTCGCCCCCTCCTGTGAAGGGATCGTTGAGATCACGTCAACTTGGCCAGCCCCTGACGCCACCTCAACCCCGATCTTTTGATTGAACTGCTCCTGTGGGATGGACTCGATCACTGCCTTGATACCTGTTAGTTTCTCAAATTCATCGGCCCATCCGCTGACCAGCGAGGCCCAAGGATGCTTTTGCGCGATCATCCGCACAGTGATGTTCTTACCCTTGAGCCGTCCCCAGTTGAATTCTCCCGCAGCAGCTACGCCACACCATAGGACCGACATCGCGGTAATCCCTAACAGCACCAGCTTGCACAACCTGGCAATCTCCCGCGTGTTCATCCTCATTCCTCCTCTTGGTCTGAGCAGGCAGAAATTCAAAATCCGCCACACACGCTAGTTGGCTAGTTTCAGCCTCACCTCCCTTCCCCTCAGATTAGCCTGGAAGAGTTCACCGGCAAAGCCACTCAGCCGCGTTTTGCGGCTTTTCGAGGCAAGAATGCGGTCGCGGCTCCGGCCAGCGCAAAACGATAGAACTCTCCTGGCTTCAGAAGTACCGCTTTCGCCCTTGGTGCGCGCTTCTTAAGCTCTTTGGCGAAGGCCGGTCCCTCGTCGAAACGGTAGTGCATTGGGAACGCTACCTTCACGCCCAGCCACTTGGCTACTAAGGCGGCCTCATCCGGATAAAGCTCGGTTAACGATTGGCCTAGCACATTTACCCCGCCGACGCCGAGAATGCCCACGTGTGGTTTATACAGCTCACCGAAGAGCTTGTGATCCATACTGATCGAAGTATCTCCCCCGAAGAAGATCCGGACGCCATTGGGTGTCGTGATAAGGTAACTGAGTGGCTGCGAGTTTATGAAGGAATTCTGGCCGATCTGTGAGAACGATAGGTGATGCGCGGGCAAGGCTTTGACGAAGAGTCCTTCGATCTCAAACCGAACACCGGAGACCATGAAGAGAATCCTATCCGACTCAATTCCGGCTTCTAAGGCCTTGAATCGGGTGGAGTAGTCGCAGACAAGCTTCGCCTTGCCCCGCTTCAGGATATCAAAGGCCTGGCCCACATGGTCTGCGGCGACGTGCGTGATTATCACAACATTCACACCGTCAAATTCTTCCATCCTACACGGGCTCGGAGGGACGCCCAAGTCGGGTATCCCGGCCAGCATAGGATCCAGGATGACGCGGCGACCATCCTCGAGCGTGATCTCAAAGGCGGTCCAACCTAGGTATCTAAATGTTATCGACATTATGAGCCTCTTCTTCCAAGCCCTTTCGCGATTTAACCGAAACGCCGCTGCTCGGATACCATCCTCCCATCCCTCGGTGACCGGGGGAGCGATTTACCGGCTCTTACGGCGGCCGGCTCATCTCCCGATTACCGTCTGGATGGCCTTCTCCAGCGTGCCCACGAGTTGTCCCACATTGGCCTCGCTGAAGATGTACGGCGGGCTGATCTGGATATGATCCCCCGCCACCCCATCGATCATGCCGCCCATGCCGGGCACGACCATCACGCCCTCCGCCAGCGCAGCCTCCACGACGCGCCGAGTCACGCCAGCCTCGGGTGGGAACGGCCGCTTGCTGGCCTGGTCGGCCACGAACTCCACCCCCAGGATGAGGCCGGTCCCGCGCACGTCCCCCACGATGGGGAACCGCTTGAGCGTCTCCAAGCGCTCCCGGAGGACGCGGCCGATGCGGGCGGCATTCTCCACCAGCTTGTGCGCCTTGAGGTACTTGAGCACGGCCAGGCCCACCGCGGAACACAGCGGATGGCCGGAGTAGGTGAAGCCCTGCGTCATGTGGCCCGACCCCTGGGCGATGGCATCATATACCTTGTCGTGCAGGATCACCGCAGCTAGCGGCGCATACCCGCTGCTCAGGGCCTTCGCCGTCGTGATCATGTCGGGCATGACGCCCCAGTGCTCGATGGCAAAGTTCTTTCCGGTCCGCCCCACCCCCGTGATCACTTCGTCGGCAATGAAGAGGATGTCGTGTTTGTCGCAGATCTCGCGGATGCGCGGATAATACTCGGGGGGCGGCGTGACCCCCGCCGCCGATGTTCCGATGACCGGCTCGGCGATGAAGGCGGCGATGCCCTCGGCGCCCTCCAGCGTGATCACCCGCTCGAGGTCCTCGGCACAGGCGATCCCACAGCCCGGATAGCTCTTCCCGTACGGACAGCGGTAGCAGTAGGGCGGGTGAATCTTGGGGAAGTTCTGGAGGTACGGCGTGAATTCTCGCCGCCACGCCGTGCGCCCCGACATGGACAGGGCCCCGATGGTGTTGCCGTGGTAGCTGATCCAACGGGAGATGATGCGGTACTTCCCTGCCTTGCCCCGTTCCAGGTGGTACTGGTGGGCCAGTTTCATGGCGGTCTCGGTGGCCTCGGAGCCGCCGGACAGCAGCAGAACGTGCCCCATCCCCTTCGGCGCCCAGGTGGCCAGCTCCTCCGACAGCGCCATGGCCGCCTCGTTGGCAAAGGAGCCGCCGTGGACAAAGGCCACGTACTCGGCCTGCGCTCGCATGGCGGCGATGATCTCGGGCACGCCGTGCCCGACGTTCACCACCGAGATGCCTCCGACGGCGTCGAGATACTCGCGGCCGGCCCGATCGTAGAGGAACACGCCTTTGCCCCGCACGATGACCGGGTACGTTTTCTTGAAGTCCCGAAAGACCTGTGCGCCCATGATCCTGATCTCCCCATCAAACCATGTTAGTAAGAGATTCCGAGAGTGCCCTCTGACGTTCGCAAGATCATGGCCTATTCATACCTACTCTCAGAATTGGGTTTTCCTCTTCGCGTGGTTGCGTATGTAGACGAAGGAACATCATTCGCAGCAGTAGAGTCGTTCGGTCCTGCGGTCTTGAGACTCCGCAGGATTGTGGTGACAAATGGCTCCAGAACCTCCACCATGTGGTCGCTCATGATCCGGCTGGCGCGCTTGGGATCCCGCTTCCGCAAGGCCTGAAGGATCGCCACGTGCCCCTTCACTACCGAGTCCATGTCTCCATACATGCGATTGAGTGCCGATAGGTAGATTCGGATCTTTCGGTCTAAACCTGCCCACATTTCGAACAGCAATGGGTGTCCTGATGCCTGCATGATGCACGCGTGAAATCGATAATCACACTCCACCATGCCAGGGAAATCTCCAACGCGTGCCATCGAGGACATCTCTCCGATAATCGCCTCGATGCGACGAAAATCCTCCTCAGTCATGCGCTTCACGGCAAGGCTGGCCGCGAAGCCTTCCAGAACCCCTCTCAAGCTGGCAATCTGACGTGCCAAATCCTCTGTGAGCCCAACAACGAATCGTCCCCGGTTGGGCTTCCGGACTACCAACCCCTCCCGCTCAAGCTGGAAGAGCGCTTCACGGAGTGGTCCGCGGCTGATGCCCATCGCAAGGGCAATCTTCATCTCAAGCAGACGGCTCCCGGGGGGCAGTTTCCCGTTAGCAATCGCTTGGCGAATAGCCACGGCAATCTGCCCTGCTATGTTGCGATAGGGGATAGAGTCCGGAGAAAAGGGTATTCCTGAAAGGGATGGCCAGGAAAGATAGTCGCTCTGAGATTTTCGCGGCGCACGAGGCATCATGGAACTCACGAAGACAGAATTGTCATTTGTTGACATTTCACCATAATCTTGGAAAACTTGTCAATAGAATACTGCGACAGTAACCTTGCCTTCGAAAATTGGACTAGCGACAATGTAAGTACGGCCCCTTAAACCCATAGTATAGTAAATAGGGGACGGGCATGAAATTATGAGTTCCTACCCCCACCCTCGACGTCGAAGACGCACGAGATTCTGGGTAAAAGGGGGCGCTGCCACTTCTGTCACCTTCCGGTCGCTCGTTGGGGAACGCCTGGAGCGTTGCGCCACTGGTTCCGGATGTAATAGGGGACGTTGCAGTCTTCGTCGCCTTGTGCTACCCTGGCCATGTTATGCCGCGCCACGCGCGTCTCGATGCCCCCGGGACCCTCCACCACGTGATGGTGCGGGGGATCGAGCGGACTACCGT
>Ga0315282_10010461_pt1 | contig 14547 bp, 13 predicted proteins | sample YL17G07_20_MG_FD_203693 | JGI IMG/M metagenome (GOLD analysis project Ga0315282, IMG submission 203693) | Sediment microbial communities from Yellowstone Lake, YNP, Wyoming, USA - YL17G07_20 | ecosystem: Environmental > Aquatic > Freshwater > Lake > Sediment | place: USA: Wyoming | collected...
GGCCGCGTGCCGCCGGTCAGCGAGGCCACGCCGACCCTCGGCCCGTACTACGTGCTTGAGCCGCTGGCCCAGCGGGGGACCGAAGAACTGCTCCTCGGTTACGACATGCGGCTGCTTCGTAAGGTCTGGATCCGGCGTCTGCCGGAGGGCGCCCCGGCCGTCGCGGCCGGCATTCGCAGCCTGGGCCGGGCGACGCGCCTTCGCTGGCTGGGCGGGCGGCGTGCGGCAGGCGAGAACTGGGATGCCTACGAGGCCCCGCCCGGACAGCCGCTTTGGGCACTCCTCGGCCGGTGCCAGCCATGGCGGTCCGTCCGCTACTGGCTGCTCGACCTGGCCGAGGAACTCCGGGCCAGCCTGGAGGAGGGGTCGGTTCCCTCGCCGCTTGGGTTGGACCGCGTATGGATCACCGCCGACGGCCGCGCCAAGTTGCTCGACTTCCCGGCGCCGGGAATCGACGAGAAGCGTGCGGCTTCGGAGCCGCAGGCGCTCGAGGCCGCGGACTTCCAGGCTGCACGGGTCTTCCTGAACCAGGTGGCCGTCGCCGCACTCGAAGGTCGCCTGCTTGACGCACAGGCGGCACGAGATCAGGCGGTCGCCGTGCCCTTGCCCCTGAGTGCCCGCGATCTCCTGAGGGCCCTGCCGACGCTTCAGGACTTTGGGTCGCTGACGAGCGGCCTGAAGTCGCTCCTCCAGAAAACCGCTTCAGTCAGCCGCCTAAGACGCTTCGGCCTCGTGGCCGTCTGTGCCGCCCTGCCGGTCATCGCCGCCGGAGGAATGATCTTCGGGTTCTTCATGATGCGGCAGTTGGGCCGGACGCAGCCGGACATCGAACCTCTGAGGACCTGTCTGTTCCGAATGGCCATGCTGGGTAACCCGCCCCCGAACGACAAGGCCCAGCAAGAGCGCCAAGCGTTCGAGATTTACATCGCCGGCCATTTCCGCAAGACGATCTCGGATCCGGCGTCATGGTCCAGCCTGTACGCCAAGTCCATGATTCCCGAGCCGTGGCACAAGACCGCGGAAGAGATCATCGCCACGCACCCGAGCCCGTCGCAGGACGAACTGGCCGAAGCGACGGCCATCGTTCAGCCCGTGCTCGACAAAATGGCCGCGTCCGGGGGCCCGTTCCCGCCGATCCTCGCGGCCTTCGTGGGGATCGCCTGGGCGGGCATAATAGCCATCCTGAGCCTGCTTTGTGCACTCGTGTTCCGCAGGGGACTGGCCTTGCTCCTGCTGGGAGTGGACCTCGTGACGCGCGATGGGTCGAGGGCCTCCCGCCTGCGCGTATTCTGGCGGTGCCTGGTCGTCTGGGCGCCCCTGCCGGCCATTCCGATCCTGATGGGCTGGCTCCTGACGGTCGTCGCACCGTCCACCAGGGGAGAGGTCATGCTCGGACTCGCGAGTGCCCTGACGTTCGCCCTCTACATCCCCCTGGTCGCCTGCTCCACGCTGCTGCCGGAGCGCGGCCTCCAGGATCGGCTGGCCGGCACATGGCTCGTGCCGCGGTAGCGCTCCAGCGCCGCTGACAGTCTCGCGTGGTGCGGCCTGGGCGACGCCCCGCGGACGGTGCCGGAAGAGTTCGCCCGCATCAAGAGCGGCGACGTGGTGCTGCCGACGCGGACGAGCGACGGCCGGGGTCAGTCGCGCAGTTCGACGTGCCAGTAAGCCGCATCGAGGAACTGCTTCCACGAGCGGTACTTCTCGCTGCCGACGTGGATGGAGATTGTGGGGCTGAACCGCGGCTCGACGGGGGGGCGGACGAGGCGCATCCGCGCCTCGCCCGGTGTGCGGCCGCCCTTGCGGACGTTGCAGTTCATGCACGCGCAGACGACGTTCGGCCACGCGGTCCGGCCGCCGCGGCTCCGCGGGATCACGTGGTCGATCGAGAGTTCAGTGGTCCTGAACTTCCTGCCGCAGTACTGGCACCGGTTCGCGTCGCGGGCGAACAGGTTCCGCCGGTTCAGCCGCACGCGCGTCCTCGGGATGCGGTCGTAACTGAGGAGGCGGATGACTCGCGGCACGGCAATGTCGAACCGCACCGTCCGGACCCACTCGTGGCCGGCCGGCTGGAACTGCCGCCGCAACTGCGAAATCTCCGCCCAAGACGAAAAATCGTAGCAGTTGAACGTCTCGTCCTCGACCGAGACGACCTCGGCAACGTGCTTCCACAGCAGGACGAAGGCATGGCGCGCCCGCACCACCCGGACTGCCATGAACAGCCGGTTCAGCACCAGCACGCTGGCATCCAGGGCGCTCGGGGCTGGCGCCACCACGGATACGGCCGTACTCATCCGTCGGACCTCTCAAAAGGGCGTAAAGTCAGCAGAATCTTAGCGTAGAACCCGCGGCGCGTCCAGAGGGAATTCCCCGCCAAGTGAACGGCGAGGACCACGCGCGCAGTGTTCAGCGGGGAGCCGATGGCGACCGCGTGGCCAGCGTAGACCTACGGCAAGATCGCCAGCGGGTCCCTCGTGACCTTTCGGATGGTCCGTGCGTCGAGGCGTTCGATGCCCGGCCGGCTCGCGACCTCGTCGCAATAGTCCGACCGGTTATACTCCAGGACGATCTCCATCGGCTTCTCTGGAATCATCGGCCTGGCCCGTCCGACGAGGGCGATGGCCCGCCGGGCCGCCTCGCGGATTCCGGCCCGCGCCTCGACCGGTTCGACCAGTGCTGCCCGGTTCCGCCCCAGACCGTGCTTGACGACCGCCGTCTCGACCGGGTCGAAGAACCGGCGGGCCTCGACGCAGGCAGCCTCGTCTCCGCTGACCATGAGCATCGGCACGCCCCAGTTGCCCGCCACGATGGCCCACTGGGCCAGTTCGCCCATCTGCCGCCCGTTGATGGAGTAATTGTGCCACGAGGCCGACGACTGCGTGTGGTCGAGAAACGCGTTCATGGTGCCCGCCATGGCGTGTGCGCCGATGAAGAAGGTGCCCTGGTAGGAGGCGTCGAGGCAGCCCCACCATTTGCCGCCGGGCCGCGTGTCGTTTTCGGCGCGAGGATCGAGCAACCCGAGGATGAAGTTGTTGCCGCCGCCGTGGCTATCCAGAACGGTGATGTGGTCGGCCCCCCCCGCCAGTGCGCCGTCTACGGCGGCGTTCACGTCGGCCATCAGGAGTTCGCAAGCCCTGCGGTAGTGCAGGCCCGCCGGCTCGATCGCCTCGATGCGGTCGATGCCCGCGATGCCCTCCAGGTCGGTGTGGATGTAGATTCGCATGGCTACCAGATTCGTTTCAAGGCCTCGCCCACGCGGCGGACCGCCTCCTCGGCCGGGAGCGTGCCCAACTCCGGCACGAACGGCTCGGGCACCACCGGCCCGTCGTAGCCGATCTTTCGCAGGGCTCCGAGGAACCCTTTAAGGTCTATGACGCCCGTCTCGCCGGGCAGCCGCCGCACGTTATCGCGCTGGGCGTCGACGGCGATGCCGGCCGGGGCATCGTTGATGTGCACGTAGACCACCTGCTCGGGCCGCAGGGCCTCAATGTCCTCGACCGTCCCGAGCGAAGTGTACCAGTGCCACGAGTCCAGGAGGAGCCCTACGTTGGGGCCCACCGCCTCGGCCAGGTCCAGCATCTGCTCCATCGTGCGGACGAACGGATACTTGTGGCCCATCCGAAGCGTCTTGGGACCAATGAACTCCAAGCCCAGCCGGCACCCGGCCTTGGCGAGGGCCCGGGCCGCCTGGCTCAGCCGCTGCGCGTGCCAGGCGAAGTTGTCTTCAAACGGAAGCGTGTCGGAGAACGGGAGGATCCACGTGGCGAACCGCGTGACCCCCACCTCGGCCGCCCGGGCCGCGATGGTTCTCAGGCCCGCCGCCGCCGCGTCGAACGCCTTCTCGTCGCCGTAGAGGTTCACGGGCAAGCCCGTGCCGCCGGCCTTGAGGCCGTGCTTGGCGAGGGCGCCAGTGACTGTGGCCGCGGGCACCGACAGGTCGACGGCGACGTCGATCCCCTCGAATCCGTGCTTGACGGCCAGAGGCAGGCACTCGTTCCAGGGCAGGCTGACGCCGATGGCGCCGGGGTTCAGGCAGCGGAACATGCGAGTCTCCTTTGTGAAGGAATGCGTGCGGCCTCATCATGCCATGATCCCTCGGCGCCTGCAAGGAATTGGGCGGGAACCCACCGACTGACGGGTGGCATGCAACGCCGTTAACTAATTTGGGCCGGTGCATTGATGAAACACCTGCGCCATGCGGATTTCCTCGCGTGTGGCCGTGCGGATTTTCGGCACGCCCGGCGGCCGTTCCCTCTTCTTGTGTGGCCAGTAACGCGCCGCCTTCGGACGCCGCCGCACGTACGCGTCCTTCACGGCCCTCCGCAACCGCCACCGCAGGCCTCCCGCCGGCCGCGGCTTGCCCTGGAGCCCGTCGAGTTTGTGACCAACGCTTTCAACCGCCCCGAGTGCCTCGAGGGCCTCACGCTCAAGGCTGGGGCCGCGCGGCGTTTCCGCTTCGGCGTCCAGGCGGCCGAATTCTAGAGCAGGGCTTCGCGCGGTGTCGCGCGGCCGGCCGTGGCACGCTGTAGCCAGGCGCGCCAAACAGGTTTCCGGGGCGTTCGGCCTACGTGGCTAGACGGCCCACGGATGCAGGACGATCTTGCCGCACTTGCCTGCCAGTTGCAGTTCCCACGCGTCGATCACCCGGCTCATCGGCAGCGTGTGCGTGATGAACTTATCGAGCAGGGCCGAGGATTCCCGGATGACCTGCATGATCTTCGGGGCGTCGGCCAGGTTGTAGTGCCAGACGCCGTGCATCGTTAAGCCCTTGCGGATGGTGTCGTCGCTGACGCGGATCACCAGGTCGCCCGCCTCGCCGACGAAGGCCGCCTGGCCGCGGCGCCGCGCGGCATCGATCATGAGGCGCTGGGCCGCCGGCGTACCGGAGCAGTCGATGGCCTTGTCGACGCCCGCGCCGCCCGTCAGGTCGCGGATCTTGGCCAGCGCCCCGGGGTCCGCCGGGTCGATGACCGCCAGGGCCCCAAGCGCCTTGGCGAGGCCCGCCCGGTAAGGATATCCTTCCACCCCGATGACGCGGGCGCCGCGGTAGACCGCATTGACGACCGCGCCGAGCCCAACCGGGCCCAGGCCGGTGACCAGCACCGTGTCGAACGCATTGACATTCATCCGCTGCATCGCGCCGAAGGTCGGCCCCAGTCCGCAGCACGCCATGCCGCCGTGGTCGTACGAGACGCCGTCAGGGATAGGCACCAGAAGCCAGTCCTGGGCCACGAGGTACTGGGCGTACGTGGCGACGCCGGCGGCGTTACCGGTCTCCTTGAGGATGTCGGGGGCGTGCCGGCAGTGGATGTAGTCGCCGGCCAGGCACAGGGGGCACCGGCCGCAGCCCGCCAGCGGCATCACGGCGACGCGGTCGCCCACCTTGACGCGGCCCGGCTGGGCGACCTCGACCACCTCGCCGGCGGCCTCGTGGCCCAGGAACTCGATCTGCCGGCCCTGGTTGTCGCGGTAGGCCTTGTACTCGGTGCACATGGGCGCGGCGCGGACCTTGACGACCACGAACTCGCCCTTGGCATTCGGGTCAGGCCGGTCGACGATGGCGCAGCGGCGATTGCCGGTGATGACGACCTGTTTCATGGGGTGGTCCTATAACCGGCAGGCCGCCGGAGCGCCGCGGCCCTAATGTCTCTTGAGCGCCGCGGCGCTCCCGCGGCCTGCGTGAACGGCGTCAGGCCTTGAGGCCCTTTCGCACCGCCTCGGCCACGAGGTCGCCGACCTGGGTGGTCGTGTAGCCCATCTTGCCGGCCGCAAGGCTCTTGAGTTTCCGGGCGGTGACGTACGTGATGGCGGCCTCGACGCGGTCGCCGGCGGCCTCCTCGCCCAGTTCATAGAGGAGCATCGCCATCGCCCCGATGGCCGCCAGCGGGTTGATGACGTTCTTGCCGGCGTACTTGGGTGCCGACCCGCCGATGGGCTCGAACATCGAGAGGCCGTCGGGGTTGATGTTCCCGCCAGCGGCAATGCCCATGCCGCCCTGGATCATCGCCCCGAGGTCCGTGATGATGTCGCCGAACATGTTCCCCGTGACGATCGTGTCATAGCACTCGGGGTTCTTGACCATCCACATGCAGCACGCGTCGACATGATTGTAGTCGCGCGTAATGTCGGGGTACTCCTGGCCCACTTCGTTGAACGTGCGGAACCACAGGTCGCCCACGAAGGTCAGCACGTTCGTCTTGTGGACGAGGGTGAGCAGTTTCTTGTCGCCCCTCTTGCGGCACAGGTCGAACGCGTAGCGGATGCACCGCTCGACGCCGTGGCGGGTGTTGCACATAATCTGCGTGGCCGTCTCGTGCGGCGTGCCCTTGTACTGGCATCCGCCCATGCCCGTGTACAGCCCCTCGGTGTTCTCACGGACGATGACGAAGTCGATGTCCTCGGGACCCTTGTCGGCCAGGGGGCATTTGACGCCGGGGTACAGTTTCACAGGCCTGAGGTTGATGTACTGGTCGAGTTCGAACCGGAGGCGCAACAGGAGCCCCTTCTCGAGGATGCCCGGGGCGACGTTCGGGTCCCCGACCGCGCCCAGGTAGATGGCGTCGAACGTCTTTAGGGCCGCCAGTTCATCGTCGGTGACGACGGGGATGTTGGGCTTGGCGGGGTCGCCGCCGCGCGCCAGGTACCGCGCGCCAGAGAAATCGAACTCCTGGGTCTCGTAGCGGAACCTGCCGACCTCGGCGGCCGCGGCCAGGACCTTGAGGCCCTCGCGGACGACCTCCGGCCCCGTGCCGTCGCCGCCGATTACCGCGATGCGGTAGGGCTTCTTCGCCTGCCTGGCGGGCTGTTTCTTTGCCATGAGTAGTTCCCTCATGTCGTCTTGGAGCGGCACCTTTTACCGCGCCGGGCGGCATTTGGCAAGCCTTTAGAGCATTTCGGCAGGAAGACGCTTGACCCCCATGCGACCGGCAGGCTAGAATCCGTTGGAGGTGTACCGATGAAACTGATTGTAACTCTAGAGCGTGACGAAACGGGCATGATCGTGGCCGAGTGCCCCGCCATCCCCGGCTGCGTCTCGCAGGGCAAGACAGAGCAAGAAGCCCTGGCGAACATCCGCGAAGCCATCCAGGCCTGTATCGAGGCTCGCGCCGCCAACGGTATGCCCCTGACGGTGGCCACACGCGAGATCGAGGTCTCTGTGTGATGTCCAAACTGCCCGCGATCTCGGGCGCGCAGGCCGTGAAGGCGTTTGAGCGCGCCGGTTGGCGCCAGGATCGTCAGCGCGGCAGCCACATCGTCATGCTTAAGACTGGCCACATTGCCAGCCTGTCGATTCCGCAGCACCGCGAAGTGGCTCCGGGCACGCTGCGCTCGCTTATCCGCGCGGCCGGGATGACGGTTGATGAGTTCTTGCGATTCTGCTGATCCTGCCGGGCCGCACCGGCCTCGGGGCGCTGCCCTTGGGCCCGCTCGCAAAAAACACTCGGCAAGTCCGTCGGCGATCCTATAATGCACGCCAGAAGGCTTCGGCGGGTCCGATCCTCCATGGCGGTGCCCCCTATGGGCGAGCAGAGACATCGTCTGGCATTTCCCGCCTGGATTGGGTCCGTGTTGTGTCTGGCTCTTCTTGCCTCGGCCGCCGGGGCCAGCCAGGCCGACGCCCGCCAGAAGATCGTCTTCTGGAACCTCTTCACCGCGGGCGACCAGCACAAGGTCATTACCGAACTCGTCGACCGGTTCAACCGGTCCAGTCCGGACTACTACGTCGAGAAGATCGACATCCCTTACCAGCACATCCACGCGAAGATGCTGCCCGCGGTGGCGGGCCGCACGCCGCCCGACGTCTCGATCTTCGACCGGTTCCTGGTCGCCAGTTACGCGGCTCGCGGCACGTTCATGGCGCTGGATGACCGAGTGGCGGCCGCCGCCTTGACGCGCGAGCAGTTCTTCGACGCCCCCTGGGACGAGTGCTTCTACGACGGCAGGCAGTACGCCGTCCCGTACGACACCGACGTGCGGGTGATGTACTACAACAAGAAACTCTTCCGCGAGGCCGGCCTCGACCCCGAGAGGCCGCCGCGCACCTGGAGCGAAGTGGAGCGCGCCTCGGCCCGCCTCACGAAGCACCGGCCCGACGGCTGGCTCGACCAGGTCGGCTTCGTCCCCTTCTGGGGCAACACCACGCTCTACCTTTACGGGTGGCAGAAGGGGGGCAAGTTCCTGTCGGCCGACGGCCGCCGCGTCACCCTGAACGACCCCCGGATCGTCGAGGCGCTCCAGTGGGTGGCCGGTGTTTCCCGCGCCTACGGCATCGAGAACCTGATGACCCTCCAGACCGGGTTCGGCGCCGATGCGCAGAACCCGTTCATCACCGGCCGCGTCGCCATGACCGTGCTCGACGTGGGCGAACTGAGCATGATCCAGAAGTACGGGGCGGACCTGGACTGGGGCGTCGCCCCGTGCCCGTACGCCGACGACGGCGCGCCGGCGACCTGGTCGGGCGGGTTCAGCATGGTCATCCCGCGCGGCGCGCCGTGCCCCGACGGCGCGTGGGCCCTCAGCCGCTTCATCCTCTCAGACGACTCGCAGCGGTTCATGGCCACTTCGAGCAACAAACTGCCCGCGCGGCGGTCGGCGGCCAACGACCCGTTCTTCCAGCAAAGCGCGTTCTGGCGCCTGGCCATCGACCAGATGAAGTTTTCGCGCTACCGCCCGATCACGCCCGTAGGGCAGGTCATCATCACCGAGATGTACATGGCGGTCGACCAGGTGGTCCACGACAAGATGACGCCGCAGGAGGCGCTGGACGTCGCGACCCGCGAGTCGCAGAAGGAACTGGACCGGTTCCTGGCCGAGACGTCCGGGACGCCCGTCGATTGGCGCCTCGTCGGCCTGGCGCTGGGCGGGGCGCTCGGGGCCTTCCTGCTTGTCCGGGGCTGGTTCTCGTACAGGCGGATCCGCGCCGCCCGCCTCCATCGCCAGCAGGCGGTGGCCGGGTACCTCTTTGCCGCGCCGGCGATTGCGGGCCTGGCGCTCTTCATGGTCGGGCCGGTCCTGGCGTCGCTCGTCTACAGTCTCACGCGCTACGAGATCCTGACGCCGGCCACGTGGCAGGGCCTGGAGAACTACCGGCGCCTGTTCGCCGAGGACCGGTTCTTCCTGACCGCGTTGTGGAACACGTTCTACTTTGCCGCCGTGTCGGTGCCCGCGAACATCGTGCTGGCGCTCGGGCTGGCGCTGCTCTTGAACCGCGAGATGGGCGGCCGCTCATTCTACAGGATGTTTTTCTACCTGCCGAGCGTCGTACCGGCCGTGGCGGGGAGCCTCCTGTGGGCGTGGCTCTTCAACGGCGAGTACGGCCTCGTGAACGTGGTCCTGGGGTACTTTCATCTTCCGGCGGTGCCTTGGCTGACGAGCGAGCACTGGTCGAAGCCGGCCCTGATCGTCATGGGCCTCTGGCAGGTGGGCGGGGGGATGATCATCTTCCTGGCGGCGCTACAGGGCGTTCCGCGGACGCTCTACGAGGCCGCCGAGATCGACGGGGCCGGCACGTGGACCACATTCTGGCGCATCACGCTCCCGATGATCTCTCCCGCCATGTTCTTCATGGTTGTCATGGGCGTCATCGGGTCGCTCCAGGTCTTCACTCAGGCGTACCTCGTCACCTCGGGCGGGCCAGTCAATTCGACACTCTTCTACGTGTTGTACCTCTTCCGCGAGGCGTTCGAGAACCTGCACATGGGGTACGCCTCGGCGATGGCGTGGGTGCTGTTCGTGTTCATCCTGGCGATGACGGCCCTCCAGTTCGTCCTGGCGAAGCGGTGGGTCTACTATGAGGGAGGCCAGCGATGAGCCTCGGCCGCGGCGAGCGCCGCCTCGTCACCAACGCCGGCGTGCACGTCATCCTTATCGGCCTCCTCCTGGTGTTCCTGGGCCCGTTCTTCTGGCTCCTGAGCACCTCCTTCAAGACCGACAAAGAGATGTTCAAGATGCCGCCGCAGTGGATACCCGACCCGGCGACCGTCGGGCATTACGTCGACGCGCTGGTGAACTTCCCGGCGCTGCGGTACACCGGCAACACGCTGGTCATCGTGCTGTTCTCGACGATAGGGACGCTGCTGAGTTGCTCGATGGCGGCCTACGCGTTCAGCCGCCTGCGCTGGCCGGACCGTGGCTTCATCTTCGGCCTGCTGATGGCCACGATGATGATCCCCGGCCAGGTCACGATGATCCCCGTGTTCATCATGTTCAGCCACCTGAAATGGGTCGATACGTTCCTGCCGCTGATCGTGCCGGCGTTCTTCGGAAACGCTTTCTTCATTTTCCTCCTGCGCCAGTTCTTCCTGACGATCCCGGAGGACCTGATCGAGGCCGCGCGGCTCGACGGGGCGAGCGAGTGGCGGGTCTTCTGGACCATCGTCATGCCGCTCTCGAAGCCGGCCCTGGTGACGGTCCTGATCTTCGCGGTCCTGAGGGACTGGAACGACTTCATGGGGCCGCTGATCTACCTGACGAGCGAGGAGCACCGAACGCTGGCGTTGGGCCTGGCCCACCTTCGCGGCGTCCAGTCGACCGAGTGGGGCCTGTTGATGGCGGCGTCGGTGCTGATGGTCCTGCCGGCGCTGGCCCTGTTCTTTGCCGCCCAGCGATTCTTCATCGAGGGTATTGCCCTGACGGGGACGAAGGCTTAGTACTACAGCGCAGGACGCTCTTGCGGCCGCGGTGCAGATTGCCCCCGGCCTGTTCGCCGGGGGCCAGGCGACTTGCGCGAAGGGTTGACATTCCATGGCCGTGCTGGCCATTTTGTCGGGCATGTGCTTTTCGATCGTCGCCATCTCGTACCGCCTCGGCGCTACGAGGGGCGTGGGGCCGGTCAGCGTCATGGGCACGTGCAGCCTGATGGGCACGGCCCTCTTCGGCGCCAGGGCGATGGCCTGCGGCGGCGCGCCCGTTCTGGTGCCCGCGCTGGGCCTGTTGGCCGGAGTGACGCAGTACATGCTCCTGCCGCTCATCCGTGCGGCCCTGCGCCTGGGGCCGATCTCGCCGCTGTGGTGCGTGCTGATGCTGTCGTTCATCCCAACCACGGTCTACTCGTGCGTGGCGCTCGGCGAGCGGCTCGTGCCCGTCCAGTATGCCGCGATGGCCGCCGCCGTGCTTTGCATCTTCATGGCGTGCGTGGGGAAGGGCGGATCGCCTGTGACGGGGGCGGCGGCAGACTCGCCGCACCGGCTGCGCTACGCCGCCGTGCTCGTGACCATGCTCCTGGTGGGCTGCGTCTCGGGCTCCTGCATGAAGGAACTGGACTGGCGGGCCGACGGGGCAGGCGGCACCCTCCTGGCTCGCCACCGGGACGCGTTCCTGGCGATGCTCTACCTCGGCATTGCGTTTTGCGCCGTGGCCGACCACGTGCTTACGCGCAAGCGTCCTGCCTCGTGGCGATGGACCATCGGGCTGGGCGCCATGGCCGCCGCCGGGTCGCTCACGGGCATGACGTTGCTGGTGCGGGCGGCTGCCATGCCGGCGGCCGTTGTGTTCACGCTCAACGCCGCATCGTCCATCGTCTTCACGGCAATCATCGCGGCCGCGCTCCTGGGCGAGCGGCGGTCATGGAGTTGGTACGCCACACTGGCCTGCGGCCTCCTCGCGGTGGCCCTGGCCAACGGGGAGGCGATCGTCAAGCACCTGTCGCCGGCCGCATAGGCGCTCTTTCATGTGGCACGGCTTGCCCCCAGGCCGTGGCACATGACGGATAACGGAGGCAAAAAGACATGCCCGAGTCCGCGAAAGACCGGAAGATCCTGCGCGACCTGGCCCGCCAGGTGGCCGATGCGGCCGCCCTGCCCGTCCACGCCGAGAAGGCGGCCCTGTGGAAGCGCCTGAACCGGCTCGAGCAGGTCCGGCCCATGGTCTGGATCAACGAGGTCTGCTGGAACGAGATGGGGCACGAGGTGGCGCTGCGGTGCACTGACGGCTTCTGCCGCCAGTGGGAACAGCACCTGCGCGAGATCCTGTACCAGTGGCGGCACATGCCGGCCGACATGGTCGTCGAGGGCGTCCTGTGGTCGCCGCTGGTGATCCGGGACTCCGGTTTCGGCCTGGAGGTGTGTGAGAGGCGGCCGAAGGGCGACGGCATGGTGGCGGTCGATTTCGTCCCCGTCATCAAGAGCGAGGCCGACGTCGACAGGATCCGCACGCCCGAAGTCACGGTCGACCGGCAGGCGTCGGACCGCCAGTTCGACCGGCTGGCCTCTCTCGTCGGCGACGTCCTCCCGGTTCGCCAGCGCGGCACGCCCGACTACTGGTTCGCCCCCTGGGACATACTCGTCATGTACATGGGTACCACCGAGATGATGATGGACATGGCCCTGCGGCCGGCCTACGTGCACAAGGTCATCGGGCGGATGGCCGAGGCGCTTCTGGCGAGGCTGGACCAGTTACAGGCACAGGGGGCCTTGGCCCTGAACAACGGGTACCGCCGCGTGGGGTCGGGCGGGCTGGGGTTTTCCGACGAATTGCCGCAGAAGGATTTCGACGGCGTGCACGTGCGGCCCATCGACGTGTGGGGCACCGCAACGGCCCAGATCTTCTCCGAAGTCTCGCCGGCGATGCACGAGGAATTCGCCCTGCGCTACGAACTGGGGTGGCTCGAGCGGTTCGGCCTCAACTGCTACGGCTGCTGCGAACCGCTCCACAACAAGATCGGCCTGCTGAAGCAGATTCCGCGGCTGCGGCGGATCTCGATGAGTCCGAAGGCGAACGTCCAGGAGGGCGCAGCGGCCATCGGCGACCGCTACATCTTCTCGCACAAGCCCAACCCGGCCGTCCTCGCCGCCGAAACGTGGAACCCCGACGCGGCCCGAAAGGCCCTGCGGTCGGTCCTGGAGCGGACTCGCGGCTGCCACGTCGAGATCATCATGAAAGACATCAGCACGGTCCGCGGCCAGCCCAGGCGCCTGTGGGAATGGTCCCGCATCGCCATGGAAGAGGCCGAGAGGTTGGCGTGAACGTTCCGCGGGGCGAAGCGGCGTTCCGCTTGCAGCAACGCCAGGAGGCACGATGACCAGCGGCACGAAGGTCACATTCACCGTCTTCACGAAGCCGTGGAAGACGCCCCTGGCCGAACTCGGGCGGTTCGTCAAGGGGCTGGGCTTCGACGGCGTCGAACTGCCCGTGCGGCCGGGCTACCAGGTGGAGCCCGAGCGCGTGGCCCGCGACCTGCCGGCCGCCGCGCGAGCCCTGGCCGACAGGGGCCTGCGCATCGCCAGCATCGCCGGGCCGACCGACGAGCCGACCATCGCCGCCTGCGCCGAGGCCGGCATCCCCATCATCCGCATCTGCGAAGCCGTCGACGCCGACGGGTACCTGGCCACCGAGGCGCGCCTGCGGGCAAAGTATGACGTCCTGGCGCCGCTCCTGGAGAAGCACGGCGTGACGCTCGGCATCCAGAATCATTGCGACCAGTTCGTGCCGCACGCCCTCGGGCTGCGGCGGCTGGTCGAGCGGTACGACCCGCGGTGCGTCGCGGCCGTCCTCGACCCGGCCCACTGCGCCCTCGACGGCGAGGGCGAGCAGATGGCCATCGACATCGTCTGGTCGCACCTGGCCATGGTGAACCTGAAGAACGCCGTGTGGCGGCGGGCCGACAAGCCGGGCGCGGCGGCAGACTGGCACCATGAGTGGGTCGCCGGCCGCGAGGGCCTATGCTCGTGGCCGGCCGTGGCGGCGGAACTCAACCGCCGCGGCTACGCGGGGCCGCTCTGCCTGACGGCCGAGTACTCAGACGAGGACGCCGTCGACCGCCTCATCGCCGACGACATCGCCTTTGCCAAGCAACTCTTCGGCGGCGCGTAGCAGCACCGCATGCCCAGCCCGCTACAGGCGACCAGCCGATTTCCAGAACTCGTACTCGAACGGCCACACCTCCTTCATCGCGGTGACGAGTTGTTTCATCCGCGCGGCGAAGGCGGCACGTTCCTGGACCTGGTCCGGGAATGTTTCTTTCTTCGCGGCAGCCTCCGCGAGGCGACGGCCCAGGCCCTCGGCGGCCTTCAACCGCTCGGCCTTGGCGGCCGGGTCCGTCAACTGGCTCCTCTCGGCCAGAACGCTTCCGACGGTCCAGCAACCGAGCGTCCGCAGGAACCGAAGCAGGTATCTCTCGACCTCCTCGCCGCCTCCGCCGCCCGAGGTCACGACGGCCGCCGCGTACTTGCCCTCGAACATCTGGCAATGCAGCGGACCGCACATACGGTCCATCAGGGCCTTCATCTGGGCGCTGACGCTGACGAGGTAGTTGGGGCTGGCCAGGATGAACCCGTCGGCAGCCTGCATGGCCGACTTGATCCTCGGCTGGTCATCGGCGATGGAGCACGCACCCGTCCGGTGGCACGTGTCGCATGCGCAGCACGGCCGGACCTGGAGGCTGGCGAGCGAGAACGTCGCCACGGCGGCCCCGCCCTTCTCGGCGCCGAGGATGACTTCCGACAGGAGCGTCCCCGTGTTTCCTTTCATGCCGTGCGGGGTGCCAAGAATCGCGACGATCTTCATGGGTCCTCCTTTATTCGCTCCGGCGGTTTAGAGCCTATCCGAAAAACC
>Ga0315282_10010462_pt1 | contig 14547 bp, 8 predicted proteins | sample YL17G07_20_MG_FD_203693 | JGI IMG/M metagenome (GOLD analysis project Ga0315282, IMG submission 203693) | Sediment microbial communities from Yellowstone Lake, YNP, Wyoming, USA - YL17G07_20 | ecosystem: Environmental > Aquatic > Freshwater > Lake > Sediment | place: USA: Wyoming | collected...
GGCTGTAGGCTTTAGGCTGTGGGCTTTAGGCTGTAGGCTGTAGGCTTTAGGCTGTAGGCTGTAGAGATTGCGGATTGCGGATTGCGGATTGGGGATTGGGGATTGCGGATTGTGGATTGGGGATTGGGGATTGGGGATTGCGGATTGCGGATTGAAGAAACGGGAGGCGTGAGACTGACCGATCCGACTGATCGGACAGATCGGACGGATCGAAGAGATAGACCGGGTGACTGGCGAACCGGCGAACCGGCGAACTGGCGAACTGGGTGACTGGCGAACCGGCGAACTGGCGAACTGGCGAACTGGGTGACTGGCGAACTGGCGAACCGGCGAACCGGCGAACTGGCGAACCGGCGAACCGGCGAACTGGCTGACTGGCCGACTGAAAAGAACGGAGTCCCTTGAATGCTTGGACTTTTCTTGAAAAAGATCCTCGGTACGCACTCCGAACGCACTCTTAAGAAACTCTGGCCGATCGTCCAGAAGATCAATGAGTGGTTCGATGAATACGACTCCCTCACGGACGAGCAACTCCAGGCCAAGACCCAGGAGTTTCGCGGACGCCTTCAGGACGGCGAAACCCTGGACCAGCTCCTGCCCGAGGCCTACGCCGTTGTCAAGCAGGCCTGCAAGCGACACGTGGGCCAGAAGTGGATGGCCGGCGGCACGCTGATCGAGTGGATAGAGACCCCCTACGACGTGCAGCTGATCGGCGGCATCGTGCTGCACCAGGGCAAGATCTCGGAAATGAAGACGGGCGAGGGCAAGACGCTCGCGGCCATTTTCCCCCTCTATCTGAACGGTCTCACCGGCCGAGGCTGCCACCTGGTCACCACCAACGACTACCTGGCCAAGCGCGACAGCGAATGGACCGGGCATCTCCTCCAATGGTTGGGGATCACGGTCGGCTGCATCCTCCAGGAGATGGAGCCGATCGAGCGGCGCAAAAACTACGCCTGCGATGTGACCTACGGACAGAACAGCGAGTTCGGTTTCGACTATCTGCGCGACAACATGACCGCCTCGGCGGGGCACCTGGTGCAGGGCGCGCGCTCGCACACGGCCCAGCAGGTTGTGGATGATATCTTCGCGGCCGTTCAGGCGGGCGGAGAGGGCCGCGTGGTCACGGACAGCTTCCAGACGCTGATCCTCGAAGTTCCGGCCGGACGCGTGCGCGATCTGCTGCTCCAGTTCGGAGCCCGTTTTTCCCTGGAGGAGATCCAAGTCATCTGGCCGGGAGACAAGGCAGGGTCCGCGCTGCCCGAAATGCCGCCGCGCGCCGTCCCGGTCAAGGAACTCTTCGCCGGCCCCCAGGTCGCCGAGGGCTCCGCGTGGGTGCGGTTCCAGTTCCAGTCGCGAAACCACTTCTACGCCATCGTGGACGAGGCCGACTCGATCCTGATAGACGAGGCGCGCACACCCCTCATCATCTCCGGCCAGGTGGACCGCTCCACCCAGCGCTTCGAGAAAATGCGCCCCCTGGTGGAAAACCTGGTCCAGAACCAGGCCTCCTTGGTCAATCGCCTCTTGGGCGACGCCGAGGAGATGCTTGAGCAAAAAGATCCCGACACGCGCTACCGGGCCGGCCAGAAGCTCCTCCAGGTCAAGAAGGCCATGCCCAAGAACAAGAAGTTCCTGAAGCTGAACTCGGAGCCGGATATCTCCCGCCAGATCACGAAGTGTGAGAACGATTTCATCATAGACCAGAAGAGTAAGATGGGCGAGAAGTCCATGGCTTGGGTTGAAGAGGAGCTCTTCTTCGTGATTGACGAGAAGGGACACAGCGTGGACCTGAGCGAACAGGGCCGCGTAACGGTTTCCCCCGACAATCCCGACCGCTTCCTGCTCGCCGACCTGGTGGACGAGTTCTCCCGCCTCGAGGGCGACGCGTCGTTGACGCCGGAGCGGCGTGAGGAGGCCAAGGCCCGCATCCGCCAGGAAAACGAGATCAAGACCGAGGAACTCCACAACATTTCCCAGCTCCTTCGCGCCTACACCCTGTTCGAGAAGGACGTGGAGTATGTGGTTCAGGACAACAAGGTCATCATCGTGGACGAGTTCACCGGCCGCTTGCAGCCGGGACGGCGCTATAGCGACGGCCTGCACCAGGCCATCGAGGCCAAGGAACGCGTCAAGATCGAGAAGGAAACGCAAACCCTGGCCACGATCACGATCCAGAACTACTTCCGCATGTACACGAAGCTGGCGGGCATGACGGGAACGGCGGAGACCGAGGCGGCGGAGTTCGGCCACACCTATAAGATGGACGTGGTGCCGATTCCCACGAACGTGCCGGTGTGCCGGGCCGACTACAACGACGTGATCTACCGCACCCGCCGCGAGAAGTACAACGCCATCATCGAGGAGATCGTCCGTCTTCACGAACTTGGCCTGCCCATCCTGGTAGGCACAGTGTCCGTGGAAGTCAGCGAACTCCTGTCGCGCATGCTCAAGCGCACGGGGATCTCCCACAGCGTTCTCAACGCGAAGTACCACGAAAAGGAAGCGGAGATCATCCGGGGCGCGGGGCAGGCCGGCGCGGTCACCATCGCCACCAACATGGCGGGGCGCGGCGTGGATATCAAGCTGGGGCCTGGGGTGGTGCGCCGCGCGGAGAGCGGCAAACTGGACACCGACGAAGCAGGCGGTTTGCAGATCATGGGCACGGAGCGCCACGAGGCGCGGCGGATAGACAACCAGCTTCGCGGACGCAGCGGCCGCCAGGGCGACCCGGGCGCTTCGCGCTTCTTCCTGTCCCTCGAAGACGACCTGATGCGGCTCTTCGGCAGCGACCGCATCTCCGGCGTCCTGCAGCGTCTGGGACTCCAGGAAGGCGAGGAAATCCAGCACAGTTTCATCACCCGGGCGATCACCCGGGCGCAGCGCAGGATCGAGGAAACCAACTTCGAGCGCCGCAAACGCACCCTGGACTACGACAACGTCATGAACAAGCAGCGCGAGACCGTCTATGGCCTGCGCCGTGAGGTGCTCATCAGCGAGGATCTGCGCCAGATCCTGCTGGATATCTGCTATGACGCCTTGTCCGCCAAAATCGAGGCTTTCAAGAACGAAAAGCCCGAAGAGACAGGCGCCGATCCCTACAATCTAACCGCTTTTGAAGGATACATCCGCGCCATGGTGCCCGGAATTGACCTGGATGGCATCGAGCAGCCCCACGAGCCCAACGAAGCCTATCTGGGCGACATCCTGAGCCGCGTGGAGAAGGCGCACGACCTGAAGCGGGAACTTCTCGGCCCCGATCTCAACCGCGAACTGACCCGGTATATCGTTCTGCAGGCGATTGACAACGAGTGGCGCGACCATCTGCACGGCATTGACGAACTGCGGGAGGGCATCCACCTGCGCTCCTACGCCCAGCTCGATCCGCTCGTCGAGTACCAGCGCGAAGCCACCTACATGTTCCAGGACATGATGGGCACCATCCAGCGCCTCGTCTTCGAGCATTTCTTCCGGGCCAACGTGGTCACCGAGCGCGAGAGCGGCGCTCGAAACGTGGACTATGGCCGCGGCGAGATGGAGGACACGGTCGGGACGGCCGCCGGAGGCGACGGCGGCGCGCCCGCCCCGAGGGGCCCGCGCTCGGACGAGCCGGTCAAACCCAGGACCTACCATCGCGAGCAGCCCAAGATCGGCCGCAACGAGCCCTGCCCCTGCGGCAGCGGCAAGAAATACAAGAAATGCTGCGGCCGCGAGGCGGCGTAAAGGCGTGGCCGATTGCGGCAAAAACGGCGCGATGTTCAGGCCTTGGCGGCGTATGCCAGCCTTCACGGGGAGGACCGAAAGGTATGCTGACGGGAATCAAGATCCGAAACTTCAAGCGCCTGCAAGACGTGGAGTTCGAACTCGGCGATTCGGTTGTTCTGATCGGCCCCAACAACATGGGCAAAACGACGGCGCTGCAAGCGATCACATTGTGGGGGATAGGTGTGCAGAAGTGGAAAGGCAAACGGGATGTGAAGAGCAAAGCCGACGAACGCTCTGGAGTAGCCATCAGCCGTAACGACCTCTTTGCCATTCCCGTTCCCACCGCAAATCTCCTTTGGTACGATTTGCATACGCGAAGTCTAACGCGGACACCGCCGCCGCCGGGGAAAGACAAACCAGAGCTGACGACAAAGAACGTTTATGTGGATATTGTGATGGAAGGGATGTCGAGCGGGCGAGCGTGGAAATGCGGTCTTGAGTTCTACTATGCAAACACGGAGTCTTTCTATGTTCGTCCTTTGCGCTTGAGCGAAGAGAAGAATCCGGGGCGAATGGAAATCCCAGTTGAGGCAACACAGGTTCAAGTGGCCTACTTGCCTCCGATGTCGGGCCTTGCTGATCGGGAATTCCAGAAACGGCCAGGGGAAACCGAATTCCTTATAGGTCAAGGGCAGACGGCTCAGGTGTTGCGCAACCTTGTCTGGAGGATATACGAGAGAAACGCTGACGACCATTCCTGGGAGAAAGTGAAGTCCCATGTTGTGGATCTCTTTGGCGTGACTCTGCTTGATCCCGTGAGGACGGAGCATGATGAGATCAAAGTCGGGTATGAGGAGAAGGGGAAGAGCGGCATCCGTTTTGACCTACTCTGCTCCGGCCGGGGCTTGCAGCAGACTCTGCTCCTGCTCGTCCATCTCTACGCGAATCCCGGCACGGTTTTGCTTCTGGACGAACCGGATGCTCACCTGGAAGTGTTCAGGCAACGCCAGACCTACCAACTCCTGACAGACGTGGCCGCCGAACAGGGATCGCAGATCATCGCGGCCAGCCACTCCGAAGTGGTTTTGAACGAGGCGGCGGAAAAGCATGTCGTGGTGGCTTTCGTCGGGAAGCCGCATCGCATTGACGACAGAGGGTCGCAAGTTCGCAAGGCCCTGCTGGACTACGGATACGACCACTACTATCAGGCGGAACAGCGCGGGTGGGTGCTCTATCTGGAAGGCTCGACGGACCTGGCCATCCTTCAGTCTTTTGCCAAGACTTTGGGGCACAGGGCCCAAGCATGTCTGGAACGTCCCTTTGTACACTATGTCTTGAACCAGCCCAACAGGGCCGCGGAGCATTTTTGCGCTCTTCGGGAGGCCAAACCCGATCTCGTGGGCATAGCGGTCTTCGATAATCTAGGAAAGGGCTTCCCCGAGCACCCAAGGAGCCTGGAGATGCGGCAATGGTCCCGGCGCGAAATCGAAAACTACCTGTGCATGGACGAGGTCCTGATGGCTTATACCCGCCAGGGCCTGTCCGACACTGATATGATCGGGTACAGCCTGATTCCGCAGCGGGAAAAAGCCATGCGCGAATCCACGAACGAAGTTATGATGGCGCTTGAGACCTTGCATGGCGTTAACCGGGATTCCCCATCCGTGAAGATAACAGATGACTTTCTGAACCCAGTTTTCAGGAAGTATTTTGAGAAGATTAAACTCCCTAACCTGCTCACCAAATCCGGTTACCACATTCTTGCCTCCTTGGCGCCTAGAGACAAGATCCATTTAGACGTCGTAGAGATGCTTGACGCCATTTACAGCGTTTCCTCACAGGCACAGTCACCGGAAATGTGACTCGGCAATCGTTTCTTCCCAGATCATTCCGCTGAGTTCACGAAGGAGATGGACAACATGCCAACACGTAACACACGTTTTCTCGTAGTGGTAGTCTCTTTGCTTCTGTCATCCCTTTCTTCCGGGAATGCGAACCCCCGCGAAAGAATCACTCTGGCCACCTACCCCTCGATCTCTCCCGACGGCAAGACCGTGGCCTTCAGCTGGAACGGTGACATCTGGTCCGTGCCGGTGAGGGGCGGCGTGGCCAGGCAGCTGACACGCCATCCCGCGCTGGACAAGCTGCCTTCCTTCTCGCCCGACGGCAGTGAGATCGCCTTCGCCAGCATGCGCGACGGCGCCTGGCAGGTCTATGTCATGCCCGCCTCGGGAGGCGTTCCCGAACGTCTCACCTTTCACTCCCAGGGCAACTGGCTCCTTGGCTGGTATCCCGACGGAAAGCATCTCCTGACCACTGCCCGGCGCGATCATTCCCCGCTCAATGCCAACCGTTTCCTCAAGATCAGCCGCGACAAGAAGGAGCCCGAGGAACTTCTGTTTGACGACTACGTGGCATCGGGCGCCGTATCCGGAAGCGGCGACCGGCTCCTTTTCACGCGCGAAGGCGGCGAGAAGTTCCGCAAGGGCTACACCGGCAGCAAGGCGCAGCAAATCTGGCTTCTCGACTTCGGCTCCAAGGAGTTCACTCTCCTTCTCGGCGACGAAATAGACCGGCGCTACCCCGTCTGGAAACCCGATGGCAGCGGCTTCTACTACTGCGACCAGCGCACGGCCACGCACAACGTCTGGGAATACGATTTCAAGGCGAAAAGCGCGCGTCCATGCACGTCCTTTCAGGACGACTCGGTGATGTATCCCACCCTTTCCAAAGACGGCTCCACGATGGTTTTCCGCCACCTCTTTGACCTCTATCGGCTCAATCCCAAATCCAAGGCTTCCCCCGAGAAGATTGACATTTGGCATGAGACCGACGTGGATCTGCCGCGGATAGAACGCAAGGTCATAAATGCCGCCAACGAAGTGGATTGCACCACCGACGGCCTCGAGGTCGTCTGCGCTGCCAACCAGGATATCTGGGTCATGGACACCGTTCTCCGCGAACCCCGCCAGATCACGAACACTCCCTTTGAGGAGAGCGACGCCCGCTTCACCCGCGATGGGAAAAGCATTCTCTTTGTGCGGGACGAGGGGCGGGTTGCGGATATCTGGCGCGCGCGTCCCGCCGATCCCACGAAATACTGGTGGCAGAACACTCGGTTCATCCAGGAGCGCGTCACGACGGACGGCGATGGAAAGTCCCGCCTCAGCATCAGCCCGGACGGCGCCAGGATCGCTTTCCAGCGGGGTGGGGGAGACCTGTGGGTGTCCGATCTCGACGGCGGGAACGCGCGGAAGGTGGTTTCCAGCTCGAGTGGGATGGATTATGACTGGTCGCCGGATGGGAAATGGCTGGTCTACACCAGGGAAGACAACAACCAGAGCGTGGACATTTATGTGGCCCCCATTGACGGCCACGCGCCGCCCTATGACCTCTCCCGGTATCCCTACTGGGAGGGCGGCCCCGCTTGGTCTCCCGACGGCAAGGTGATTGCCTACACGAACTGGATTTCGACCTCCGGCACGAATGAGGTCTGCTGGGTGCGCCTGGCCAAGGATGATCCGGAACCGGACAAGATCGAGAAGGCGAGGAAGGAAGCGCTGGAGAAAATGCGTAAGTCACGCAGCGGGAAGACCCATGCGCCGTCGGCGAAGGACAAGCCGTCCACCGCCACCCTACCCGTGCGAATTGATCTCGATGGCCTTCACGACCGCCTCAACAGACTGCGGGTGGAGGGCGGGCTGTCCAATCTTTTCTGGTCGCCCAAGTCCGACGTTCTGGCTTTCACCGCCACGGTCGAGGGCCGCCGCGGCACCTATACCCTCAACATCAACGAGCCCGATCCCAAACCCGTGTTCCGAACCGACAAGACGGGCTCGCATGCCCAGTGGCTGAAACAGGATGACCAGATCGTATGGCTGTGCGACGGTCAACCCGGCAGCTTGAAAGGCGACAAGTTGACGCCGTATCCCTTCAAGGTGGAGATTGCGGTGGACCGCGCGGCCAAGAACCGAGTGGCTTTCGGCCTTGCCTGGCGCTTCATGCGGGACAACTTCTACGACCCGAGCCTCAACCACCGCGACTGGGACGCGATCTACGACAAGTATGCCGGTGAGGCGGAAAAGGCGCCCAGCTCCGACGAGTATTCCGTCGTCATGGACATGATGCTGGGCGAACTGAACGCCTCCCACACCGGCTTCACCTCCTCTGAGAAACCATGGAGTCCCCCCGACCAATGGAAAGTCGAAACCGCCCATCCCGGCGTTCGCTTCGATCCCGATTACGAAGGCCCGGGGTGGAAGGTGCGGGACGTTTTCCCCAAAGGCCCCGCGGACCGCCCCGCCAGCCGCATCAAACCCGGCGAGGTCGTGCTGGCCGTGGACGGCACCACTATCACGAAGAAACTGGGCCTGCCTGACGTGTTCAACGGCCCGCCCGAGCGCGATATCCAGCTAACGGTACTGGACGGTGAAACCAGCAAGCGCCTCGTGACCCTCCGTCCGGTTTCCTATGAGACGGCGCGGAACCTGCTGAGAAACAAGTGGCTCGAGGACAATGAGAAGATGGTGGACAAGCTCAGCAGCGGCACTCTCGGATACCTGCATATTGACCAGATGAGTGAAAGAGACTTCCGGAAGTTCGAGATCCAGGTTTACGAGAAAATGGTGGACAGGGAAGGCTTGGTGATTGACATCCGCAACAACGGCGGCGGCAGCGTCGCGGACAAACTCCTGGCCATCCTCTGCATGCCCGATCACGCCGTCACCCGCGTGCGCGACGAAAAGCCGGGTTACCTGGATTCCTATCCGCCGCACGTGGCCATGCGCAAGCCACTTGTGGTCATCTGCAACCAGGATTGTTACAGCAACGCGGAGATTTTCGCACACGCCATCAAGACCCTGCGACGGGGCAAACTGGTCGGCGTCAAGACCGCGGGTGAAGTCATCGCAACGCCCAGCTGGAACATCATGGACGTGGGCAGCCTCCGCGTCCCAAGGATCGGGTTCTACACGAAGGATGGGCAGGACATGGAGCTTCGCGGGGCTGAGCCGGACTGCGTGGTATCGCCCCTGATGGGAGAAATGCCGCGCGGCAAGGACAGGCAACTCGAGAAGGGCGTCGCACTGCTCCTCCTGGACGTTTCCGCCGCGAAGGCGCAGCCCGGCCCGCGTCTGATCAAAGCCGGCGAGCGCCCAGCCCCCGTGGTTCCTTGACCAGACGGTTTTGGAGCACTCCGCGGCGCCGTTCCACGCGGCCCCTTTGCCTGCGGCGAGTGGGCGGCGATGGGCCTGGGCGCTTCGCTCCCCTTCCCCCTTTCTCCTTCCACCAGAGAACAGGTGGGAGCATGTACCTGTGCTTGAGGCACATTTTTCATTTTTTTCTCTTGACTTCTTCCTTTCTTGTGCATTACAAAAGGCGCGGCTATACAATTCCGCACCCACCTTTTCCAGTAAGGAGGCAGATGACAATGATTGTTCTGATCAACACCAGCAGAGGAAACGCCTCCCGCGGGAGCATGCGGGCGTAACGTCCGTGAGCCGCCTTACCGGCGGCTCCAAGCGGCGGATTGAGCCTAGTGCCCGCTCCGTCCTTCTTTTCAACGGCCGTTCGCTCTCGAAGCGGCGGTTTCCTCCAGTTTCAGCCTTCACATCCGTTTCTGGCCGCTTTTCCACCGGTGTCGCGTATCCGGGGGACCTTGCCGTATCCAGGTAAGCTACCGGCGCGGTCTTGCGATGTTTTTACCGCATTGCAGGCGGCGTGGATATCTCGATTGAGCCGTCGTCCGCTCGCCGGTTCGGTCCCGATGGATTCCGCGGCGGGAAGCAGCGAAGGCACAGTGGATTTAAGCCCCGCAAAAAGGGGTTCAAATCTGAGCAGGGGGTCTTTGTCCCCAAAATCAGGGAGTCAGGAGAGACATGAAAGGAGAGCGAAATGAAGATCACAATGAAACAGTTGGCGGAAGATCTCCAAATGGACAAGGGATGTTATCCGGGTTTTGTGCGCATAGTTGCGCGAAGAAAGGAAAAACAGCGATGAACGCGAATGGGAATGGACGGCGGGGAATGAACTCCGCCGCAGGCACCATAGCGGATTCGGAGAAGACGGAAGTGGCCCCAGTCGTGTCTCACGAGAACCATAAGGAGTGTCAGCCGAACCAGAGCGTTTCTATCACGGCGCGGATTCTGGATGGCACGATATGCGAATACCTGGCCGATTGCGGACACCTTCCTCCCGGGTGCGAGATAGTACAGGAGATGTGGTTATTGAACACGGACAGAATCGCCGGATTACCCACGCCGTTTCCCAGGTTCTTTTGACTATGTTACAAGGGTCTTCCAAAGAATCTGTGGATAAGATTTAAGGATGTGTTTTTCGCTTTTCAACCAAGACGCGGATTTGAAGAAAGCCCCTCACCCTACCCTCTCCCCCAGGAGAGGAAAAAAGAGGCCGATCTCCCAGGAAGGGGCGGCGCAAGACCAGAAAGCAAAGGGAAAAAGAATTTCCTCTCCTGGGGGAGAGGGTAGGGTGAGGGGTCTCTTTCTCGGCATGGGGTAACAGAACAACGAAGTGAAACCGGCCTCAGGAGAACGCATGGATTTCATACGTTCAAAATGCTGCAAGTGGCGTTGTACCATAAGCTTGGGAATCTACCCGAGCCGGAACCCACCCACGAATTCCTTTGAGGAGGCTGTTACAACGAAGGGAGAAATACCATGAAGACACAACTCGATGCCGAGGAAAGGTTCTTGTTTTGAACCGATGAGCAAACGCAGAAAGGGCTTCCTGTCCGAGATGCGCGTGGGGCGCGGCTTGCGCATCGTGCATGAGGAAAAGGTCTTGAGCGAGAAGCTCGGGCGAGACGATCTCTGCCCCTGCGGCTCCAACAAGCGGTTCGCGAAGTGCTGCCTGCGCTCAGGCCGCTTCGACGATTCAAACCGGGACAGCTTCTTTTAGAGAGTGATGTTCCGCGGAAGGAAAGAAACATGAACAGTGGAAACGAACGGGAAAAGACGAAGCCTTGGGATGCCGTGGATTGGATCAAAGGCAACGTGGAGATGAGAGAATCGAACCCGGTTGAATTCCTTTACGACCGGATGGAGTCCCAGTCGGGCGGGCGCCTGCCTGTGATCTATTTGCCCTTCGATGGCACGAAGCGCGGTCATTTCGCGGATCGCGGCCGGATTCTGGATTTTGCGGCGGTGGTTGGCGCGCGGCGGATCCTGGATTTTGGTCCGGGCGATGGTTGGCCCTCCCTTTTGCTTGCGCCCCTGGTGAAGGAAGTTCTCGGCGTGGACGCCAGCGCGCGGCGGGTCGAAGTGTGCCGGCGAAACGCCGAAAAACTGGAGATCGGAAACGCGCGATTCATCCACGTTCCCGCCGGCCAACCTTTGCCGTTCGAGGAGGATTCGTTCGATGGCGCCGTCGCCGCTTCGTCCATCGAACAGACTCCCGACCCGAGGGCGGCGCTGAAAGATCTCCATCGCGTGCTCAAACCCGGCGGGCGGCTGCGGGTCGGCTACGAGTCTCTCTCCGCCTATCGCGGGGGCCGCGAGCGCGAGATCATGTTGGGTTGGGAGGACACAAAGCCGAACTGGCTGGTCGTTTTCGATCGCGACATCGAGGAAGAAACGGTGCGGCACTACGGCTTGTCGTTAGACCTCTCGCTGCCGGAGATTCGCGGCCTGTTTGCGCGCGAGGAGTCGAAGCCGTCCTACGCGGGTCTGACTCCGGCGATTCTGGAGGCGATGTGCAAACATCTGGTCGAGGGGGTGACGTGGACGACGCGGCATCCCTCCTGCCGAACATACCTCCGATGGATGAACGAAATCGGATTCCGCTTCGCCAAGCCGACTCATGACGGCGGGACTTTCGCGGAGAAACTGTTTGACCGGCTGCGCGAATCGCAGCATCCCAAGATGCTCGAAGGAGTGGACGAGTTGTTGCGCCCCGTGGTGGACGTTGCGGTTTGCCTGGAGGCGCCGTCTGTTGCCCCGGCGGGCGAGTGGGAACCGATGATTACCGCCGTGAAGTAAGAACAAGAAGTAGCAGGGGCGTCCCGCCCGTGAATCATGGGCATCTTGTCATCTATACGTAGCGTCATAAATAATGCAGCATAAATGAGTCGAGAAGCCGCGCTGAAGCGCGCTCAAAAGAATATGTTGTCCCTGATCCCACCGGCTGAAGCCGGGGGCAAGGAGGAGCCGGCTAAAAGCCGGCTAAACGGAATACACCCTGCATGATTAATGACGCCATGTATAACATGGGCGAGACGCCTATGCCACAAAAGGATTAGAAGTATTCAGAAGTGAAGAAAGGAAAATGAACATGCCGACACAAAATGGGCTGCAAGAGGGATTGGTTTTCAAGAGAAGCCTCCGGTCCTATTGGGTACGAGTGGATGAACGGGAAGTGGTGTGCTCCGTTTCGAGTCTCCTGTGGAAAGAATTGGAATACCCCACCGCGGATCCGTCCTCGATTCGGCCTCACGTTGTGGGTGTTTCAGAAATCCACAAGGTAAGCCCCATCGCCATCGGGGATCGGGTCGGGTTTAGCGATTTGGGCAACGGCGCAGGCAGGATCATGGAAATTCTTCCTCGAAAGAACTCTCTGAGCCGCCGCGCACCTGGGCCAAAGCCTTTGGAGCAGGTCATCGTGTCGAACCTGGATCAAGCGGTGATTGTTTTCGCCGCGGCGCGGCCATCGCCCAGCTGGAACCTGATGGACCGGTATCTCGTCAGCGCGGAGGCGGCGGGCATTCCGGCGCTCATCTGTATCACCAAAGCGGACCTGATGCGTGACCCATCCATCGCGGCGGAGATCCAGAACTACGAGACTTTGGGATATCGGGCGGTCGTGACCAGCGCGGTGTCGGGCGAGGGGATCGAGGCAATCACGGAATGCCTCAAAGACAAGGTGTCGGTATTTCTCGGGAAATCCGGCGTGGGGAAAACCACGCTTCTCAACGCCATCCAACCCGGTTTGGGCCTGCGCGTGAATGAGGTCAGCATGGCCACCGGCAAGGGCAAACACACGACCAGTTACCTGGAGATGTTTGAACTCGAAATGGGCGGCGCAATCATTGACACGCCAGGCATTCGCGAGCTTGGCCTTTGGGACGTGCCGGCCGGCGATCTGGCGGGTCTTTTTCCCGAGATGCGCCCTTGCCTGGGCCAATGCCGTTTCGGCGCAGACTGCACGCACACGCACGAGCCGGACTGTGCCATCAAAACAGCCGTTGCGGAGGGCCGCATCGCCGAGCGAAGGTATCTCAGCTATGTGAAACTAAGATAGACACGCCAATAGGCCCACGCGCGCCGAGAAAGGAAGGAAAACCATGAGCAGTTTCGCGGAAATCCCCATTGCGCGGCGCAAGGATCTGTGCCCGCTGTTTGCCAAACACAAACACGTGCGCCCCAGCGCGGATGCCGTTCTGCGGGGGCACAGTGGTCAACCGGCCAACCGGCGAACTCGCGAACCGGCGAACCGGCGAACCGCTGAACCGGCGAACCGGCGAACCGGCGAACTGGCGAACCGGCGAACCGGCGAACCGGCGAACTGGCGAACCGCCCGACTGGCCGACCCCCATCACATCCATTCCAGCACGGCTTCCTTGGGTTTTCGAGCCTGGTCGGGGACTGTCGCGTCCGGTGCGGGGTACCCCACCGGGAAGAGGACAAGCGGGCGCTCATTGTCGGGTCTGTCCAGGATGTTGGAGAGAAACGCCATGGGGGCCGCTGTATAGGGCACGGTGGCCAACCCCATGTAGTGGATCGCGGTGATGAAGATGCCGCAAGCAATGGAGACGCTTTCCTTGGAGTAATAGGGCGTGATGCGGGATCCGTCTGGGCTTCGACCGTAGCGTTCCTCGAACACGGCGACCAGCCACGGCGCCGTTTCCAGAAAGGGTTTTTCCCACGTGGTACCCAGCGGCTCAAGGTCTCTGAGCCATTGTTGGTCGCGGCGGGCGCCTTCGTAAAACTCCCGTTCCACGGTTTCCGCGGCGAGGCGGATTTGGCGTTTGAGGGAGGGGCTGCCCACCGCGACGAAATGCCAGGGCTGAGCGTTTGCCCCGGATGGACCCGTGGCTGCGGCCAGGACGGCGAGCTCAATCATCTCCCGCGGCACAGGGTCCGGGCTGAAGTTGCGGACGCTGCGTCTGCGGTTCATATACTTGTAGAAATCGCGCACTCTCTTGACCATCTCCGCTTCGTTATAGCGGGTAGGACGGTATGGAATTTGGCTGGAGCGAGTCATATCGGAATGGCCCTTCCACTTGCGGATAGAGAATCCTGGAGTGTCGGGATTCCCCAACGCCGCAAAGTGTATCACGACACACCGTCTGGAAGCAATGCAAACCTGGAGCTGGATCGGGTCTTTCTCCCGGGAAGACGACGCATAGCGCGGCTTGGGCTGGGGAGTGAGGGAGGAAGGGAAGCGATGAGGAGGGTCTCGCGAAATGCCATACTCTCTCAACATCCCGTCCGTGTTCGTCCGTGCTTGTCCGTGTTCGTCCATCCCACGCTGTGATAGAACCGGCCAAGGAGCCCATTTCGCAAGGACCCTCAGGGACGGGAAGTCTTGTCCTGGAAAGAGTTGACTGGCGGCGGGGCGGTGCTTAGAATTGCCGAGTTGGCGAGTGACCGGGCCACAAGACGGAAAGCGACCGGGCCTGAAAATGGTGAGTGACTATGCCTGAGGGCCGTGAATGACCGAGCCCGAAAACGGAAAGCGAGCGGGCCTGAATGGGTGGCCGATAGGAAGCGCGGTGGCAGGCGGCGTCCCCCCGGTACAGTACGGGAGGAAAGGAAGGACTGGCTATGGAACAGGCCGTTTCAGAAACAGCCGCGCGGGATAGGGGCGCTACGGAAACGCCTCCCGCGG
>Ga0315282_10010463_pt1 | contig 14547 bp, 13 predicted proteins | sample YL17G07_20_MG_FD_203693 | JGI IMG/M metagenome (GOLD analysis project Ga0315282, IMG submission 203693) | Sediment microbial communities from Yellowstone Lake, YNP, Wyoming, USA - YL17G07_20 | ecosystem: Environmental > Aquatic > Freshwater > Lake > Sediment | place: USA: Wyoming | collected...
GTTTTTGGTCTCTGCTGGTTTCTTGGTGTTTGGTTTGTGGGTGGGGTGTTCAGTTTGTCCTCTGTCAGGGTTACGGTGATTGATGTGGATCATCTATGGGGATGATTTTCTAAACAGGCTAGCGCGCATAATGCTGGGGTATATCCGTGTTCCATTCACATCGCTATCAATATGTGGTTTATTAGGTGCTAAATGTGCTGATTAATGCGCTTTATCAGCTAACATTTAGCTAATTCCTAGTACTGTCAAATAATTGCGTTTGATACAGTTGGCACAGCATTAAAATGAGCTGAAGATTAGATTATTCATCCTCTTTCAAATCTCTCTCCTCTTGGCCCGTGCCTAGGTTCTATCAATAAAAACCAGCGTACCCTAGCTTCAAGTTATGACTATTCATACCCACACCCGGGAGTCTATATGAAAAAACTGTAGAATAAATAGTATTACAGGCAAAAATAACACATAAATTTTGTTAAAAAAGGTGGAAGCTTGTAGCTAAAGTAATTCAAGTAATATCAGAAGACTAAAAAGTTCAAATAAAAAATCATATATTTCGTTTTGGTAAATATTCCCGGTGATATTCTGTTATGTCAGTGCAAAATATCGTATCTGAAAAAATATTTGATGTAAAAATTCCTTCGAGCAAGAACTATGATACAGCCGAGTTCCGACTATGGATCCCTGAAGAAGTTAAAAGCCTAAAGGGAATCCTGGTGATTGTCCCTGGATCAAACATGGATGGAAGATCATGGGTTGAGGCTTCAGGCTGGCAGCGTGTCATTGAGAACACTAAGGTGACTGTTCCAGTATCCTTCTGGCAGAGTTTAGCCCGACGCCATGGATTTGGTCTGTTAGGATGTTGGTTCACAGATAAGCCTCATGAGAACATGTTCATCGAAGAGTATGCAAAAGTAAGTGAAGGCAGTGGGCAGGCTCTTCTGGATGCCCTCAGAGAATTAGCTAAACTTTCGGGGCACATCGAGATAGCAGATACACCACTGGCATTCTGGGGTATCTCAGCGGGTGGACAGTATAATTATGAGTTTGCCTGCTGGAAACCTGACCATGTCATCACTTTCGTCCTCAATAAGGGTGGAATCTACTACACTGCCCTGGCTCCTCAGGCATCTCGGCTGGTTCCAGGCATCTTCTATGTTGGTGGAAAAGATTCTCCGTTCAGAAACAACATCATTAAAGGTATCTATTCAATGAATCGGAGAGCAGAAGCCCTTTGGACTCTTGTTGAGGAGCCGGGTAAGGTACATGAGTTCGGTGCAAGCTTGGAGATGTCTGAAACTTATTTCGATGAGGTGATACCTTTACGCTTACCTGAGAGATCTGGAGAGCAACTAAGATCACTAAAGCTCGAGGATGGATATTTAGGAGATTTCAATACCTTAACATACTCATCCTACTCTGCTGATAAAGCGAAAGAAAATCCAACCATATGGCTTCCTACACAGAAGATCGCGGAAACGTGGGAGGTATATGTAAAAGGAATAACTATGTAAAATTCTGAGAAATAGATTTTAACATCATCAACTTGAATTTCGAGTAATATTTTCAAAAAATTCTAAAATTAATAAGGGATAAAACCTACGATTAGAGAAAAATATCATTAAAAAATAGCTCGGGAGCACTATAGTAGAAAACTGTTAATATTTGATATATTTGATGGAGTTTTTGGTATTATTTACAACTAAAGATAAGGCTATTGAAAACTGGTTGCTGAATAATCAATTTTTCCCAAAAGCCTTCTCGACCTTGTCCGTCGTGAGAGCATCATGCGGATACATACTCTTCAACAAATCATACAAATACTCCTGGTTCTCACAGAGCTTCGGGTTATTACTCCTCCTCCGGTACTCCTTGAACATGAACCCAAACTTCTCCCAATAATCAATAAACTCCTCAGAGAGAAGATCTGATACTAGGGAGGAATCAATTAGACCCCTCTTCACCAAGACACCAGCACCCTCGAAGTAGTGTGAGAGCAGGTCCATGCTCTTGTACGCCTCTGGATTCGTGGTCGGACCGTATTTCTCCTCCCATTCATCTAATCCCTCGAACTTTATGTCGAAGGTGGTCTTGCGTAGAGCTTCAAGCCAGTCCTTGTTGTAGTACTGGCTGTAGAGCTGCATGAAGAGTTGTGCTTGTCGTGTCTCGAGGGTCATTTTCATGTTCTTCTGGGTGTTTTGGAGATTAATTATGTAGTAGACGCAAGTGACTGCGAAGCTTATCGCTGCTATCAGATAAGAAACCGTCTGGAGTAAAACCATATCAACCATTTAAGTTCACGATTAATAGTTAGCGTGAAGTGAGGATAAGATTATTGAGCTTTTCACTTATCTGGGACATATTTGTCCAGGGTCTCAGGGAAAACGTATGAGGGATCCTTCTCCTTCATAATCCTCATCATCTCATCTGAGAGGAACTCGAAGTCCTTCAGGAAGTCCTGATTAAAGTACCTCCTCCTAACTTCCTCCACGATGGGCTTATACTTCTCCCATAAGAAAACTGCGAAGCCATGCATCCCCGCATCATAGCAATCCTCCGTCCTAAGGACTCCATTCCGGAGCATACTGCCAACCCCGTTCAAGCTGTACCATATTGCATACCTCTTGGCTGCGGCTTCCGGGTTGTTTTCTGATCCGTATTTCCTCTCGAAGTCACCATAGTCGCTCCACTCGTACCTCAGGAGTTCAAAACCATTCCTCGAAAAATCAGTGCTGTATGTTCTCGTGATTATGTTGTCAACTAGCTCTATCCGCCGGGTTTCGAGGTTCTGCTGCTGGGCCTTTAGGCTGAGCTCTTGGTTCTTCTGGCTGATTCTGAGATTCATCACGTAATATATCGCTGCAACACATACTCCTAATGCTCCAGCCATATAGGAGATGGACTGGAGCAAAGCTATGTCAACCATTGATATTCACGATTAACAATTAGCGTGAAGTGAGGATAAGATTATTGAGAATAAGATTAGATTAGCAAGGTAGCTTTAACAAAGAATTGGGGGTGCCCAGACAGGATCACCGTAGCAGACTCCGCTTAGGCGTTATCAGCTGAAGAGTGCAGGTTTCATTATTAGCCTAAGCCAGCAATGATCCTTCGCAGTCCACTCCCCACGGTTCTGCGGCTTTCAGGTCTTCTTCTGCTTTGACCTTTCATCCGCTCCCACCTGGGCAAAACAATAGACAACGCCGGGGTATATCCATGTTCCTTGCGCCATGCAGTCAATTAGTGGTTTCTTGGTTACTTATTATGCTCATTAATGCGATGTATCAGCTAATAACGAGCTGTAGCCCAGTTATGCCGAATAATTGCGTTTGATACAGTGGCACAGATCAACGTTAGTTGAGGATAAAATTATTCCTCCTTTTTTCTTCTAAAAAGTAGGATCACTATGAACACTAAAATTGCTAGCGCTGTGGCGAGTGCGATTATATACTCATAATTGATGCCGTTTGGCGGAAACTGCACCCTGAAGATCCAGCTGCTTGTCTGGATATTCCCTAGTGTGTCCTTTACCATCAACTCGACTTTGTGTGTTCCTTCTGGTAGGTTTATTGAATATTGCACCCCGATTGAGGTTGCGGTAAATCCTGCTGTGATCACTGTACCATCTACTTTAAGCACAACTGAGGATGAATCAATTGCTGCGTCATCGGAGTATGAAGCAGATAGAGTCACGCTTCCAGTTGTAATGGTGCTATTATTGGCTGGGTTCATGTCAGCTATTGTGGGGGGCGTAAAGTCTGTCTGCTTGAAGTTTACAGTGACTGTGCCTGGTCCGTTTACTGTCAGATTAGTATTCGTACTTGTCGAATTTTCGATCGACAGGAGGCTGGTGATCGTCCAATTGGAAAACTTGTATCCTGACTTTATGGTGGGAGATAGATTTACTATGCTTGACGCATTATACCAACCGCTTTTTGGATTAGCTGTACCTCCTGATGACTGCTGGAAAGTGATGTGATATTGAGTGATATAATTCGCAGCTACAGAGCTGTTGCCAGCTGGTACGAGGATCTCTCCAAGTTGTCTTGTTGACAGACCTGATGTTGACGACCAGATATACCTCTTCTCCTCTGAGGCTACAAGTGGAGAGAGCCAGGAGAAAGTATGTTTGGACATTAACGCCCAACTGAAGGTCTTTGGGAGCTCCCCCGTGAGGTAGCTTTTACCATCTACTGTTAGGATGCTTGCAGATAAGATGGAATCAATGTTAGCTTTCTGGAAGGTTACGAGGCTGGGAATGACCTTGAAGCTTAATGTTATGCTTGTTGATCCTAAGTATTTCATGTCCCCAGCCCAAGAGGCATTGACCATCCACATGCCCGCTGTGTCAGGAGTATAAGTGTCTGAGAATATGCCATCCTGGCTTGTGAGGACTAATTTGTTAACCTTAGTGCCTTTAGGAGATGTGTAGGAAAGAATCACAGTCCTCCCAGAGATCGGTGGAGAAATATTGCCAGTTACAGTTATGTCTGAACCTAGATTTAGTTGTGCGGTAGAGAGTTCTATAGAGAGTGTTGTAGGTTCAGGTAAGCTCTGCCAGTTAGGTTCGACGTTGTTACCACTAAGAGAAGTAATCTTAGTCTCTGATGAACCATCGATGTTCATTATATAGATATCCGAGGTACCGTTACGGTTGCTTTGGAAAGCGATCTTAGTGCCATCAGGGGACCATGAAGGCCATTCATCGTCATAGCTGTTGTTGGTGAGTCTAGTTGGCTCCGATCCATCAGCATTCATGAGGTAGATCTCCCAATTACCGTCGCGGTGGCTTGAGAAAGCGATCTTAGTGCCATCAGGGGACCAGCTGGAGTAGAGATCCATGTCATCTACAAAATCGCTACTATCCGTCTTTGTGAGCCTAGTCTGAGCTGAGCCGTCAGCGTTCATGGTGTAGACTTCCCAGTTGCCGTCTCTTTGACTGCTGAAGGCTATTTTTTTCCCATCCGAAGACCACGCAGGATAGGCATCGTCACCAGGTGAACGCGTCAGCCTGGTCTGCGATGAGCCATCGGAATTCATGACATAGATCTCCCAGTCACCATCACGGACGCTCATGAAAACGATCTTGGCACCATCTGGAGACCAGCATGGGTAGGAATCTATTGCATTGTTATTTGTAAGCCTGACCTGCCCTGAGCCATCGGAATTCATTACGTAGATCTCAGAGTTTCCATCTCTCTCGCTTGTGAACACAATCCTGGTGCCGTCGGGATACCAATTAGGATAGAGATCGTTCTCATTGTTGTTTGTAAGCCTCTTCTGTCCTGAGCCATCCACATTCATGACGTAGATCTCAGCATTACTATCACGGCTACTCACGAATGCAATACCGCCATTTATTGCAGCAGACGCCTCAGTTTGCAGCAATAAGGAACAGGTAATTATGGCGATAAGTATTGCCAATAGTTTGTAGGATAAGTTTCTCTCCATAGCTACGGAGCCTTCCAATATAGTATGGCTTGTCACTTTATTTCAGGATGATCAAAGATGATTCTCTTGCTCAACAGGTGGAAGTGAGGATAAGATTATGCACCTATGCTCAAACCAAAAAATCTTACAAAATGATAGTTAGTATTCAATAACCGTAAATACTTAAGTAAACAGACCAATAAATTGAGCAGTTTTAGTTACTGTAAAGTAAATGGAGTGTACATGTTATGAGCCAAGACTCAATGGAACAGGGCGAAACTATAACTTTACCCGATGGACGTAAACTTGGCTATCTAATCGTGGGTGAAGGAAAACCAGTTTTCCATTTTCATGGCCTTCCAACCAGTAGGTTAGACGTGCTCTACCTTCACAAGATAATCGGTTCCACTCATATTCAAATAATTGGAGTTGATCGCCCCGGATTCGGGTTATCGACCTTTTCCCCCAATCGAAGAGTCAGCGATTTCTCGGCAGACATCAGTTTCCTAGCTGATCACTTGGGGATCGATAAGTTTGCGCTGCTCGGGGTTTCAGGAGGATGTCACTACGTGATCACTTGCGCAGCGTTGCTCAAAGAGCGTGTCACCCAAGCGGTCGTCATCAGTGGAGTATCTTTACCTATAGATACCTCCGGAATGCCTCTGATTAATAAATTGTACTGGAAAGGGATGGGAACGATGCCGATTGTTGGAACATGGTTACAAAAGCAGCGGAGAGACATGATTTTAAAGATGGCTAAAGATCCAGACGCATTCATGGCATCCAAGGAAGGTATGAAGATGCTCGAAAACGCATCGAAGGATGAGGCAAAGTTCATTCTTGATCCCGAGGCTCGAGACATAGTCTGTCGAACAAGTGTGGAAAGCTATCGTCAGGGATCAGATGGTATTAGAGCAATGATTCAGGAAATAAAGCTCATGACGAAAGGGTGGGAAGTAGATCTGTCACAGATTCCCTATGGGCTAGTCTATATTTGGCATGGCACTGCAGACAAGGATTTCTCAGTCAGCAATGCGTACAAGAATGCGAAAGCCATCCCGGGGGCACATCTAGAAATATTCGAGTGTGGAGGTCATGGGATGGGTTTGGGCAATCTAGAAAAACTAGGTGAAATATTTAGTTAATGAGAGTAACACCGCTAGTATACAGACATGAGCATCTGTGCCTGCCTTGTCTCGAGAGTTTGCTACTGGGTTTTTAGGCTGAGTTCCTGGTTCTTTTGGCTTATCCTCAGATTCAAAACGTAGAAGATAGTTGTTACGCATACACCCAGTGCTCCGGCTATGTACGATAAACTTTGAAGAGTTTGAATTAATTCTTGTCAACCATTCACATTCATTTTTAACTTGTGCGTGAAGTGAGGATAAGATTATGGCCCCCAAACCCAAACCCAAAATTTTATCCTCAGCTCCAACTGATGATTCTAAGGTGAAAAGATGAGTGATGACGGGAAAGAAAATGGGCGAAAAAGTATAGGGAAGAATGCGTCTGAAGTCATATTGAGCCTCGTCAGCTTGAACCATGGTATGGCCACCAATTTGGTAGGCGTCTGTATAATTATTTTGACCTTCTTCCTAGGACTGACATTCCAGAGCGGGAATTTGAACAACATTCTCTTTCAGGTAGTTATTGCGATAATCGTAGTGGATATCGCTTCCTTCGGTTTCTCGGGATTCTACTACTCACTCTATGAGTCTAGCTTCAATACTAATGATGAAGGGCAAAATGTAGATGTCCTGAAGAAGGCGGATACCGCACTTACTCTTGGTATGATACTTCTATGGCAAGATCCACCATTACTTACCTTAGCCCTAGGTATCTACTGGGTGACTCTACTTGGCTTTGCTCTCTCGTTCGCAGTCCTCGCAATTGCTTTCTACGAGATCCGTCAACACAAGGTGAACTTCATTGTAACCGGTGTCTACGTGCACTACCTGCAGAACCCAGAAAGCTCCAAGGATTCAAATTAAATTTTAATCCTAAACCCAAACCTTCACCCACACACACAGAGAGTTAGTAGGCGACTGTGGTCAATCACCGAATAAGCACTTAATTTCATTTACTTGTTCAATTCGAATAGAATGCCTTGTACTCGCCTGATTTATATAGAGAATAAGCTTCGTTCTTCTTGAAGCTCGGATCAAGTTTATCACGCATTCGAGCTATCTCATAGAAGAGGTACTCAAAGCCCTTCATGTAGTCTTCAGATACATATGGAAGTGTTTTTAATTCCTTGAATATCGGCGAAAACTTAGTCCAAAGGCGGATCACCGCGATTCCACATCCACCCCCCGTGTATAGGGTTCTTATATCCACCACCTTATCCATGAGAAGGTATCCCAGTGTATCGTAGAAGTAGAACCACGATCTTGATCTGGACCAGGCTTCGCTGTTTCCTTCCCCGTACTTCTTCAAGAAGTCCTCGAAGTTGTCCCAGCTATAATTTAGTACTTCGACGTAATCCTTCATCTCTGCCGGGGTTATGTGAGTCTGGAGTATGCTATTTGTGAGGGTGATGCGACTCATGCGGCTTGATACTCTAAGGTTATAAATGTAGTAAAACGCCGCTACCGTCACACTTGCCACTGTCACCAATATCCCAACCGTCTGTGTGTCAACCATTCACATTCACGTTTAACAATTAGCGTGAAGTGAGGATAAGATTATGTCCTAAACATGGTACATTTATTTTTCTTAAGAGAATATTCGCCTAGGGTTATCAATCATAATAGTTGAAATCTGCTTATTAGAAATTCCTTTATTCTTGAGATAGGGTATTACGTCTTCCATTATGTGGTGATAAGACCATTTTGGAGCATTAATTTGTATAAAGCCAGGTAGAATATCTGGTGGCCACCAGTCGATATAGGAATTATAATCGTGTGAAAGAACGATTTGTTTTTCGTATCCCTTCAAGCAGAGATTAATCAAGGTATCAGCTCGGTTCTTCATCGGACACATCATATCTAACCCGAAGCGATCCAAACCAATGAGGCAATCCTTCTTGAGGAGAGACTCAAGATATTTTAGATCGGTTGTTTCTCCACAGTGTCCGATGATTAATTTCCTTGGTTCTACCCCCTCATCTAAGAGAATCTTCTGTTGAGATAACCCATTTTTATTTACTGATGAGCTGTGTGTTGTGATTGGTAGCCCCGTTCTTTTATGGAGAAGCGCGGCTGATTGTAACAGTTTTTTATTTGTTTCGGATATTTCAGGGGCATCAGTTGCGCATTTTATTATGCCTGCTTTGATGTTTGTTCCCTGGATTCCCTCTGTAACCTCAGGAATCAACTGTTCAACGATTCTATCTAGATCCCATCCGAAGAGGAACGGCTCGTCGACTGAATAGAGTCCTGTTGAAGCAATTATCTGGACCCCTGACTTCTCTGCTACCTCACAAATGATGTCTATGTCTCTACCCATATTAATAGGAGTGGCATCAACGATGGTTTTTAGCCCAAATTTCTTCGCCTGGAGAAGAGACTCGACTGCTTTAGATACGATTGCGTCTCTTTCTATCCATTTATTGAAGGCCATCCGCATACTCCAGTTGACAGACATAACATGTTCATGCATTAGAGTAAAACCAAGATTCTCCACTTCGATGGATCCCTGAACACTCTCTATCTTCAAATCATAGTCACCTTGATCCGTGTATACACTCCAACGGCTGCCACATGTAGTAAGCAGTCTGAATCTCCTCTATTGATGCCATATAATCACTGTGTCAGAGTATTAGCATAAAGTGAGTATAAGATTATGTGCACGCGAATACTCGGTTGAATACTAAAGAAATAATCATTAAATTTAGTGTATCAGATTCTTGCGAATACTCGGTGGGTATTTGGTGGAACTCGGGATGAGACTATGAAGGGCGAATGCTCAATGTATGGATAACATACACCACTATGGGGGAGTAGGTATCTTAGGGGCGCCGTCCACGAAAGGTTTGAGCGCTGCGTAGATGACTCTGTGGATCGGCGTGGGGACTTCATGCTTCTCCCCAAGCCGTATCACCGAGCCACTGAGTGCCTCGAGCTCGAGGCGACGCCCAAGAGTGAGATCTATCATCATGGCAGGTCGCGCCCAAGGTGAGTACTTCTTGTAGCTCTCGATGCACTTATCGATGACATCATCAGCAACCATAATGTCACAAGCTTTAGCGACTGCATAGGTTTCCTCCATCGCACTCCTCAAAAACGAGAAGGTCTCAGGGCAGTTTTTGACTGGCTCACACGGTAGTCTCGTTATACTGTGTACGCCGCTCACAGCGGTATTGAAAATGAACTTCTCCCAGATGACGCTCTCAATTCTAGGGCTCGGATCGGGTTCGAGCCCAGCGGAGCGAAGCGCCTCCTCCATCCTTTTAACCCGTTGAGACGAGCCTCCTTCGGGTTCCCCGAAGCTGAGTTGAAGATTTCCGCCGTGCACGATGACGCCGGGCTCTTGGATCGAGGCGTTCACGAATGAGGCTCCGCCAAGCACATGTTCCTTGCCGATGATCCTTGCTATATGGTCGGTGGCTTCGACACCGTTCTGGATGGGTATAATGGTTGTATTGGCGCCAATTAGAGGTCGCATCTGCTCTGCGGCGGTGTCTAGATCGTAGGTTTTGACGCAGAAGAGGATGAGGTCAACTGGTCCAACGTCGTTCGGTGCATCTGTGGCGTTTATTGAAAGGTTGAAGTCTCCAAGCTGCTTCGATTTGATCTTAATCCCCGTGGTTCGTAGGGTTTCCAGGTTTTTACCTCGAGCTATGAAGGTGACGTCGTTTCCCGCTTTAGCAAGGCAAGCGCCGAAGAAGCAGCCTTGTGCTCCAGCCCCCATTATTGCTACTTTCATTACAGAACCCATCTGTATTTAGTATCAGGCTTAACTGAGGATAAGGTTATGGAAATGTAAGCAACTACTTCACTTAGTTGGGATATACTTATTGAAAGTCTCGGGAAGCTTGTATTCAGGATCCCTCATCATTTTAATCCTCAGCATCTCCTTGGCGAGAAACTCTAAGTCCTCATAATTATCTTTACCCGAGTACCTCCTCCTTGACTCTACAATAACATCCTCAAACTTGTACCACAAGAAGGAAGGCGAAACACCTAGAAAGCCGTATAGTACCTCCGAGTCTACCAGTCCCTCTCGAAGCAGGAATCCTATTGAATTATAGGTGTAATTCGTTGATGATCTATTCGCATAGTTTTCTAAGTTGAAATCTGATCCGTACTTCTTCTCGAAGTCGTCGTAGTCCCTCCACTCCATGTTCAATAACTCCCCGTATTTCATGAAAGCTTCTTTGGAGAATAGTTGTTGGGTTAGGGCAGTTATGAGCTGGAGTTTCCTCGTCTCTAGGTTCTGTTCCTGTGCTTTCAGGGCTAGGGTTGAGTTTCTCTGGCTTATCCTCATGTTGTAAACGTAGTAGATCGCTGCTATGATTACTCCTGTTGCCGCTACCATGTAGTATGCTGCCTGAATTTCGGCTAGGTCAACCATTCATATTCACGTTTAACAATTAGCGTGAAGTGAGGATAAGATTATTCTTTGTTCATATCTTCAGCTTTGGATGGTGACTCATCAGATCAGGCCCATACTTCACTAACCTATACTTCCTTAACTCGTCAACTAGATACTCCGTCCACTCGCAGAACTCGGGACCGCGCACGATGGCGTACTCTATCTGGACTTGGACTCTGGGCTAATTGTGGCTGCTTTTAGCAATCAGATCAACACCTTAAGCAGTTGGTTTGCACTGCTGGGAGGCCAGATTGAACATGAGTTTTGGCAGCCTCTGTTGGGTCTCTACCAAGAAATCTTTCGTAATTTCTCGCATGCGCAGCTTGGAACAGTCTTTAAATTAAAAGTAGTACCTATTGTTCTCTGCTGTATATTGTTTTTTGTGGTAGTTGAAAAGGGATAAAAATATGCCCCAAAAAGAAGAAAGATTGCAGTACGATGGAAAGGCCAGGGAGATCGTTTCCAGGATGACCTTGGAGGAAAAGATCCGGCTGATGAGCGGAAAGACGTCCATGCTGAAGATGAGTTTGGGGATGGTCACCGGTCGCGGGTACAACTACACACCGTACCCTGCTGGCGGATGCGAACGACTGGGTGTGCCGGAACTGCTTTTCTGCGACGGGCCAAGAGGAGTAGTCTCTGGGACATCGACCTGCTTCCCGGTCACCATGGCAAGGGGTGCTTCCTTCGATCGCGATCTGGAAGAACGGGTGGGGGATGCCATCGGCAAGGAAATCCGTGGTGTTGGAGGCAACTTCTTCAGCGGGGTCTGCATCAACCTGCCATATAACCCAGGCTGGGGCAGAAGCCAGGAGGTTTACGGCGAGGATTCCATGCACATGGGGAAGATGGGCAGTGCGCTCGTCCGCGGTGTGCAGAAGCATAATGTCATCGCCTGCATCAAGCATTATGCCTTCAATTCGATGGAGGTGGTGCGCTTCAAGGTCAATGTGAAAGCGGACAAGCGTATAGAGAGGGAAATCTACCTACATCATTTCAAGGAATGCGTCGATGCAGGCGCGGCGGCGGTCATGAGCGCCTACAACAAGTACCAGGGAGAGTATTGCGGTCAGAACGATTACCTGCTCAACCGGGTTTTGAAAGATGAATGGGATTTTGATGGTTTCGTCATCAGCGATTTCGTCTGGGGTGTTAGGGATACTGTGAAAGGCGCTAACGGCGGGCTGGATGTCGAAATGCCCAACAGTAACTGGTTTTCCCTGAAAAAGATGAAAGCTGCGATCAAGAAAGGCACGGTGAAAGAGGAGACCATTGATAAAGCAGCGGTCAGGATCGTCAGGACCCTGCTGGCTTTCAAGGAGGCCAAGGACCCGCAGGAATATTCCCCAGCGTTGAATGCCTGTGAAGAACACATTAACCTGGCCAGGGAAGTCGCTGAAAAATCGATCACCCTTCTCAAGAACGATTCTAATACATTACCATTCGCTGCTGGAAAGACAAAGAAAGTTGCACTGATGGGGGACCTGGGTGCCGTGCAGAATACCGGTGATCATGGATCCAGTTGGATGAGGAGGGCAAATGCGGATACGCTCCTGGAGGGACTCCAGCAGAAGTTCGGAGTTGAGAATGTGGTCTTCATTAAGACAAAGGATGCAGATGCTTCCATTGGGATAATATCGAAGGCGGATGCGGTCATCATCATCGCTGGAATGCGTCATTCGGATGAAGGTGAAGCTATGACCGCCACAATCAAGGTCGGGGGAGACCGGAGAGATACCCTTGGGCTCCACCCTGATGAAATTGACATGATCACCCGGATGGGTGTGGTCAATAAGAATACTGCGGTCGTGCTGATCGGCGGAAACATGCTGATGGTAGATCCGTGGTTCGATAGTGTACCGGCAGTGCTCATGTCATACTACCCCGGCGTGAAAGGTGGCCTGGCGACAACCCGGGTGCTGTTCGGAGATGTCAACCCGAGCGGGAAAATTCCCTTTGTTATCACATTCAAGGAAAACGACCTGCCTCAGGTGGACTGGATAGCGGACGAACAGGTGTACGGGTATTACCATGGGTATGCAAAACTGGATAAAGAGGGCATCCAGCCCAGGCTGCCATTCGGATACGGGCTGTCTTATACGATCTTTGAACTTGGGAAGATCAAACTGAAAGGCATCCAAGGCGGGAGCGCGGTTTTTGAGGCTGAGGTGAAGAATACTGGGACCTGCGCAGGCGGAGAAGTCGTTCAACTGTATGCGGGATGGAGCGTCAGCCGTGTGGACAGACCGGTAAAAAGGCTTCAAGATTTCGCCAAGGTTTACCTCGATGCCGGTGAAAGCAGGACGGTAGAGCTCCGGGTGCGAAAAAGCGACCTTGCCTACTTTGATGAGGCATCCAATTCCTTCGTTGAAGAGGATATCGAATATATCGCTTATATCGGCACTGATGCGAAAAATGCAGTGATGAATAGGATCACATTCCGGTATTCATGATCAATTAGCCAGTATACTTATAGCCAAGATGCAAGGCTGTTTTGCGTGCTCGCTTTACTTATGCATCCAGAGAAATTCGCCACGACTTGATACAATATTTTGGAGAAGCTAGGGCAGTTGATATAAATAAATTCAGGGGTTCCTAGCATAACTGAGATAATTTCATGGCCACTAACATAAACAAATCATTCAGCGAAAACCCTGTTCCCTTAAATGAGCTGAAGGAATTTTATCGAATCGACGACACAAAGTTACCAAAAGAAAGACCCTATTTATGGAATATCTACGTAATGAGCCTTACCGGCATCGTCTCCTTCTTAGACCACCAAAACACCGACAGCAGTGTTGGTCTAGGCGGTAGAGGGATCTCCCTGCGTAACATGAAGGGAATATTGCCAGAGGCTGATGGATCAGATGCCGATCAAAGGTGCCTCTGCTTCGGATGGACTCAGGCAGACGCCATAATCGCCGGAGCAAACATCCTTCGTGTTGAGCCAGGCGCCACCTTCAAGGCTCAATACAAAGACATGGAGGAATACAGAAAAAACGAGCTAGGAAAGATGGAGCCTCCGATTAGAGTCCTTTTGACGAGAAACGGGTTCAGCTCCGACGAACTAAAGTACCCCATATTCAATTCCAAGGAATCAAAAACGGTCATAGCGACATCAAAGATTGGGTATAAGGCTTTGGAGGTTGAGGCGGAGAAACTTTCACCTCACCATAATCCATTGGATACCTGCATCTTCGAGATCCTTGGGGATAGCCAGGTGGACGTTAAGGAGTTGATGAGGCGTCTGAAGGTAAACTATGGTGTAGATTATGCTGACCTAGAGGGAGGCCCTAGGACATCCCATGAGTTCTTCTTGCTTAGACTCGTGGATGAGTTCAGGGTGACGATATCTCCCGTGTTTATCGACTCGTTGAACGATGAAGGTGAGCGTAGGCCTATTACTCTCGAGGGAAGCGGATATAATTCAGTAAACGCTCCTACGGGAACCATGATTGAGCGTAGGTACTTTAAGGAATACACCTTCATTCGATCTACTGTGAATTACCGTTGATCGTGTCCTTTGTACATGCCTATTATCGCTTATCTGAAGAATTCCTGCAGGCCGTTGCTTGAAATGATGTA
>Ga0315282_10010464_pt1 | contig 14546 bp, 13 predicted proteins | sample YL17G07_20_MG_FD_203693 | JGI IMG/M metagenome (GOLD analysis project Ga0315282, IMG submission 203693) | Sediment microbial communities from Yellowstone Lake, YNP, Wyoming, USA - YL17G07_20 | ecosystem: Environmental > Aquatic > Freshwater > Lake > Sediment | place: USA: Wyoming | collected...
AATGTTTATGGTGCTGATGGCGTTTCCTGGACTCCAGATGCAGAAGCAAAAGCAAAGAAATTTGAGTCTGACCCATCGACGAAAGATTTTGCCACCATGATGGTGAAGACCCACCTCTCCCTTACCCATGACCCGGCAATCAAAGGGGTGCCAAAAGGGTGGACATTACCGGTGCGAGATGTTTTGATCTTTGCAGGTGCTAAGTTTCTCTGCCCTTGCGCCGGCACCATCAGCCTGATGCCAGGCACCAGTTCCGATCCTGCTTTTCGTAGAGTTGATGTGGATGTTAAAACCGGAAAAGTGATGGGTCTCTTTTAAGGAAAGAAGTTCTTTTCTCAAAGAAGGGACAGGGAGTGTTATAATATCCTCTGTCCCCTTCTTTCCATTTTAACGGACAGTTGGTTGTTTAGGATCTGAAACAAAACCTTTCATATTTATTTGTTTAGAGGAAGGAGTTGCTATGAGTGCCAAGATCATCAGCGGAACGGAGATTGCTGCGCAGATACGGGAAGAAATCAAGGCTGAAGTGGCGCAGCTCAAAGAGAAATATAATGTAGTACCTGGACTGATTACTATTCTGGTCGGCAGCAACCCTGCTTCGGTCAGCTATGTGACGGGAAAACAGAATACCGCACATGAACTTAATTTCTATTCAATCCAGGACAGCCAGCCGGAGGACATATCTGAAGAGAAACTTCTCCAGATTATTAACGCATACAACAGGGACCCCAAGATCCATGGCATTCTGGTGCAGCTCCCACTTCCCAAGCACATTGATGAAAAGAAAATTCTAAACGCCATTGATCCGGACAAAGATGTTGACGGATTTCATCCGGTCAATGTGGGACGACTCCTGATTGGCGGCAAGGAAGCCAAATTCCTGCCCTGCACCCCTGCCGGTATCCAGCAGTTAATAATCAGGTCGGGTGTTCCCATAGACGGTGCCGAAGTGGTGGTGGTGGGGCGATCAAATATTGTGGGGAAGCCTATTGCCAATATACTGCTGCAGAAGGCGAAAGGAGCAAATGCCACGGTAACCATTGCTCACACCGGCACCAAAGACCTTGCAGGCCACTGCAAGCGGGCAGACATCCTCATTGTGGCTGCCGGGGTTCCCGGCTTGGTGAAGCCAGAGTGGATCAAGCCTGGTGCCTGCGTGATCGATGTGGGGGTTAACCGCGTGGGAGAAAAGATAAGCGAGAAAACCGGAAAGAAGATTCCAATTCTCAGGGGCGATGTTGATTTTGATGCAGCAAAGGAGATTGCAGGCTACATAACCCCTGTGCCCGGCGGTGTCGGTCCCATGACCATCACCATGTTGATGCTGAATACCCTGAAAGCAGCAAAGGCTTCTGCAGGCATGCAATAGAGATTTAAGTATATGGGGACCATTCGCATTTCAATTGACGGCAAGGAAGTAGATTGTTCTGAGGGTGAGAATATATTATGGGCAGCCTTAGACAACGGGATCTATATCCCCAATCTCTGTTCCATCCGGAAGAGGAAAGAGGCTTACGGGGCATGCCGGCTCTGTTTTGTGGAGGTGGATGGGGAGAGCATACCCGTTACTGCCTGTAGTACACGGGCAAGAGAAGGCATGGTTGTTAATACACGGGGAGCAAGGGCTCTCAGACTTGCCCGAACGGCCTTTGAACTTATATTGAGCAACCATCCGGTAGATTGTGCCCACTGTCTTAAAAGTGGAGCCTGTGAATTGCAGAAAATAGCCAAGCATATGAGTGTAAAACTGCAGGAAGAGAGATACAGGAAGTTTTTGAGAAATCTGCCCATAGACGAGACAAGCCCTGTTTTCTTATACGATCCCAACAAATGTGTTCTCTGTGGGAGATGTATCTGGCTCTGTCAGGAAGAACTCGGGCTCGGTGGAATAGGTTTTGCCTACCGAGGGTTTCAACGGCTCGTTACTGCCTTTGGGGATGAACCTGTCGGACAATCCGAGTGTAAGGAGGCTGTCGAACTGGCCTACATGTGTCCATCTGGTGCATTTGCATCCAAGAGTGGAAGGAAAGGAAAAAAGTAGAGTAAAGGAGGGATTATGGTAATCATAGGTGAAAATATCCACGTGATCGCTAAAGCTGTATCTGAGGCAGTCAAAGAGAGAAATACGAAAGTCATCCAAGACCTCGTAAAGGAGCAAGTAGAGGGCGGGGCTGACTATATAGATTTGAATGTTGGTCCCATGAAGAAAGATACCGAGCCAACCATGGAATGGCTTGTCAACACCGTACAGGATGCCACAGATTTACCCATCTCCATAGATACCATGAACCCTGCTGCTATGGAGGCTGGTTTGAAGGTGTGCAAAAGGAAACCGCTCCTGAATTCTGCATCAGGCAAGACCGACTCAAAGGAGAAAATGCTCCCCCTGGCAAAGAAATATAACTGCGATGTGGTAATCTCGGTCATGACCGATAAAGGCATGCCACCCGATGTTGATTCCAAACTTGAGAGCATCATGGAGACCGTTTCCCTGGCAAACGAACTCGGAATCCCCAATGAAGACATCTGGGTTGACCCCATCATCCTGCCCATTAGCACTGCCGGTGAAGGGCAGAGATTCTCGGTTATCTGTCTGGAATTTTTCAAAATCCTTCAGGATGCCCTTCCCGGAGTTAAATCCACAGTTGGTCTCTCGAATGTATCGAATGGGGTTCCAACTCACTTAAGGCCCATCCTTAACCGTACCTACCTCGTCATGTTGGGAAGAAATGGCCTCTACTCCGCCATTGCCGACCCGTTAGACAAGGAATTGATGAGCTTGGCAAAAGGTGAGATGCAAGAAATTACTAACTTAATATACAGGACGATGGATGGCGAGGATATAGATCTTTCCACCCTTTCCAAAAAAGAGGTTGAATACGTGAAGACAGCGAAAGTTCTCATGGCCCAAACCCTTTATTCTGACGCATGGTTAGAAATTTAATCTCTACTTTGAAGGAGGTAGACAATGGAATATAAGGCGCCTAAAGAGGCTTACACGGGAGTCGTAAGAGAGATAACCATCGGAAAAGGAGAAAAAGCCTTGAAGATAGGAGGGGAGAACATCCTTCCCTACCATCTCTTCGATGAGGGCACATTAGCAAATCCGCCAAAATTTGCCCTTGAAGTACTTGATATGCAACCTCCTGATTGGCCAGAACATTTGATCGAGCCTTTCGGAAAAGCAACATCTGACCCCATACAATGGGCAAAGAAGTGCGAAGGATTTGGTGTTGATGCTATCTGCCTCTACCTCATCAGCACCGACCCCGCAGAGAAGGACACTTCCCCAGAAGAAGCTGCTGCCCTCGTGAAAAAGATGCTCAGCGAGGTAAAAAACCCCCTCATCGTCTATGGGTCGGGGGACGACCAGAAGGATTCAAAGGTCCTGCCCAAAGTTGCCGAAGTCTGTGCCGGAGAGAACCTCCTTATCGGGCCGGTTCAGAAAGAGAACTTCGAGATAGTTGGCAAGGCAATACTGGACCAAGGACACAGAGCCATTGCCCAGTCACCACTCGACATTAACCTTCTTAAAGAACTGAATATTAAAGTCTGTAAATTTCTCCCTCCTGAGAGGGTGGTAATCGATCCTCTATCCTCGTCATTGGGGTATGGTATTGAATATAGTTTTTCGCTCATGGAGAGGGTAAAACAGATTGGGGTAATTACAAAGGATAGCATGACACAGATGCCTATCATAGCTAATCTCGGTGGAGAATGCTGGAAAACAAAACAAGCCAAAGAGAATAAGGAACAGGGTTTGCTCTGGGAAGGGATAACCGCCATCTCTCTCCTCTTGGCTGGGGCAAATATTCTGGTCTTGAGGCATCCGGAGACTCTACGATTGGTAAAGGAGACGTTAGGAGGAAATGGTAAATGGCAGAAATAAAAGTGTTAAGTAAAAAGTTAGAAGAAATTCATAAGAAGATTAAGGCAGAGGTTCCCTGGGAACCTGTGGGCCATACCCCCATGCCGGAGATTCCTGACCTGAGAAACTGGGATATGAAGCTTCTTGAGACCTATAAACCCTGGTATGCGCCGTTCTGTGACCTCTGCTGCTTTTGCACATACGGCAAGTGCGACCTCACGGAGAACCGGAGAGGTGCCTGTGGAATAGATATAGCAACGCAACAGGGCAGATGGATCCTGCTCGCCGCCCTTATGGGTTGTTCTGCCCACGCCTCCCATGCCGGACACATTCTGGAGGTACTCATTGAGAAGCATGGTCCTGACAAAAAGATAGATTTGGGCACCTCCGTCGAACTTGAAGCGCCAAATATCAGGACGGTCCTCGGTCTGAAGCCTGAAAAACTGGGCGATCTTGTGACAGCTATAGATTATGTCTATAAAGAGGTTACCCACCTCCTCGATTCCACTGCAATGGGTCAGGAAGGGAGTGCCTTAGATTATGAATCGAAAGCCCTCCACGCTGGCATGCTTGATCACGTGGCCATGGAGGCGGGTGATATTGCTCAGATTGTGGGGTTTAATTATCCTACGTCTGTTGCCAACACCCCTCTCGTGGACTTAGGGTGGGGATCGATAGACAAAACAAAGCCTGTCATCGTGTTCGTGGGGCATAACCCCGCTACTTCAACCGTTGTCGTCGACTACCTCAAAGAAAACAATCTTTATGACAAGGTTGAGTTCTGCGGTGTATGCTGCACAGCCCTCGAGACAAGTAGATACTCTGATAGAGCCAAGGTTGTCGGTCCCTTCTCCCGTCAACTCTTCTTTATTAGGAGCGGCATCGCTGATGTTATTATGACTGATGAACAGTGCGTCAGAACCGATATGCCAATAGAGGCAACGAAGGCCGGCTCAGCCCTCATCGCCACCCTCGATAAGGCCATGTACGGACTGGAAGATGCCTCGGGAAAGGATACAGAGGAGATCGTAAAGAAGATGGTTGAGGAGAAGCAGCATTTTGCCATCCTCGACCCGAAAAAGGCAGCTGAAGTTGCTGTAAAGGTTGCCATGAAGATTGCGCCGGGGAGGAGGAAGGAGTGGCTGACAGATCAGGAGGCAATAGAAGAGGCGAAGAAATGCACAGCCTGCGGCTTGTGTGAACAGGTATGCCCCAACCTTTTCTCTATCGGGAAGGGTATAACTGAAGTTGCCAAGGGAAATTTCGACCTGATCCGGGAACAGTTCAACCTGTGCGTCGGCTGCGGCAAGTGCGAACAGGAGTGCCCCAAGAAGATTGCCATTATGAAAGTAATGCAGGTGGGGGCGAGCAAGGAGACCTGGAAGATAAGGGCAGGACGCGGTCCGATTATGGATACTGAGATAAGAAACGTGGGTGCGCCAATCACTTTGGGCACAATTCCGGGAGTTGTAGCTCTGGTAGGGTGCTCCAATTTCCCAGATATCCGAGACCTCGCCGAAATTGTAGATGAATTTGCTCGCAGAAAGTATATCGTTGTCGTTTCCGGATGCACCGCTATGGCTGTGGGGATGTGGAAAGATGATGAGGGGAAGACCATCTATGAAAAATATTCTCCGGATTTCGATGCTGGAGGAGTGGTAAATGTCGGCTCCTGTGTGGCAAATAGCCATATATCTGGTGCAGCTTTAAAAATAGCCAATATCTTTGCCGCCCTGCCTTTGCGGGCAAACTACGAGGTAATGGCAGACTACATCCTCAACCGGGTGGGGGCTGTTGGCATTGCCTGGGGAGTATATTCACAGAAGGCAGTCGCTATTGGGACCGGCTTTAACAGGCTCGGCGTTCCCGTAATTCTTGGCCCACACGCCTCGAAGTACAGAAGGCTCTATCTTTCAAGAAAAGAAGAGGCTGAATGGAAGGTGATGGATGCCCGAAAGAAAGAGATTGTTGATACCGGCGAGCCTTCGCCGGAGCACCTCGCTTACGTGTGTGAGACCAAAGAGAAGGCGATGGTGATGATCCCCAAACTCTGCATCAGGAAGAACGATACCCCTCAGGGAAGGGGGATTAAGCTGAACCATTATATATCCCTCTACAGAAAATACATGGGGGGCGGTCTTCCCGAAGACCTCCCTCTCTATGTCCGGAGAGATGCGGATATCCCTCTCGTCTATAAGAAAGAAGTCAAAGCCTATCTAACGGAGATTGGCTGGAAGCCCAAAGAGCCGGTTGGACTCCCAACCCTGATTGGAACCTATCCAACTAAAGTTTCGGTTGATTCGGTAATACACTGAAAGGAGGAAAAGAATGAGCCAATTAGCACCATTACTACCCTATCATAGAGTGAATATCCTCACAGGGACGAGGACTGCCCGGCAGGTAGAGGACTCGGCTGAGTATGCCGGCTATATCAAGAAGGCAAAGAGACCACTCCTTGTCCTCGGTCCCCGACTGCTCGCGTTGTCACTGGATGGAAAGCCACTCCTCCAGTACGCATTGGACGTTGCCAAAGCTGTAAATATGCCTGTCTGTGCCACAGCCCATGTGAGGGCAAAAATGATAGAGTTAGGAACCAAGCCGGAAAGCACTTACGATGTTGTGGAGATAATAAACGCACTGAAAGACCCGGAGTGGAAGGGCGTAAAGAAAGAGGGCAATCATGATGTGGTTATTTTCTTCGGCATACGGAGCGACCTTGGCGAGCAGGGGCTCTCAGTCCTCAAGCATTTTGCCCCACATCTGAAGACCATGACACTCTGTAAATACTATTTTCCCCATGCTGATTACTCCCTCCAGAATTACCGGAAGGATGAGCAGTGGAAGTCTTTTTTGGAAGGCTTAATTGAGAATCTGAAGAAAGGAGAATAGAAAATGGATTTTCATGTTGATATGGGTCCACAGTATGAAGGTGAGGTAATACGAAAGGAGCAGGTTTACATCGAATTCGGAGGACCGAAGGTAGCCCAGAAGTTTGAGTTCGTAACCTTAAAGAACCCTGATGAAATAGAGCACGAGAAGGTAGAGATCATCGGTCCAGACCTGAAAGATCTGGAACCGTATGATGACGTGAAGAAAACGGGGAGTTACCCAATAGCTATCTTACTCGACATTGCTGGGGCTGAGCTTGACAAGGACGCTGAGCCAGTAATTGAGCGCAGGTTCCACATGTACGTCAACTACATTGAAGGCTGGTATCACATGAACCAGAGACAGGATATCTGGCTCAGGATGAGTAAGGATTGTTATAAGAAGGGATTTACATCCTTGAGAGAATTAGGTGAAATCTTCAACTTCCTCTATACTTCGGAGCTGTCCGTTATCGAGAAGATTCAGACTACCATTATCACCGATCCAGGGAAGATAGCCGAACTGTATCCCCACGCCTTAAAGGTTTACGAGGAGAGGGATGCACGGGCACGAACGCTCAAAGACGAAGACGTTGATTGTTTCTATGCCTGTCTCCTCTGTCAGAGTTTCGCTCCCACCCACATCTCCGTTATTGCCCCCAACAGGATTGCCAATTGTGGTGCAATGAACTGGTTCGACGGACGTGCTGCAGCTAAAATTGATCCGGAGGGACCCATATTTGCCATACCTAAAGGTGAACTGGTAGATCCTGTGAAGGGTGAGTATTCTGGAGTAAACAAGGTAGTCCAGGAAAAATCCCTGGGGAGCTATGATAAGCTTTATCTATACAGCGCCTTCGGGCATCCCCATACGTCCTGTGGTTGTTTCCAGGCCATCGTATTCTATATCCCCGAAGTGGATGCCTTTGGTGTCGTACATAGAGAGTTTAAAGGTGAGACTGTAATTGGGGAGACCTTTTCCCGTATGGCTGGTGAGACATCTGGGGGAAGACAGCTCGAGGGGAGGCTTGGCACCGGCCTGGAACAATTAAGATCCCCGAAGTTCCTTCAAGCTGACGGTGGCTTGGCGAGGATGGTGTGGATGCCCAAGGAAATAAAGGAAAGATATCGAGATGTGATCGAGGCAAAAGGGCTCTATGATAAGATAGCAACTGAAGAAGATGCCAAGAATCCTGATGAGCTTGCAGCGTTTTTAGAAAAGATAGAGCACCCCTGGATAAAAGGGGAAGTAGAGATTCCAGCATAGGAGAGAGAGGAGGTCCTGTATGCCAATATCTGGGTCCGAAATTGTAAAAATGCTTCCCGGTAGAAAACCGTGCAAGGACTGCGGCTTTCCCACCTGTTTTGCATATGCCATGAAACTGGCCTCTGGTGGCGCCACGTTAGAAAAATGTCCGTATCTCGCTCCAGAGGTAAAGGCTAAACTTGAAGACCTGCTTGCGCCAGCAATGAAGCTTGTCACCATAGGTTCTGGAGATAAAAAGGTTCAGGTCGGGAATGAAGAGGTAATCTACCGGCATGAAAAAACCTATATCCATCCACCGGGCATCGCCCTTCTGATATCGGACAAAGAAGATGGCGCAAAGGTGGAGGAAAAGATAAAGAAGGTAAAGGAGCTTCAGTACCCATGGGTAGGTATAACCATCAAGGCGGAGCTCGTTGCCCCTTACTTTGAATCAGGCGATAAGAACCGCTACCTCGCCCTGGTAAAGAAGATCTACGATTCCACAGACCTCGGAATGATTCTGGTCGCTAAGGACTTAGATGTCCTTTTTGCTGCACGGGATATCTGTGCCGACAGACGACCCCTGCTTTACCCCATAACCAAGGGGAATATTGATGCAGCCATCCCTAAGCTCAAGGAGAAATCAACTCCCATCGGTGTACAAGCCGAGAGCATTGAGGAACTCATTCCTTTAACAACCAAGCTGAAAGAAGCCGGTGTTGACGAAGCCGTGTTAGACCCGGGTTCCAGGAATATCAGGGATGCCATCCGAGACCAGACGTTCATCCGGAGGGCAGCCTTGAAACAGGGGTTCAGATTGCTCGGCTATCCCACCATTGCATTTCCCTGCTTCATGGCTCAAGATACGCTGAAGGAAGTTCTGACCGCCTCGGTCTTTATCAATAAATTTGCATCCATTATTGTTCTCTCTGATTTCAATCAGCACACGCTCCTGCCCCTTCTGGTACAGCGCCTCAATATCTATACCGATCCTCGCTTCCCGATGGCGGTCGAAGAGAAGTACTATGAAATAGGAGAACCAGACGAAAACGCCCCGGTCCTTATCACTTCGAACTGGGCTCTCACCTACTTTATTGTCTTTTCAGCTATCGAGGCAACCAAGATACCCTCTTTCCTCTGTGTAAAGGATGCAGAAGGACTTGGTGTTCTTACTGCTTGGGCAGCAGGCAAGTTTAGCGGGGATTCGGTAGGTGCTATGATCAAAAAATCAGGAATTGAAAGCAAGGTCAAACACAGAAGGATAGTTATCCCTGGAAGGGTGGCAAGGATTAAAGGGGAGCTTGAGGACGCCCTCCCTGGCTGGGAAATTGTTGTTGGTCCAAGAGAGGCAGCAGCTATTGGAGCATTCCTTCCAGAATACGCTAAAAGTTTAAGGAGATGACAAGGAAGGAAGAAGAACAACTCTCTGCTATCCTGGAAAAGCATGGAAGAGAGAACAATCTGATCCCCCTTCTCCTCGAGATCCAAAAAGGACTGGGATACCTTCCGAAAGAAGGATTGAGGAAGGTTGCCGACCTTTTGGGCATGAGAGCTATGGATGTGTGGGGGGTGGCCACCTTTTTTAATCAATTCCGGCATACCCCCCTGGGAAAGAACCATGTCAAAGTTTGTATGGGGACTGCCTGCCACCTGGCAGGGGGACAGGTAGTGTTGGAGGCATTTGAGAGAGAGCTGGACATAAAGGTAGGGGAGACCAAAGAGGATGGCAGTTTCAGCCTCGAGAGGGTCGCCTGTATCGGGTGCTGTATGCTCGCCCCTGTCGTGATGATAAAGGACAGGATTTTTTCCAGGATGTCATCTTTAAAAACAGAGGAATCTTTAATCCCATATAGGGGGGAAGCCAAAGAGGAAGATTGAATTTTCAAGAGATCAAAAAGAGGGCTCAGTCTGAATGGGAAGCCTTAGAAGGCAAGATACACATACGGGTTGGAGCTGCAACCTGTGGGAGGGCCGCAGGTGCCCTCGATGTCATTGAAGCCTTCGAGAAAAAACTTTCACGGGACGGTATCGATGCAAGAATCATCCACGTGGGGTGCATGGGCTTATGCTATGCCGAACCATTAGTGGTCATCTCTAAACCCGGATCCTTCCACGTTGTCTATCACCATATCACACCAGAGTTAGTACCCCGTCTTGTCGATGGTTATATCATCGGTGATGATCCATGTCTCGAACTCGCTCTGGGTCTTCTCGAGATAGATGAAAGGAGCACTCCTTATATACCCGAACTTTCGAGGTTCGAACACGAGCTCCGTTTCATCCTGCGCCACTGCGGGTATATTGATCCCGGGGACATCAATCACTACATCGCCCATGGTGGTTACAGCGCCTTAGAAAAAGTTCTGCAGATGCCACCCGAGAAGATTATTGAGGAGATAAAAAAGTCAGGACTAAGAGGAAGAGGGGGTGCCGGATTCCCTGCAGGGCGAAAGTGGGAGCTGTGTTCCAATGCAAAAGGTACACCAAAGTATGTCGTTTGTAACGCAGACGAAGGTGACCCCGGTGCATTTATGGACAGGGTCATTCTCGAGAGCAATCCTCAGGGGGTCATAGAGGGGATGATTATCGCCGGGTATGCTGTTCGTGCTGAGAAAGGGTATATGTACGTGCGTGCCGAATACCCTCTGGCCATTGAACGTGTACGGGTTGCTCTGAGGCAGGCAGAGGAATCAAGGTTCTTAGGGGATAATATTCTGGGTCGCGGTTTCAATTTTCATATTGACATTGAGCAGGGAGCCGGTGCCTTTATCTCCGGTGAAGCAACCGCTTTGGTTGCAACGATAGAGGGAAAGAGGAGCGAACCGAGATTAAGGCCTCCTAGGCTTACAGAAGTTGGATTGTGGGGAAAACCCACACTCATGAACAATGTAAAAACCTTCTGCTATGTCCCCATGATCATGAATCGGGGGCCTGAGTGGTTTGCCTCCATTGGAACAGGAAGGAGCAAAGGTACCGCAGTATTTACCCTCGCCGGTAAGGTTCAATTTCCCGGCATGACCGAGGTGCCTATGGGCACCACGCTCCGCAGGATCGTTTACGACATTGCTGGAGGTATGCGCAACGGGAAGAGGTTTAAAGCAGTACAGATTGGTGGACCGTCTGGTGGCTGCATACCTGAGAGTTTGATTGATATCCCCATTGATTTTGATTCTCTCCGTAAAGCCGGTTCCATGATAGGTTCGGGTGGCATGATCTTCATGGACGAGGATGATTGTGCTGTCGATACAGCTCGATTTTTCCTCGACTTTATAACGAAAGAATCCTGTGGTAAATGTACTATGTGCCGGCTTGGGACTGTACAGCTCTTAAGTTTATTAGAGGATATCACAGCAGGCAAAGCCAGTATCGAGGACCTTCAACTCATGGAAACATTGGCTCAAGATGTTAAAGAAGGGTCGCTCTGTGGATTAGGACACTCGGCTCCAAACCCTATCCTTACAACTCTCCGCTACTTCGGCGAAGAATACCGGGCCCACATCATAGAGAAACGCTGCCCTGCACTGGTATGCAAAGACCTCATTGCTTACTATATCCTCCCTGACAAGTGCGAGCGATCATGCGAGCACTGTGTTCTCACCTGCCCCACTGAGGCCGTTAAGGGAGGCAAGGGTGAAGTAAAGGTAATCAATCAGGAAAAGTGCGCAAAGTGTGGTACCTGTCTGGAGGTGTGTCCCCCAGAATACCGTGCCGTCATAAAGATATCACCGGTGAGCAAGCTCCCCTCCGATCATCAAGGGGGAGAAGTTTTTATAAAAGAAGGTTGATAACATGGCGAGAAAGATAGTATCCACAGGGAGAGGTGGAACAGGAAAATCCACCTTTGTCGCTCTCATGAGTCGATACCTCACCCCCCCGTCACTCCTCATTGACCTTGACCCCGATCAGAGCCTGGCTGACATGCTGGGCATTGACCTCCAGAGAGAAGGGAAGAGAACGGTCATTGAGGCACTCTATGACGCTGTTGACGAGAGGAAGACAGGTAAAAGCCCCCTTACGCCAGTTGAAGAACGCTTCAAGGGACTGGTCTGGGCCGATTGCCTTTATGAAGAGAAGAATTTTGACCTGATTACCCTCGGGACAAAGGACATGGAAGGCTGCTACTGCTATCCCGACCACCTCATGAGGAGGACCATTGCTCAACTGGCAAAGAACTACACGAATGTAGTCATAGATTCCCCAGCAGGCCTTGAGCACTTAAATCGGCACGTTGTATCTGAGGTGGATGACCTTTTTCTCATCCTTGACCCGTCAGAAAAGTCGCTGAGGCATGTAGAGAAGGTGAGAGGCATTTTAAAGGCGGTGGAGATAAAATACACGCACTTCTACCTTATTGCGAATTATATGTTCGATGAAGAAGCTGTGAGCTATGTAAAGGATGCTGGCGAGGTCTACCTGGGGAAGATCGAGCTCGACAGCACGGTTGAGGAGTATAATCTGAAGGGAGAGTCGCTCCTCAAACTCCCTGATGATGCCCCTGCGTGCGTATCGGTTAAAAAAATCCTGCAGAAGGCAGGACTGGTTTAGCGATGAAGAGAATAAATGTTATCACGGGAAGAGGCGGTACCGGAAAGTCAACTTTTACAACTCTGTTTACAAGATACATAGATGTCCAACCACTCCTCCTCATCGACCTTGATCCGGACGGAAGCCTGGCCAAGATGCTCGGCGTGGACCTTGAAAAGGAGAACAAGCTGACCATATCCGATGCCCTCTATGGTGTGATAGGGAAAGGAAAAGAGGGCAAGGGAAAAACGGATACGCCAGGGCTATTGAAGCGCATGATCGAAGGAAATGAGATAATACACCGGGGTAAAAAATTTGACCTCATTACCCTGGGAACGAAATTGGCCCCTGGTTGCTACTGTACACCTGACGAGATGATCAAGCATGCCATTCCCAAGCTGGTTGAAAACTATGAGATGGTACTCGTAGATTCACCTGCTGGTTTGGAACACCTGAATCGGAAGGTAACGCCCGAAATTGACGATCTCTTCGTTATCCTCGATCCTTCTGAAAAGTCAGCCAAGCATATCGAGAGGGTCAAGTATGTAGCTCGGGGCGTTAAGATACAGTATAAGAACTTTTACCTCGTGGGCAACTACCGATTCAATGAGGAAAGCGAGCCGTATTTACTGAAAAGCGGCGAGACGTATCTCGGCAGGGTAGCATCGGACTCTTGGGTGAGGGAATATAACCTAAAGGGTGAATCCCTACTCAAGATACCGGAGGATTCCCCGGCCTCTCTATCAATTAAAGAAATACTGTCGAAAGCAGGCTACGGAGTCATCCAATAATCAGGAAGGAAGACTGTGCAGTTTAAAGCGGCATGCGGTACTACAGCGATGGGCATTATGCCCCACAGAGATGTTGAGAGGGCACTTCACCTTGCGTTGAGTCTCGATATCCCCTTCTGGCCCCAGATCCCCAATGTAAGCCTCTATGAAGATATGTACATTCAGGCTTCCCAGAATTTCCCTGGGATCGCGATTGATTTTGAGAAGAAGAGGCTTGCCTTCAGCACTCGGAAGTTTGAGGAAGAGCTCGAAGGATACTTCGAAAGGATGGACAACCCGGAGACCTATGCCCTTACCCGTGAATACTCCATGGTGTTCCGGGAGTTTCTCTCGAATGAGCTCGGCGGTTATCGAGCCATCAGGGGACAGGTAACTGGCCCGGTGAGCTTCGGTTTCAAAGTGCTGGATGAAAGCCTGAAACCCATCATTTACCATGAAGGAGCGAGAGATATCCTCTTCGATTTCATCCAGAAGAAAGTCAACGTTCAATGCCGGGAAATGAGAGAAAAAAATCCCAATGCCTTTGTATGGGTGGACGAGCCAGGTCTGGGCTATGTCTTCAGCGGTCTCACAGGGTACAACGACCAGCAGGCAAAAGCAGATTTTCGCAGATTCGTTCAAGGGATAGATGGACTGAAGGGTTTACACCTCTGTGCCGAGGTGAATTTGCCTTATTTACTGGAATTGGGAATTGAGATCCTCTCCTTCGATGCCTATCAAATGGGTTTTATGCCCAAAGAGTATGCCGATACAGTAGCCGAGTTTCTCAAACAAGGGGGGATTATCTCTTGGGGGATTGTCCCCACCCAATCCAAAATTCTGGCAGTCAAGACACCTGAAGAAATGGCTTTGACCCTTTCACAGTACTGGGATGTAGTCTCGCAGAATACGGGTTTTCCTCTGGAGCAGATTGCTGAACAGGCATTGATAGCACCTGCGCGATGCTGTCTTAGGGAGATAGAAACAGAAAGATGTGAGCAATGCCAAGGTTTTTCAATTGAGGAAACGGTTGTAGAGAGAGCATTCTCGTTCTTGCCAGAAATCTCACAGATATTAAAAGAAAGGCACGGATTACCATGACTTTTAAACCTTTCTTCCTCCCCACAGGAATCGGAAGCCTGCCTCACAAGGATCCCCACTGGGTAAGCAATCTCATCTTGGAGTGCTTCCCGGAATCCCCCTTCTGGCCCCAACTTCCTTCCAGAGGTTTTAGGGAGGGGATGCTCATTCAGTTTAATGAAGGGATGCCG
>Ga0315282_10010465_pt1 | contig 14546 bp, 13 predicted proteins | sample YL17G07_20_MG_FD_203693 | JGI IMG/M metagenome (GOLD analysis project Ga0315282, IMG submission 203693) | Sediment microbial communities from Yellowstone Lake, YNP, Wyoming, USA - YL17G07_20 | ecosystem: Environmental > Aquatic > Freshwater > Lake > Sediment | place: USA: Wyoming | collected...
TACTGGTCCATCAGAAGATCAGACAGTATCCGAAGGGGTTTGGTCTGGGAGCGCTCTCACGGACTATTCATGACGAGGATCTAGCTTCAATCGGCCTGAGATTCTACAAGGGAACGGGCTATAGGGGTATTGGCGAAATCGAGTTCAAAAAGGACGAGAAGGATGGGGTATTCAACCTTATCGAATTGAATGCTCGCCCGTGGCTTCAGAACCTTCAGGCAACGTATGCAGGAATGAACTTCCCACTGATGCAGTATCTTGATCTGTTGGAGCAGGAGATCGATCCAATCGAAGACTACAGAGATGGAGTCAGGTACTACGATACCATTAACGACATCAAGTCCTACCTGCAGTACCGAGAGTCTCGTAGTCTCGCTTTTGGGGACTGGGTGAGATCTTGGCTGGGAGCGGAGTGCCATGCTCATTTCGCTTGGGATGATCTCAGGCCCTCGCTTGTTCGTTCGGGATATGGTGCCGAGTTCGGTAGACTGGCGTATGGAATCATGAGAGACTCGACGGAGCACATATTACGAAGTCGATCTAGTCCTCACCCCGTAATGGATGAGGAATCTCAAAACTGACTCAAGATCAAGAGCGATGGGTTGATTCGATTGATTACATTCCTCATTAACGGGCTGCAGTAAGCGAGAAGCTGCTGGGTTGATTAGGCAAGCGGGTTCCCAATTGGGAGGCGTATTTATCGATCTTCAATTCTTGTCCTTGTTTTATGTCAGGTTGTTGGCTGTGAATTTTCTTCGACCAGAAAAATGGACTGCGGCGCATGTCTTGCGAGACCAGTTTTCATTCAGACGAATCTATATCCACTCTACTCCCGCTCGAAAAAGAAGGACAACCTCTGCGATGCTTATCTCCAGATCGAAGACAACCCTTCATCACTATTCTTCGAGAATCACGCAAACCCTATCTAGAATGAATATTCATAACAGAGTCACAAGAGCATTGGAGGCGCATCGACCTTGTACTGTCCCGAATGCGGCACTCAGCTCCCAGATGATGCTACTTTCTGCATGAAGTGCGGCACGAAAGTCGCCGCTGCCCGACAGAAAGATGCGACTTCTTCGACCCCCGTCTTTCCACTAGCTGCTTGGATGCATCATCGTTTCGAGTCGATTCATCCATTCAGCAATGGAAATGGTCGCGTCGGAAGATTACTACTGAATCTTCATTTCCTGAAGCACAGTTGGCCCCCGATACACATACTCGGATCCGACAAGGACGTCTATCGAAGCTGCCTTGAGGAAGGACACTCTGGTGACTTATCCCGATTGACCGCGTTCCTGAGAGTCTTCATGGCCAAATCCCTTCTTGATCTCCTTGACCAAGTGGGAACCGAGATCGACGCTCTGAAGACCCTGAGGAAATTTGGACCGACCGCCCCGTATTCCGCCAATTACCTGACTCTAAGGGCCGGACAGGGGCAACTTCCAGCCCTGAAGGTCGGCAGGGAATACAAAACTAGCCAGAGGGCCTTGAATTTGTATAGGAAGTTCACTGGCGAGAAGTGATCGACCCATATCTCCCCCGCATTTCCACTATAGCTTCATTCGTCTGAACGAGAGCGTGCCAATGACCACCACGACTAGCGCGAAAATGACAAGAACGACGAAATCGACCAAGAGTCCAAAGTGATATGTACCGAGCATCAATCCCCTTATGGCGTCGACCCCGTACGTCACCGGGTTCACGAATGTGATGGCCGAAAGCCACGCAGGTAGGTTCCCGATCGGGAAGAGCGCTCCGGAAAGGAAGAATAACGGGAAGGTCACGAAGCTGCCTAGCATGGAGAACCCTTCGGGAGATTCCATCCAGCTTCCGATTATGAGCCCGATGCTCACGAGGCCCACAAGTAAGACGAAGAGGAAGACATAGACGAGGACGAAATTCAGCGCATACGATACACCGAGCAGAGGCGCGAGTACTATGATTATGCTTGCTTGTATGATGCCGTCCGTGACTCCGCCCAGCACCTTGCCAAAGAAGGCCGTACTTCTCCTGATCGGTGCGACCAGAACCTCCTTGAGGAAGTCGAGCCTCTTGTCCCAGACGACGTTCGCGCCGTAGAAGATCGACGAGAATATCATCGTCATGACGATTATGCCTGGGTAGATGTACGTCTGATAGTTCAGGTTGCCGACGTTGACCGCCGAACCGAGCCCGACACCAAACACGAAGAGCCAGAGCAGAGGGCTGATGACCGCCGAGACTATCCTGGAGCGTTCCCTAAGATATACCTTGAACTCCCTGTTCCAGATGGCGTAGAGTCCCGAGAACTCGCTCATCTTCTCGCCTCCGCCGTCATTATCCTCTGCCAGAAGCCCCCTTCCGCCTCGGCCTCCCTGTACACACGTCCAGTATAATGCAGGAAGACGTCGTTTAGTGAAGGGGGACGTAGCTCAACGCCGTCCACTTTTCCGATCATTCCCAGTATCTCCTGGAGATGAGAGCTGGCATCCTCGACGGTCAATGAAACGGTCGCATCGTGAACTTCGACCTTCTTTACGAACGGTAGCGCTTTGATCACCTCGAGGCGTGGGTTGCTTATCTGAAGCCGGATTATGTCGCCTCCAAGCGCATGTTTCAGGCTCTCCGGGCTGTCGTGAACGACTATCTTGCCACGGTCCACTATGGCGATTCTGTCGCAGAGCCTGTCCGCCTCGTCCATATAGTGGGTTGTGAGGATTATCGATATCTTCTGTTCGACGACCAGCCTCTCGACGTATTTCCAGATGTGCTCTCTCGTCTGTGGATCCAATCCTAACGTGGGCTCGTCCAAGAACAGGACCTTCGGATTGTGCATGAGACCTCGGGCGATCTCGAGCCGTCTTCTCATGCCGCCAGAATATCGTTTGACCAGGTCGTCCTTCCGGTCCGTCAGATCGACCAATTCCAGGACCTCCCTGATCCGTTTCTCGCGACTATCGGTGGGAACACCGTACAACAGCCCGTGCATCCGAAGGTTCTCGTAACCGGTAAGAAGGTCGTCGGAGCTGGGCTCCTGAAAGACCATCCCGATGCTCTTCCGGACCTTGCCTGGCTGATCTAGGATGTCGTAGCCGTTCACCTTGGCCGTGCCGCTCGTGGGCCTTAGAAGTGTAGCTAGCATGTGGAGGGTCGTGGTCTTTCCTGCCCCGTTAGGGCCAAGAAGGCCGAACACCTCACCCTCCTCGATTGAGAAGTTCACTCCTCCGACCGCCGTGAACTCCCCGTAGTCCTTCCTTAGGTTCTGTACGTCCACGATCGGAGGGGTACTCATGACGACGGCCTGACGGAAGCTATTGACAGCTGCCCGTAGAACTACTTTTCGACTCCCCATCGTCGCTGAGTGAGCATTCCAGAGTTCACATCGACATCCGATTCTCACCGCGAACTGCACTTGGTATCAGCTTGAGATCTGAACCCCGATCTGCCGTGGCAAACAGGAGGATAGGAATTATGCATGATCGGAATGTCGAGCCGATTTTCATCAATGCGTACGAATTCGTCGCCGCTGCTCAATCATTCAGCCACCACCTCCCATACGTGGCGACAGGGAGATGAGCCCTCACTGCGCGACACGGGCATACAACCTCGAGCATATGAGGATGAGCACAATTGCCAGTATTGAAAGGAACGCGAAGTCGAAGGCGATACCGTATTCGCTCGATGCCCCGCCTATCATCAGACCTCTCAGGGCATCCACAAGATATGTCAGCGGGTTTCCATGTGCGATCACTCTGAGCCAGTCGGGCATGAGCGAAATCGGATAGATGGCATTGCTGGCCAAGAACAAGGGCATCGTCAGAAGCTGCCCGATCCCCATGAATCTCTCCTGCGTCCTGACTATGCATGCTATTATCAGCGACAAGGTGGCGAACACCGCTGCCCCCAGAAGCACGAACGCAACGACGAGGATTATCGAGAACGGGTTTGTAACGAGACTAACGCCTAGGACAGCGACGAGGAGATAGATGATAACGGTCTGTGACAGCCCTCTTATTCCTGCCGAAAGTGCCTTGCCAGCGACCAGGGCGGTCCGAGGGGTCGGGGTGGTGAGAAATCTCTGCACTATGCCCAGATCTCTCTCCCAGATTACTGATATCCCATAGAAGATGGATATGAAAAGCACGCTCTGTCCGAGAACCCCAGGGGCCATGAAGTCCATATAGTTCAATCCTGGAGTCGGGATGATTCTTGTCTGGGCGAACACTTCCCCGAACACGAGCAGCCACAATATCGGCTGGACGGCGCGGGTGAGCAACTCGGTAGGATCGTGACGGAGCTTGCGCAACTCGAGCTCCGCAACAGCGGCCGACTTGCCGACATAGTGGGAGATCGTCGAGAACAGCTTTCTGACGGCACCGACCATACTAGCCCAACCTCCTCGCGGTCTTCCTCTCCCTCTTGATCTCTTTGAAACTCCCGGCGACCTCGATTGTCTCGCCTGCGTGGTGGATGAAGACCTCATCAAGACTAGACGCCCCGACCTCCCTCATCAGGTCTGCGGGACTTCCTATCGCAGCGAGCTTCCCTTCATGCAATATCGCGACGCGGTCGCAGAGGATCTCGGCCTCCTCCATTATGTGCGTCGTAAGGAGGATTGTCGCATCATATTTCGATTTCAGTTCCTCCATGAGATTCCAGACTGTCCTTCGTGCGACAGGATCGAGGCCGACGGTCGGTTCGTCCATGAACATGACGGCCGGTCTGTGCAAGGTCGCCTGAGCGATTTCGAGCCGACGTATCATCCCGCCAGAGTACGTCCTCACAAGCCGATGCGCCGCCTCGGACAGGTCCATCAAATCGAGCGCTCTCCTTATCCTTTCCTCCCTTTCGCTCCTCGGTATACCGTAGAGCTTGGAGAAGATCAGAAGGTTCTCGTAACCGGTGAGAGATCCCTCGGCGGAGAGCATCTGCGGGATGTAGCCGATGATCTCGCGTATCCTCTTCGCCTGCTTTCCGATATGATACCCTAAGACCTCAGCAGAGCCGGAGGAAGGGGGAAGGAGTGTGACGAGCATCTTTATCGTAGTCGTCTTCCCCGCACCATTCGGCCCAAGCAAGCCGAATATCTCACCCTTCTCCACAGTGAAGGATAGATTGTCGACTGCTACGAACTTGCCGAATCTCTTGGTTAATGAGTGAGTCTCCACGATCGCCATGAATCCGACCTCGGCCTTCAGGTCAATCATTCTTGATTTTCTGGAGACGGGCAGATAAATCTGGAAATAGAGCAGGTGGGAGATAATCCTTTCAGCTCGGAGTCTCCATGGAAGGACATTTCGATCCGGAAGATGAGAGCCCCTCGGGTTGCCTCAATCCTGCATACACTCCATCCAAGCGACTAGTATGATCGACATCTAGTCCTCCCGACGGCCTCCGAGATTGCGCATACAGAAGAGTTGCAGGACTTGACGAGCATTCTCGTAGAACAAGGCCAGCGACCCACTCCCAGACCATTCCTTTCAAATCTATTATATACCATTTGTATGCGTAGCGGATTCGATACAGACTGATGACTTCCGAATCGACCGCGAATCAGAAGGGATTCTTGCCGTACCTTTGGCTCTATTTCAGGACGGCACCGCTTCTGTCGCGAATGTTTCTGCTCGCCTATTTCTGTGTGTTCCTGATAACGCCGATTCTCGGCGAGCCAGAACCGGGAGGCACCGACATATGGAGTTCTGTGACGGTCGTTCTCGGCTTAACCGCGGTTCTTGTCTCCTCTTCGATCTCAATACTCCATTTCAATCATGGCTTGAAAGGAAGCTTAAGGAAGACTGGACGGATCATTGCCCTGATGGTCATGATTCCCACGATTGTGTTCCTCTTATCGACGGCAATATCCATAATCACCGAGGATGCAGTCATCACATTGACGAGGGCCGCCATCTCATTTGTCGTTGTCGTCCCCCTGGCCATTGTCATACTGGTCCTGGGGGAGTCGATCTTAACTGGCCGTGACGGATCTCGAAGTTTCCCGATTATTCTTGCGTTCTTAGTGATATTCCTCATAATCTACACCTTTGGCACGATATTCTTCATAAATGGTCTTGCAGCATATTCCGATGGACGGTCTGTGAACTTCCTCGACTCGCTCTACTTGAGCGGACTGTCATTCACCACGTTGGGATACACGGATATCCTGCCCGTCGGAGTCGGAAAAAGTCTCGTCATTCTCGAAGCCATTTCCGGCTATCTGGTCCTTGGGCTCATCACGGCTATCTTCATCGAAAACGTCGTCCGATCAAGAGATTGATGATGCCTTGGTGTACTACGCTTCATATTTGGCAGGTATTTAACGCACCTGTGTTCTCACGGACAGATTAATTACGATGACGTAATGGCATCGAGCCCAGACCGCACTCCTGAGGGCGTGGAGCCATGCTGGAGAGGATCAATCAAACAGCCCGTCATGGAACGTACTCTAGCCTCCTTAATGGAGGATACAAAGCCATATCTATGTCGAATATTCTAACGCGATTGTAAGAGGACTAGAGAGGTGCGTTTTCCTTGTACTGCCCTAAATGTGGTAGCCAGCTTCCAGACGATGCTGCATTCTGTATGAAGTGCGGAACCAACATCGCGGCTCAGAAGAGCGAGAAGACCGGTTCTTCCAGTCCGATCGTGGCGCCTTCGGACGCTACAGCCTTGAAATGCCCCAGTTGCGGTGCGCCTATCGTGCCGAAGTTCGGAGAGATGATCATAACCTGCGAATACTGCGGCTCTGGTATAACTCTGGGAAGCGACGGATGGAGGGGCATACAGAAGCAGACAATGCTGCCGATGAGGTTCGCAGACAAGAACAAGTTGGAGGAGATGATCCATGGCCTCATGGACAGCGGCTTGCTCCGCATACACGTCTACGAGAATTCGGCGCTCGAGGAGATGAACCTGAGTCTTGTTCCTTATTGGATTGTCTCCGTATCTGCGAGAACCTCCGTCGTCGCGAGCGATGTGGCCGTCGAGGCCGGCCAGATAGCCACCACAGCGGCACTTGCTGGCCTGCTCGGGATTGCGATGGGGGGAGGGAGGGGGAGAGGTCTTGGGGGTCCCCTTGTGGCGGGAACGGTGCTCGGCAGCACGATGGGACCCGGAAGGGGAGGCACGAGGAAGAGCTTCGAGATCGCCGACAACTACAACTTCCCGGTGGTGGCGCTCAAGGCCTTGGCGGAGTATCAGCCGAAGCAGTACCAGTTCCACCTTGACGAGAGGACTTTCTTCGACATAGCGAACGTCCCGAAGGGAGTGAAGATCCTGAACGGCGACGTCGGGGAAGAAACGGCGAAGTATCAGGCCAAGGCCCTCGTGACACAGCTGCAGTCGGAGAAGGCGCATTCGATGTACCATATGATACAGCAACTCCACACGGAAGTGGACGTCGCTGAGACAGAGGTCCTCCACGCGCCGATATGGTTCGCCCGATACGACCACAAAGGGAAGAAGATCGTTCTGGTCATCGATGCGAACTCGGGCGGAGTGATCAACAGCATCGGCCTATAAGGGGACTCCCAGGTGGGTTGGAGGAAGTTACCGCGTTCTACATCATGAAGACTGATACCGAAGAATGGACGACCAAAAGAATGAAGCACATGCAATGAAGGATGAATGCTAACGAAAGCAAAGCGGACCATGCGTCGATCCCGCCGAACATCACGAAGTAACCAGTAGCTGGCATCACAAACCTCAGCGCAAGGGCTGTGGATACCTCGTTCAATCCACGGTATATTAGACGCAGAGACGGAGCCGTACAGACCTACCACCGTCCTTGTCCAATACGTTAATTTTTCTGCGCAGTTAGAAACCTATTTCCGTTTGGCTCATGTTCCGAAGGGGTCCGTTTTAGCCACCAGCTCCCCTTTCTTCATTGAACATGTTCTCTATCATCTCGGAGCATCGATGCTACTTCTTCAGGATCATTCTCATTCGCGATATTCGGCGAAAAGACTATTTATCAACTTTCCTCACGTCTAAAACAACTGAAATCGAATGTGGAAGCATCTGCTGTCGAGGTACTGTCAGTAGACGACGAATCAGTCATTCTGGATATGTCCAAGCAGTTCCTTGAGTTGGAGTAGGGCATTTTCGTGGATACCGCAGATTCGGCTGCTTGTGCATTGGATTCACTCAAGGTTCGAGAATACGACGTCATCGTCTCGGACTATCAGATGCCCGGAAAAGACGGCATTCAGCTCTTGAAGGAGATTCGGAGCACCGGGAACATGATCCCATTCATTCTGTTCACGGGCAAGGGCAGAGAGGAAGTGGCGAAAGAGGCGCTTAACAACGGAGCGGACTTCTACCTTCAGAAGGGTGGCGATCCAACCTCTCAGTTCGCTGAACTGGCCAATATGATCATGCAGGCACACTCCAGAAAAAAGGGGGAGCAGACGTTAAGAATTAGCGAGGAACGCTACCGCTCACTGTTTGAGAATAGTATTGATGCAGTGGTGCTTACAGCAATTGATGGAAGCGTCCTCTCTGCTAATCCTTCAGCCTGCCACATGTTCGGTATGACCGAAGGTGAGATCAATGAGATTGGTATGGAAGGAATAGTAATCAAAGATGAGAAGTGGAAGATTGCAGATCAAAGATTGAAACGCGTTGGCATTCCAACCCTACTGCAGCTGCTTTTTTCGAAAAAGAGAATTCCGTTATTGCAACGCGCCGAAACCTCCCTTGCCAGAGAATCGATCATGATAGAGAAGGGCTCTTTCGGCGAATTCAATCCCCCAATACTCAAATACGATGACATTCAATATCACACACCGGACAGACTGAGATAGGGGGATATCCATATGAAGAACAGTGAACCCGGCGCCCTGAGTCCTTGTGGGCTCAATTGCGAATGGTGCGTTTATCACAGGATGGAAGAAGTCACGGGTTCAGGTTGTCCTGGGTGTTTCGAAAGGGAAAAATGCCAGATCAGAGACTGTGCCTGTGAGGAAGGCCGGGCAATGTGTGAAGGATGCGATTCGCATCCGTGCTCCACCTTCCTGCAGGGCTATGAGTGCATGAAAGAGCACTATGTATTCTAGTGCCGACGCACTGGAATCTGGTGTCTGATATCGACGAACACGGAAGCGAGCCATGACGGCAAAAGACCCGCGCCTTGAAACGCTTGACAGATCCATAGAGGAACACGGCCGCCGGCCGAGCGCCCTCCTTGAGGTGCTTCAGAGGGCTCAGGAGCTCTACGGATATCTTGAAAGAGACATCCTGATTCACATTTCTGAATCTCTTAATCTGCCGCCGAGCCGCACGTACGGTGCGGCGACGTTTTACAACCTGTTTAGATTCCGGAAGCCGGGGGAACATATCGTTACGCCATGCCTCGGCACGGCATGCTACGTGAAGGGAGTCGAGGAGATCATATCAGCGATTGAGAGTGAGTTCGGAGTCAAGCGCGGGAAATCGACCCCCGATGGCAGGCTTTCCCTCTTCGTCACAAGATGCATAGGGGCATGCGCCATGGCCCCGAACGTCGTTCTCGACGGGGATGTGATCGGCAAGGCGACGAAGGAGGCGGTGCTGGAGAGGATGCGGCGGTCGCTCGGAGGCGGAAAGGATGAAAGCGTCTGATATTCAGAACATCGCCAAGACCGAATCGGAAAGTCTGAGGAGCTTCAAGCACCGAATTAACGTTTGCTGTTCCAGCGGCTGCATCCCGTTCGGCGCGCTCGGGGTCCTGAAATCGTTTCAGGAGACCGTGAAAGAGCTGGGGCTCGAGAAGGAGTGCAAGGTCGCCAGGACAGGTTGCGTGGGAACCTGCTCGCTCGGGCCCGCCGTGATCGTTGAGCCAGGAGACTACCTTTACCAAAGCGTCACTCCCGAGGCAGCGAGGGAGATAGTCGAGAACCACGTGGTGAAGGGCTCACCCCTGGACAGTCTCCTGTACAAGCAGGCGGCGTTCTTCGAGAAGCAGCACAGACTTATTCTCAGAAACGCGGGCAAGATCGATCCTCTCAGAATAGAGGACTACATCTCGAGAGGAGGCTATTCCGCACTGATAAAATGCCTAAATGGGATGAAGCCGAAGGAGGTGATTGATGAAATCTCCAAGAGCGGCCTGAGGGGACGGGGCGGGGCGGGATTTCAGACGGGGCAGAAGTGGAACTTCGTCTCCAAATCCCCGGGCTCTCCGAAATACATCATAGCAAACCTGGACGAGGGCGATCCGGGCGTGTTCGCGAACCGAACGCTCGCCGAGGCGGATCCGCACGCGATAATCGAAGGCATGCTGATCGCCTCCCACGCTCTGGGAGCCGAGCAGGGTTACATTTACATCAGGTCCGAGTACCCCCTCGCGATTCAGACCCTCAAGAAGGCGCTGCAGCAGGCGAAATCAATGGATCTTCTGGGAGACAACATCCTGGAATCCGGCATGAAGTTCGACATTGGAGTGAGGTTGGGGGCCGGGGCGTTCATAGCGGGAGAGGAGACCGCCATTCTGGCGTCTGTGGAAGGGAGCAGGGCAATGCCCCGCCCCCGTCCGCCCTATCCCGCCACATCGGGTCTCTGGGCGAAGCCGACCCTCATCCAGAATGTGGAGACGCTTGCGAACGTGCCGCAGATCGTTGCGAACGGGGGATCGTGGTTCGCCAAAGTAGGATCTCCTACGTGCACCGGGACGAAGTGCTTCTCTCTGACCGGAAGGGTGAACAATCCGGGCCTCATCGAGGTTCCCATGGGGACGACGCTGAGGGAAGTGGTCTTCGACATCGGGGGAGGAGTGCCTGATGGAAGGTCCTTCAAGGCGGTGCTCGTAGGCGGACCCTCCGGCGGATGCCTGCCGGCGTCGATGCTCGACCTTCCGATAGACTACGAGTCCCTGACAAGGGCGGGGGCGATCATGGGCTCCGGGGGTATAGTGGTCATCGACGACCGGTCATGCATGGTGAACACCGCCAACTTCTTCGTTGACTTCTGCGTGGACGAATCCTGCGGAAGATGCAGCCCCTGCAGGGTCGGCCTCTTCAAGCTCAAGAAGATATTCGAGAGGATAATGAACGGGGAGGGCAGGGAGGACGATATGGCAATGCTGGAAGAGACAGGGGAGTACATCAAAGAGGCCAGCCTCTGCGGTCTCGGCCAGACAGCTCCGAACCCCGTTCTCACCACCCTTCGGTACTTCAAGGACGAGTACCTGGCTCATATCGTAGACAAGAAGTGCCCGGCGGGAAAATGCCCGATAGGCAGGACTGAAGCGAGGGGTGAAACGGGATGACCGTCAGGCTGAGAATCGACGGCAAGGATATGGAGGCCCAGGAGGGCACAACCATCCTGAAGGCAGCCCAGGACAACGGGATCAAGATTCCCAGACTGTGCTATCTCGAGGGTTTGACGAGCTATGGCGGGTGCCGCCTGTGCCTGGTCGAGATCAAAGGGTCTCCCAAGCTCTTCCCCTCGTGCTCCACCCCCGTGGGCAAGGGCCTGGAGGTGACGACCGACTCCGCCAGACTGAGGGAGTATCGGAGGATGGCGATCGAGCTCCTTCTTTCCGAGAGGACGCATGTCTGCTCGGTCTGCGTCGCCAACAACTCCTGCGAGCTTCAGGATCTGGCTAAGGAGTTTGGAGTGGACCACGTCAAATTCGAGCGGGAATGGCCCAGGCTCAGGGTCGACTCGACTCACTCATTCCTCGTGATCGACAGGAACAGATGCATACTCTGCACCCGATGCATAAGGGTGTGCGACGAGATCGAGGGCGTCCACACGCTCGACCTGATGCTGAGGGGGAACAGTTCCCAGGTCATAATAGACCTGAACGATGATTGGGGCGGATCTTCCAGCTGCACTTCCTGCAGGAAGTGTGCAAAGGTCTGCCCTGTCGGGGCGATCTACGTCGAAGGGGAGGCGCTCTCGATCACGAAGGACAAGGTGATCGCGGACTTCATCCTCGAAAGGAGGCGGGGCAGGAATGAAAAGGAAGGATAAGCCCCATATCGCCACGATCTGGCTGAGCGGATGCTCCGGGTGCCACATGTCATTCCTCGATCAGGACGAGTTCCTCATCGAGCTGGGGAAGATGGTGCGGGTCGTCTACAGCCCGATCATGGACATCAAGAAGTTTCCGGAGAATGTGGATGTTACTCTTGTAGAAGGGGCGGTCGGAAACGAGGAGCAGTTGAGCCTCCTCAGGGAGGCGAGGGAGAAAACGACGACCTTGATCTCCTTGGGAGACTGCGCCGTGACCGGGAACGTGACCGCCCTCAGAAATGCCTGGGAGGACGGGGATCAGGCCGTTCTCATGCGGGCCTACATCGAGACGGCCGATGTTTCGCCTCAGATTCCGGCGGAGGTCCCGCGACTGCTCAAGAGGGCTCATCCCCTCCACGAGATCGTCAATGTCGATTACTTCATCCCCGGATGCCCTCCGCCCGCCCACCTCATAAGGTACGTGATGACCGAGCTGCTGGAGGGAAGGAAGCCGGACATGAACGGCAAGTCGAAATATGGATAGAAGAGGCTTGAAGAATGACAAATAGGATTGTCATAAACCCAGTCACAAGGATAGAGGGACACGCCAAGGTGACCATTTTCCTGAATGAGGACGATTCCGTCAGGGACGCGAGATTCGAGGTGACGAGCTTCAGAGGATTCGAGAAGTTCTGCGAAGGCCGACCCTACTACGAGATGCCGAGCATCACCTCGAGGGCGTGCGGGATCTGTCCTGTCAGCCATCTCATCGCCTCGGCGAAAGCGTGCGACGATCTCGCCTCTGTCATCGTTCCGAGGACGGCGGTGTTGCTCCGCCGCCTGATCCACATGGGGCAGCTCATCCAGTCCCATGCATTGAACTTCTTCTATCTCTCCTCGCCGGACCTGCTGCTCGGGCCGGACGCCGATCCGGCCAAGAGGAACATCTTCTATCTGATGGAAAGCCACCCAGATGCCGTGAGGAAAGGAATAAGGCTGAGAAAGTTCGGGCAGGATATCATCGAGCAGGTGTCGGGGAAGAGGATCCACTCGAGCGATTGGATCGTGCCCGGAGGCGTCAAGTGGCCCCTGCCGAGGGAGAAGGCCGACTACCTGCTCCTGAATCTGCCCGAGGCTCAGGACATAGCCGTAGAGGCGCTCTCCATGTTCAAGAGCATTTATGACAACCTTGACGAGGGAACACGGAATCTCGGGGACATTCCCTCCTACTATCTGGGCCTGGTGAATTCCGACAACGGGCTTGAGCACTATGACGGGAAGATCAGAATCGTCGATGCCAAGGGGAAGGTGGTCGCTGACCAGCTCGACCCTGCGAAGTACTTCGAGTACATCGGAGAGGCCGTAGAACCGTGGTCTTACATGAAGTTCCCTTACTACAAACCGCTTGGGTATCCTGAGGGGACGTACAGGGTGGGGCCCCTCGCAAGGCTCAACGTGTGTTCGAAGTGCGGAACGCCACTGGCGGACGAGGAGCTGAAGGAGTTCAGGAAGCTCGGAAAGGATGGAGTCGTCCAGAGCACTTTCCTCTACCACTACGCCCGCCTGGTGGAGATCCTCTACTGCATCGAGCGCACGAGGGAACTCCTCGAAGACGATGACATATGCTCGGACCGCGTCTGGGCGAAGGCCTCCCTCAACAGCAGGGAGGGGGTGGGCGTGGCCGAAGCCCCGAGGGGGACGCTGATTCACCACTACAAGGTCGACGACCAGGGCATGACGACCTGGGTCAACATGATAATAGCGACCGAGCACTGCAACACGGCCTACAACAGAGCCCTCACTCAGGTTGCGAAGAAGTATCTCGACGGCAGGAAGCTCAGCGAAGGACTGCTCAACAAGGTCGAAATGGTCATTCGCGCCTTCGATCCGTGCTTGAGCTGCTCATCCCACGCGTTCGGAAGCACTGGTTTGAATGTTCGGATCTGCGGCCCCGACGGCAATCTGCTGGACGAGGCGATTAGGTGAGTGAGTTGTGTTTCTGAGCGCCTGCATGCGGTGTGCCGCCAGTTACGAGACAATATACACCTTCTCGCGACCTTCTTACCTATTTGTTACATTCTTTGAGTGCTGTTCTGTCGAAGATTTTCCCTCGGGGAAGCAAGCACAGCCGACTAGTATGTCAGGTTCATGCGCCATCTAACTATTATGACCACTGCGAATATTGCCACTCCAGACAAGACCACCAATGGACCAGGAAGAATGTGGAAATAGTCGGCTAGTAACACTCCCGTCACTGAAGAAATCGCGCCGAAGATCGCGCTCAGTTTGACGTATCTGGACAAATTGGCACTTACTGTTCTCGCGGCTGCAGCCGGCGTCACGACGAGGAAGCCGACCAGTAGTGTTCCCGTGATCATTATTCCTATTGCTACCGCGAGAGACACGAGCAGGAGATATAGGAGATTTGTTCTGGCGACGTTGATGCCCTTGGATACCGCGAGTTCTTCTGAGATTAGGCTCAAAACAAGCTTCCTATAGATTGCCCTCGTTAGTATGATCACCGCGATCGAAACGGCGATTGCCGCTATCGCATCTATCAAGCCGACCTTGGTTATGTCGCCAAACAAAGCTTCGAGTAGCTCTGTCTGGGGCACCAAGAGAATTCCGAT
>Ga0315282_10010466_pt1 | contig 14546 bp, 11 predicted proteins | sample YL17G07_20_MG_FD_203693 | JGI IMG/M metagenome (GOLD analysis project Ga0315282, IMG submission 203693) | Sediment microbial communities from Yellowstone Lake, YNP, Wyoming, USA - YL17G07_20 | ecosystem: Environmental > Aquatic > Freshwater > Lake > Sediment | place: USA: Wyoming | collected...
CGAAGGGCCAGATGATCCAGCAGTTCTCCAGCCAGGCCAAGGACAGCCGCGGGATGCCGGCCGACGCGGGGATGAACCGGTTCTACTGGGACATGCGCTATCCGAACGCCCGCGAGGTGACGGCGGCCGTGGCCCAGGCCAGGTTCGAGGTGTCACGCCCCGTGCCGCCGATCGCGCCGCCGGGACGTTACGCTGTCCGCCTCACAGTGGCTGGACAGACCTCCGAGCGGCCGTTCGAGATCCGCAAGGATCCGCGCGTCAGGGCGACCGACGCGGATCTCCAGGCGCAGTTCGACCTGATGGTGAGGATTCGGGACCGGGCCTCGGAGGTGACCGACGCGCTGAGCAAGCTCGGCGACGCGCGGCGCCAGCTCGAGGCGCGCGAAAAGCAGGGAGAGCGGGCGGCGGTGGCGCCCGTCAAGCAGAAGCTGCTGGCGATCGAAGGCCAGCTCATACGGCTCGTGGGCTCGCATCCCCTGGACATGGCGCCGAAGGGGCTGAGCAACAAGCTGGCGGCGCTGTCCTCGGACGTCGGGAGGGCGAATGCGAAACCGACCAGGCAGATGTACGCCGTGTTCGAGGACCTGTCGGCGCGCGTCGCCGTGCAGCTCGGCCAGTTGGACGAGGTGATCACGAAAGAGCTTCCTGCTCTGACAAGTGATGTCAGCGCTGCGAAGCCAGGGGCCACACGTCAGTAGCTGCTGCGGGGCGGGTGTCCGTGATCTCGTCGATCGCGGCGCCCGAACCGAGGCGCGCCAATCCGTCTGAAGCTTCGAAGCGAGAGCGCGAGAAACGTGAGTCTTTTCCCGCGGAGGCCTTTTCATGACCGACACCCCGCTGGCCCCTGACGTCCCGACCGCGAAACCTGTCCCGACGTTCTCGTACCGCTGGATCGTCCTCCTGGGGATGAGCGTCGCGGTGTACGGCAGCTACTACTCGTTCGACTACATCGGGCCGCTTGCTCCCCTCCTCAGCCGGCAGCTGCGCTTCTCGGATTCCCAGATCGGGCTGCTGCAGGCTGTCTACAGCCTCCCCAACATCGTGACGATGCTGGTCTGCGGCATGGTCATCGACCGGATCGGCACCAGGAAGTCGATGCTGCTCTTCGGCTCGATGGTCTTCGTCGGGCTGATCGTGACGGCCCTCACACCTCGGCTCCCGGTGATGGCGGCCGGCCGCCTGGTCGTCGGGACCGGCGCTGAAGCGCTGGCGATTGCGTCGAACGTGGCGCTCGCGCGCTGGTTCTGGCGCGCCGAGCTCAGCATGGCGTTCGGGATCAGGACATCCTTCTGCCGGTTGGGGTCCTTCACCGCGCAGGTGTCGCCGACCTGGGCCGCGGCGGCGTACGTGTACTGGCAGTGGCCGCTGCTGATCTCGGTCGGGTTCGGTGTGTTCTGCATCATCGGCGCCATCCTGTACTGGATGCTCGACTCCCGGGGGGAGCGGCGCTTCGATCTGGGCTCCGGGGGGCACAAGGAGAAGGTGGTTCTCCGCGAGGTGTTCCAGTTCGATCGATCGTTCTGGTTGATCGCAGCCCTGTGCGTCACCTTCTACGGCTGCATCTTCCCGTTCCAGACGTTCGGACAGAAATTCCTGATCGACGCGCGGCACGTGTCGCCGCAGGTGGCGTCGCTGCTCGTGGGCATGGAGCCGTTGTTCTCCATGATCGGCATGCCGCTGTTCGGCTACCTCGTCGACCGCTACGCCAAGCGCTCGCTCTTCATGATGTTCGGGTCGTTGTTGCTCATCCCCGTGTTCCTCATGCTGATCTACACCGACATCCCGCCGGTCGTCCCGATGGCGATGATGGGTGTGGCGTTCGCGCTGGTCCCGGCCGTGATGTGGCCTGCCCTCGCCTACGTCGTGGACCGATCTCGCCTCGGGCTCGCCAACGGCATGCTGGACGCGATCCAGCAGCTCGGGCTCGTCGGCATCAACTTGATGATCGGCTGGTCGAACGATCACTGGCTGGCGAGCGCGACGAACCCCCCGGGCTACCGCGCCGGGATGTGGATGTTCACGACCTTTGCGCTGCTCGCGGTGGCGTTCGCGCTCCTGCTGCGCCGGGTCGAAACGGGGCCTCGCGCGCACGGGCTGGAGACGATCACCGTGAAACGCTGAATTGGAGAGCGCGGAGAGCGTGATTCGGAGTCATCGAGTCTTGGGTCGCCGTTCGAAGCCCGCCCCTCGAGGAGAAGTCCGCTGCGGCCTGACGAGGACGCCTGCCTCGACGGGCTCGCGCCGCGGGCCTCTCCCTTGCTCAGCCTCTTCGGGCGAGCAGGAATCGCGCGCCCCCGCCGGATCCAGCAAAGAGTGCGAGGTGCTCTTCCGGCACGCCCGCCTCCCGCGCGAACGGCTCCAGGTTACGCCGCACCACCCGTACCTCCTCGAACCCCGCCTTGTGGCCGAGCCCCTCGAGCTCGTCGTTCTCATAGAAGCGCAACCGTGAGGCCATCGGTTCCGGTGCGCCGGGGCTTCCCCTCAGCTCGGGATCGGTCCCCATGACGACGAGCCGGCCGCCTCGGGCGAGCACCCGCCGGATCTCCACGAGCGCCGCGACCGGATCGGGCAGGAAGCCGAGGACGCCCGTCATGGCCGCGCACGTGAATGTCGCGTCGGGGAACGGCAACGAGTCGGCACTCCCCTCGAGAACCTCCAGGCGACCTTCGGCCACGGCGTCGCGGTTCACCTCCTGCGCGAGGCGTACGATGTCGGGGCTGTGGTCGACCGCTCTCGCACGGCACCCGCTCTGCAGCGCGGCCTTGAGGAGAGCGCCGCCCCCGCAGCCCACTTCGAGCAGGCAGTCATCGGCGGTCAACGCGAGTTCCGCCAGCATCACGCAGAAGTTGGGATAGTGGTAGAGCGGGTCGCGATAGAAGGTGCGCGCCTGTGCGCCTGACGGACGGCGAGCCCTCCGGTCGGTGAGCCAATCGCCAAAGGCTAGGGGCGCTCTGACCCGAAGGAGCGGCGCGACGACCTCGCCGGCGAACCAGCCCGCGAGCTCGCCGGCGTCGCCGATGAGACGTCCCCACCCTCGGTGCTCGAGCGTCAGTCTCGTGCCGCCGTCGACCGGCTCGAACCGCAGCTCGACCTCCGTCACCCGGCCCGGATCCCAGCCGGCCTGGCGCCACTCGAGCGAGAGTCGCTCGCCGGGCCTCCAGGAGACGACGTGGCCCACCTCCAGCGGGCCCTCGACGACCCGCCCGTCTGCCCCCGCATCGAACCGAATCCCTACCCGGGCCAGAGCGATGGCCAGCTCCTCGACCAGAACGTCGAACGCCGGCAACGGCTCGAGCGCCAGGTCGATGCTCGCCCGGGCGGTCGCCGTGGTGTCCTTCATCTGATGACCTCGGAAGGCGCCCCGCTCACCACCCGCGCCAGGCCTGAAGGTCTCGCCTATCGATACGGCTGCAGCGGGCCGGCCTGAAGGCCGGCCCCTACGACGTGCAGAGAGCGACTCTGCGCTGAACCGCGCAGCCCTCTCTCCTCATAGCCGCAGCGCGGCCGGGCCCGGACGGGACGTGAAAAACTGCGCGTGCCCGGCCAGCTCGGGGAAGGCGCGCCGATACTCGGTGGTCCACCACAGTTGGAACTCCCCCGTCTCGGTTTCCCGGACGAGCGCCCACACGCTTCCGCCGAAGCCCGCTCCGAACGCGGACGCCGCCGAAGCACCCAGCAGGCGCGCCAGCCGGACGAGCGTGATCGTTTCGTCGATCTGGTTGCCGAGGAGCTGTTCGGCGTTCCGCTGCGATCGCTCGACGAACACCCCGAAGCGGCGCAGATCGCCCCGGGCGAGCGCATCACCCGCCTGCGGCACAATCACCGTGCTCTCGTCGAGGAACTGGTCAAGACGGTCGCGCAAGAAGCTCGCCGAGAACCGGCCGTCGTCCGAGTCGCGCAGGACGTCGCGCAGGCGTTCCGGCGCGTGAGGAGTCGCAACCGCGATGGCCAGCGACGCATCCTGGCGCCCCGTCGCGCGCCCCCACTGCACGAGCACCTCCTGCACGGCCAGCGACGCGCGGTTGTAGCGGTCGCGCGCCGCCTGCGTCTTCTCGGCGGCCACCCCGCTCACCCCGACGACGAACGTCCAGCCGGCGGGCATCGGGATCGCGCGCTCGTAGCGAACCGGGCAGAAACTGTACTGACGCAGGCAGCCAGGCTCGGCGCAGAGGATGGAGGTGTGATCCTCGCTGCCACCGAACGTCCCGACCCCGGGGTCGCCTTGGAGCGAGCCGAACGTCTGCCCGTTCTCAACCGTCCCCAGGTAGCCGGCCAGATCCTCGGCACTCCGGATCTCGCGACCGTACGTCTCGTCCTCCTCCAGCCGGTTGACGTGGGCCAGCACGAGAAAGATCGCCACGATGAAGGCGCTCGAGCTGCTGAGGCCGGCCGCCTGCGGCAGATCGCTCAGGAAGGCGATGTCGGCCCCGCGCCGCGCGCCCGGGAAGTTGCGCGCAAGCCGGCGCGCGGTCGCCCCCGGATAGCCGGCCCACGCCAGCGCGGGCGGAGGGAGCTGAGGATCCAGCGCCAGGTCCGCACGCTCGCCCAGCGCCACGTCCAGCACGCGCACGCACTGGTCGTCTCGCGCAGCCGCGACGAGGATGAAGCCGCGCTCGACGTTGCACAGCAGGCTGCGGCCACCGGCGTAGTCGGTGTGCTTGCCAAGCACCTCGATGCGGCCCGGCACGAACAGCCGGACGGCCGGCTGCTCCCCGCTTACCGCATGCAGCGCCTCGGTCGCGCGACCCAGCATGGTTGCCTTGGTCGCCGATTCAACCGGGCTCATGCCAGCCGCTTCGAGGGTGGCGGCGTAGGAATCGCTCATCGTCCGATCTGGTCGAAATCACACGTCGCAGGGGTCAGTTCTTGGTCCTTCGTCCCTGGTTCTTGGTGGGGTTCAGAGTTCCTGGTTCTTCGCACTGATCCCCCACCGCTCGGCGCACAAGGAACATCGAACCACGCACTCGCACCAAGGACCAAGAACAAGGAGCCAGGCACTGACAGGCCAGCTTGTTCACAGTCGCACTTCGACGTCCCGCAGCCGCCGCGCCACCTCGGCAACGTCCGATCGCCGCGACAGGTCGAGCACGCCGGCTCTCAGCTTCAGCGCCTTGAACCGCTCGCCGAGCGACGAGACGGCAACTTGCACCGCGTCGGCCAGCTCCAGCTCGCCGCGCGGCGATGGACGGATGTTCCGGCACGCGCGGAAGATCGCCGGTCCGAACAGCCAGCAGTTCATGCTGACGAAGATCTCCGGCCCCATGGAGGCGAACGACGCCTGGTCCGGCTTCTCGATGATGCGCTGGAGGTAGCCGTCGCCATCGATCTCGAGGATTGCGTACTGCCGGACCCGCTCGTCGGGGATGTTGCTGTCGCCGACCAGGCTCTCGCACTCGAACGCGGCAAGCCCAGGGCCTTCGAGCTCGCGAAGAGCGCGGCAGACCTCGGCGGGATAGTAGTTGTCGGAGTTGATGACGAGGAAGAGATCCTCGGCCGCGAAGACCTCCGCGGCCGCCACGGCGTCTGCCGTGCCGAGCGGACGCTCCTGGATGGCGAACTGCACGGTGACGCGCCTCGGCCTGCACGTCTCGGTGTAGTAGCGGCGAATGGCCTCGTGCTCCGGGCCGATCACCAGGCAGACCTGGCGGTAGCCGGCGTCGGCAAGGGCGCTGAGCACGTAGTCGAGGAAGGCGCGGCCGACGGGGATCATCGCCTTGATTCCCGCATCCGCCGCCCGTGCCTGGTCCGGGTCGAGCGCCGCGCCGGCGGCGTCCTGGCGCATGCGCGTGCCCAGCCCGCGTGCGAGGACGACCGCCTTCACGGTCTTGTTGGCCATCAGCGTGCCAGAAAGCGCAGAGAGCGCAGAGGTCGCAGAGCACGCTCTGGGGTCAGTTGGTCGCTTTCCGCGCGGCGCCGAGCGTGACCGGCGTCGCGCCCGCATAGTAGATCCCGTTGAACAGAAGCTTGAAGGTGCCGTGCGGCTGGCCGCGGAACGTGATCTCCGGACCGAACAGGAGCACCTTCCCCTTGCCGAGCGTCGCCTCAACGGCCGCCACGCCGTCCTGCAGGTAGTGCTGCCCCCACGCCCAGCCGCTCCGCAGCGACTCCGCCGTCGGGAACCAGGCGACGGCGCGCACTCTCTTGAGCGCGGCGTCCGGGTCGAGGTGGAAGACCGGGCTGTTGTCGAAGAAGACGTCCACCTTCTCGCCCATGCCGTAGGCCACCGGGGTCGTGTTGTCGACGCTCGCCTGGAGCACCGATCCCGGGATGAAGAACTTCTCCGACGGCAGCTTCTTCTCGGTCCCGTCCGGCGCCCGGTCGTAGTACTTCAGGGGAATCGGCCGCCGGAACCCGAAGTACTCGCGCGATCCGGCCACGCCGCCGGCTGCCTCGGGCTTCTCGTCCTTCGCGATCGCCGCCTGCACCGCGGCGATGCGCTTCGGCGTCAGGGTCCAGTTGTCCTTGCTGCCCCGCTCGATCGAGTTCTTCCCCTCGGTGATGAACCGGTTGTGCATCGAGGCGGCGACCAGCTCCAGCCCCATCGGCACGAGCGGGTCAAAGTTGTAGGTGAAGGGATCACGGAACGGCGGGGCGAACAGCACCGTGCCGGCCGGCCCCGTCTGGTGCTGGTTGTACATGATCTGCGGGAACCATTCGATGAACATCTGCCGGGCGATGTTCTCGGTCTCGGGCTGGTTGAAGATGTACGAGTCGCGGTTGTTGTCGTGGCCGACGTACTTCTGATAGAGCCGCGGCAGCCCGCCCATCGTCCGCTTGGTCGGCTCCGGCTCGCGCATGTACCAGTTCGAGACCAGCTCCATCCCGTCCGGGTTGACGGGCACGAGGAGCAGAATGTCGTCGTTCAGAAAGCGCAGCGTCTCCGGGTCATTCCTGCCGACCATCTGGTAGGCCATCTCGAGCAGGCCCTGCGCGTTCACGCACTCGGTCGCGTGCAGCCCCCCGTCGATCCAGACGGCCGCCTTCCCCTCGGCCGCGAGCTGGCGCGCCTGGTCGTCGGTCAGCCCCTGGGCCGTCCCCCCTTTCAGCTCACGAGAGCAACAAGTGCCGAGCTATGTGTTGATGTGGTATTTCCTGATTTGATCTCTCCGCGGCCTCTGCGTCCTCTGCGCTGAATAGTCATCCGCGCGGCCCGCGCCGCACACGCTCGGGGTTGCGCGGCATACGATAGCCCCTTTGCCCACCGACCTCAACCGGACGGACCGTCGCTCACACGCGCGCGGACGACGGGCATATACTCGTCAGGCTTCGGCCCCTGGGGCGCACCAGGAACGAAGCACCAGGAGCTCCACCAGGGACCAAGGACGAAGGACCAAGGACTGACTGGTTCTCAGGCACCAGGCCTCGGGTTTTTTGGCTTCGGGCCGGGACGAGGAGGATTCATGAACAGACCGAAGGGTCGGATCACGCGTCAGTTGGTTGGGCTGTCTGTCTTGCTGGTGCTGGCCGCCACGGTCCGGCCGTCGGTCGCCGCCGATATCGGACCGTCCCGGGGCTCGCTCGTCATCGTCGGCGGGGCGATGAAAGATCCCGCGATCGTACGCCGGTTCCTGCAGCTCGCCGGCGGGGCGGACCAACCCATCGTCGTCATTCCCACAGCCGGCGAGGACGACCAGTACGATCAGTCGTGGTCCGGGCTGCAGCAGTTTCGCGACGCGGGTGCCACGCACCTCACCGTCGTGCACACCCGTGATCACGCGGTCGCCGACACCGAGGCATTCGTCAGGCCGATCCGGGAAGCGCGCGGCGTGTTCTTCCCGGGAGGCCGCCACTGGCGGATCGCCGACGCCTACCTGAACACGAGGACGCACCGGGAGTTGCGCGCGCTGCTCGACCGCGGAGGCGTGATTGGCGGCTCCTCGGCAGGGGCCACGATCCAGGGGTCCTTCATGGTGCGCGGCGACACCAAGGGCAACGAGATCATGGTGGGCGACCACACCGAGGGCCTGGGCTTCCTCAAGGGCGTCACGATCGATCAGCACCTGCTGAAGCGCAACCGGCAGTTCGACCTGGTGCCCGTCATCACGACCCGTCCCGAGCTGCTCGGCATCGGGATTGACGAGGACACGGCCATCGTCGTCACGGGCGACGAGTTCGAGGTGATCGGGCGCAGTTACGTAGTGATCTACGACAACCAGCGCCAGATCCCGCCCGACGGCCGGTTCTACTTCCTCGCGCCCGGCGATCACTACAACCTCAAGACGCGCGCCGCCACGCGGCCGACCGAGGTGATGCGGCCCATCGACAGGGTCAAGGAGGGAAAATGGATCAAGTAGTCCTTGGTCCTTCGTCCGTGGTCCTCGCGTCCGCTACCGACGATCTCATCGCCAATTCACCCGAGCAGATTGTCGTGGCGCTCGAGAACATGGTCTGCGAGGCGAAGTCGGCAAGGGTGCTCCCGATGGTCGCCACGATTCCGCCGCAACGGCCGGGCGGGCCGCGCGATCGCGTGGCGAAACGCCGCTCACCGCGGAAGCAGCAAGGTCTCTTCGCGGCCTGTTTCCGCCTCGGTAACGCCCCGCCTGCGCGCGATTAGGGTCACCAGTACGCCGAGGCTGATGGCCTCGCCGGCAACGGTCGCCACCGACGCGCCCAGCATGCCGTAGGCCGGGATCAGGGCCAGGTTGAGTAGCACGTTGGCGAGGCACCCGATGGTCGCGGTCACCAGGAGCGACCGTTCGGCGTTAATGGAGATCGCGACGGCGTGCAACACCGCCAGAGGGAACACGACCACGAAGCCCGCGACGAGGACGCGGAGGACGCCTGCAGCCGGCAGATACTGATCGCCGAAGCACAGGTAGATCAACTCGGGCGCCAGCAGAATGCCGGGAGCGGTGGCGGCGACGCCGGCGGCCACCGATCCTGTCACGCCTATTCTGGCCAGGCGATGGTGCCGGCGACGGTCCGTCACGAAATAGCGGGCCAGTCTGGGGGTGATCGCGAAGCCGATGATGGAAGGGATGTGTGAGAAGCCTTCGTAGATCCGGTAGGCGGCGTTGTACCAGCCGGTCTCGACATCGCCCCGCATCACGCCCAGCATGACGGTGTCGATGTAGTTGTACGCGTTCAGCACGATGAAGAAGGCTGCGAACGGCAGGGCGCGGGCCTGGAGGTCGCACCAGGTCCTGACGTCGAACAACAGGCCGAACTGACCGACCTCCCGCCGCGCGAGCAGCCAGGTCACCGCGAGGGCCACCACCCGCGCGCCGACGAAGGCGGCCGCCAATCCCAGCAGCCCGTAGCCGCCGGAGAGCGCCAGGGCGCCGCAGCCGAGCAGCAGAATCCGATCGGTGAGCATCACGCTTGTTTCGAGATCAAAGCGCTCCAGCCCCGAGAATACGCTCCGCACCGTCGTCATGTAGGAACGCAGCACCGCGGCGAAGGCCAGCAGGTACCCGGCCAGCCGTACGTCCGCCTCGGACCTGAGGAGGCGCAGCGCCATGACGAGCAGCGTCATGGTGACGGCGGCCCAGAGCAGCTTGAGGGCGAAGGTGTGGCCCAGCAGCAGGCGGGCGAGGCGGCGATCACGCGCCACCGCGCGGGTCGTGACGTCCTTCAAGCCGAAGTCCATCAGCGCCTCGGCGATGACGGTCAGGGCCAGCACAAAGGAGAACTTCCCGAAGTCGGCATCGCCAAGCGCGCGGCCGGCGAGGATGAGCAGGACGAGCAGCAGGACGCCGCTCGCCGACGACACGCTGGCGAAGAAGAAATTGCGCAGGAGACCGTGCGGAGCGGCGGAGGTGTTGGCGTCGGTCACGGCCGATCAGCTCCGCGCCGCGGCGATCGCAGCAAACAGACTCCGGTACCGCTCGTACAGCGCGGGGGCGTGGAAGTCGCGCTCGACGGTCTCGCGGGCGCGCGAGCCCAGGGCGCGACGCAAGTCGGGTTCGTCGAGCAGGCGCCGAAGGGGCCACCCACGCGCGCGCCCGGGCGCCCGCGTCGAGTGGATGGCCCGGCATATCGGGTCCGACCAGCACCAGGTAGGCGCTGGGATGTTCAACCAGTTGCCAGGCTTCGAGTGAATCCAGAATGCCCTTCTCGACACTCAGGCGCGCCAGACATACGCAGATGAGCCGCTCGGCGGGCCACCCCTCTTCGCGCCGGATGCGCGCCTTCTCACCGGCGCTGGGCGGGCGGAACCGCGCCGCGTCGAGCCGTAGTACACCCACTCGACGCGCGAGACACGATCGATCCAGGTGGCCAGGGCGAATCCGGGAACCAGCTCCCGTACCGTCGATCCGTCCCAGTCGACGACAAAGACTTTGCGCGCGTGGCGATCCGAGAAGACGATGCGGTCGCCCCGCCGGGTGAGGAGCGGCTTCGCGTAGCTGCCCGGCTCGCCGAGAATCGGGCGCTCGCCCAGGCCGTCCTCAGTGTCGATGCCCATCGGCACGAGCTGCCGTCCGCGCGCGATCACGTCGGTGCCGTCCCCGTGATCCTGCACCCAGACCACGCGCGTGCGGGCACCGGTGAACCCGCCGAGCGGCGAGAGGGCGGAGGCCGGCGCCCGTCCGGCGGCCGCGGCATTCCGAACGTTCGCACGCGGCGCCGGGGGCGAATCCCCTTCGAAGGATCCGCAGGCGACTCCCGTTCCGCCGAGAAGGACCGCGATCAAGAGGGTGGACAGTCGGCGCACGGTCGTGCTCAGAAGGCCGTCATCGAGACCTATCCGGGCATTATCGCAGATCGGCCGCGGGCGCCGAGGCGGCGTCTCGCCGGAGGACCTCGAAGGCGTGATACAGATTCTCGTGGTCGAGGGGCACAAGGCGCAGATCCGTGGCCGACCAGATCCAGCTTGGGGTCAGATGGTCGAGCAGCTGGCGGCGCTCGTCGACCGGCGCCAGCCCGGCGAGGCCCAGTGAGGCTAGGCGATTCTTCAACCGCACCACCGTCGGGTTGTAGCTCCACCCGACGTAGATCCAGGGACGCGGCAGCTTGTCCAGTGACGCCGCCGAACCGGCGTAGCGCTCCGGACCTACCCAGCGGAGGAATTGCGCCGTCTCGAAGACCTTGCCTGTGCCGTAGGTCTCGGACATGACCAACACGACCCGCCGCTCGGGAAAGGCAAATGAGAAATAACAGTAGTCCGAGAGCCAGGGCGCCAGGTACGTGGCTGTCACCTCGCGCGCCGCGAGGCGCGCCATGAGCCGGTTGTAGTCCCCCTCGCTCAGTTCGACGGGCATGAGCGGCGCCAGCCACAGGCGATTGACGAGGACGATGGCGGAAAAGAGCGCGCCGAAGGCCACGTCGAACTTGAGCGGGAGCCGCCGGGCCATCTGACACAGTCCATCGTGCGCCAGAATGGCCAGGGGCACAATGCTTGCGGCGAAATAGCGCGGTTCGGCGTACTCACCCAACAGGAGGAACGGCGCCAGGCACACGCCCAGCCAGACCAGAGCCCAGCGGGTCGCGCGGAGGACCGCAGGGCGGCAGGCGACGAGCGCCGGCAGCAGAAAGAGCTGGGCGAAGAGCGCGACCGCGTACAGGCGCACCGCCGGCGTCCACTGGCGGTCGGTCACGCTGGCGACGAGCCCGCGAAGGCGATCCACAGGGAAGAGGCCCACGGCGAGAAAGCCCACCGCGACGAGCAGGAGGTGTGCCAAGAGCACGAGCGTGCCGCGCCGGATCAGCTGCCGCCGCGGAACGGGGTCGCCTGCCCGTGCGAGCAGGGCCGCCATGAGGCCGACGAACAGCAGCAGGCTCGAAACGCGACAGAAGGTCCCGAGGGCGAGCCAGAGAGTCGCGGCCAGCAGCCGTCGCCGCTGGGCCCCGGCGCTCTCGGTTCGGAAGCTCGCCACAAACTGCCACCCGGCGAGCGTGCCCAGCACGAGCGCCGGCGTTTCTGACAGCGTCTTGAAGCCGAGATAGAGCGGCAGCGGCAGCGCGAGGGTCACGAGCGCGATCTGGGCAGCTTTTTGGCGAGCCAGGAGACTTTCGAGAAGCTTGAAGGTCGCGGCGCCGAAGGCGAGCACGAGCCCGGCAAAGATCAGCCGCACGACAAAGAGGGCCCGCTGGCCGTCGCCCAACGCGCCCACGAGCGCCCAGAGCACCGCGACGAAGCCAATCTTGCCTGCAAAAAACCCGTACGGAAAAACGCCCTCGGCGAGCGCGCCTTCGAGCGCGACGAGCACAGCCGGGGAGTGCTGGCGGACCGAGAACAGGTAGAAATACTCGTCCCAGTAGTGGTCCCGGCTGAAGCTCAGTCCCAGGAACACCGCCGCGACGATGACGAGCCACCACCGTGAGCGCGTCCGCGGGGAGCTGGAGCTCGTCGTCGGCAGCATGACGTCCCTTCAGCGTGGCAGCACGGTCCGCGTGAGGAGCCGCCAGTAGGCGGCCAGCGCCCGCTCGTAGGCCGCCTTCGCCCGACGCATCCGTGGGCTCCCGACGAGATCGTCGCGGGCCACCATGGGGTCCGTCCGCAGGAGGGTGGCATCGTGGACGACGCGGATCCGTCGGACGAGCGCGCGGTCGGCCGGCAACGCCGGCAGCATGCGCACGAGCCCCGCGACGGCCCTGAGATACATCCGCCCGTGTCCTTTCCAGATGAGCACGACACATTGCAGGGCCTCGTGCACGACGAGGACGGGCAGGATCGAGATGAGCGTCCGCCACTCGTAATTCTTTAGCATGAAATGCCAGCGGTTTCGAATCTGGTAGTAGAACAGCCAGGCGCTGCGCGGCCGGCTCTGATGCCGCACGCGCGCCCACGGGAGTTCGACAATGCGATACCCGGCGAGCCGGATACGATGCGTGAAGTCGCCGTCTTCCTTCCCGATGAAGTACCGTTCGTCGAAGAGCCCGACGCGGATGGCTGCGTTGCGCGCGATGAGCAGGGCGCACGTCGACGCGCAGCCGATCTCCTGCGGCTCCGAGCCGCGATCGGCCAGGGGCCGATCGCACCACGGGTTGACCGCCTCGCAGATGAAGTGCAGGCCTGTGCCGGCGTACTGAATGACGTCGGGCCGGCCCGCATGGACGACGATGGGGCTGGCGACCGCGATGGCCGGATCCCGCGCCATGGCCGCGCGGAGGTGCTGGACGATGTCAGGCTCGACGGCGACGTCGGCATCCATCAAGAGCACATATGGGCTCGACGCCTCGCGGATGCCAACGTTGCGGCCCGGGCCGGGACCGCGGTTGTCGTCGAGACGGCGGACGCGGACTTCCGGAAAGCGCTCCGCCAGCCACTGGGCCGTGCCGTCCGTGCTGGCCACGTCGACGAGCGTGATGCGGGAGAACGGACAGCCGGCCGCGCTCAGGGCGTCGAGCGTGGCCGGCAGCGTGCTGCGGGCGTTGTGGGCGACAATGACGACGGAGACGTCTCCGGGGAACTCCAGCATCGCGACGCAGTTCCATTATGGCAGGCCGCGCGGCGCCCTCCGCGCCGCGCGCGCTCACGGCCAGCGCACGAGCACGATATTGGTCCGCTCGTTCACGCTGCGAACCGGGATGCGGTTCGACGAGGGCGTGCTAACAAGAAACCCGTAGACCTCGCCCGAACGGGGACCTGGCCACGTGCGATCAAGAGGCGCCACGCGGATCTGGTCACGGCCGTACTCTTCCGGGGCCAGCTCCTTGCACTCCCGGCCCGCTCCGAACCAATCGAACCCCGCGCCGTACCACTTCCCACCGATGTTGACCACAATCATCGGGTTGCCCTCGATGTTGGGCGGGTTGTCATCGATGGACACGAGCGGCCAACGGCCCGCCTTCGTATGGCGGAGGCAGACGCGGCACCCCACGATCTCCACGTTGTAGAGATGCGAACTCACCGTCCAACCGCTCACGTTGGTGGAAGCAGGGTCCAGCCAGGTGATCGTGGAGGGATCGATCATGTCCACCCCCGGCACGGGCGTGCCGGGCGGCGGCTGGGGAGGTTCTTCCTGGACGCGCACCACCAACTGCGCTTCGGTGACGGTGCCGTCTTCGTAGGTGAACCGCGCCGTTGCCGTAAAGCTGCCTGCCCGGGTGTAGGTATGCGTCACAATGGCCGACCCGGTGACCTGTCCCAGATCCCGGCTCTGCCCATTCCCGAACAGTATCTCGAGCGTGCCCGTCGCCGGCTTGTTGGCTTCGAGGGTGGCCGCGGCGGTAAACGTGGCCGGCGAGTTCACGGTCGGTTCGGTGGGCGAGACCGCCAGGGTCAGGCGCACCGGCGCGCGCAGGCGAACGGCGAGTTCCTCCGACACCAGCTCGAGCGCCCGTGCGCTTACCGTGGCCGGCGCCGTCGTTGTCAACGTGGCCTGCGCCCGCCCGTTTTCGTCCGTGTAAACCGTGTCGGCCGGCTTCAGCGTGCCGGCGCTGGTCTTGAACACGACCGGCGCTCCCGCCACCGGGTCACTGCCGGCGGTGCGAGCCGAGGCGACGAGGGTCGCGGTGCCGCCGGCCGCGGGCAACACCGGCGGATCGACCGCCAGCTCGACCCGGGCGACCTCGCCCGATCCGACGGCGATGGTGAGTTCGGCCCGCAGGGTGCCCGACGTCGCCACGACGCGGTCCCGGGCGACCCGATTGCCCGCTCGATA
>Ga0315282_10010467_pt1 | contig 14544 bp, 12 predicted proteins | sample YL17G07_20_MG_FD_203693 | JGI IMG/M metagenome (GOLD analysis project Ga0315282, IMG submission 203693) | Sediment microbial communities from Yellowstone Lake, YNP, Wyoming, USA - YL17G07_20 | ecosystem: Environmental > Aquatic > Freshwater > Lake > Sediment | place: USA: Wyoming | collected...
GGAGGGAAAAGGGGAAAAAAGGAGTTTTGCGACAAAAAGCATCAGCCGGCGGGCGATTATCATTACCGCCGGAGTTATAATGAATTTTCTTTTAGCCGCTTTTCTATTCGGGGTCGGGCATAAAATAGGCCTGCCAACAGAGGTTGATGAAAATGTGACGGGCGCGGCCGCGCAAGGGATAATGGTTGAGATTAGCGGTGTTTCGCCAAAATCTCCGGCTGAGGCAGCCGGCATTAAAATAGGTGATGTTATTAAAAAAGCATCAGTTTCTGGCAGCCAGGCGACAGAAATTACAATCAACAGCACCAAAGAAGTCCAAGAATTTATTGAGGCGCATAAGGGGCAGAAAATTTCTTTGGATGTTTTGCGCGGCAAGCAGGAATTAAATTTGCTAGTTGATGCCCGCGCCAATCCGCCGCCGGGCGAAGGCCCCTTGGGAATTTCGTTGGCAAACATAAAATTTGTTTCATCGTCTTTTTTTGACTCTTTTATTAAAGGAGTGTCTGATATGGTCAACATAACGATTCTGATAGCTGTTGTTTTGGCAGGGATAATCCATAAGGCAATAATTGGCTCTCCGGTTGGCGAAGTTTTGACCGGGCCGGTTGGCATTTACAATATAACTTCGCAGGCCGCGGGCATGGGCTTTATTTATCTTTTGCAATTAACCGCCCTGCTTTCCATTAATTTGGGCTTAATCAATATTTTGCCCATTCCTGCTTTAGACGGCGGCCGGCTTTTATTCCTGGGCATTGAAAAAGTTAAGGGTTCGCCAGTCAGCCCTAAAACTGAAAATATAATCCATACCATTGGTTTTGTTTTTCTCATTTTCTTGATGATCTTGGTTACTTACAAAGATTTGACTAAATTATTTTAGGATAGTATGATAGCGGCAGAAAAATTCTTTTGATGGAATAGTAGGGGAGGGGGCTATGGCATACGCACAAAAAGAGCCGGCGCCAGTGGCGATACCCGAGACGAACATTTGTGGCAGGGGCCCGAATGATAGTTTTTCAGTAGTGTTGCGCGGGTGTGTTGACAGCATTGGTATAACGCGGTGGTGTTTTAATCCGCCCGAGGGCGGTATCAAATGCGAGATGCATTGTTCGGCAGGTGGCAGACCGATTCTTTTCACCAATAGGTGAGTTTGGCCTTTTTCAAAAGGCCTTTTTTTATTTAACCCATAAAATTTTAGATTTATATGTTTTTTTGAATTGCGATCGCAATTCAAATAGACAAAAATTTTAATAATCGCTATTTGGGTTTTTATATTCCGAATATATTTGACCATTGGGGCGGAAATGTTATACTAAAAGCTACTGACTACTGATTTCTACGGATATGCAGATTACAAGAATTAAGTTATTGGTTTAAAGTCATAGCAACGGGTTAGGTTATTAGTCGTAGCTATGAGTTTAAAAACCCAAAGACTAAGACTTACAGCCAAACTCGCTGCCAAGACCAACAAACAAGATTTAAAAACAATTTGTGTATCTATATTTATTTGTTTCTTGTAGCCGCATTATGAGGCAATCGCAACTTTTTTCTAAAACAATCAAAGAGGCGCCAACAGACGAGAAGAGTATTAATGCCCAATTTTTAATCCGGGGCGGTTTTGTTGACAAGCTTTTTGCCGGTGTCTATTCGTTTCTGCCTTTAGGTCGGCGGGTTATTAAAAAAATTGAAAATATTATTAGGGAAGAGATTAACGCAATTGGCGGGCAGGAAATATATATGCCGGCTTTGCATCCGATTGAAAACTACAAAAAAACCGGACGGGAGAAAATTGATATTTTATTTTATACTGATTTGCGCACCGGCGTAAAATTAGTTTTAGGCCAGAGCCATGAAGAAGTTGTTGTGCCTTTAATGCAAAAATTTATTCTTTCTTATAAAGATTTGCCAAAAGCTGTTTATCAATTCCAGACAAAATTTCGTAATGAATTACGCGCTAAGTCGGGCATTTTAAGAGGGCGGGAATTTTTGATGAAAGATTTGTATTCTTTCCATGCAAGCGAGGAGGATTTGAATGAATATTATGAGAAAGCAAAGAAAGCCTATAACAATATTTTTGCGCGTTGCGGACTGGGAGATAAGACTTACTTAACTTTTGCTTCCGGCGGGACTTTCTCTAAATATTCCCATGAGTTTCAAACCTTGACTGGCGCGGGGGAAGATATTATTTATATTTGCGACAAATGCCGGGTAGCAGTGAATAAAGAAATTATTGAAGAAGCCAAACATCAATGCCTGGGTTGCGGCAATAAAAACTTAAAAGAAAAAAAAGCCATAGAAGTAGGAAATATTTTTAAATTGAAAACGAAATTCTCTGAAGCTTTTGATTTGTCTGTTTTAGACAAGGAAGGAAATAAAAAAACCGTTATTATGGGCTGTTATGGCATTGGGCTTTCGCGCCTAATGGGAACAATTGTTGAAGTTTACAATGACGAAAAAGGCATAATTTGGCCGGAGGAAGTCGCGCCGTTCAAGGCGCATCTTATTCTACTTATTGGCAAGGATAAAAAAGGGCAGTCAAAAATTGCCAAAGCCGCTGATTCTTTGTATGATGAATTGGCTGAAAAAGGAATTGAAGTTTTATATGATGACCGCGAAGAAAAGTCAGCCGGAGAAAAGTTCGCTGACGCGGATTTGATCGGGATTCCGTATAGAGTTGTGATTAGCGAGAAAACCATAGAGAAAGGGAGTGCGGAAATTAAAAAGAGAAATGAAGAAAAAGTAGAATTGATTAAATTAAAGAAAGTTTTAGAGTATTTCTGAAAAGTATCAAGTATAAAGTATTTATGTATTATGCAGATAGGGCTATACTTTATACTTTATACATAATACTTGATACTGATGATCGGTAAAGTATTTTCATCTCTAGCTAAAGACATAGGCATTGATTTGGGAACTGCCAATACGCTGGTCTATGTTAAGGGCCGGGGGATCATTATTAATGAGCCGTCGGTAGTCGCGCTTAACAAGAAAACTGGCCAGATTTTGGCTATTGGTAATGAAGCTAAAAAAATGGTTGGCCGAACGCCTTCGCACATTGTGGCAACCAGGCCTTTGGTTGAGGGCGTTATCTCGGATTTTGAGGCAACGGAGCAAATGCTGCGTTATTTTATTAATAAAGTTTATGAGAAAAGCTGGGCCATTATGCCGAGGCCGAGGGTGGTTGTGGGAATTCCCTCCGGCTGTACGGAAGTTGAAAAACGGGCAGTTGAGGATGCATCCCGCAGCGCCGGCGCCAGAGAGGTTTATCTGGTTGAGGAGCCCATGGCTGCTGCCATTGGTTCGCGCTTGCCTGTTCAGGAAGCGGTTGGCAATATGATTGTTGATATTGGCGGAGGCACATCAGAAGTCGCAGTCATTTCATTGGGCGGCATAGTTGTTTGCAAGAGTTTGCGTATTGCCGGCGACAAATTAAATTCTGATATAATCCAGTTTGCGCGAGAAGATCATAAAATGCTTTTGGGGGAAAAATCTGCCGAAGATATTAAAATGGCGATTGGTTCTGCCTATCCGCAGGAAGAAAAAATGGAATTTGTTATGCGTGGCAGGGATTTAATCAGCGGATTGCCCAAGGAGGTTATTTTAACAGAGGATCAAGTCAGAAAAGCATTGTCTAGGTCAATAAAAACTTTGATTCGGGCAATTAAGGATACGATTGAAGAAACCCCGCCGGAATTAATAACTGATTTAATGGAACGGGGTATAGTTTTAGCTGGCGGGGGAGCGCTTTTGCGCGGGCTGGACATATTAATACAAGAAGAAACGACCATGCCGGTCAGGATTGCTGAAGATCCGCTGACAGCAGTGGTGCGCGGTTGCGGCGTTGTTTTGGAAGATGTTGACGCACTGAAAGAAGTTTTAATTTCAACGCAGTACGACCCGCCGCCGAGATAAAAAACTTACGAGTTATAAATTTTTGTAAAAAAATAAGGGGGTTTTGCCCCCTAGTTGCTTCCTGGTAGGGAAGATTTTTTTGCCAATATGTTCTTGAGCACCGCGCTGGAAACAGTTAAGATCTTGTCATAAAGCTGTCCGAGCCAAGCAGCCGCCTCAAACCGGATGATAACGAATGGCAGGATCAGCGATGTTAAGATTAACCCGCCGGCAAAGCCAACGATTGCATTAATGCTGATGCCGCATCCCAACCAGAATCCTAGTCCAGCGCCGACAGGCATGTGTAAACCAAAATCATAGTCAATAGCGCTGAAAAAAAGAATAGTAGCAGCAATGATTATTAGGATACGTAATAGGCCAGCGCTTGCCTGAAAGGCAAGCAATCCTAATGCAACTCCAGTTAATACGCCCGCATTAAGACCGACGTTGCGCCAGTTATTCGCATAAACCCGTTGACTGACATTGACAAAAAGAGCAGCCAACACGATATCCGGCCATCGCGGAATATTGAATGGCAATGTGATTGTCCAGTTGCCGTAGATCCAGCTTTTCGAGAGTAGCAGAATTTTGCTGGTTTTCGGAATATAGCCGAATGAGCAATACCACGACACCCAGAACAAAGCCACAGCTCCAGCCGTCAAAATTTCCCATTTATATTTTAAGAGCATCTTAGGTTCCTTAACCCTTTTTCTCCATTAAATCCTTAATTTTCACTTTTGTCAATATATAACATATACAGGCAACGATGAAAAAGAATTTTAAAATTAAATTGCTGATTGCCGCATTTATTATACTTTTTATCGCTCTTTTTTCTTTCCTAAATTTTCAAGGATTTTTTAGCGGCCCGAAAAATTTTGTTGCTGGGATTTTTTCTCCGGTCCAGAGGGGTTTGTATGTTTCGGGCGGACGGGTTTCTAATTATTTCGGGTCAATTTTTTCTTTAAACCAAATAATTTCCCAAAATCAGCAGCTGAAAGATGAGAACTCAAAATTGCAAGCAGACCTTTCAAAAAGCTATGAAACAGAAAGGGAAAATGAGCTTTTGAGGCAGCAGCTTAATTTGGCTAGAAGCGGCCGGCTGAATTTAGTTTTGGCTAATATTATTGGAATGGATCCGGTTAATTTTGGCGAAAATGCATTGATTGACAAAGGAAGTGAAACCGGCATTAAAGCTGATATGCCCGCAGTAACAGCCAGCGGGGTTTTGGTGGGCAGGGTTTCTGAAGCTGGCCAAACAACTTCAAAAATCCAGCTTCTAACAGATCCGAACAGCGCGATTAATATTATTTCGCAAAAAACGCGTTCCACCGGCATTTTAAAAAGCAATCAGGGAAAAGAAATAATTATGGAAATGATCCCGCAGGAAAGCAACATTGAAGTTGGCGAGCAAATAATAACTTCTGGCTTAGGAGGAGGTTTGCCGAAGGGAATCTTAGTGGGCGAGATAGAAAGTATTATTTCCAATGATGTAGAGGCATTTAAAAAAGCCAAGGTTAAGCCGGCAATGGATATAAATAATTTAGAGTCAGTTTTTGTAATTATTTTGGGACAGCCGCAAGATTAACTATGCTGCTGCGCTAGTAATCGCTGATGCGATTAAGGATTACTGCATTCTATTGGGCAGAACCCGAGATATCGGCAAAGCTGCTATTAATTACTTCATAATTAAATGAGGATTGTAACCTTAATTTGTTTAATAATTTTCATAGTTTTATTGCAAAGCGCCTTTTTAAACCGCCTTAAAATCGCGGGCATTGGCCCTAATTTTGCTTTAATCGCGGTTGTCTTAATAAGTTTGGCATTTGATCGGAAAAAGGCATTAATAACAGGCGTTGTGGCCGGCTTAATGCTTGATGTATTTTCCTCGATGCCGTTTGGCATTTTTACTTTGGCGCTTATTTTGGTTAGCTTAAGCCTGAATTTTGCCAAACATTACCTTTTTACCCATGCCAATTTTGCAGTAGTTTTAGCCGCAGTTTTTTTAGGAACAGTTTTTTTTGATCTTTTCATCTTTTTTTTAGATAAGATTTCATTTGCCTTCAGGTTTTCTAACCAAATGAGCACCAGCAATTATAATTTGTTATATTTGATGCCGCGGGAATTACTGTATAACCTTGTGGCTGCCGCTGTTATTTTTTTACTTTGGAAATTGATACGGCGGCCATTAGCCGCCTAACTCTACGGAATTACAGATAAATACAGATATTATAGGTAAAGTATTCGTATAATCCGTAACAATCTGTAATTCTGTAAGGTTTTATGGATTTAGACCAAATTTTCGAAAAATTGCCGCCTAAAGCTGGGCGGCCCAAAATAAAAACTTCCTGGCAAGTCTTAGAAACAGAAGAAATTTTTTTGGACGCCCAAAAAGACCAGAGCCATAAAGTTGAGACACCGGTAAAGAAAAAAAATTTTATTATTTTTTTTTCTTTAGTTTTAATATTTTTTTCTGTTCTTCTGGCAAAAGCCGGCTGGCTGGAGATTGCCAAAGGCGCATTTTATAAGGCGCAAGCTGATAGAAACAGCATTAGGACTGTGCCCATTTTCGCGCCACGGGGAATTATTTATGATAGCCGCGGAAAACAGCTGGTTTATAATGTACCTTCTTTCGACCTCATAGCAACACCAGCTGATTTGCCTAAGGCAGCTGACCAAAGGGGTAAAATTTTTAAAAGGTTATCTGAAATTTTAGGGAAACCGATTCAAGAAATTGAGGATGTAATAAAGAATGCGAATAGTTTTCCGTTTGATCCAGTCATTTTGGCAGAAAATATTGACCGGGATAAAGTTTTGATTTTGGAATCAGAAATGCAAAATCTGTCAGGTATAAGCCTGGAAAATAATCTTCGGCGGGAATATGCGCTGAGCCAATATTTTTCTCATATCCTCGGCTATGTTGGAAGAATGGATGAGCAGGATACAAAAAACCATCCTGATTATTTTACAACCGAAACAATTGGCAAAAATGGCTTAGAATTTCAATATCAAGATATTCTTAGAACTTCTCCGGGAAAAAAAGAAATGGAGGTTGATGCTTTAGGCAGGGTTCAAAAGACTGTTACTTCTTCAGAATCCACGAATGCCAAAGGGCTTGTTTTGTCAATTGACGCAGATTTGCAGCAGCATCTTTTTGATTCATTGCAAAATTATTTGCAAAAGCTTCATGTTTCAAAAGCCTCTGCCGTCGCAATTGATCCGAGAAACGGGCAGGTTCTCGCTTTAGTAAGCCTGCCAAGTTTTGACAATAATTTATTTTCAAAGGGCATATCAGCCGAAGATTATAAAAAGATTTTTGGAAATCCCGACCAACCGCTTTTTAACCGGGCGATTTCCGGCCAGTATCCGCCGGGCTCCACCATCAAGCCTTTCTTGGGCGCTGCCGGGCTTGAAGAAAAAGTTGTCAGCCCCAAAACTGTTATAAATGACACTGGCCCGTTAACTTTGCCGAACCAATATAATCCTAGTATTATTTATAATTTTCCGGACTGGAAGACCCATGGACAAGTTAATATTTACAGCGCGATCGCCGAATCTTGCGACATATATTTTTATTATCTGGGCGGCGGCTACGGCGATTTCAAAGGTTTAGGATTAAGCCGTTTGGAAAAATATTTGAAATTGTTTGGCTTTGGGCATGAAACCGGCATTGATTTACCTAATGAAGAAAGCGGATTTGTCCCGGATGCTAATTGGAAAAAGGCAACGAAAGGAGAAGATTGGTTTACTGGCGACACCTACCACCTTTCTATCGGCCAGGGAGATTTAATAGTAACGCCTTTGCAACTAGCGGTTTTAACAGCTGCTATTGCTAATGGCGGCACAATTTGGCAGCCAAAAGTAGTTGACAAAATTATCGATTCGGAAAAGAATATTATAAGTGCGGTTAAGCCCGAGGGAAGGAAGATTGATTTTATTTCGCCGGCCAATTTGGAGATTATCAGGCAGGCGATGCGCCAAACTGTTACTGCCGGCACAGCCCAGTCTTTAAAAACTTTGCCGGTTGAAGCCGCAGGCAAAACAGGCACAGCGCAGATTGGCACCAGCAACACGACCAATTCCTTATTTACCTCTTTTGCGCCTTTTCAGAACCCAGAAATCGCCTTGGCGATTATGGTTGAGGGAGGTGGCGAAGGAAACAGCACAGCAGCGCCAGTGGCAAAAGATGTTTTGGGATGGTATTTTAATCGATAGCTACAAAATACGAAAAAGTGCGAATATACGAAAAATGCGTTCTTCGGTCATTGCGGGCGACTGCAAGAGGTGAAACAATCACGATGATTTTCCACGAGATTGTTTCGTCATCACTTGTGTTCTTTTTCGCAAGACGAGTCATTTCGTATATTCGTAAGTAATTCGTAATTTGTAGAGAATTCATGCAGTACATATCAGCCGAAGGATTGGAACAATTAAAAAAAGAATTGGAGGAATTGAAGAAGAGGCGGCAGGAAATTGCCAAGCGCCTTGAAGATGCGAAGAATTTAGGTGATTTATCCGAAAATGCCGAATACCAGGAAGCGCGGGAAGACCAGGCATTTAACGAAGGCAAAATAGTTGAATTAACCCAAATGGTCCGCGACGCGGTTATCATTAATAAAAGCAAGAATAAAGACGTCGTGCGAGTCGGTTCAACCGTTGAGGTAAAATCAGACAACGGCCCGCAAGCTTTCACTATTGTCGGTTCCGAAGAAGCTAGCCCTTTGGAAGGCAAAATATCCAATGAATCGCCTTTGGGCAAATGTTTTTTAGGCAAAAAAAGGGGGGAAGAAGTTGTTGTCGAAACTCCCAGGGGGAAAGTGAAATATAAAATATTAGCTATAGAATAGTAAATTAAAATTGTGGGGATAGAGTAGCGCGCTACGAAATACGAAAAAGTACGAATATACGAAAATCGTATTGCTAAATTTTACAGCTTTCGTATATTCGTAAGAAATTCGCATTTCGTAGCATACTATGGCTTTAGAAGAAATCCGCCAAAATTATATAAAAAAAGCCGAGAATATCCGGAAAGCCGGCATTAATCCGTATCCGAACAAAGGGCGGAGGGATTTTTTTATTTCTGAAGCTATTGAACAATTTGAGCAATTAAGCGTCGGAGAAAAGGAAATTTATTTTGTTGGCAGGATAAGGCTGATGCGGCCGCACGGCGGCTCATGTTTCGCGCAGATAGAAGATGCCAGCGGCAAAATCCAGATTTACTTTAAGAAAGATATTCTAGGTGAGAAATATGATTTCTTTTTGGAAAATTTTGACGTTGGAGATTTTATTGAAACCAAAGGAAAATTATTTTTAACCAAAAAGGGCGAGAAAACTTTGGAGGCGCATGAATTTAAGATGCTAGCCAAAATTTTGCGGCCCTTGCCGGAAAAATGGCACGGGCTGAAAGACTTAGAAGAGAGGAGCCGGCGCCGTTATCTGGATTTGATGATGAATCCAGAGGTAAAAAAACGCTTTTTAAAACGCAGCGAAATTATTAAAAAATTGCGCGAATTTCTTGTTCAAGAAGGTTTTATAGAAGTTGAGACACCTATCTTACAGGTTTTGCCTGGTGGCGCTTTAGCCAAGCCATTTGAAACACATTTAAATGCCCTTGATTTGGATTTATACTTGAGGATTTCGCCGGAGCTCTATTTGAAAAGATTATTAGTCGGCGGATTGGAAAAAGTTTTTGAAATCGGAAAATGCTTCCGTAACGAAGGCATAGATGCAACGCATAATCCTGATTTTTCCGAGGCGGAATTTTATCTTGCCTATGCTGATTATAATGATTTAATGGATTTGACTGAAAAGATGTTTGAATATTTAGTGCCGGAAGGCACAATAGAATATGGGAGTAAAAAAATAGATTTGAAAACTCCATGGAAAAGGATAACGATGAGGAATTTAATTTTGGATGAATTAAAAATTGACATTGCCAAAGTCGGTGAAAAAGAAATAATAGAAAAATTGCGCGAGAAAGGAGTAAAACCGGAAGATGATAAAGATTGCCGGGCAATAGACGCTTTATTTAAGATTATCAGGCCAAATATTATGCAACCAACATTTGTGTTAGACTATCCAATAGAAATGTCGCCATTGGCAAAAAGCCGGGAAGACAACCACAATGTTACTGAGCGCTTCCAGCTGATTATCGGCGGCCTGGAATTGGTTAACGCCTATTCTGAATTAAATGACCCGGAGGAGCAGGCGAAACGGATGAAGGAGCAGGTTAAAAAACACGGCGAGGATGTGCGTTATGACCAGGACTATATTGAAGCTATGGAATACGGCCTGCCGCCAGCCGCGGGCTGGGGCTTGGGCATTGACCGCTTGGTTGCTTTATTAACCGACACGCACAACTTGCGGGATGTAATTTTATTTCCGATTATGAAGCCGAGAGAAACTAAAAACTAAAATCTAAAAAGTAAAATCAACAAGTAAAAATTAAAAATGATATAAATATGTCATCCTGAACTTGTTTCAGGATCTCCAAATTATTATTATTCCTGCCCCCGCGTGTCATTCCCGCGAAAGCGGGAATCCACGGGGTAAACTGTAGCGGGAGCCTAGAAAATAAATGTGGAAAAATAATTTTAAAAAATATTTTCAAAAGATAAATACCAAAAGAGCCGTTCTTCTTGTGATGGTGATAGGTATTTTATTTTTTTCTTTCTATAGTTTATTAAAAATCAATAAAATGAATTATTGGGTTAATAGAGACTGCGAGAAGCGCACTTACGTTGATTGGAACAAGGATGAGAAAATGATGCTTAGCGCTGAAAAGAAGAACGAATTGGAAAAATTGAAAGAAAAAATATTGCAATGTTTTTCAGTTTATTTTCCGGAATATTTTTCTTCACAGGGATATATTTCAATAATTAAACAACAGGAGATGATGAAAAGATGCGGACTAGGTGAGACAATTAATCCTTTTGAGGGTATAGTTTATAGACATCAAATTAGTGAAATAGAAGAAATTCTTAAACAAGGATATGAAATCAAGGAAGTCCCAGATGAAGAAAGAAGGGCTGTTAGCAGACAGGAAGTTAATAATTATCAAGAATGTTTAAAGAATCAGAAAGAAGCAGTTAAAGAGCGACCAGAGGCATATAAATTTCTTATTATAATAGATTTAATAATTTTAGTTATCGGCTTAATCGTGTTAAAATTTTGGTAATTACTGGATTCCCGCTTTCGCGGGAATGACAATCCGAGTTATGTTAGACATAAAATTCATTCGGCAAAATCCGGATAAAGTTAAGGAGAGCTTGGAAAAGCGCAATATGAAAATCGATATCGTAGACCAGCTTTTGGCAGTGGATAAGAAAAGGCGGGAAATTATAACTGAATTAGAGGGTTTTCAGGCGCAGAAAAATAAGGCTTCAAAGATTATAGTTAGAACCAAAGATCCGAAAGAAAAAAAGAAAATCATCGCTGGGATGAAAGAATTTGATGTTAAAAGCGAGATATTGAATAAAGAAATGAAGGAATTGAATACGCAGTTTGAAAGTATTATTATAATGATTCCTAATATCCCGGATGATGATGTGCCGGTTGGAAAAGACGAAAGCCACAACGTTGTTCTTCAGAAAGTTGGGAAACTGCCCGTATTTGATTTTGAACTAAAAGACCATTTGAAAATCGGCAAAAATTTGGATTTGATTGACACAGAAACAGCTGCCAAGGTTTCAGGCAGCAGATTCAGTTATTTAAAAAACGAAGCCGCGCTTTTAGAATATGCTATAGTCAAATATGTTTTTGATGTTTTAACTGATAGTAAAATTATAAAAGAGATAGCATCGCAAATTAGCCCCGGTTATCACGCAACGCCTTTTATTCCGGTTGTTCCGCCGGTTATGATCCGGCCGGATGTTTATATCAAAATGGCTCGCTTGGATCCGGCGCAGGCAGAGGAACGCTACTATCTGCCCAAAGATGACTTATATTTAATTGGCAGCGCAGAGCATACGCTTGGGCCGTTGCATATGGATGAAATTATTCCTGAAGAAAAATTGCCCATCAGATATATTGGCTTTTCCACTTCTTTCCGGCGAGAAGCCGGATCATATGGGAAAGACACCAAGGGAATTTTACGCGTGCACCAGTTTGATAAATTGGAAATGGAATCATTCACTTTGCCCGAAGATTCAAGAAAGGAGCAAGGTTTTATTGTTGCTGTGCAGGAATATTTAGTGCAGGCGTTGGGCATCCCGTATCAGGTAGTCGCGGTTTGCACGGGCGATATGGGCGGGCCGGACGCGCGGCAAATTGATATTGAATGCTTTATGCCTGGGCAAGGAAAATACCGCGAAACCCATACTTCTGATATGAATACTGATTATCAATCAAGGCGCCTTAATATAAAAGTTAGAAGAAAGGGCGGGAAGACCCAGCTGGTCCATATGAATGACGCAACTGCTTTTGCTATTGGCAGGATTTTGATTGCCATTTTAGAAAACTACCAACAAAAGGACGGGTCAGTTGTAGTGCCGGAGGTTTTGCGCAAATACGCGGGCTTTGATAAAATTAGCAAGAAAGATTAAAGAAATGCCATATCCATTAGTTATACTCCATGGCTGGGGGGCGAGCGCCAAGTCTTACGATAAGCTAAAGCCGTTATTGGAACAGAAAGGAATTTCTGTTTTTGTTTTTGACTTGCCCGGGTTCGGCAGCGCTCCGCCGCCGGCGGAACCGTGGTCTGTTGATGATTATTCGGATTGGGTTTTTAAAAAAATAGATGCCAATCTAAATGACAAGAACGGCCAATTTATTTTATACGGACACTCTTTTGGAGGAAGGATTGGCATCAAGCTTGCAGCGAGGCAAACTGAGGGAATTAAAGGATTGATTTTGTGCGATGCGGCCGGGGTAACGCCCAGGCCGAAGGCAAAAATTTCAATTTTCAATTTTTTTTCTAAAAGCGGCAAATTAGTTTTTTCCCTGCCGGTCCTTAAATATTTTCAGCCAATAGTTCGAAAAATTGAATATTTTTTGGCTGGTTCGCGGGATTATTATTATTTGCAAAGCGAGATTATGAAAGATGTTTTTCAACGGGTGATTAAAGAGGATTTAACGCCCGATTTAGAGAAAATAAAAATTCCGACTCTGATTATTTGGGGCAAGAAAGATAAAATGACACCGGTTTCAGATGCGTATATTATAAATCAAGGAATTGGCGGAAGTGAATTAAAAATATTAGAGGGAATAGGGCACAGCCCGCACCTGGAAAACCCCCAAGCACTTGCTGATATAATTTGTAAATTTATTACTAAAGTTAGTATTGAATAATAAAGTCCTTAATTTCTAATTTCTAATTACTAATTTCTAATCAATTTTTAATGATTTAATGGCTAATTTATAAAATTTTTGGTCATTGGTCATTGATTAGAGCAATTAGAATAATTAGGTTAATTAGACAATTTTTTGCAAACATCATCCTACATCTATCTATTATTATTTATTTTTGCTCTCTTGTATTCAAAATCCGCCCTATTTTGGCTTTATTTGTGGCAGGTTAAAGAATATCGCTTGGACAGATTTTTTTCCGAGTATGGCTTTTTGGCAAAATTATTGCACTTTTGGTTTTTTTCCGGCGGCCGAAAATTCCATCGGCCGGTTTTTACCGTTAAAGCCCTGGTTATATATATAACCTCGCTGTTGATTATTCTGGGAGGGATTTACGGCGTTTTAAAGTTTTTATTTTACGGCGAATTTTTAAACATTTGGATTTTAATTGTTGGCTTGCTCGGCCTTTATCTCCTGGTGCCTTTGGCAGTGGTCTTGGTTATGTTTTTATTTCAGATTCCAATTTTGCTGGCAAAAAATTTGATTTATAAAATGGCTGCGGCGCGGGTAAATTCTTTAAAAAATCTGACGGTTATTGGCATAACCGGCAGTTATGGGAAATCATCAACTAAAGAATTTTTGGCGCAGATATTAGAAAAGAAATTTAAGGTCATAAAAACGCCGAAAAACATTAATACAGAAATCGGCATTGCGAAATTTATCCTTCAAAAGCTAAATCCCGATGATCAAGTGTTCATTGTGGAAATGGGGGCTTATAAGAAAGGGGAGATTAAGATAATTTGCGACATTGTGAAGCCCAAAATAGGGATGGTAACAGGAATTAATGAACAGCATCTGGATTTGTTTAAATCATTTGAAAATATAATAAATACGAAATATGAATTAATAGAAAGCTTGCCAAAAGACGGACTAGCTGTTTTTAACGGGGAAAATAAATATTGCCTGGAAATGGCGGAAAGATGGCAAGGTGAGAAGATTGTTTATAATGCTACGAAATACGAAAATTTACGAATATACGAAAGCTTGCCCAAACACTATTGGCTGAATCTAAATGCCGCAATTTATACGGCAAAACATTTGGGGATGGGCGACGAGGAAACAAACGAAGCTGTGAAAGATATTAAATTAACTGAAAGAATGATAAAGATTTTTACCGGCAAGAATGGCGCCTTGATTATAGATGATACGTATAGCGCCAATCCTGCAGGAGTTATGGCGGCCCTAGATTATTTAGCAGAGCAAAAGCAAAAGAATAAGATAATCGCGATGCCATGCTTGATTGAATTAGGCAGCGCGGCTGAGGACGTGCACCGCCGAATAGGTAAGCGCATAGCCGAGGTGTGCAGTTTGGCG
>Ga0315282_10010468_pt1 | contig 14544 bp, 15 predicted proteins | sample YL17G07_20_MG_FD_203693 | JGI IMG/M metagenome (GOLD analysis project Ga0315282, IMG submission 203693) | Sediment microbial communities from Yellowstone Lake, YNP, Wyoming, USA - YL17G07_20 | ecosystem: Environmental > Aquatic > Freshwater > Lake > Sediment | place: USA: Wyoming | collected...
GAGCGGCCAGTTCGAATATATGGAGGCAGCCAAAGCACGGCTGTTTGTCGTCGTGCCGATTACGATCTTCCTCGTTTTCCTGCTCCTCTATTTCAACACCCTATCGATCACAAAGACAATGATCATTTTCCTCGCTGTTCCATTTTCAGCCGTGGGTGCCATCTGGTTCCTTTATCTTCTTGGCTATAACACGAGTATCGCGGTCTGGGTTGGTTTGATTGCATTGATGGGCGTCGATGCAGAGACCGGGATGTTCATGCTCCTCTACCTGGAAATCGCCTATCATGATGCGGAGGCAAAGGGAAGGATGAGGAACTGGGATGATCTGCGAGAGGCGATCGTTGAAGGTGCTGTAAAGAGGCTTCGGCCTAAAGTGATGACAGTCGGAGTGATGTTTATGGGATTGATTCCAATCATGTGGTCAGCGGGCGCGGGCGCCGACACCATGAAGCGCATCGCCGCACCGATGATCGGCGGCATCTTCACATCATTCATTATGGAGCTGTGTGTTTATCCTGCGATCTATGCCATCTGGAAATGGAACTTTGGATTGAAGAAACAGTTAGCTCGAACAGGAGCCAGGCCGACGTAGTTTAGATGTCACCCTTCCCCCCCCCGTCTCTCCCGTGCCTTCGCCGAAGCGGCTACGCGCAGGTAGGCACCAGTGGAGGGGAGAAAATTTTTTCTCTCCCCCGGTGAGGAGGGGCATAAGAAAGACTCCTCTCCCCTGGTGGGAGAGGGTCGGGGTGAGGGGGAGAAATTTTAAGCTATGGTCACATTTCCCCAATGGATCATCGTCTTAATTGTCGTCATCGTGTTAGCGAGGACAGCGGCCCTCCTGGCAAGACGATTCAACCTACCCACAGCCACGCTTCAACTAATCATTGGAATTCTTCTCGGCCCGTCCCTGTTCAACGTTTTGGGGACTCCCATGATTCTGGGGACATGGGGAAGTCCTGCTCCCAGTCCGCTCCATGGCGTTTTGAAAATCCTTGCCGAGATTGGCCTGATTCAACTTATGTTTGTTGCAGGCTTACAGGTGGATTGGCGTGAGTTGAAGAAAATATTCGGATCTTCTTTATCCTTGGGTGCTTGGGGATTTCTATTGACTGCCGTGAGTGTCACGATCCTCACAAGGCTCTTCGTAGGTCGATGGACAGAATCCCTGGCGATGAGCGCAATCATGGTTGCCTCAAGCTTCGGAATTTCGGCCTACAACTTCAAAGAAATGAAGTTGTTTGGGTCACGGGCTGGGAATGTGTTGTTAGGTGCTGCTGCGCTGAGCGGAGTTCTTGCTATACTCTTGATGATTGCAAGCCAAGCCACGAACTACGGAGTGATCTACGGTGTGTCGAGAATGATGATCGCTGTTTCATGGTTTTTAGCGAAGCTCATCATGTTTCTTGCGATCGCATACTTTTTGGCCTCCAGATTTCTGAAGCTAAGTTCAAAATCCGGTTTCGAAAAAAGACCCCGGCAAGTGCTCATCGGCTACCTTTTGTTAGTGGCAGCCTTGTATGCGTTGGCCTCGATACACTTCGGAAACTTTGCTGCTGTGGGAGTTGCCTCTCTGGGAGGTGCATTGCTTGGACTGTCAAACCCTGGAGTGAAGGAAAAGATTGCAAAAGGATTTGAGTCCGTTTTGGCTTCAATCCCTGTGGGAATTCTGTTCATAGTCATTGGTATGGAGGTGAATCTCAGGGCTGCCGAAATTTCCATCATTTTTTTGGTTCTTCTGATAGGCATCGTGAGCGGTTCGAAGCTGATGGGATGCTGGATTGCTACAAGGAAGGGACATGAGTCACCCCGCGAGAGGGCCTTGATCATGTTTGGAGGTCTTCATCAAGGAGAAATGGGAATACTCATTGCTGCCTACTTGTTTTCACGTGGGCTGGTAGATCCTTCTCAATTCAACATAGCAATCATTGCGGTGGTGTTGTTAACGATCATCGCACCGATTGCGATGAAGGTCGCTCAGACTAAATTCGATATTCAATTGAGTGTGGCGCAATCCTTAAGTGGGGGCGAGAAAAAACATCGTTTGGTGACGAAAAATTGATGATCCCCTCTGTCCCTCCTTTCACAAGTAGCGCAAGGTTTTAGTCTTGCCCCAAAAAGAGGAGATTTTGGATGAAACATCGTTTTTTTTGTTGGGCATTGATCTTGACTTTCTTGACAATAACTGTCTTAGCGTTTGCCCATGAGATGACCGGTTGGGTAGCGCCTGAGGAAGCAAAAAGGGTGAAGAACCCGGTCAAGGCCACAAAAGCCTCTATTCAGAAAGGAAAGGAGATCTACGAAAAGAAGTGCGTCCTCTGCCACGGCATCGAAGGAGACGGGAAAGGTCCAGCTTCAGCCGGATTAAATCCAAAACCGACCAATTTCAGAGACTCTCACGGAGAGAAGATGACGGATGGGGAGCACTTCTGGAAAATCACGACAGGGAAAGGGGGGATGCCTTCTTTCGCAAAAGATTTAACAGAAGAAGAAAGATGGCATGTGATTAACTATATCAATACATTCATGAAGCACAAATAAAAAAGACGTCTCAAACCTTTACTGTACCGGGGGGTCATTCCTGCCTACCGGAGGCAGGTATAACGCCCAAGAAATGGGTTTTATCTGCCTGCCAAAGAATTTGTTTGGTGGGCAGGTTAATCAAACTTCCTAGTGAGGCGAGAGTCATTCATGGCGGCAAGGCGTACGGAAGTTAAAATCTTTCTTATGGTTAGCCTTGTAGGAGGTATCACCTCATTACATTATCTTACCGAGTTAAAGGAACATCTGTATCATTTATCTTACCAGGGTCTTTACTTTCTTCCCGTGATGCTCGCTGGATTCTGGTTCGGTCTAAAGGGCGGCCTTTGGACTTCTTTGAGTATCACCATACTCTATCTACCTTTCACGGTCATGCACTGGAATGGTTTTTCTGCAGGTGATGTCAATAGCATAATTGAAATGGTACTCTACAACACCGTGGCAATGGTTATTGGCGGACTGAGAGATCGAGAGAGAACCATGCAGAGGCGCTTACATGAGGCTGGAAGGTTGGCAGCCATGGGAAAAGCCGTTTCCGGTTTGGCGCACGATCTGAAAACGCCATTGATTGCTATCGGTGGCTTCAGCCGCTTGATTCACAGAAATCTCGAAGAAGATAGCCCCACCGGGAAAAACTGGGCATTATCGTCGAGGAAGTTCAGCGATTGGAAAGAATGATAAAGGAAATGCTTGATTTTTCACGGCCGCTGGAACTGCACCGATCTCAGGAAGATATGAGCAAGGTGATAAGCCAGTCTCTTGCGATCGTCTCTAATTTGGCTCAAGAGAGAAAAGTGAGAGTTAAGTGGCAGTCCTCACAGAATCTTCCTCTGATCTCTCTTGACGCCGCACGGATGAAGCAAACCCTTATAAATCTCTTAATCAACGCCATTGAGGCGTCGCCCGAGGAGGAAACCGTAGCTGTTTATAGTTATCAAAAAGGGAGAAAAATCATTATCGATGTGAGCGATCGCGGTTGTGGCATATCGGCCGATAAAGAAGAAGAAATTTTTGTCCCCTTTTTTACTACAAAAGAGAACGGAACAGGGCTGGGCCTTCCTATCGCGAAAAAGATTATCGAAGCTCACCAAGGATGCCTGGAAGTTCTCGAAAATCATGAAAAGGGCGTGATTTTTAGGATCAGGATACCGTATGAAAGTTAGAGCATTGATGGTTTATAGATTCTTGAATAATAGATATGAGTGAATATATTTAGATAGGGTGACTTGGAGGACCTAATCAAAGAGGTGGTTCGATGCGTAACTTTCTTATTTTATTGATATTATGTGCTTTTTCTGTACCAGCCTACGGTACCACTGTTTATAAATGGGTGGACGAAAAGGGCGTGGTCAATTTTACTGATGAGTATAAGAGAATCTCTCCAGCATTTCGCGATCGAGTGGAAACAGAGGAATATCTTGAAGAAGAACCCCCTTCTGTTCCTCCTCCGAATATGGCCGGTAAGATTAAAGAAGAAGATAAGATTGAAAATTATGGCCGGGAGTACTGGAAGAAACAATTGGATGAAGCAACTTCGAATTACGAAAAGGCTCGGGAGGAGCTTTTCAATGAGGGAGAAAGATTGATTTGGCACAGGTATGGAAGCAAGACCCAATATCAGATGTTTACTACAGAACTCCCGGGTATCAGTGAGCGCTTAGAAACTTATAAGGAGCAGAGGATCGAAGCAAAGGCCATGTTAGATGAATTTACAGAGGAGGCCCAAGGAACAGAGAATACCCATGGAAAAAGAGCTGTTTCCCCCAAAACAGATATTTATGGTCGCGATGAAGCATGGTGGAAGGAAAAGGTACGACCATGGAAGGAACAGTTGAAGGAGGCCACACAGAATTATGAGGAAGTTTCTGGCGCATTTGTGAAGCAATTGGAAGGGCTGGGTCCATTCATGTTCGGGAGGTTGAGTCTGACCCAGTATCAAATGATTTCTTCGAGGCTAACTGGGTTAAGTGATAAGATGGCAAAGCATCAAACGCAAATTTCCGAAGCAAAAGTCATGTTAGCCAGGTTATCCAAAGAGGCAAAGGAGACAAAGGCTGATCCTGCCTGGCTTGAATGATGTTATCATTTAAAGATTACGCAGAAAGTCATTTCTAAGATAGATTCCTAATTCCGCAAAGGAATTCGAGTCAGAGAAACATTTAAAGGAGGTAACAGGAATGAAGAAGTTGATGTCGGTTTTGCTAGTGGTAGTTGCGGGTTTATTTGTTCTTTCATCGGTTGCTCTCGCCCAGCATTCACATGGTGGAATGTCCATGGGTTCGTCGATGAAGATGGATACCAAGGAGGTTCTTGTTGAAGGAGTAAAGGTCACTTTCCAGATGATGGCCAATGATGAGCATCAGAAGATGTTGAAGGACATGAAAATGAAAGAGGATATCGAACCCGGAACGACCCATAACATCACGGTGACCCTAAAAGATCAGAAGACACAGAAAGAGATTACCGACGCCCAGATTACCATGAAGGTGGTTGACCCGAAGGGGAAAGATCAAGTCAAGCCTTTGAAGTACGAAGGTGAGATGAAGAGTTATGATGCTTATTTCAATCTTCCAGAAAAAGGGAAATATCAAGTAATGATCCTCGCAAAGATGGGAGAGAAAAAAATGACTGCGGGGATATACTACGACCTAAAATAAAATTGCAGATTTCGAATTGAAAGATCTTAAATCTGAAATTTGAAATTAGGGGTAAAGGCTGCTCATGGAATCCAAAAATCCAGAAAAGAATTTAGAGCGCATAGATCTTCCCATCACAGGAATGTCCTGCGCCAGTTGTGCGTTAAAGATTGAAAAGGGGTTGGCCGGCGTGGAGGGAGTTTCGAAAGCGACCGTAAATTTTGCCGCAGAGAAGGCCACAGTTGTCTTCCACCCTTCCCAGACGGATGTTTCCCACTTAATCGACAGGGTGAAAGACTTGGGGTACGGAGCAAGAATTGAAAAGGTGCTTCTTCCCATTCAGGGAATGACCTGTGCCTCCTGCGTGAACAAAGTCCAGAAGGCTCTGAGTTCTGTTAAAGGTGTGGTTCACGCAGACGTGAATTTTGCCACAGAAAGGGCATCGGTTGAATATATTCCTGATGAGGTGTCGATCAGAGACCTTAAAAGGGCCGTACAGGAAGCGGGTTATGAAGTTCTCGAAGTGAAAGAGGAGGATATCGTTGAGAAGGAAAGGCTTGCCAGGGAAGCAGAACTCTCCCGATTAAAAATGAAGTTCACGATTGGCGCCATTCTTCTCGCTCCCATTCTTATTCTCATGTACGGCGCCCCGCTTCTCGAGAAATGGATCGGTCTTTCCGGACAGGCGAATTTCTTTATCCAATTTTTATTGGCGACCCCTGTCCAATTCTGGGCGGGCTGGCAGTTCTATATTGGATTCTGGAAGGCAACGAAACATAAAACCAGCGATATGAACACACTGATCGCCGTGGGAACCTCTGCAGCCTATCTCTACAGTCTGATCGTGACTTTTGTTCCTCACTGGGTCATGGTCAAGGGCCTCATGATGGATGTCTATTTTGATACCTCTGCAGCGATCATCGTCCTCATTCTTCTGGGAAGGTTTTTGGAGGCAAGGGCAAAAGGGAAGACATCCGAGGCGATTAAAAAATTAATCGGGCTTCAGCCCAAGACAGCTCGGGTCCTTCGGAATGGAAACGAAGTGGATATTCCGGTTGACGAAGTCTCTATCGGGGATGTCGTCATCGTTCGTCCGGGGGAGAAGATCCCTGTCGACGGAATCATTAAGGAGGGTTACTCTTCTGTCGATGAATCCATGGTGACGGGGGAATCTTTACCTGTTGAAAAGAAAGTAGGGGATACCGTTATCGGCGCGACGATGAATAAGACCGGGACCTTTAAATTTGAGGCGACCAAGGTAGGAAAAGATACGGTTCTCTCTCAGATTGTCCGATTGGTTCAAGAGGCTCAGGGATCGAAACCTCCGATTGCTCGTCTGGTCGATATCATTGCAAGCTATTTTGTTCCGGTGGTCATTGGCATAGCGATCGTCACCTTTATCGTCTGGTATTTCTTCGGCCCCCATCCCGCACTGACCTATGCCTTTCTCAATTTTGTGGCCGTGCTCATCATCGCCTGCCCTTGCGCTTTAGGATTAGCGACTCCGACCTCCATCATGGTGGGGACCGGGAAGGGCGCGGAGAATGGAATTCTGATTCGAGGGGCCGAGGCTCTGGAGATAGCTCATCAACTGGATACCATTGTTTTGGATAAGACTGGAACATTGACGAAAGGAGAGCCTTCTGTAACAGATATCATCGAATCCGGAAAGTTTGGTAAAAGGGAAATCCTAACCCTCGCAGCCTCCGCCGAAAAGGGATCGGAACATCCTTTGGGCGAGGCGATTGTTAAAAAGGCAAGGGAAGAAGATTTGAAGCTTCTGGAGGCGAAAGATTTTCAGGCCATTGCAGGCCAGGGGATTGAGGCGACGGTCGATTCAAAAAGAGTGCTCCTTGGGAATCTAAGGTTGATGGAAGAAAAAAAGATGAGTCTAAATGGTTTATTGAATAAGTCAGAACAACTCTCCAACGAAGGAAAGACCTCTATGTTCGTTGCGGTTGAGGGTGAAGTAGCTGGAATTATTGCTGTGGCAGATACCTTGAAGGAGAATTCGAAGAAGGCTGTGGAGGCCCTTCACCGGATGGGATTGGAAGTGGTGATGCTCACCGGTGATAACCAACGGACCGCCAAAGCCATTGCGAACCAGATAGGAGTCGACAGGGTACTGGCAGAAGTTCTTCCTGAGATGAAGGCAGAAGAAGTAAAGCGCCTTCAATCAGAAGGGAAAAAGGTTGGGATGGTAGGGGATGGGATCAATGATGCACCTGCGTTAGCACAGGCCGATGTGGGAATTGCGATTGGAACTGGAACCGATGTCGCGATGGAGGCATCGGATATCACTTTAATTGGCGGGGATTTAAGAGGGGTTGTGACCGCCATTGCCTTGAGTAAGGCGACTATCCGGAATATCAAACAGAACCTCTTCTGGGCTTTTGCATATAATACGATTCTCATTCCTGTGGCCGCGGGAGTTCTTTTTCCGTTTTTCGGTGTCCTTCTCAACCCCATCTTTGCTGCGGGAGCCATGGCGATCTCATCGGTCACAGTCGTTTCGAATGCACTCAGGCTTCGGAGATTTAAACCTCCGAGGGTCTAAACTAAGGCCGGAATATTGGAAAATTGGAACACTGGAATGGTGGGTATTGAAATTAAATGTTGTCTTCTTTCTTTTCCCATTATTCCGCCTATTCCAACATTCCATTGTTCCATTCTAAAGAAAGGAGAATTCTATGGCTCAATTCTTTGATGACAACTCACTGTCCATCGGCAATACTCCGATGGTTCGAATCAACAGAATTGCTCAGGGGCTAAAAGCCACAATCCTTGGCAAGATCGAAGGTCGTAATCCCTCCTATTCGGTCAAGTGTCGTATTGGAGCCAGTATGATCTGGGATGGAGAAAAGAAAGGGCTGCTCAAGCCCGGGATGGAGATCATTGAGCCGACAAGCGGGAACACAGGTATTGCATTGGCCTTTGTAGCGGCTGCAAGAGGATATAAACTCAATGTCACCATGCCTGAAACCATGTCGATAGAACGCAGGAAAGTGCTCGCCATTCTTGGTGCAAACGTTATCCTGACGCCAGGGGCCCAGGGGATGAAGGGGGCCATTGAAGAGGCCGAACGAATTTTAGCCTCAAGCCCCAAGTATTATATGCCCCAGCAGTTTAAGAATCCTGCCAATCCGGAGGTCCATTTCAAGACCACCGGTCCTGAGATCTGGGAGCAGACGAATGGTGGAATAGACATACTCGTCTCAGGAGTAGGCACGGGAGGGACCATTACGGGTGTGTCGCGATACATCAAAATAGAAAAGAAAAGGAAGATTATAAGCGTTGCTGTCGAGCCAGTGGAGAGCCCTGTGATCACACAGCGTCTTGCCGGGAAGGAACTCAAACCCGGGCCTCACAAGATTCAGGGGATCGGTGCTGGATTCATTCCAGATACCCTGGATCTGTCGATGGTAGATCGTGTGGAACAGGTCACGAGTGAAGAGGCGATTGAGCATGCAAGGCGGCTTGCCCGTGAGGAAGGCATTCTTTCGGGTGTCAGTTGTGGCGCAGCCATTGCAGTCGCTCTCAGGCTTGCAAGAAGTGGGGAGTTTAATGGAAAGACGATCGTAGCCATTCTCCCTGATTCAGGCGAACGTTATCTCAGCGGTCCACTTTTCGTAGGAGTTTTTGATGAAGCTGGTCTTCCGACGATATAGCATAAAATCTCGGCACACCTTGGTCTTAGAGGACAAATTTGATTTAAGAAAGAGTTTGCCGTGGAAAAAACGAACCAGTATGCTTTCACAGCGGTCCTGAATATACCCTATGAAGATGCGGTCTCTAAGATCACCGAGGCTTTAAAGGAAGAGGGCTTCGGGGTTCTCACAGAGATCAATGTGAAGGAGACTTTAAAAAAGAAATTGGGCATAGATTTCAGGAAATATGTGATTCTCGGAGCTTGTAATTCTCCCTATGCCCATCGGACCCTTCAGGTCGACCTTGATGTGGGGCTCCTTCTGCCGTGCAATGTGATCGTCTATGAAACAGATGACAAGAAGGCATATGTTTCCGCCATCAACCCCGTCTCTGCCTTGGAGGTGATCAAGAATGAAGAACTGAGGAAAATTGCGGAGGAAGTTTCGGAAAAGCTGAAAAGGGTTGTAGAGAAAGTTTTTCAAGGCAGAAAGTAAAGGCCTCATTATTATGTGGGTCGCCATTTGAGCGGGAGATGAGAATGTTGAAGATTTTCATTGCCCTATTGATACTATTTTTCCCTGCTTCAAGTATCGTAATGGCCAATGGAGAACGTCCAAGAACCTTGGCCCAGGAGTCCGATCCGAACGCATTCAAACTCCTAAAGGAGAAGTCTATCGACCCTAAAACGGGATTACCAAAGACCCTTGATCCCAACCTTTTCCGAGGGAAGGCAAGACAGGCTTATCAGATTGCCAAGGAAATTCCGGAAATTCTTGCACAAATGCCCTGTTTCTGTGAATGTGAAGCCTATGGTCACGAAAATCTATTGGATTGCTTTATTGACCGTCATGGCGCCGGATGAATGATATGCCAAGAGGAGGCCCTCTTGACGAAAAGACTTTATGATGAGAAGATGCCGATCGAGAAAATCAGGGAAGAAATCATAAAGCGCTTTAAGTAGCTCGGCCCTTTAGGGCTGGTATATAAAAAGGGGGGTGCAATTATGATACGGAGTAAAAAACTCGTCCTAAGAAGCTTCTTAATTTTGATTCCTATTTTTATCATCATCGCTCTTTTCAACGGCCAACTTTTTTCTGCTGGATTGACTGAGGAAGAAAGAAATAATATTGCGATCTATGAGAAGGTGTCGGATGGGGTTGTCAATGTCACGAGCACAGCTGTCCAGATGGATTTTTTCTTCAACGCTTTCCCAACGCAGGGGTCGGGGTCCGGTTCCATCATCGACACGAAAGGCCATATCTTGACCAACCACCATGTCGTGGCCAATGCCCAAAAATTGGAAGTAACTTTAGGAGATGGATCGAAGTGGCCTGCCAAATTAGTCGGATCAGATCCGGATAGTGATCTCGCAGTGATCAGGATCGACGCTCATAAGGAGAAGTTGAAGAATATCCCCATGGGAGATTCAAAGAACCTAAAGATCGGGCAGAAAGTCCTTGCCATCGGGAATCCTTTCGGTCTGCAGAGGACCTTGACCACAGGAATCGTCAGTTCTGTCGGCCGGACCATCCGATCCGACGCAGGGACGTTGATAGAAGATGTGATTCAAACCGATGCTGCCATCAACCCGGGAAACTCCGGAGGGCCCCTCCTCAATTCCGATGGAGAGATTATTGGAATCAACAGCGCCATCCTGAGCCCGTCCGGAGGGAATGTGGGTATAGGTTTTGCTGTTCCCGTCAATACAGCCAAACGGGTGGTCCCGGAACTTCTTTCAAAAGGTTATGTGACCTATCCCTGGATCGGTGCAACCATTCAATCGCTTATTCCCGAGGTGGCAAAGTATCTCAAGCTTAAAATAGAAAGGGGAGCGATAATTGCGGAAGTGGTAAAGGGTGGCCCGGCAGATAAGGCAGGCCTGAAAGGGGGTAATCAGAAGGTTCAGGTTGGCAATATGATTGCCCTGGCGGGTGGTGATATTGTCGTGAAAGTGGACCAGCATGACGTGAAGACCAACGATGAGCTAATTCATTATATCCGTGAGAAGAAGCCGGGAGATACGATTGTTCTTAAAGTTTTTCGGAAAGACAGTTTGACGGATGTGAAGGTGACCCTCGGTGAGAGGCCGAGGAAGAAGTAAGAAATTATCATTGAATTTCAAAAAACAGTGGTTATTTTTGTAATATGAAGGGAATTCATTTTTATCCGTTTTTGATTCTGCTCTGTTTTGTCCTTGGTTGTGCACCGGTCATCTCTACCGAACTTAAGGCCGGAGCGGATACCTCTATTACTTTCAGAGAAGTTCAGAAAAATCCTGGCGCCTATAAAGACAAAATTGTTTTATGGGGTGGAGAGATTATCCAAATCCTCCCCCAAGAGAATGGGACCACCCTTATCGAAGTTCTCGAATGGCCTTTAGGTTGGTGGGATAAGCCTCGGAAGACGGTTGACTTTCATGGGAAATTTTTGGTTTTAGGCAAAGAACCTTTAGATACCTCCATTTACAAGAGAGGGAATCGGATTACAATCGCGGGTGAAATTCAGGGAGAAATCGAAGGAAGCAAAATCAGGGAGCTTACCGATTCAACCTATCGATACCCGGTTGTACTGGGAAAAGAGATGCATGTTTGGAAGACTCCCTCTTACCCCTATTCAAGCGTGCCGGCTTATCGTACAACATGGGAATATCATCCAACCTTACGCTAAACAGCGGAAGCTTACGCTATTAATCATCTAACGAAATTCTCACGCTGTTGTAACGTCCACTTTGACCGGAAAGGCAGGCCGAAAAGATATATTTGAATAGAGAAAAAAGCTGCTCGTCGGCCTTCATTCAACGATTCTGACACAATTCTGGCTTCCGAATTCGTTCGGGACACAGTCACAGCAGGAAGGATCATTCTCCCAATTCCCGTCCACAAGAAACCGATATTCATATCTTCCTGGCTTCAGAGATACGGTGGTCTTCCATAGCCCCTTCTTGTCCTTTTTCATCGGGTTGGCATTGATATCCCAGTTATTGAAATCTCCGGCTAAATAAACCTCCTGTGCCTCCGGTGCGAGGAATTCAAATGGAACCTTCTCGGTCAGGATTTTGGTCTTGGCCTTAGTAGTTCGAGCGCTTCTTTTCTCCGCCATATCGATACCTCCTTACGAAGAATTTAGACCCTTACACGTTATTGGAACTGTATCTGCAAGTAAATAAGGTGAGTTCTCCATTTTTCGGAGAAAAGTGCTGTATTTCTTTGACCACCTTGTTATAAACAGGTCATAGGAAGAGAAGTCCTGCCAAGGCAAGAGCAGGATAACCAGACTTCATCGTTCTCATGCGACCGAAGCCCCGTCCACCCGCCCATCTCTGAGACAAATGGTTCGGGTGGAATAAGCCGTATTTTCCGGATTGTGGGTGACCATGATGATCGTCTGTCCTTCTTCGTTTATAGTCTTGAACAGTTCCATAATTTCTTTTCCATTTTTCGAGTCGAGGTTCCCTGTGGGCTCATCGGCCATAAGGATCGGCGGTGAATTTACCAATGCCCTGGCGATAGCCACTCTCTCTTGCTCCCCGCCCGAGAGTTGATCCGGGAGTCTCCTCCCCTTTCCGCTCAATCCAATTCTATCCAATATCCCTTCCGCCATCTTTGTCTGCTCCCGGTTCGTTTTCTCTGTGATAGAAAGGGGAAGCATTACGTTTTCAATGACGGTGAGGTAGGGGATGAGCTGAAAAGACTGGAAGATGAAACCCAGATATTCTCTTCTGAAATCGGCCAATTTCTCCAACGAAAGTTTGTATATGGGGATGTCATCCACGAGTACATCGCCCCTTGTGGGATGATTGAGTCCTCCAAGAATAGTCAGTAGAGTCGACTTTCCAGACCCGGAAGGCCCCATCACAGAGATAAATTCGCCCCTCTGGATATCCAAATCCACATCAGCGAGTGCCAAGACGCACTCTTCTCCGCTTTCATAGGTCTTATTCAGTTTCTTAATTTCAATCAAACTCATCTTAACCTCCGTTTGAGGATCGTTTCACTTGAGGTCGGAGGACCGCTTCGCTTAAGGTAAAATTCTTATTTTTACCTTCAGCCTTAAGTCCCCTGCAAGGGGACGCTCCTCAAACCTCCAGCGGTCTTATAATGCCCTCAGCGCTGTGGTCGGGTCCATCTTCGAGGCATGGATCGCCGGGTAGGCGCTCGAAAGGATCCCGATCAGAGAAGACAGAAAAATTGCCGCTACGGCCAGCAATGGGTCAACGAAAATTTTTCCGTCTTTCATCCCCGTCACCATTGGACCAACGATCTGGGAGATCCCGAGACCGAGAGCATATCCCACTACTCCGGCGATGAAACCGACGATCAGAGCCTCCAAAAAGATGATCCGGATAACATGTGATTTCCGGAATCCAATAGCTCGAAAGATTCCAATCTCTCTCTTCCTCTCATTCACGGAAGCCATCATGTTCGTGAAGACGATCAGGCTGCCGATGAGAAGGACGATGATCGATATCCCGACAGAGAACTTCTTGAAATGATCCAAAGCCTCCATCTTCGTCTGCAGGGTTTGCTTGATGGCTGTGACCTTGGCATGAGGCAGCTTTTGTGAGATCTGTTTGACGATTTCTTCAATCGGGCAGGTATTACAAAAGGCCGAGACCTCAATCAAACTTAACGCACCCGGTTTCTTCATCACTTCCTGGACAAGAGCTAGGTCACCGAGGATGAGAAAGTCGTCCTGTGATCCGGTCTCATCCAGAACACCGGCGATCTTAACCCCTTTCCCGTTGATGGATAACGTATCGCCCGTACTTTTGAAGAGTCGGACCGCCACCTCATTTCCCAGCAGGACATCCTCCCGGCTCTTTGGCTCTGCCCCGTGAATTTTCCACCACTTCTTGAGCCTTAACTCTTCCTCAAAACGGACGCCCATCAGGGGAACTTTTTTCCCCTCGACTTCCACAACTCCGATGAGCTTGGGTGAAACAATGCTGACGTTCTCTCGAACCTCGATCTGCCGGATCTTCGGAACGTCGGAGTCCCTCAGAGTCTGAGTGTCGATTGAAACCCCGCCGATACTCATCCCTCCGTAGGAGAGGGAAAGGTCATCCGATCTGGGGATGATGAGGATATTGGCTCCGAACTCGTCCAACTTTTTTGATATGTCTTCGCTCATCATCCGGGTGACAGAGATGAGGGTGACCACAGTCGTGATACCGATCGTGAGCCCCAGGACGAGAAAGAAGACCTTGCCTTTTCGCCTTCTGAGATTGTTAATGGAAATGTCTTTCAGTCGCATATATCACCTCGATTAGAAGCAGAAGGCAGTAAGCACTATGCAGTAAGCAGGGGCCTACGGCAAGTCCGTTCACTGCCTACTGCCTTCTGCCCACGGATTTAAACCCTCGGTTTCCATTGAGTGATGATTTTCTCATCCATCTGGATACGGTCCTTTTCAATGGTACTCGGAATCACATCGGGCGGGTAATTGAGGCATCCTCCCTGGATTCCTTTCAGGGTTTCGAGATTCCATTCAGTAGCACATGCATTGCACACAATTTTTTTGTCATTGATGTGAAATCGAGTGGACCGACATGGCTCACACATGCTTACCGCTGTAACAACCCTTCCGGACGGTGCAACGTAAGCAAGCAGGGGAACCCCGTTGCCTGGGTATTCAAAGCGAACCATCTTCTTCTCTTTTACTGCATCGAGTGGAATTGAGATTTTCCCTTTCTCTACTCTTGCCTGTATATCAACCATGCGGA
>Ga0315282_10010469_pt1 | contig 14543 bp, 21 predicted proteins | sample YL17G07_20_MG_FD_203693 | JGI IMG/M metagenome (GOLD analysis project Ga0315282, IMG submission 203693) | Sediment microbial communities from Yellowstone Lake, YNP, Wyoming, USA - YL17G07_20 | ecosystem: Environmental > Aquatic > Freshwater > Lake > Sediment | place: USA: Wyoming | collected...
TGAGGAGTTAAACAGAAAACTGAAGGTGAAGCAAGATGAGTGAAGAAGTAATTAAGACTGAAGGGCTGACGAGAGTTTTCAACAAGCACCTGACGGCAGTTGACCACGTCAACTTCAGTGTGAAACAAGGTGAAATCTTCGGATTCCTTGGACCGAACGGTGCTGGAAAAACAACTACAATCAACATGTTGATAACCATCTTGAAGCCTACTGAAGGCAAAGCCTCTGTATTAGGTTTCGATATTGCAAAACAAGACAATAACGTTAGAAACGTGATCGGTGTCGTGCCACAAGAGTACACTGCTGATGAAGACCTGACTGGTTTAGAAAATATCCTTTTGTGTGCTGATCTGTACGGGATTCCACGCGATGTTGCAAAAAAGCGTGCAGCGGATTTGCTGAAGCTTGTTGAGTTGACTGATTTCAAAGATAAGAAGGTTGAAACCTATTCTGGTGGAATGCGTCGCAGACTTGAGCTTACATGCGGGCTGATCAACAGACCAAAACTACTTTTCTTGGATGAGCCTACCCTAGGCTTAGATGTTCAAACTAGGACTGCAACTTGGGACTACATCAGAAAGCTGAAGAAAGAATTTGGCATGACGCTCTTCATGACTACGCACTATCTTGAAGAGGCAGATGCTCTCTGCGATCGCGTTGCAATAATTGATCATGGAAAAATAGTCGTGGTCGGCACGCCTGAAGAGCTGAAGCATAGCTTAGGCGGCGACATCATAACCTTAAACATTAAAGAGGATCCTGATGTGACTGAACTTATTCGCTCTGTTGAGAATGTAAAAGATGTCAAGAAGGAAGATGGCTCGTATCGGATCAAAGCAGAGTATGGAGAAGTAACAGCGCCCTTCGTAATTGAAGCTTTGCGGAGGAAAGGTTACACTGTGACGAAACTTATGCTTACAGAACCTACTTTGAACGAGGTTTATCTTGAATATACAGGCAAGTCTATGCGTGATGCAGAAGAGTCTAGGGAGGCTTTTAGGGCGCAACGGATGACGATGAGGAGGGCGAGGGCATGAGCAGATTGAATGAGTATCATCCAAGAAGGTTTCATGGTATTTGGGCTTTGACTAAGCGAGAGCTTAAAAAATGGTTAAAGGAACCCATAATTCTTTTAATGGCTATACTTCAGCCAGTAATATGGATGGGGCTATTCGGAAAAGCGATGAACTTGGGCAACATGTTCTCAAGCAGCAACATAAGTATATCCGATATTGCTCTCCCTGGGGTGGCTCTCATCCCTCCCCAATCTGGAAGCATAACTATTTCTGGCACAGCACTTTCACAGATGTTTGCCAACTTCGGTCCAACCTTGATGAAGAACATCTTTGGCGTCACGGATTACTTCAGCTACATGTCCGTTGGCATGATATCCTTCATCGTGATGTTTACAACAATGTTCAGTGGCATGTCCATAGTTTGGGATAGACGTTTAGGATTCTTAAACAAGGTGCTTAGCACTCCTGTATCGAGGGGAGCAATAATATTTTCAAAGGTTCTCAACGCATCTCTGAGGTCAATGTTTCAAGCCACAATAATTCTGGCACTCGCGGTAATATTCGGCTTACAAGTCAGCTCAACCTTCAGCGTAGTCAACATACTAGGAATATACGCCGCAATATTCCTTCTCTGTGTAGGGCTGTCCTCAGTGTTTCTGGCGGTTGCTTTGAGGTCGACTAAATGGGAAACACAAATGGCAATTGTGAACCTGATTAACTTGCCATTGATGTTTGCAAGTAACGCCTTCTTCCCAATATCTCAGATGCCCGATTGGATACAAGCAATAGCGCACGTAAATCCAATAAGTTACTTGACAGACGCCACTAGACAACTTACAGTGCTGTCGTTGGATACTTCATCTTTGATAATAGACTTCACCTTCCTCGGCATCTTCGCGGCTGTGTTCTCTTTCATTGGCATAGCGCTCTCGTGGAGATACCTCACCAAGTAACAGTTCAAGACAAGAAAACGGAAGACTTGGCATGACAGCGATTGTCGAAGCAGTCAACCTCAAAAAAACTTACATGCTAGGCAAAGTTCCAGTTGAAGCTCTGCGTGGCGTGAACCTGAAGGTTGAAAGTGGCGATTTCCTTGCTGTTCTTGGTCCTTCTGGAAGCGGCAAATCGACTTTGCTGAACCTGATTGGAGCCTTGGATAAGCCGACTGAAGGGAAGTTGCTGATTGAAGGTGTTGACGTTTCCACGCTCAATGACAATCAGCTGGCAGGTCTTAGACGCCGAGTAGGCTTCGTGTTTCAGTTCTTCAACCTTATCCCACGGTTCACAGCAAGAGAAAATGTTGAACTGTCAATGTCCATAGCCGACATAGGTAGAGCTGAAAGGAGAAAGCAGGCAGAAGATGTTCTTGAAACTGTAGGCTTGAAGGAGCGAATGAATCACAAACCAGCCGAATTGAGCGGCGGTGAACAGCAACGTGTAGCCATTGCCAGAGCATTGGCAAACAATCCCCGATTTCTTTTGATGGACGAGCCAACAGGCAATATAGATTCCAAGACTGCCAACGAAATAATGGGGCTGATTAAAAGGATCAATGAGGAGAAAGGCGTGACTATAATTATGGTTACGCATGACCAGCGCTTAGCCACACAAGCAAAGAGAATGGTCCAGATGTTTGATGGTGTAATAACTAGGGAGATTGTGAACTGATATGAAATCGAGAGATGTTTTCTCTTATTCTTTCAGTGCAATAAGATTGAGGAAACTCCGTGCGGGTTTAACGACTTTAGGAGTGGTCATCGGCATTGCAGCTATCGTTGCGTTGCTTTCAATTACTCAGGGTCTGCAAGATACTATAACTGTGCAGCTTCGAAAGGGATTTGCAACCGACACATTAATTGTTTCTACAGGAGGAGGTTTCGGCGCTGGCACAGCAGGCAGAATCGGCGCTGATTCTGGCTTTAAATTACGGATCAATTATACAGAAATAATCAATGGATTATCACCAGACATTGATACGTCGATCGCGATAATTCAGCGGGGAGGTTGGATTAAATCTGGTGAGGGAGAGCGGGTCACTACAATAGTAGGTGTGGATTTTGCTCAATATGCAGACATTTACGGTAGCACCTTTGTAAATGAAAGTGGGGAAATACCTCTAAATCCGGAGAACGAAACGGTTGTAGTTGGAAAACGGGTAAGTGACCCTTGGAAAAATGAGACGTTATTCTGTAATGTAAATGACGATGTTGAAATAAAATGGACCAACGCAACTAATCCCTTCCAACCAATAAATGAGACTTATACTGGCCATGTTACGGGTGTTCTCCAAGAGATCGGAGGCTTCGGCGTCGGAGGGCCTTCGGATTCTAGTCTTTACATTCCAATTTCTCAAGCTCAAAGTTTCTTTGGAACCGATGAATGTAATATGATAATTGTGAAACTAAAAAACGATGACAAAGCAACGATTGATAGCGTTTCTGAGGCCATAAGGAATGCTTTCAACAAGGAAGTCTCGGTAATATCTGCGACAGCTGTGCTTAACATTCTTTCAAGTGTTTTCTCCATCATACAGCTTTTCTTGGCTGGAATTGCTGCCATCTCGCTTCTGGTGGCGGGGATAGGGATAATGAATATTATGATTGTTTCTTTGATGGAGCGTACGAGAGAGATAGGTATACTGAAAGCGTTGGGCATGAAAAGTCGAACAGTGCTTTTGGTTTTCCTATGTGAGTCGGTGATAATTGGCTTGATGGGTGCAGCGATTGGCATAGGTTCAGGTTGGGTTTTAGCAAACATAGTTGCAATAGTCTTTCACGGAGGAGGCGGGGGCATATTCATGGGAAATCAAGCTGGGGTCTCTGGTGGAATGACGATAACTCCTGTTTTAACTCCGACGGTGTTCCTAGGAGCCTTGGTCTTCGGCGTAGGAGTCAGCGTAGTCTTTGCACTTTATCCAGCTTGGCGAGCTTCAAAACTCAAACCAGTAGAAGCTTTAAGATACGAATAAAACAACGTAATACTAGGGACTCATGCTTTGAAAAGGCTTTATCCTAACCAGCCAATTGTAGGCGTAGGCACAATCATAATCTGCAATGGCAAACTCTTGCTTGAGAAAAGAAAAAATGAACCAGGAAAAGGAAAATGGAGTGTTCCCGGTGGCTTAGTAGACCTGGGTGAAAGCGTTGAGCAAACAGTAATAAGAGAAGTTAAGGAAGAAACTGGCCTAGAAGTTGAAAAACCTGAACACATTGACGTTGTCGACAACATAATTAGAGATGAAAATGGCAGGGTAAAGTATCATTTTGTAATAATCGATTATTTTATGAGACTTAAAGGTGGAACACTTAAAGCCGCAAGTGATGCTGAAGAATTAAAATGGGTTTCATTAAATGATGTAGAAAAATATGATCTAACAATAACTTTCAGAGAATTCTTCCAAAGAAACAGGCAAAAACTGGAAAAGCTTAACTCATGCATTTAGAAAGCACCAAGTACGCTCGCAAAATCAAAATCGGTAAATAGTTTCTGAACTGTGTTTAACATAGGTGTGGATAGAAAAATGGGAGTGAGACTGCTGGAAGAAAAGGATTTTGAGGCTTTTAGAAGGCTATTCGATGAGGCGTATTCTGAGTATTTGGAATTTCTAAGGCATGAAAGCCATGAACAGTTTTTGGAGGCAGTAGAAGAAAGAGAGGAAGTCACTCGGGAAGGTTTTGATTTCTATCTTCAGGCAGGAACTAGCTTTGTGGCTGAAGAAGGAGGCAAAGTGGTAGGTTATGTGGCAAGTCAAACCATGCCCTCACTGCATGGCGTTAACAAGACGCTATGGATTGAGTACATAGTTGTTCAGCAAAAGTTTCGGAGACAAAAGGTAGGACTTGCATTACTAGCAAAACTATTAGACTATGCAAGGCAAGCTGGCATAGACAGAATGTGCGCCACCATAAACCCAGACAACCCAGCCTCAATACAACTTGCTATGAAAGTAGGGTTTGACGTGAAAGATTGGAAAATTGCCACATATAACGTAAAAAAACCAAACGAGCGAACATAACAATTCAGATTTGAGTTTGGGGTTCAATCTATATATAAGGGGGGCTAGTCTCCGCAGAGCAGACAGGTTTCATGAACATCTTAATTCATCTCTTTGAAAAAGAGTCTTGTTTCTCCCATTGTTTTAACGTCTAAGGCTTTAACTTTGATAACCATTGGAAAGTCTCTTACAACTCTTCCAAGCCCAAGGCAGTAATGCGGTGGCAAATCTCTGGCAATAGATTTAACTGTCTCCGCATCAACACGTGCAGCCCGTGAAACAACTTCCAAGTCATGTTCGTTTGTGAAGTTGAAGAGAAATATGTTGTCTGCTTGGCGGTAAATGTTTTCGCGGACAGTGTCCGGCTGATTAGTTATGAACGTAGTAAATATCCCAAAGTGTCGCATGCGCGTGACAATGTCGTCCCAATAGGTTTCACGCAGGTAAAGGTGTGCTTCTTCGGCAAAGAGAAAAATTGCATTAAGCCTGCAGCTCGTTAGAAGTTCAACAAATTTTGCGAGCAGGTATTCAACAACTATTTGGCGGTCAATCGGCGAAGTGTTTCGCAGATTTATTATGATGGCTCCGCCTTGCTCTTTTGCCTTAAACAAGCATTCTTCTAAGAACGTGGCTTCCGCAATGTTATCGGTGAAAAAGCATGAATTGACCAAAGCGTAATAACGTGAAAATAGTGCGTCGCGGACATGTTGGTTGCAGTGACAATTGCGTATGGTCTCGCCTAACTCGTGCATGTTAAGCATGTCTCTTTCTTTTAGTGATTGCCATATGCGTCTAAACTCGCGGGCAGATGTTCCGGGCAGATGAAGTGCATGAATAAGAATTTCCAATAAAACGTGCAAGTTCAACTGTTTTAGGGCGACTTTAAAGTTTTCGGAAGGCGTTAAAACGTGAATTTTGTCGTGGTAGGCGTTTCTTTTTCCGTCGGTTGTCATTCCTAGGCTTATGTATTCGCCGTTTAAATCGAAAACTACAACCGTAGCCTTATACCCTATTAGGTTTAGCATTAAGAGTTTGGATAAGTGGGATTTGCCAGTTTCTTTTTTTCCAGTTATTATGTTTAATCTGCCGTCTAAGGATGTGGCGTCTATTGTTAGAAGCGAGGAATCTTTTGTGCCGCCTAAAATTATTGGGAGTTTTCCGTCAATTTTGGCAAGTTTGATTAATGTTGGGATTGGAAGTTTTTTTATTGTTGACTGCGAACGTGATGGAAGCCACGAACTGCTTGGGCTTAAGCTCTCGTTTTCTACTGTTGCGCGGATTTTGCAGATGAGTAGGCTTGCGTCTTGAATGTACGTGATGTGTGGTGCAATTTCTAATGGGTCGAAGTCTTCGCCTTGTATTAGTTCTCCGCCGTCTGGTAGACTGCGAAGCAGTTCTTCTAGGATGCCTGGGATGCTTGCAAATTGTACGTCGATTACTTGGGCGATTAGGGCTTTTCCAGCGTCAGCATCTTCAATGAGTAAGTAGTCGCCTTTTTCTACGGTTTCGTTTGGGAAGCTTAGGATTTGGATTATGTTGCCTTCTTTTTTGTATAGTTTCATGCGTTGTTTTCTCCTTTGCCGAAGGGTCCAAACAAAAGCCTATGCATGTCTGGTCTGTTGATGATTTTGAGTTTGTATGCGTGCGCTGTGAAGTGTTGCATGGCTATGACCTCGTTTGCCGTGAACGTGCATAGAATATGCGCCAAACGTAGGGTTTCTGGGTAGCTTTGTGAGAGTAGGTCGTTTCCCAAAAGTTTTTCAACAGCCTCAATTTTCTGCTCTGGAGCAACTTGTTTGTCGATGTCTAGTCTAAAGGCGCAGTTTCCTTTTGTTAGCCTTGCCACGTAAACGTCGCCTAACAAAACGATTGGAGGCTTAGTTTTCAAACCTGCTGTTTCAAGAAGATAAGGAGGCTTATGTTCAAGGAGAATGTCTGTTATAAGGTGTCCGTTACATCTTAGGGTTGTCATTTTTGAAAAGGCTAAGACAACGTTTCGTCTTTTTCTGGCTGTTTCTAAAATTTCTTTCATGAGTGGGGTTGGCGTGTCCGCGGTTCCGCTGGTTAGTGAGCCGTCGAATAGGATTAGTCCGTTGTTTATTGTTTTTGTGAGCATTGTTTGGAGCCATCGTTCTAGGAGGTTTGCTATGCGTGTTGGCATCTGCAAGAGGTTTGGCGAGCTTTGATTTTGTTCATGTGGAGAGTTGAAGTATGCTCTTTGTAATGCGTTGTAGACTTCTTTTTTGTTTTCTTCTGTTATGTGGAATATGAATGGGCCTAGGCGTATGTAGCGATAGTTTTTGTTTTGTTTCCAGACGTTTGCGCCTCTGACGGCGATTAATATGCCTGTGGCTGTTTCGCCGATTTTCATGCTTGAGGTGTCCACTGCGGCGACTATGGTTTCTTCGTGTTTAGCATGTAGGGGTATGGGTTGTAGTTTAAGTTGAAGAGTTTGTGGTTGAACGTCTATGTTGTTGGTTTGTTGAAAAAGTTGTTGATTTAGTTGAATAGGCTGGTTTTGGGCGTGCTTAAGCGAGTGGAGGCTTAGTTCTATGAGGCGTTGGGGTAATGTTGTGTCCATGTTTGGTTGTGGAAAGTTATATTTTGGTGTTGTTGCTATAGTGTATTGTTCAATCACCAAGATTCACCAATAGCCAATAGTTTGAGAAAGAGATATTTAAGTGTTGTGCATGAACAAGATGCACAATACAATAAACAACAAGGTGAAAAATTGACAGAAAAAGAGCAGAAACCACCAATACGAGTAAAAATGAAAGTGGGCCAGATAGAATTCGAAATAGAATGCCAAGAAGACCAGCTACAGGCAACGGTTGACAAAATCCTGTCCACAGTAACAGAAAAACTGAAAGAATCACCACTGATAAGCGAAAGAGCTGCTGCACCGCCAAGAGCGGAAACATGCAAAGGCATAATACAAAAACTCTGGGAGGAAGGATGGTTCTCTGCGGCTAAAGGCTTAAGCGAAGTGCACAGCGAAATGGCAAGACGAGGCTTTCATTATGACCGCACGGCAGTAGCTCACGCACTGATAGATTTGGTTAAAGATGGAATTTTAACAAGAGAAGGAAAACCAAGACGGTACCAATATGCCCAGAAAAGACCACCACCGTAACAAAATTGAGTTTTGGAATGGTTCCTGTAACATTAGCGCAGGACGGAAAGCTATTTATCTTTTAAGTTCAAAATAATGAGCATATGCCCGATAAATTAGATTTCATTACACCGACTCTGCTGAAAATTCTCTATCTGTTCCATGAAGAGCCAATGCGAGAATTACACGAGAGAGAAGTTGTGAGAAAAGCGAGAGTTAGCAAAGGTTCTGCGAACAAAATTCTTAGAAAGCTTTCCGAAATTAAAGTGTTTAATAGAAGTAAAAGGGGAAGAATGGTTTTCTATAGTCTTAACATGAAAAATGCTGTAGCAAGACAGTTTAAAGTTCTCTTCAATGTGTATTCTCTAAATGAATTGGTTGAGGAGATAAAACAAGATTGTAAAAGAATTATATTATTCGGAAGTTGCTCAGAAGGAACTGACGTAAAGGAAAGTGATGTTGATTTGTTTATTCTTACTAATGAAAAGAATAGGGTAAAATCGATAGTTAATACTTATCAGAAAGCTGGTAAAAGAATAGCGCCAATCATAGTTAACTCTAACGAATTCATAAAGTTGAGAAGGGAGGACAAGCCCTTGTATGATAGGATTTTGAAGGGGATACTCTTGTGGGAGTCTGAATGAGCATGTTCAAACGTTTTGTCGAAGAAAGAAAATTAATCAGGATAAGTGTTGATAGAAAATTAATTCTAAAAGAAATTGAAGGCGCTATCTCTGATCTGGAAGAGGCGAAAGATTCATTATCAAGAAAGAAGTTCAAGTGGGCTATTATACAGGGTTATTACTCAATGTTTCATGCTGCAAGAGCGCTTGTCTATAGTAAAGGTTTTAGAGAAAAGAGTCATTACGCATTACTCGTAGCATTAAGAGAACTCTTTGGAAATCAGTTGGAATCGGAACTGATTGAAAACTTTGAGGAAGCCATGAGTTTAAGGGAAGAGGCTGATTATGGTCTTATATTCTCAGAAGAAGGAGCCACAAGTATAGTGAATAATGCTGGAAAGTTTCGGAACAAGGTTAAGGAAATTTTGCATATTTGATTTAGAAATAAATAGATGGGAAGTCAAGTGGCCCACGCACTAATAGACCTAGTCAAAGACGAATACTAACAAGAGAGGGAAAGCCGCGAAGATATCAATATGCCCAGAAAAGACCTCCGCCATAAACAATGTATTTTTGAAAAAAGTATTAAGCAAAAAGTTCGATCCAGAGTCCGTCTGGGTCTTCTATGTAAGCCCATCGCCCGCCGTTTGCTTTCATTTCCAAGATTACGCGGTATCCTGCCTGTCGTGTTTCTTCTAAGGCTTTGTCGAGGTTGTCAACTTTGAAGGCTACGTGGTCTAGTCCTTCTCCAGCAGTGTATTCTGTGTTGAAGGGGCTGTCTTTTTCGTAGTAGTTTAGTTCCAGTATGAAACCGCCGTCTTCGCTTTGCAGAGCCACGTATTCCCCTTTTGTTTGCTCATTCTTACCTCGCCCTGCAATCTTCATGCCTAGCAGTTTTGTGTAGAAGTCGATGGACTTTTGCAAATTTGTCACTCTTATTCCCACATATTCGAATTTAGCCTTCATAATCATCATCCATGTCTATAACTCGTTCAAGATAAAAAAATTATGATTAAGAGACTTGATCAAACACGGAATTTTAACAAGAGAAGGAAAACACGCAGATACAGATAAACACAAAAAAGACCACCATAACCATTAAGAGTCAACTTTTCCAGCTTTCAATTTTTTCGCAATCAAAACATTTCTTGTTATGAATGCAGATTACCCCTCCACACTTAGGGCATCTATATTTCTCTCTTTGATTTTTGAGGAATCTGTCGATTCCATTCTTTTTTATCTCATTAAGATTTTCAATCATGCTCATTCCAAATTTTTCTCTGTAACGCTGATCTAAACGGCTAAGTCGATAACATGGAAAATCGCTACATTCAAAACAAAATCCTATCTTACCATCGCTCAATCTTGCACAATATCCTTTAAGAAATGCACATCGCTTATTACGAGGACGACATCCAACACAATAAATAATTTTACCTCTTTTCCTAGGAATATTTCTTGAATAAGCCAAATAGGCACTGCAAATTCCGCAATTCATTCCACAAGGCGCAATCAAATCCCTATCGAACTCTTTCATAGCATAGACTTGAAAATTCTTACCTCAAATATCTTTCCCAACTTGCCTTGCACCTAAGAGAATAGAATGAGTAGATAAGGTCTTAAAACTTAATCATCTACAATCTAATCGAAGATTCTTGCACAAGTCATAAAAACTGAAAACGAAGAAAAACATTGGGGGAAACAGTTTGAAGGTTGAGCTTGCAATAATAGGAATAATCCTTGCAGCATTTACTGGATATTTAATTGGAACCTTAGTAGAGCATCCACCTGGTCCCGGAGGTTTCCAAATTATCGGGGCTTTACTCGGAATTATGGTTGCGATAACCGTGTTAACTCTTGGCGAAGCCCTAAAGGATAGAAAGACACCATAGTATGTAACTACCCCTTCATTACCCATTTTTTGCCAGTAATCTTCTTGGGTGTTATCACGCAAATTCTTACTGCTTCCAGTTCTTTCTCTCTGTTTCTTCCCGGCTTGCTCATGTACGTGTCAAAGCTTTCTGGAACCCGATACTTATCAATAAGCCTCTGCAAATAAGGAATCATCCTCTCCTTATCCTCAATTATCTCTGCCGTGCCAAACACGATTACACTCTTAAACATTGAAGCGTCTGACAAGGCTTCATCCGCCTCAAAACACACATTCGCATTCCGCCTCAAGGCAGTCATCTTCAAGCCTTTGTTGCATGTGTGGAAGAATATTTTGCCATCAGCATACGCATAACCAACAGGAACCACGTACGGTCCACTTTCAAGACATATGCCCAACCTGCCAACCCTCGCACACGAGAGAAACTGCTCAATCTCCCTCTGACTCATTTCTTCCGCAGACATTTTCCGCCCACACCCTCCCATTCAAAACCTTCCCATATTAAAGCCTATGTAACAATTCACCAATCAAAGCACGTTAGAAGCCAAGGTTCAACCTATATAAAGGGGCTAGACTACACAGAAAAAATTTTTAAGAAATAGACTTCAATTAATTGGCGGGAGTAGAACAACCCATGAAGATAGGCAGATTTGTTATGAGTGTAAAAGGGTTCCTTAAACATTGTAGGCTTTCCTCTGAAAATTTTGTTCTATGGTTTTTCCGAACTTTAAACCTTAACGCACATCTCAAAATAACTTTACGTAAAATCAGACATGAGACCACCGAGCACATTGATTACTTGAGTTCAACTTTGAAGCAAGTTGTCCTGCCGCTGTCAATATGCTATCTATGCTTGGGGTTTTTCTTCGGAAATAACGTTGTAGATTCGCTCTTTTTGGGCTTAGTGATCTTTGTTTATAGCCATTTCCTTCCAGACCTACTGTCACCTTTTAGAATCAGAAATACAAAAGAGAAAAATAATGACGGAACATGGGTCAAAAAATATGCTTTATTGTTCCTTGCTCCAATTTTCATTTTCTTGCTATTTGGCGACAGGATGCCAGCCTTTAGGACCGTAGAGCATTTCCACAACATAAAATCCTTTGGAGCATACAGCATTTTCTTATTCTTGTTAGGCTTGGTTTTCTATGGAAACATACCGTTTTCATGGGGAAGAATTCTTGAAGTCTTTTCGCTGACAATATTTGGCTCCATTGGATATATCACACATCTAAAAGTCGATAAAATCCTTTAGCCTATGGATGTCGCGTTTTCTTTTCCGCTCTATATTAGTGACAACGATAAAAAAACTGGAAATTCTACGGAAGTTTCAAACAACCTATATAAGGGGGGGCTAGTCTCCGCAGAGAGACAGAAAGCATCAATGCCTCCTTTGTTGGGTTTAGAGCGTTTTTGTGTGGATGTAGAAGGCTAATATGAAGAGTAGGTATCCGAAGTGCAGGAAAAGCTCCAAAGGGTGTCCTTCATAGTATGTGTTGTGTGCGGTTGCGTAGCTGAATAGTGAGTCTCCGATGGCGGTCATGAGTATGCCTGTGTAGAAGAGCATCCAAGATTTGCTGACCCTGCTTTTGGCGAGGACTATGAGTCCTGTGATTGTGAGTATTAGCATTATGAAGTCCAATGTGGGGTAGGCTAAGTCTATGGTTTTTGTTATTAGGTTGGTTTCTTGCATCAGGGCTGGTGCTATGAGGAAATACGAAAAGAGGATGCCCATTATCAAGACGATCGTGGAGGCTGTTGCGAGGATTGTTTTTGAGATTGCAGGTTTCACTAGATACAGGTACTCTGTTAGAGCTAAGAGTAGTAGTGTGTAGCCTGTCAACCAGAAGGCGTCGGCGACTGATGGGTATGGTATTGCGATCTTGAGTATGAGCGCGTATATTGCCCATGTCAGTTCGCCTAGGAACCAGAAGAAGATGCCTATGGCGAAGCACAACCAGACTTGGGTTAGTTTGCTGCCTAGTCCGCCCCAATATCTTTTAAGCGCGAACGCAGCTGTGATGACGGTTGCGCCTGCGATGAATGGTGGGAACGCGTTTGAGAAGATTTTCATGGAATCCATGTAGTAGGATTCGAATGTGTAGATTGCGGTTAGGCAGATTGCGACGGCTAACGCAACATAGTAGATGGTTTTCAAGGTGAGCCTCTTTGGTTTTGGTTGGTTTTGGGATTGTATAAAAGAGTTATCTTGTTTTGCGGTTAGTTTTTGTTCGTTTTAATATGGGTAGTGTTTATAAAACTTCAATTGAAGTGTGTATGGTGGATGGTTTGATGAGGGTTTTGTTTGTGTGTTCTGGTAATGCGCATCGGAGTCCGTTGGCTGAGGCTTTGTTGAGGAAGATGAGGCGTGATTGGGTGGTGGATTCTGCTGGAATAAGCGTGGCTATTCCGATTGCTGAAGAGGTGAGGGAGTTTTTGAGAGAGGAAAATGCGGAGCAGTTTTTGAAGAGTGGTCCTGAGAGTTTGGGTGGTAAGAGGCTTGGTGATTATGATGTTATTGTGGCTATGGAGAGTAGGCATAGAGATTACGTGTTGAGTTTGTGTCCCGAGTGCGGAGGTAAGGTTGTGGTGTGGAATGTTAGGGACCCGTACTTTTTGGATAGAGAAGACGCTTGGAAAGTGTATGAGCAGATTAGAGAGAAGGTTGCAGAACTGGTTAAGTCGCAGTGAAGTCCAATCTATATCCCAAAACCCAAAACGATTTCTGATTGCACGTGCTACAGCCACATTTATATGGCTTTTCAGGTAAGTAGATATTAGGTGTGCGTTTTTGCCGAGTGGAGGACTGCCTTCTGGTGCGGGGTCTGGTTATGTTTATGATTGGATTAGGCAGCGGCAGAGTCAGAGTGAGAAAAGCAGAAGGCAGAGGAGAAAGCTGAAAAAGAAAGTTAAGAGACTAAGCAAGAATAGGAAAAAGGGGAGACGCAAGGAACCGAACAGGATAGTGAAGGTAATTGAGAGCGTCGAAAAACGTTTTGAGGAAGAGAAGAAGCGTATTCATGGAATGAAATGAGTTTGGTTCAGAAGTGGGCTTGGTTTTGGGGTAAAGTTTTATCTCAAATCCTAGGGCCATGTAGCCTTTCTTAAGGGCTTCTTTTGCGGCATCAAATTCCATATGCTCACCTTGCTAACAATATCTGAATACAAAGTAGAAGCTCTTAAAATTACGCATGACGCACGCGCAATCGTGCATACTGCTCCCATAGCATCGTCTTTTTCTGAAGCAGGCAACATCGTTTTGGTTTGGTTGGTTGGCATAAAGTATACCACCAACTCTAGCGCGAAGTTTGGTCACCAAGCGCGTGCTTCCTATTTTATATAGCACATCAATGGTAAAATTAAGATTGGTGAAATGTTAAAATGAAGCGTACAATAGTCTTGATTGGTTGGACTATGCTTGCAATTGGCGCCTTGGCAATTTTCTTCTCATTAGTTCCTTTCCCCTATGCCAGTGAAGAGCCCTGCGCGCGCACGCTAGTTTATCACCCTGTCACTCCACCCGAATATGCAAGCTATGTTGAATATATGGGGACCGGTCTTGTCGCAATTGGGGTTTTGGTAATTGGTTGGGAAGCAATTTCTGGCGCCAAAACAGCGCGCTAACAAAACTTATAACGCTACCAGAGTATAGCCGCGCGCGCTAGAATCAAAAGGTGCAAAAATATGACGATGGAAAAATTAGGAATAAAGGATTAGTGTTATTTGGAATCATTTTGTTGGTTGGTTTGGTTGGTTGGGGTAAAGTTTTATGCACACACACACGCGCGCACACGCGCTTCAGGGGGCTGGCTAATATTTGGACGGATAATGAAAAAGGTAGCGCGCGCTAGGCTTATGCCAACTTACGAAGCATGTTTGAGAGTTTGTCCATGGGCTCGTGATCTTC